>WBZL01004210.1_pt1 | contig 12633 bp, 11 predicted proteins | sample 5204291 | NCBI WGS metagenome assembly WBZL01 (sample SAMN12344345, study PRJNA552823) | activated sludge metagenome | biome: Activated sludge suspended growth; feature: Nitrification reactor; material: Wastewater; isolation source: activated sludge from nitrification reactor of wastewater...
GATGCTCCTCCTCCGCGCCCTCGCCGCCTACGCCCGCAACGAAGACCTGGTCCCGCTCGCACGGCTTCTCTACTTCAATCTGTACCTCGACCCCGAAACCCTCGCACCCATCCTCGACCCCACATACTCCGACGGCATGTACTACGGCGTGGAGTGTCAGGATTATGGCTACGAAGGCGCCACCCCGGAAGAAAAGGCTGAAATCTACCTCCGCGCGGGGGATGTGATCGAATCCGACCTCCCGCGGTTCGCGTCGATCTTTTACGGGGACCTGCCCTGCGCGTTTTGGCCCCACGCGCGGGAAGACACCACCCGCCCGGTCCCGTTCACCGCCGACGGGATTCCCACGCTCGTGCTCGGTTCCACCGCCGATCCGGCGACCCCCACCCAAAACGGGTTGGATGTCTACGCCCGGTTAGCGGACGGGTATCTCGTCACAGAAATCGGCGGGCCACACGTCATCTTCGGCTGGGGCGTGGCCTGCGTGGATGATCTCGTCACCGCGTTTTTGGTGGATGACCTGCTCCCCTCGGCGCGGGAAACGGATTGCGAAGGCATTGTGGCGGACCCGTTTTATCCCCTGGCCCCCCTCAGTGCGGCAGATTTTGCCGATCCACTGGAAGCAATGGTCTCCGTGGATGACGAGTTGTATTTCCTGCCCGAATATTACTACTGGGATTACGCCACCCCGACCGTAGTCGCCTGCCCGTTCGGGGGCACGCTGGCCTTCAGCCTCTCCGACACCGGCGAAGCGTACACCTTCACCCAATGCGCCTTTTCCGAAGGGTTGATCCTAACCGGAACCGGCGCGACGAATTACGACGATGGCTCATTTACGCTGGAAGTGACCGTCAGCGGATTGCAAGAAGGCGTTCTCGTTTACACCCGGGATGCGGAGGGCGCCATCACCGTGACCGGCACTTACGGCGGGGAAACAATAGACTTGTCGGAATAAAAAGTTTCGCTTTTTACAGAGAAATTGAAAAGAGGCACGGATCGGTCATCCGCGCCTCTTTTTTCTTGACCCTTGGTAACTTTTTTGTTACCATTCATCTATCGTAATTTCAAAGGTAACCAGGCTAAGAGAGGAAACTCCAATCTCCTGGCTGAGTAGTTACCTTCAAAGTTACCAAACCGATTTACAGGAGAAAACTATGGCAATCCCAACTGAACACGGAAACGGAACGAAAGAAAATCCCTGGCAGTTACAAACTGCAAACGGCGGCTCCCATTATGAAATGTACCGCGACGAAACGGCTGACCCGCCCGCGCTGGTGTGCAAAGTGGGTTCTACCACCTTGAAGTATCACCTGCGGTGCATCGAAGATCTACACGCGATGCTGAAGGCGCACGGCGACTGGATGCCCCTCGGGGCCGCCGACGAGCAAAAACCTGCCACCGAGGGCACGGTGGAGGCGTGGGGCCGTGCGGCGGAGAATCCGGTCGGGGGGTGGTACGGGTTGAAGAAAGGGTATCGCGGGCGGTTTGGGATGTATGTGCCGCCGCTGTTGGAGTTGTTGGGTCTGGTTGAACTGGAGCACAATCCGAAAAATAACCGGGTACGAGCAAAATAGATGACGGCTCTGGTCTTTGACGCACTCGGCCACCCGACGCGGCGCGAAATCCTCACCCTGTTGCGCGGGACGCCGATGCCGGTCGGGGCAATCGCCGATCACTTTCCGGTCAGTCGCCCGGCCATTTCCAAACACTTGCGGATTTTACAGGAGGCCGGGCTGGTCAACGTTTGCGAACAGGGCACCCGAAATATCTTTTCCATCAACCCGTCCGGGTTTCTGGAGGCGAAGGGGTATCTGGAGCAGTTTTGGGATCAGGCGTTGGGGAGCTTTCAGAATTTTGCGGAGGGGATGTCCGGGGAGTGAGAGATTTTCGGGATCAGGGTATACTCGTTGGAATTCATGGGAACGGATGAGCGTTCCCACCAATTCCTACAAATTTCAATGAGTTTCTCCTATGACCGCCAACCCCGAAACTGTCGTCATCAAATCGATTCTCGTTCACCGAGAGCTTGCCACCGCCTTTCGCCTGTGGACCGAACACATCCGGTCGTGGTGGCCTGCGGGACATTCGTTGAGCGGAGACCCGAAAACGCAGGTGTTTCTCGAAGGCTGGGTTGGCGGGCGTTTTTTCGAGCGGACATCGAACGGGGATGAACTCGTTTGGGGACACGTGACCCGGTGGGAGCCGCCTTTTCACCTGGGGCATACGTGGTTTCTAGGGAGCGGTCAAAACCTTCCGAGCGAGGTAGAGGTGACATTCACCCCCTCGGGAGAGGGGATCACGCGCGTGGAGGTGTCCCATCGTGGCCCGGAACACATCGGCGAGGTGTGGTGGACGATCAAGGCGCGGTTTCACGCCGGGTGGGAGAAGGTGTTGGGGGAGTTTCAACATTTCAACTGAGCGATTCAAAAAGAAGATGGGCAAGGAATGGTCATTCCTTGCCCATCTTCTTTTTATGCACTTTTAAGCGCAAGAAGACTATTGCCCCTGTTCTATTAGCGTGCGGAAAAATTGTACACTAAGGGTTGGGTCATAATATGCGCCGACTGCAATGGCTTGTCCATTGATAGCGGTCACCCCGTAAAAATCGTTCCGAGGCGTATTGCACCCGCCTAACGGGCCAGGATTTACTGTTCCTGCCTGTTGCCAATTCGCTCCGTTCCAGTGGAGGACAAGGGTATAAGTCCGGTAATCAGGCGCATCTGAGCCTCCACACAAACCAGAGTAGGCAGACGAACCAACAGCCCATACATCGTTGGATGAAGTCGCCGCTAACCCAACCAGGGAATGTTGGTTTGTGCCACTGTAATTGCCATTTGGGCTGGAAACCACACTCCACGCGGTGCCATTCCAATGTAAGGTCAGGGTGGCAGTGCCTGTGTTCTGCGAGCCTACCGCCCAAATATCTGTACTGCTGATCGCGGCTACAGCAAGGAGTCTTGTCGAGGTCCCAGCGTTTGAGGCCACCTGTGTCCAGGAAAATCCATCCCAGTGCAAAATGAGGGCGGTATAGTTATTCGAAAGCGTGTACCCCACGGCCCAAACATTATCCGGTGCAATGGCTGTGACCCCGTTAAGGACTGAGGAAGTTCCAATTTGCGGGCTTGGGATGATACTCCAGGTTGCGCCATCCCAACGCATAATCAGCGGCTGATCCCACCAGTTGGTGGAGGCATTGGTAAAGCTACCGACTGCCCAGACATCATTTGCCGCCCGCGCAGTGATCGCGTTAAGTTGAGCGGCCCCACTCCCTGTGCTGGGAGCAGGAACCAAAGTCCAATCAGCGCCATTGTAACGAACAATCAGGGGTTGCCAATTAGGTCCGGTTACGCCACCATAAAGTCCTACGGCCCATGCGTCGGTAGCGGAGACTGCGGCAACACCCAACAAACGGTTGCTGGTTGAATCAGCGTTCGGGCTATTTACAATCTGCCAACTATTGCCATCCCAATGCTGGATGAGCGTCTGGCGACCACTGCCGTTAATAGTATAGGTTTCGCCAACGGCCCAAATATCGTTTGCAGATATAGCGGAGACCCCATTCAGGCGGTTATTCAAGTTGCCCACGTTCGGGCTGTTTACCACCTGAAAAGTCCCACCGCCGCCGGGCAATGGCGTTGCGGTAGGGGTAGTACCTGCGATAGGGGTGGGCGTTGCTCTTGGGAGCGGTGTTCCGCGCGTTGGGCGCGGGACTGCAAAATTAGCATCAACCCCGATGATTGCATTGGCACTGCTTACGCCTAACATGAGCACACCGGCCAACACAAATACAAAGGTGAAAATCCATAGCGGTGTTTTTGATTTTTGTGACATATTCTTTTCTCCTAAAAGTGTGGATAGAACCTTACTGTGTCCCTTTATTGAATAGGCTCTTCCGTTTTTGGTGGGAAATGGCCAAAATGTTGAGGGTATTGGGAATGTTTATCCCCCCATACCTTCAAAATTTTAGGTTTCGCTCCAATTAATCTCGTCTCTTTAAGAGTAATCATTAATTCTTACCGAAAGATTACGCAATTATTACATCTTGAAGGTTGTACCGTTTTGAGTGGGAAAAGTGCCGGTTTTTAAATACCCTCCAAGCCCCTTGACACTTTCCAGAACACCATTATAATTCTGAACACTGTTCGGTAAACCATCATGAACGACAATCTCCCACCCCGCGCCCGCCGCCACGAACGCACCAAAGATGCCATCCTCAACGCCGCCCGAAAAATGATTCGGGAAGGTGGCGTGGACACCATCTCCATGCGAAAGATTGCCCAGGAAATTGATTACAGTGCCGCAGGCCTGTATGAATATTTTGGCAGTAAAGAAGAAATCATCGGTACACTCTGTGCGATGGCCGGGGATCGCCTGGAAAACTATATGAAAGCGGTGGACCCAACTCTGCCCATCGAGCAACGGATGGTCGAACTGGGGCTGGCTTATATCCGCTTTGCCGTGCAAAACCGGGAAGAGTTTTTGGTGCTATTTACCTACATGCCCATGCCCCCCGAACTGAATCCCGAAGCTCCGCCCGCACCCGCCGGAGCTTTTGCCGTCCTGTTGCAAGCCGTTCAAGATGCGATGGACACCGGCTACATGGTGAATACAGAGATGGATGCGTTCTCTGCCTCCTACGCGGCCTGGGCGATAGTGCATGGCATGGCGATGCTTCAACTGACCGCCCTCCAAAGTACGCCGTTTGATTTTGAAACGGTCAACCGATGGGCTTTACAACGCTTTACTGAAGGCTTACGCGCCGCATAAATTTTTTTAACCCGCACCGAACACTGTTCGGTTTACTGACCCCAAAAGGAGATTTCCATGACCAACTTAATCCCCACCGAAACCGTTTGGAACGCCATCGAAAAAAACTTGTTCGCCGTGCTTGGCATGGTGACATCCAAAGGCGAGGCCCGCACCGCCGGGATCGTCTACATCATCCATGACCGCCAACTGTACATCAGCACGCAGAAACAAGCCTGGAAAACCCGCCACATCGCAAAAAACCCATCGGTCTCCCTCACGATTGCCATTCCCAAAAGCATCCCGTTCATGCCGTGGATTCAAATCCCTGCCGCGACGATCACTTTCTCCGGGCAGGCGACCGTACAAGACGCGGAAAAACTGCCCTCCGACATCTTGCACAAACTTTTCCGCGGCACGGAAAAAGACACCACCATGTTGAAAACCGCCTCCGTCATCACCGTGCGCCCCACGGGCGAATTTGTCACCTACGGCATCGGCGTCTCGTTGATGGACATGCGCTTCCCCGAAAAAGCCCGCGGCCGCGCACAAATCTAAATTCGGTCCCATTTTTGTAGTGACGACTTCAGTCGTTTGTTATCCCAAACGACTGAAGTCGTCACTACTGCATCTGTGATCCACTATTCGCAAGACTTTAAACCCATTTCTGGAGAAACTCATGAAATCTTTTTGGCCCTGGCTCATTGCCTCCCGCAAACGCATAGTCTTCGTCAGCCTGCTGATCCTCCTCCTCCTCGACGCCGGACGTTCCCTCTACGCCCGCGTGGGATACGCCGCCCCTGCCGAACCCTGGAAACCCGCCCCCTACCAGGCCCTCACCTGGCCCCCCAGCGCCGACGCCCTCCCCGCGGACGCCCCCCTCGGCGCGCAAGTATACGCCGAACGCTGTGCCCTCTGCCACGGCCCGGAAGGGCAAGGCGATGGCCCCGCCGCGCCGTCCATGATTCCCCGCCCGCGCGACTTCACTCTCGGCCTGTACAAATACAAAACCACCCCCGCCGATCAGCCCCCCTCCGACGAAGACCTCACCCGCGTCATCCGCGACGGCCTGCCCGCCAGTGCCATGCCCTACTTTGGCGATATTCTCTCAGATGAAGAAATCTCCGCCCTTGTAGAACACCTCAAAACCCTCTCCCCGGTCTTCGACGGCGGGACACCCACCTCCCTCGAAATCCCCGCCCAGCCTACCGCCGACGCCGATAGCCTCACCCGCGGCGCGACCCTCTTCCAGCAAAACTGCATCGCCTGTCACGGCATCGCCGGGCAGGGCACCGTCCCCCTCACCGACCAAAAAGGCTACCCCGTCATCTCCCGCGACCTGACCGCCCCGTGGACCTTCCGCGGCGGGAGCACGCCCGAAGACATCTACCGCCGTATCATCACCGGCCTGGCCCCTGGCCCCATGCCCTCCTTCGCCGAAACCCTCACCGAGGCCGAACGCTGGGACGTCGTGAATTACGTCACCTCCCTTGCCCGGCCCGCCCCGTGGGAAACGGGTGGCACGCTCGGCGGCCCCGGTCAATCCGACAGCCTGCAAACCCGCGGCGAATACCTCACCCACCTCGAAATGTGCGGCCTGTGCCACACGCAAGTCAACGCCAACATGATCTACTCCGCCGACGAATACTACCTCGCGGGCGGGATGGCCGTTCCCGCCTATCCGCAAGGCATCTTCATCAGCCGCAACCTCACCTCAGACAAAGAAACCGGCCTCGGCAACTGGACAGTCGAACAGGTCGCCGCGGCCATCCGCGACGGCAAAAGCAAAGACCGCTATCTTAACTTTTGGGGAATGCCCTGGATGTACCTGCACTCCTTCGAGCAGGACGATGCCCTCGCCATTGCCACCTACCTAAAAACCCTCCCCCCCGTCACCAATCGCATCCCCGATCCCTTGACCTACGGCTTTGTCGAAACACTGATCCAAAAAACCGCCTACTCCACCGGTGTCCCTCCACTCGGCAACCCCCAGGCGTTGGTTTATAAAATGGGAAATTACGGCGAAACCGATCCGGGTCTGCTCCCCCGCGTGTGGCCGCAAGCGGTCCTGATCTGGCTCCAGTACCTGACCCTCGCGGGCGGGCTGATTGCGTTCGTTTTCACTATCCCCGCCGAAAAACGGCGGCCGCGCGGGGTACGCGGTTGGCTGGGGTTGACCGCTACCCTCGCGGGGCTTGGCACCCTCCTCTTCGTAATATGGGTGATGTACAGCACTCCCGTTCTGCCCTTCATTCCGGCGGAGATCATCAATCAAGCCGTCACCTCCGCCATCTACCAACCCGACCTGACCGGGAAAACGCCCGAAGATACCGCCCTGATCGAGCGTGGACGTTACCTGTACACCGTCACCTCCTGCGCGTTTTGCCACGGCAATCAGGGCGAAGGCGGGGCGAAGGTCAATCAGGCCTCGTTCGGTACGGTCTGGGTACGCAACATCAGCTCGGACTCGGAATTCGGCATCGGGGCGTGGACGGACGCGGAAGTGGGCCGGGCGATTCGGAGCGGGGTGTCCCGCGATGGGGGGCCGCTCCACTGGCAGGGGATGGTGTGGGATCATTTGTCCAATCTGGATGAAGAAGACCTGCGCGCCATCATCGCCTATCTCCGCACCCTGCCCGCTGTCGCCAACGACATCCCCGCCCCCGTGCCCCCCTCAGCGAATGATTGCGCGGAATACACGTTTTTCACTGTTCCCTCGCTGACGCCAGGGTGTGAACCGTAAAAAAAGAGTAAGCCTTCACCCTTACTGAGAACTCAAAAAAGGATAAAAGGGAGGCGGTGCCGCCTCCCTTTTATCCTTTTTTTGCGATTTGGGGATTTTTTATACAAATGTCTTGTAAATTACCTCGCCCTTTGTTATACTGCGCGGCACTGGGGAGTAGCCTCTGTTGTGTGGCTGACGCCACACTCAGCCCGTTTGTCGTCAATACGGAGTTTTCTCCTAAGCGAGCCCCTCCCGGCAGGCGGATTGTGCAAAACCACGCACATCAGGCGAGACCAACACCATTTCACGAATGGCTGTGGTCTCGCCTTTTAATTGCCACAGCCCATTTACGAACGCCGTTCCTTTCAATTGCATCTAAAATCCTGCATTCACTTCAGGAACGGCGTTCGTCACAACAAGGAGTCTCTCGCATGTCTCAGTGGCACACCCTTTCCCCCTCGGAAACCCTCACCCAACTCAAAACTGACCTCGCGCGCGGCCTGTCCGCCGACGACGCCCGCGCCCGCCTCGCCGAACACGGCCCCAACGAACTCGTCGAAACCGCGCGGCGCAGTCCCCTCCGCATCCTATGGGAACAGCTCACCGCGACGATGGTGCTGATCCTGCTCGCGGCCAGCGGCATCTCGTTCGCCCTGCAAAAATGGCAGGAGGCCATCGCCATCCTCGCCATCGTCATCCTCTTTGCCCTGCTCGGCTTTTTCCAGGAATACCGCGCCGAACAGGCGATGGCCGCCCTCAAAAAGCTCGCCGTCCCCAACGTCCGCGTCCGGCGGGGGCGGTTGGGTACAACCGACGGGCAAACGCTCGAAATCTCCGCCCGGGAACTCGTCCCCGGCGACATCATCCTGCTCGAAGCGGGCAACCTCCTCCCCGCCGATGTCCGCCTGCTCGAATCCGTCAACCTGAAAATCCAGGAATCGGCCCTGACGGGCGAGTCCGAATCGGTCGAAAAACACACCGACGCCCTCACCAAAGCCGACGCCCCGCTCGGCGACCGACGCAATATGGGTTACATGGGCACAGTCGTCACCTACGGGCGCGGCACCGCGGTTGTGACCTCCACCGGGATGAAAACGGAATTGGGCAACATCGCCACCCTTTTGCAGGCTGTGGAAGATGAACAAACCCCGCTCCAACACAAACTCGATCAAGTGGGTAAAACCCTGGCGATTGCGGGGGTGCTGGTTGCGGGCGTGATCTCCGCCCTGGAATTGCTCCGTCCCAACCCCGTCCCGTTCGGGGAAGTCCTGCTGACCGCGGTCAGTGTCGCGGTCGCCATCGTGCCGGAAGGGCTACCCGCCGTCGTCACGATCACGCTCGCGATTGGGGCACAACGCATGTTGCGGCGCAATGCCCTGATCCGCAAACTGCCCGCGGTGGAAACCCTCGGCTCGGTCACGGTCATCTGCTCGGACAAAACGGGCACGCTGACCGAGAACAAAATGACCGTCACCCTGCTGGACGTGGCTGGGGGACGGGTGGATTTGACCGAACAGATTACAGCCCGGCATCCGGTGCTGTTACAAAACGGGGGGGCCGAACTCCCCGCGGAACACGCCAACCCGCTCCGCCTTCTGCTCACGGGCGGGGCACTGTGCAACGACGCGTTGCTCCAACCGTCCGACGATGGCAAATCCCTGACCACCGTCGGCGACCCGACCGAGGGCGCGCTCCTCGTCGCCGCGGCAAAGTTTGGGATGAAGAAGACTGATCTCGACACCACGATGCCCCGGTTGGCGGAGTTGCCGTTTGATTCGGATCGGAAGCGGATGACGACGGTGCATCAATGGGGAATGGTGAATAGTGAATTATCAATTTTTAATTTTGAATTGCCGTATGTTTCGGTGACGAAGGGGTCGGTGGATGGGCTGTTAGATATTTCGGCGCAAGTATGGAACCAGGATCACGCCGAGGCTTTGACAGGGGACTGGCGCGCACGGATCGAGGCGGCGAACACAAAACTGGCCGCGAATGGGATGCGGGTGTTGGGGGTGGCGCTCCGTCCGGTCGCGCAGCCGTACCCGTGCGAGGACGGGTTGATCTTCGTCGGGTTGGTGGGGATGATGGACCCGCCCCGCGCGGAGGTGGCAGATGCCGTTCGAGTGGCGAAAACGGCAGGGATTCGCCCGATCATGATCACCGGGGATCATCCGCTTACCGCCGCACACATTGCGAAGGAGTTGGGGATTTCAAACGGAGGGGGGCGCGTGTTGACCGGGGTTGATCTGAACAAAATGACGGATCAGGATTTAGAAGCGGCGGTGGGAGAAGTGTCCGTCTTCGCCCGCGTGTCGCCGGAACACAAGTTAAAGATTGTGGCCGCGCTCCAAAACCGGGGGGAAGTGGTGGCGATGACCGGAGACGGCGTAAACGATGCCCCCGCGCTGAAGCGGGCGAACATCGGTGTGGCGATGGGGATTACTGGGACGGACGTGTCGAAGGAAGCGGCGGAAATGGTGTTGCGAGATGATAACTTCGCGACCATCGTCGCGGCGGTGGAAGAGGGGCGGGTAATTTACGATAACATCCGCAAATTTGTGAAGTTTTCGATTGCGGGGAACATCGGGAAGGTGATGGTGATGCTGATTTCGCCGTTGTTGGGGATGCCGATCCCATTGTTGCCCCTGCAATTGTTGTGGCTGAACCTGATGACGGACGGTTTGCTCGGCATTGGGTTGGGTGTGGAACCCGCAGAAAAAGATACGATGAACCGTAAGCCGTTTGCGCCGGGTGAGAGTGTGTTCAGCCGGGGGTTGGGGGCGCACATCATCCGTACCGGGCTGGTGCTGGGCGTGATTTCGTTGGGGATGGGGTACTGGCACTGGAGTACCGGGCACGAGGACTGGCAGACGATGATTTTTACGACACTGGCGTTTTCGCAGATGTGGCAGGCGTTGGGCGTGCGCTCGAACCGGGAATCGCTGTTCCGTCAGGGGTTGTGGTCGAACAAGCCGTTGTTTGGGTTGGTGGTGTTTACGTTTGGCTTGCAACTGCTGGCGTTGTACGTGCCGGTTTTGCAGGCGTTTTTGAAGACAACGACGATGTCGGGGGGGGATTTGCTGTTGTGCGTGGCGGTGAGTAGTTTGGTGCTGGTGGCGACGGAGGTGGAGAAGGTGGTGGTGAGGAAAAGAGCAGAGTGATAAAGAAACTTAGTTGAGCAAGAACTCAAACAAAACGAGCGGTGCATTTATCCATGCACCGCTCGTTTTGTGAAAAGGTATAATTAGGGGAGAGGTACATTATGTCCAACCATGAAAAGTTCGATTACGAAAAGTATATGTGGGAAGAAAAAACATCCTGTTCGTATTTTTTGACACAAGGATTCAAAGTGATATTTGCTTTATTGGGGGGCTTTGTTGGTGTGCAAGTTATCATTTTCGGACTAATCGTGACTTTGCTATTGGGGGCAACTATTTTTAAATCATTTTTTCCACCTGCCGAGGTTGCCCGGTTAGATATCGCGACCATTGACGATCTCTGCCATCAATTCAACCTTGCCCCCGAAGATCGATTATGCTCCCATGATCAGCCTGTGTACGGCGACGATTTTTACCCGGTGATCAAAGACGAGTTTAAAGTGTACTTTACCAGCTACGAAGAGATTCAAGCAAAGCTAGCTCCTTATCAAATCCGTCGCGATGATCCACAGGCAGATAAAAACCCAACCATCACGTCTTTTTTCGCCTCATATGATCTGGCTGGGGATCATGCGGCTATTATTGTTTTTCGACTCGACAGAAACGATCTCCTCCACGACATAAATTATTCATCGATCAATCGAGATGAAGATGGCGATTAACTGATCAAAGGAAAATTTATTAAACCCCTATGACCCTCCAACCCCCCTCCGAAGACCTCTTCACTCGCATGACCGAACGCTACGCGAACGGGGAAATCCCCTGGCACCACGAATTGCCCCCGCCCGAAGTGATCGCCCTCGCCGACACCCTCCCCCCCGGACGGTTTCTCGACCTCGGCAGTGGGTTGGGGCGGGCGTGCATTTACCTGGCCCAACATGGCTGGACGTGCGACGGGGTAGACTTTGTCGCCCAGGCCACCGAAATGTCTCGGGAACGCGCCGAAGCCGCCGGAGTTGCGGATCGCGTGCATTTTCACACCGCCTCCGTCGCCGCGCTGGATTTTCTGAATGAATCCTACGATCTGATTCTCGACGTCGGCTGTCTCCACGCCCAAACGCCCGCAGACGGGGAAGCCTACGCCCAGCACGTCAAACGTTTGCTCAAGCCGGGGGGCCAGTATGTACTCTTCGCCCACCTCACCAACGAAACTGATCCCGACACCCGGCAATGGACCACCGAAGCAGAACTATCCCGATTGTTTCTCCCTGACCTGACGCTGGAACGGATCGAACGGGGCACCACGACCATCGGCGAGAGTATATGGGCATCGGCGTGGCTTTGGATGCGCGCAAAATAAAGCGACAAAAAAAAAGAACCGCCCAGCGTTGGGCGGTTCTTTTTGTTGACGGACAACGTCGCTTAATCGTCGTCCCCTTTTTTGCCACCATTATTTTTGTCGCTCCCATCCCCTTCATTACCCGTACACGGCCCGAGGTGGTCACCGTGCCCGAGGTGGGCGTCCACCGCGGAAGCGCCAACGGTGATCGTGTGGGCATTATCCGGGTTGCCGGGGGGAATGGGGCAGATCGTCACCTGATTATCGCCTGGCGGCGGGGTTCCGGTGGGGTGAGGGGTGGGGGTGATACCAGGGGTCGGTGTGGGCGGAATCGGATCGCCGATGACCAAAATCCAGGCGTACACCAGTACGTTGTGCGGACCAAAACAGAGTTTGACGAGCACCTGACTGCCTAAGCGTAAATCACCTTCAATTTCCGCCAGTGCGCGGGGGATCACGATCCCGGTCGCGAGGGTGATTTCTTCCTCGTTCAGCCCCACGACCACATCCACAAATTCCACGCATCCGATCACCGGCCCGACATCTATCAGTTCCATTTGCAGGACAAGCCAGGTGCCATCGGGTTGAACCAACACAGTGACCCGCACCAGCGAGTCCACCACAATCTCGCCGATAAAGACGGTGTTTTCATCTGTGGTAAGTGGGAGACCGTTGACAACCCAGGGATCGGTGCTGTCTACGATGCCGATGAAGACCAGGGTCAG
>WBZL01004211.1_pt1 | contig 12633 bp, 10 predicted proteins | sample 5204291 | NCBI WGS metagenome assembly WBZL01 (sample SAMN12344345, study PRJNA552823) | activated sludge metagenome | biome: Activated sludge suspended growth; feature: Nitrification reactor; material: Wastewater; isolation source: activated sludge from nitrification reactor of wastewater...
CTTGAGGCAACGCATGATCGCCTTCTTGCTCTTGCCGTCCTTGGTTCGCCGTTCGACGTAAGCGCGGGTGTCGGGGTCGCAGTGCATTCGGACCAGAGCGATTCGCCACAGGGCTCGGTTTGCGTCACGGTTGCCGCCGCGGTTGAGGCTGTGGTTTCGTTGGCGGCCCGAAGATCGATCGACTGGTGAGACACCGCAGAGCGCGGCGAAGCCTTGCTCTCGACGGAGCCGTTCGGGATTGTCACCCGCGGCGACGAGCAGCGTGGCCGCGGTCTCGATCCCGATCCCGCGAACCGCGATCAGCTCCGGCGCGGTCTGCTCGACGAGTTCGGTGATGTGCTCGTCGAGCTCGGCGAGCTCGCCCGTCAGCTGCAGCCACCGTCGGGCAAGGGTGCGCAGCGCATAGCGATGTGCCGTTGTCGGATCAGTCGGTGGGCCAGGCCGCCAACGGGCCATCTCATCGACCAGGACAGTGAGCTTGCTCCCGCGAAGTTGTTCACGCAGGTGATCAGGAGCCGTGTCGATCAAGGTGTGGATCTGGTTGGCGACCTGGGTGCGGGCCTTCATCGCCGAGTTCCTCGGGACCCGCAACGCCCGGATCGCCTCAATGCTGCCGACCCCGGTTTTGGGTGTGGCGACCATGTCACGGGCCAACGCCGCACGCGCTGCAGCCTCAGCATCAACGGTGTCGGACTTCCCTTTCATCCGGCGGCGCTGCCGGTCGTGACGGCAGACCTCGAGCACCTCGACACCAACACGAGCGAAATGCCGCGCCAGGCCGGCACCGTAGGAGCCGGTGCCCTCGATTCCGACCCTGTCGAGTTCCCCGTGACGAGCCATCCAAGCCGCCAACTGTCGGAAGCCCTTGGTGTCGTTCGGGAACGAATCGGCCCCCAAGATTCTGCCGGCCTGATCGACAACCGCCGCTACGTGCAGGTCCTTGTGCGTGTCGACTCCGCCGACCACCAACGGTCGTGAATGTGTCATCGTGGTCATTGCCATCCCTTCGTAGAGGCTGTGGATGGCACGCACCGATCGGCTCGGACAGTACAGAGACGGGGCCTCTTGCTCAGGCTCCTATCAGGTCACTTCCCGACCGGCAGGTGCCGGGTGCCTCCCCACGAGATGGTCGACTGATCGCGGTCAAGACAGTCGATGTCAGTAACACCCAGGGTCAGACCACCTCGGGGGAGGCACCCACCAAGTATCTCTGTACCACCCGTACTGTTGCGCGGCCTCGGCCAGCCGGCGGCCCTGCGGTGTTTGCCAGGTGAGGCTGTCGACGTCGACATCCGCAGGGATCGCGAGCAGCGTGCCCATCGCCAACGCCGGGTTGTCGCCCTGGTAGGTGATGTCAGCGGATCCGTCGGCGGCGCGCGCCGGCCACACGAAGTGCTGCTCCTTCGACAACATGCCGGTGGGCAGGTTCACCGCCACCGCGTGGAAGATGCCGTTGTCGAGATCGCCGGCGCGCAGCAGGCCGCCCAGCGCGGGCAGCAGCGATGCGCGCCCGTAACCGATGAGGCCGTCGCCGTCGAACACGTTCAGCCCGTGGGCCTCGTGGCCGTCGCCGGCGGAGTTCAACAGTGGCCCGCCGGGCTCGCGCCATCCACCGATACCGAGGTCGGCCGTGCCCGTCTCCGGGTCGAACAACACGAACAGGCCGTTGCTGATCGGGTTGATCGTCAGGTCGGTGCACGCGTCGGGCGCCAGGTGCCGCTGGTACAACACCTCGCCGGTGCTCACCGACCTCTGCTCGGGCTTCCATCCACTGCCGCGCTCGATGTTCACCAGCGGCGCCGACGCGTCGGTGCTGCACAGCGTGACCAGATCGAGGCCCACCGAGTCGATCACCTTCTCCGGGTCGGCGGTGACGTCGCTGATGTCCACGTAGGTGGCGTCACCCGAGATCCTTCGGTTCCAGATCGAGTCGGCCGCGAACGGCTGCAGTGGCAGCTCACTGCGCACATCCCCCGCCTCGGTGGTGCGGGTACTGGTGCTCGTGCTCGGCTTGACAGTCGTACCCTCGCTCGTCGACGTCGTCGGCGAAGTCCACCCGCCGTCGCTGCACGCCAACAAGGCCGCCGCCACCACGATGCACAGACCCATCCGCCTCATGGCGCGATGTTGCCACACCCGGTTCTTGTCACACACGGGTCACGGTGGGCCGGGGTCGGCGTATGACAAGAACGGGGAGTGGGTAAGGTCGCCGGCATGAGCGAGCCGGTCGAACTGGAGATCGCCGGGCGGACGGTGACCATCACGAACCCCGACAAGGTGTTCTTCACCCAGCGCGGCGACACCAAGCTCGACCTCGTGCGCTACTACATGGCGGTGGAAGCGCCGGTGATGCGCCAGATGCTCGACCGGCCCGTGCTGCTGCAGCGGTTCCCCAACGGTGCGCACGGCAGCAACTTCTTCCAGAAGCGCATCCCCGACGGCGCGCCCGAGTGGCTGCACACCACCGTGGTGCAGACACCCAACGGCACGCCGTCGCGCGCGCTCGTGATCGCCGACCTCGCCCACCTCGTGTGGGCGGTGAACATGGGCTGCCTCGGATTCCACTCGTGGCCAGTCCGCGCCGCCGACCTCGACCACTGCGACGAGCTGCGCATCGACCTCGACCCAGGCCCGGGCACCAACTACGAGATGACCAAGGAGACCGCCCACGTCACCAAGGGCCTGCTCGACGACCTCGGGGTGACGGGCTTCATCAAGACATCGGGCAACCGCGGCCTGCACGTGTACGTGCGCCTGCAGCCCACACACGACAGCGTCGCCGTGCGCAGCGCGGCGGTGGCTGTCGCCCGCGAGCTGGAGCGGCGGCGCCCCGACCTGATCACCTCCTCGTGGTGGAAGGAAGAGCGCGGCGCGCGCATCTTCATCGACTTCAACCAGAACGCTCCGCACAAGACCGTGTTCGCACCGTGGAGCGTGCGCGCCCTCGACCATGCGCCCGTGTCGTTCCCCTTCCCGTGGGAGATGCTCGACACGCTCGCGCCGCACGACATGACCATCGCCACCGTCCCCGCGTGGGTCGCGGAGCACGGCGATGCGTGGGCGACGATGAACGACGCGCCGCAGCCGCTGCAGCCGTTCCTCGACATGGTGGCTCGCGACCAGGCCAATGGCCTGGAGGACGCTCCCTGGCCACCGGTGTACCCGAAGATGCCCGGCGAGCCCAGCCGTGTGGCCCCCAGCCGGGCCAAGAAGCCGAAAGCCTGACTAGAGAGCGAGCTCCGCGGCGCGGGCGAGCACCCGCTCGCGCTCGGCGCCGATGGTGGTGCTGTCGCCGTGGCCGGTGTGCACGACCGTGTGGTCGGGCAGGGCCAGCAGCATGTCGCGGATGGAGCGCAGGATCGTCGGCTCGTCGCTGTAGCTGCGGCCGGTGGCGCCCGGGCCGCCGCAGAACAGGGTGTCGCCGGTGAGCACCACCCCATCGGCAGCATCGTGGAAGCAGCAGCACCCGGGAGAATGACCGGGCGTGTGCAGCACGCCCAACTCGTGCCCGGCCACCTTCATCGTCTGGCCTGGAACGATCGCCCCGTCGGGAGCGAACGTGGGCCACACGACGTCCCACAGCATGCGGTCCGCGGGGTGGAGCAGGATCGGTGCGTCAACGGCATCGCGCAGTGGCACCGCCGCGTTGATGTGGTCGTTGTGGCCGTGGGTCAGCACGATGGCGCGAACGCGCCGGCCGTTCACGGCCTCCACGATCGGCGCCGCCGAGTGGGCGGCGTCGAACACGATCACCTCGCGGTCGTCACCGACCAGCCAGATGTTGTTGGTGACCTCCCACTCGCCGCCGTCGAGAGCGAAGATGCCCTCCGTGGTGACCAGTTCGACTGCCATGGGTCAGAGCACCACGACGGAACGCAGCACCTCGCCGCGCTCCATCTTGTGGAACGCTTCCTCGACCGCGTCGAGGGAGATGGTCTCGCTCACGAACTTGTCGAGCGGCAGACGGCCCTGTTGGTGCAACTGCACCAACATCGGGAAGTCGCGCGAAGGCAGGCAATCACCGTACCAACTGCTCTTCAGCGATCCACCGCGGCCGAACACCTCGATGAACGGCAGCTCCAGCGTCATGTCGGGGCGGGGCACACCCACCAGCACGACGGTGCCGGCAAGGTCGCGGGCCTCGAACGCCTGGCGGTACACGGCCGGGTTGCCGATGGCCTCGATGCACACATCCGCACCGTTCCCACCCGTCACGGACTTGATGAACTCCACCGGATCGGTCGTCGACGAGTTGCAGGTGTGCGTGGCGCCGAAGCCCTTCGCCCACTCCAGCTTGCGGTCGTCGATGTCGACGGCGACGATCGTCGACGCACCGGCCAGCAGCGCGCCGGCGATCGCCGCGTCGCCCACGCCACCGCAGCCGAACACGGCCACCGAGTCGCCACGGCCGACGTTGCCGGTGTTGATCGCTGCGCCGATGCCCGCCATCACGCCACAGCCCAGCAGACCAGCCGTCGCCGGCGCGACACCCGCATCCACCTTCGTGCACTGGCCGGCGGCCACCAGCGTCTTCTCGATGAAGGCGCCGATGCCCAGGGCTGGCGACAGCACCGTGCCGTCCTCCAGCGTCATCTTCTGGGTGGCGTTGAAGGTGCTGAAGCACAGGTGCGGCTTGCCCTTCAGGCAGCTCCGGCACGTGCCGCACACGGCGCGCCAGTTGAGGATCACGAAATCGCCCGGCTGCACGTTGGTGACGTCGGGGCCGACCGACTCCACCACGCCGGCGGCCTCGTGGCCGAGCAGGAACGGGAACTCGTCGTTGATGCCACCCTCGCGGTAGTGCAGGTCGGTGTGGCACACACCGCAGGCCTGCACCTTCACCACAGCCTCGCCCGGGCCCGGGTCGGGCACCACCACGGTCTCGATCGTCACTGGCGCGCCCTTGCTCCGGGCCACCACTCCACGCACCTTCTGGGCCATCTGGCTTCCTCCTTCGAAGCGCCGAGGATAGCCAACCGCCACACAGTCGGGGGCTGACCCTCACCCTCCAGGACGATGATCCGCTCTCACGCCGGTGCGGTGCAGCGCGGCGAGCACCTCGCCGAGCCACTCGATGCTCTCGACCGTGATCGGATCGACCACCAGTTGGAGGTGTTGTGCTCCGACCTCGGCGAACTCGGCGAGCTGCTCGGCCACCTCGTCGACCGACCCGGCGATCGGCGCCACCGCATCCTTGGGGTCGCCCATCGTGCGGCCGGTTCCACCCGGCGCTTGCACGAGCACCGCCGCGGTGCAGATCACTTCGCCCGGTTCGCGCCCACAGGCCACCGCACGCCGCTCCACTTCGGCGGCCACCTCGGCAAGCCCGGCCGCGGTGTTGCCGTACTGGCTGAACCACACATTCCACGCCTTCACGTGCGGCAGGGTGATGTCGAGCATGCGCGGCCCGATCGAGCCCACCATCAGCGGTGGCCCGCCCGCGCGCGACGGCGGCGGATCGAGAACGCACCGGTCGAGCGAGTAGAAGCGGCCTTGCTGATCCACGGTCTCGCCACCCAGCAGGCGGCGGATGATCGCGAACGCCTCCTCGAAGCGAGCGACGCGGTGGTCAAAGGGCAGGCCGAAGGCCCGATACTCCCTCTCGTTCCACCCGGCGCCGAGCCCGACGATCAGGCGCCCCCCGGAGATCGCGTCGATCGTCGCGGCCTTCTTGGCGAGCATCGCCGGCTCGCTGAACCCCACCGACGCCACGAGCGGGCCGATCGCCACCCGTTGGGTGATCGCCGCCAGCGCGGCGAGCGACGTCCACACCTCCCACGGCCCACGCACGCTGCCGTCGGGCAGGTCGTACAGCAGATGGTCGCCCACCCACAGCGAGTCGAATCCCACCGCCTCGGCCGTGCGGGCCATCACCGTCAGCTCGGGCCACCCGACACGGCGCTCGACCTCGGGCAGCTGCACCCCGATCCGGAACGGACGCGCCATGCCGTCAGTGTAGGCAGGACGCCAGTGTGGGCAGGCCGTCAGCTACGACTGCCCACCGCTTGCCCCTCGATGCGTCCGTACCAATCGCGCAAGGCGAATGCCAGCCGCTCGGAGTTCGCCGCGAACGCCGAGCCGTGGCTCATCGAGGCGATCGCCTCCTCCGGTCGGCCCATCACCGCGAGGGCCAGCACACGGCCTGCTTCCACGTGGAACGCAGCGTGCAACTTGCGCACGTTGGTGTAGTCCCACGACTTCTGTGCCCGCCACGGCACGCCGCCGTACAGCCACTTGCCGAAGGCGCAGGCGTTGTCCACCGAGGCCTGCTCGACGCTCACGTCGGATTCTCCGGTGGCGATCGCCGAGTGGAGCCGCCGCTTCCAGTTCTCGTGCGCCGCCAGCGCATCGATGACCATCTGCTGCAACGGCGCGGCGGTGTCGATCTGGGGCCCGTCTAGTTGCACGATCGAAGAATCTAGCTCCCTCTCCGCGGTCAAGCCACCACAGACCGACGACGACGGCCCGCGATCAGGCACAATGGCGTCATGCACCCCCTGCGGTTCACCGCCGCCGCTGCGATCGCCGCCGGCCTGCTCACCGCCTGCACGCCCAGCGGTGACGCCACCGACGCCACGCCGGTTGTCACGATCGGGGCCACCACCACCACGACGCCGGTGTGGGTGGGCAGCGCCGACGAAGCCGAGTGGTGGGCGGTCGATGCGATCTGCCACGAGGCCAACGACATCGCACTCGCCGACGCGATCGATGTCCTCACCCTCAGCACCACCCCCGACCCGAACGACCTCGCCGGCTACTACCGCCGTCGCGCCGATCAGGTGGATGCTCTGGTGGAGCAATTCGCCGACGTGACGCCTCCGGCCGACACCGCACAGGAGTGGCCCGCCGTGCTCGCCGGTCTCACCGACTACGCCGACTGGGCCCGTGACATCGCGGACCAAGTGGCTGCCGACGGCTTGGAGGTGGACCAGACACCCGACCCGGGCCTGGAGGCGTTCCGCACCCTCATGCGGTACGGCGCGTGCAACGTCCTGCTCGACGTGAACTGAGCACATCGTGACCTACCGTCGCGACATCGAGGGGTTGAGGGCGCTCGCCGTCGTCGCCGTGCTGCTCTACCACTTCGGGGTTCCCCACCTCGACGGCGGGTTCGTGGGGGTCGACGTCTTCTTCGTCATCTCCGGGTTCCTCATCACCTCGCTGCTGCTGCACGAGCGCGACACCGCCGGCCGCATCTCGTTCTCCGGGTTCTATGCCCGTCGCGCCCGCCGCCTGTTGCCGATCTCGGCCACCGTCGTGGTGGCCACCGCCGTCGCCGGCGCACTCATCCTTCCCGCCACGCGCCTGCCCGACCTCGCCGACGAGGTGCGCTGGTCGTCGGGGTTCGGCGCCAACCTGCTGCTCGCCCGGCGTGGTGCCGACTACCTCTCTTCCGACCTGCCTCCCAGCCCCTTGCAGCACTACTGGTCGCTCGCGGTGGAGGAGCAGTTCTACGTGTTGTGGCCGCTCCTCATCGCACTCGTGACAATCGGCGTCGCCGTCGGACGCTCGCGCGCCACCCGGGCGCGGGTCGCGGCCGCGATGTCCGCGCTCATCGGTGCTTCGTTCGCCGCGTCGGTGCTGCTCACCTCCACCCAGCCCAGCTGGTCGTACTACGGGCTGCACACCAGGGCGTGGGAGCTCGGCCTCGGCGCACTCACCGCTGCCCTCGCTCCCCAGGCACAGCGCATCCCTGCCGTGGCCCGCGCCATCGGCGGCTGGCTGGGCCTCGCGGCGATCGCCCTCGCGGCCTCGCTGTACGGGTCGGTCAGCTTCCCTGGGTATGCCGCTGCACTGCCCGTGCTCGGCGCGGCGGCACTGCTCATCAGCGGGCCGGTGAACCCGGGCTCGCCCGCTGCGCTGCTCGGCACCCGTCCGCTCGTGTACCTCGGCACGCGCTCGTACTCGCTCTACCTGTGGCACTGGCCGGCGATCATCCTTGCGGAGGTGCGCCTCGAACGCAGTCTCACCGTCGGCGAGTCGCTCATCATCGCCGCGGGTGTGTTCGTGGTCGCCGAGTTGGGCTACCGCTTCATCGAGCACCCCATCCGCTCCTCCCCCACGCTCGTGCGCCGGCGTCCCCTCTCTCTGTCGATGGGGGCCGGGTTGGTGGCCGCCGGGCTGCTCACGGGTTTGGCGGTCGCCAGCTACCACCCCGATCTGTCCACCGGCGTCACGGCGACGGTGCCGGACGCACCGATCGCCACCACCACGACCGCGATACCGGTCACCGCTGAGGTCGCCGCCACCACCACGGTGCCCCACGCGCCCCAGCGGATCGACCCCTCCGTAGAAGCCGCCCTCACCGCCGTGGTCGATGCGCTGGCCGTCACCGTGCTGCCCGACAACCTGCGCCCGGCGCTCGACAAGGCGACCGCCGACCGACCGGTGCTCTACGACAACGGCTGTCACCGCTGGATGAAGACCACGGTGTACGACCAGTGCATCTTCGGCGATCCGTTCGGCACGGTCACGATCGCGATGTGGGGCGACTCGCACATGGTGCAGTGGTACAACGCGCTCGACGAGATCGCGCTCGCGCACCATTGGCGCCTCATCGCCGTCACCCAAGGTGGCTGCCCGTTCATCGATGTGGCGGTTTATAACGAAGGCGCCGACGCCGACCTCCCCAACTGCTCCAAGTGGCGCGAGTCGGTGCGCCAGTACCTGCGCGAGCAGCACGTGGACATCGTGTTCGTCGGCGAGTCGTACGGGCTGCGCAACACCGGGAGCCACCACAAGATCACGGCCGATCAGTGGCGTGAACAGTTGCCGATCGTGCTGCAGTCGTTGCGCGACGACGGCATCGAGCCGATCGTCGTCGGTGATGCCGCCGACCCGACGGAGGTGGTGCCCAACTGCCTCGCCCGGCACCGCAACGACATCAACTTCTGCGAACCGCGCATCGACGACGAGCACACCGCCTCCGTGCTGCAGACGATCAACGAGGTGACCGCCACCCTCGATGTCGGCTTCATCGACCCCACCCAATGGCTGTGCCACGAGAACCGCTGCCCCACCGTCATCGGCGACATCCTGGTGTATCGCGACGGCCACCACCTCACGACGACGTTGGCCCTGTGGCTGGAGCCGCTGCTCGATCAGGTCGTCGCGCCGTTCGTCGAGGGCTATGTGGAGTACCGCTCCTTCGACGCGAACGGCTGAGCATGTTTGACTGGTGCCGATGAGAGTCCGCCTCCGCCGTCAGCGCCACCCCGATGCCGCGTTGGTGGCCGACCTGGTAGCAGCGATCGGGCCCGACAGGGTGCGCGCCGACAGCGCGGAGCGGGCGTTGCTGCGCCGCGATGCCTCGGTGTTCGACGGTGGCGCGGCCGGGCCGGTGTGCTTCCCCGGCAGCACCGCCGATGTGCAGGCGATCGTGCGCACTGCCGTCCGCCACGGCCGCGCGGTGGTGCCCCGCGGCGCGGGCACGGGGCTGGCGGGGGGAGCGATCCCGCTCGGGGCGCCGGTGGTGATCTCGATGATGCGCATGAACCGTGTGCTGGAGATCGACCTCGACTCACGCGTCGCCTGGGTCGAGCCGGGTGTGGTGAACCTCGACCTCAGCAAGCGCCTCGAACCCCTCGGCTTCCACTTCGCCCCCGACCCCTCCAGCCAGCGCGTGTGCACGCTCGGGGGCAATGTGGCCAACAACTCGGGCGGGCCGCACTGCCTCGCGTACGGGGTCACCAACGCGCACATCGTCGCTGTGGAGGTGGTGCTGCCCGACGGCGAGGTGATCATGCTCGGCGGGGTCGACGCCGAGCCCGCGGGATACGACCTGCGCGGCGCATTCATCGGCGGGGAGGGCACGCTCGGCATCGCCACCCGCATCGCCGCGCGCATCACACCGAATCCCGCGGCGGTGCGCACCCTGTTGATGTCGTTCGCCGACGTGCGCGACGCGGCGCAGACCGTCAGTGCGGTGATCGCTGCCGGCATCGTGCCCGCCGCCATGGAAGTGATGGACCAGTTGATCACCAACGCCGTGGAGGACTGGATCCACGCCGGCTTCCCCACCGACGCCGCCGCGGTGCTGCTCGCCGAGGTGGACGGTCTGCCCGACGGGGTGGAGATCGATGCCGAGGCGATCGCCCGCATCGCCCGCGAGCACGGCGCCACCGATGTGCGCCGCGCCCAGAGCGAGGCCGAGCGCGCCGCCCTCTGGCGGGGCCGCAAGTCGGCCTTCGGGGCGATCGCCCGCATCGCCCCCGACTACTACCTGCACGACACGGTGGTGCCGCGCGCCCGCCTCGCCGAAGTGCTCGCCCAGACGTACGAGATCGCCGCCCGCCACAGCGTGACTGTGATGAACGTGTTCCACGCCGGCGACGGCAACCTGCACCCGTTGCTGCTGTTCGACGCACGCGAGCCGGGAGCGGTCGACAGGGTTCACGCCGCCGGCGCGGAGATCCTGAAGGCCTCGCTCGCCGCGGGTGGGGTGCTGTCGGGCGAGCACGGCATCGGCGTGGAGAAGCGCGACTACATGGGCCTGCTGTTCAGCGACGAAGACCTCGACCACCAGAGCCGCCTGCGCCGCGCGTTCGACCCCGAGTGCCGCGCCAACCCGGGCAAGGTGCTGCCCACCGGGCACAGTTGCGCGGACATCCAGATGCTCACCGAAGTGCCCACGGGGGTGTGGCTGTGACCGCTCCCCCGCTCATCGACGACCCCGTCCTGCGCGCGTTCGCGGAGGAGGTGGGCAGCGAAGGCCCCGTGGCCGTGGAAGGGGCCCGTACCCGCTGGAGCCTCGGTGGCCCGCCCGCGGGTGACGCCCGCCTGGTGCGTGCGCCGCTCGGCGTGGTCGAGCACCAGCCGGCGGAGATGACCGTCTGCGTGCGCGCCGGCACGCCGGTGGCCGAACTCGTGGCTGCGCTGGCCGAGCGCGGCCAGCGGTGCGCCCTGCCCGAGCGTGGGGGCACGGTCGGCGGCGCGGTGGCGGTGGGCGAGAATCACCTCTGCGTGGCGGGTCGCGGCACGGTGAGGGCCAGTGTCCTCGAGGTTCGCTATGTGTCGGCCGAGGGACGCCTGATCCGTGGTGGCGGCCCGACGGTGAAGAACGTCAGCGGGTTCGATCTGCCGCGGATCATGACGGGGTCGTTGGGCACGCTCGGGCTGTTCGCCGAGTTCATCCTGCGCACCAACCCCATCCCCGCGGTGTCGCGTTGGGTGACGGCCGACGATGTCGACCCCTTCGCCGCCCGCGACTGTTTAGTAGGCTCCTCAACCGTGTTATGGGACGGGACCTGCACCTGGGCGCTCTTGGAGGGGCACGCCCCCGACGTGGCCGCGCAACTCGCCGAGTTGGGCCACCTGGGCCGCTTCCACGACACCGACGGCCCGCCCGCACTGCCCACTCACCGTTGGTCGCTCACGCCTGGCCAACTGCGCACGATGGCCGTTCACGACACCGGCGCGTTCATCGCCTCCGTGGGCGTCGGGATCGTGCACGCCGACCGGCCGCAGCGGCCCCGACCGATCACGGGGGCGGTCGCCGCCCTCGCAAGTCGGGTGAAGGCCAACTTCGACCCCACCGGGCGCCTCAACCCCGGCCGCTTCCCGGGAGTGAACTGATGGACCTCGGTATCGACCCGTTCGAGCTGAACCGCTGTGTGGAGTGCGGCGCGTGCCAGTCGGCCTGCCCCACCTTCCGCGTCACCGGCGACGAGGCGTACTCGCCACGCGGGCGCATCGCCTTGATGCGCGAGGTGCAGTTCAAGGATGCACCGCTCACCGACGAGGTGGCCGATGCACTCGCCACGTGCATCCAGTGCCGAGGCTGCGAGCCGGCATGCTCCTCCGACGTCGCCTACGGGCTGCTCATCGAGCAGGCCCGCACCACGTTGGTGCGCGACCGTCGCCTCACCCCGAGATGGGTGCGCTTCGCTTACGCGCCCCTCACCCGACCGCGCCTGCTGCGGGCCGGCTCACTGCTCCTCGCCGTCGCCCAGCGCGCCCACCTGGTGCCGCGCCGCCTCGGCCTGCCGGCCCGGCTGCCGCTGCGCCATCCGCGTCTGCACGCGTCCGGCACCGACGTGTACCTGTTCACCGGGTGCGTGATGGATGCGTGGCAGCGCGACGTGCACGCTGCCACCATGAGGGTGTTGGAGGCGGCCGGTTTCGGCGTCACGCCCACGCTCGGCTCGGCGCCGTGTTGTGGCGCACTGCACGCCCACTCGGGCCTGCACCACCAGGCCCGAGTGGCAGCGGAGGCGGTGATCCGCGCATTGGACACCGACATGCCGGTGCTCGTGAACGCTGCCGGCTGTGGCGCGGCGATGAAGGACTACGGGCGCCTGCTCGGCACACCGGAGGCCGAGGCGTTCAGCGCTCGCGTGTTCGACGTGCAGGAGTACCTGGCGGGTCACATGGATCGCCTGCCGAAGGTGGCCGCGCTCGACATCTCCGTGGCGGTGCAAGACCCCTGCCATCTGCGCCATGTGCAGCGCGCCCACGAGGAGACACGTACCGTGCTCGCCCCTTTCGTGCGCGAGTTGGTGGAACTCGACGACGAGGGCCTGTGCTGCGGGTCGGGCGGCTCGTACTCGCTGCTGCAGCCGAAGATGGCCGGTCAGGTGCGCGCCCGCAAGATCGAGTCCATCGAGAGTGTGCATGCCGACGTCGTGGCGAGTG
>WBZL01004212.1_pt1 | contig 12632 bp, 6 predicted proteins | sample 5204291 | NCBI WGS metagenome assembly WBZL01 (sample SAMN12344345, study PRJNA552823) | activated sludge metagenome | biome: Activated sludge suspended growth; feature: Nitrification reactor; material: Wastewater; isolation source: activated sludge from nitrification reactor of wastewater treatment...
TCCCCATCGACGCCGAGACCCTGAACTACCTGCGCTTCACCGGCCGCGATGCCGCCCTCGTGCAGCTCGTCGAGGATTACGCCCGAGCCCAGGGCCTGTTCCGGACCGACGATGCCCCCGAGCCCGGCGAGCACCAGGCTCTCGGCCATCAGCAGCCGGACGATGCGGCCGCGTCGTGCCCCGATCGCAAGGCGCACGGCCATCTCCTGCCGGCGCGCGAGTGCCCGCGCCATGAGCAGGTTCGCCAGGTTCACACAGGCGATGAGGAGCACGAGCGCCACACATCCAAACAGGACGAGGAGGGAGCGTTCGAGGGCGTCCGCCACGCGGATCGTGTCCAGGGGGCGCGCGGTGGCCCCCCACTCCTGCGGGCGGACGCTGGTGGAGATCATCCCATCCTTCAACGGGAACGTCTCGACGATTCGCGGGCCGAGGCGTGTGGCGTCCGCGACACCGTCCGCCGGGCTCCGGTCCGGGCGCAGGCGCCCGATCATCGCGAGCTCGTGCGACCAGGGCTGCTGGAGGTCATCCGCCGTCCGGGCCGTCAGGTTGAGCAACACATCGGCGCGGCCGGACAAACCGCGAAAGGCCGGTGGCAGGACGCCGATCACCTCCCACGGCGCATTATCGAGGACGATCGTCTGCCCCACCACCGCGGGGTCCGCGTTGAAGTGGCGTTGCCAGAGCGCGTCGCTGATGATGGCCGTGCGTGCAGCCCCCGGGCCCGCGTCGAGGGAGGCGGGAAAGTCGCCACCGCGCGCGACCGGGACCTGCAGCGCCGACAGGTAGGACGCTGACACCTCCTCGATCTCGATACGTTCCGGCTCGGCGCCACCGAGGATTGCGGGGCCCGATGTATGGGCGGCCACCGTGGCGAAGGCCTGCTGGTTGCGCCGGAAGAAGTCGTACTTGGGATACGACCAGTGTGACAAACCTTCCGAAGGCGATGACTGGGCGATGTCCATGAGGCGCCCGGGTTCCGGGAAGGGGAGGGCGCGCCAGAGGAGGGCGTCGAGGGCCGTGTAGATCGCCGTGTTCGCGCCGATCCCGATCCCGATCGTGAGGATCGCGACGGCCGCGAAGAGGGGGCGTCGCACGATTCCCCGGAGCGCGTACCGGACGTCGTCGCGCAGGTCGGCTGCCCAGGCACGCCAGTGAAGGCGACGGACCTTCCGGCGTGCAGACGTCACGATGGCGTCCGTGGCGCCGAGGCGTCGACGAGCTTCGGCGACGGCGTCATTCCGGGACCACCCCTGCGCGATGAGCTGGGCGGCGCGCTCCTCCACGTGGTGCTCCAGCTCGTCCCGCATGTCATCGGCCGCGCGCTGCGTGCGGCCGTGGTCGATCAGTCGGGGACGATGCGTCATGCGGTCCTCGTCGTGAGGATGGCGGTCAGGGCGCGGGCGTAGCGTTCGAGGTTCGCGCCCTCGGCCTTCAGGTGACTTCGGCCGGCGGGGAGGAGCCGGTAGTAGCGTGCCTTGCGGTTGTTGGGCGTGAGGCGCCACTCGGAGTCGATGAAGCCACGTTCCTCGAGGCGGTGCAGCGCGTGGTAGAGCGCCCCCTCGTCGGCGGCGACGAGCCCCTCCGAGCGTTGCTCCAGCCAGGTGGTGATCTCGAACCCGTGCATGGCGTCCCAGGCCAGCGCCTTGAGGACGAGGACGTCGAGCGTTCCCTTGAGTAGCGGCAGTGCGTCCGGCATGGCAGTCTCCCCAGAGTCTTTCCCTTAGACACTGGGGGTACGGGAATGGTTGCCCCGGGGTTTCGAGAAGGGTGTCGAAATCCGTGCATGTCGTTCGACTACTTGCCGAACCCACACACCGAGAGCGTCCGATGCGATACGCGTGCCTGATCTACGACAATGAGACCGAAATGAACGCGGTGTTCGAGAAGGAAGGGGACCAGATCATGGGTGAGTACTTCGCGTTCACCGACGACGTCCGGAAGAGCGGGCACTACCACGCGGGGGAGGCGCTGCAGCCCGTCTCGACAGCCACCACCTTGCGGATTCGCCAGGGGAAGTTGCAGGTCACCGACGGGCCTTTCGCCGAGACGAAGGAGCAGCTGGGCGGGATCTATCTCATCGACGCGAAGGACCTCAACGAGGCAATCCAGATTGCGTCGAGGATTCCGAGCTGCCGGTACGGGTGCGTGGAGGTGCGACCGGTGGTTGACTTCTCGCATCAGGGGTAGTGGGCTGGGTCCTTCCCCCCGTCGCCCCGGCGCAGGCCGGGGCCCATTCTCCGGACCCTGGGCCCCGGCCTTCGCCGGGGCGACGGATTCCGCTATCGGCACCTGCCCAACGCCCCCTGGCCTCCTGCCGTGACCGATATCGAAGCCGCACTCGATCGCACCTACCGGGAGGAATCCCGTCGCGTGCTGGCCACGCTCATCCGCCTCCTTCGCGACTTCGACCTCGCGGAGGAGGCGCAGCACGACGCCTTCCTGGCGGCGGCCGAACGCTGGCCGGTGGAAGGGATGCCGGGGAATCCGGTGGCGTGGCTCGTCGCGGCGGGGCGATTCCGGGCGCTCGATCGCATCAGGCGTCGTGCCGTCTTCGACCGGAAGCTCACGCTCATTGCCGCCGAACTGGATCCGTCACAGGCACCGGAGGCCGGCGGTGCGTCACCGCTGGACGACGACCGCCTGCGGCTCATCTTCACGTGTTGTCATCCCGCACTCGCGCCGGAAAGCCGCGTCGCGCTCACCCTTCGTACGGTCTGCGGACTCACGACCGAGGAGATTGCGCGGGCGTACCTCGTGCCCGCCCCGACGCTGGCACAACGCATCGTGCGCGCCAAGGCGAAGATCCGGGACGCTGGCATTCCGTACGTTGTGCCGGAGGGCCGTGAACTCTCGGCGCGACTCGAGGGCGTGCTGCAGGTGATCTACCTCGTCTTCAACGAGGGATATTCCCCGGCGTCCGGGAGCGCGGTCACCCGCGCCGACCTGTCGGCCGAGGCGATCCGCCTGGGCCGTCTGCTGGTGGAGTTGACCGGCGATGCGGAGGCGCGCGGGCTGCTCGCGCTGATGTTGTTGCAGGACGCCCGACGGGAGGCCCGCACCGATCCTGCCGGGGAGATGGTCCTCCTGGAGGACCAGGATCGCTCCCGATGGCATCGCGCCAGGCTGGACGAGGGGCTCGGCATGCTCCGGGAGACGTTAGGCGGTGGCGAGGTGGGGGCGTACGGGATCCAGGCGGCGATTGCCGGTGTGCATGCGCGGGCGACGACCGCCGCGGACACCGACTGGGCGGAGATCGTCCGGTGGTACGAGGTCTTGTTGCGGGTGGCGCCCACGCCGGTCGTGGAACTGAACCTCGCGGTGGCGGTCGCGATGGCGCGAGGGCCGAGCGAGGGACTCGAGCGCATCGGAGCGATCGAGCGGCGCGGTGAGCTGCGCGACTATGCGCACCTGCACGCCGCCCGCGCCGACCTGTTGCGGCGCCTGGGGCGCGCCAGTGAGGCGCGCGCGTCGTACGAGCGGGCGCTCGCGCTGACGACCAACGATGCGGAACGACGGTTCCTGCAGCGGCGATTGATGGCCTGATGCGACACGAACCGTCTTGAACGCAACAACGGCAGGGAGCGATAGCCCCCTGCCGTTGTCCAACGCCTGTCGGTGCGACTTATGCGTTGCGGTTGGTGCAGCCCGCGGCCTGCGGGTTGTTCTGTTCGTCGACCGTGACGGGGAAGTTCACGTTGTTGCCGTAGGTCCCGGCCTTGAAGAACTGCCCGCTCGGGAAGACCTGGTCCTGCGTGCGCGTGTACTGCCGCACAAGGCGCCGCAGGTCACCGAGGCGATACCCGCGCGAGAACTGCCAGAAGGCCTTCTCTCGGAAGTACAGGTTGACCGCGTCGTCCCGCGTCGTCGGGGTCGGCAGCGCCGCCATGGCCGGGCTGGTGATGGCGCCGAGGTTCTGGGGCGCCGCCCGCAGGGCGTTGAGGATGGTCATCATTCCGGGGTAGTCGTTGGCCTGGAGGCGCGCCTCGGCCTCGATCAGGCGCGCGTCGACTCCCGACAGGATCGGGGCCGGGCTGCTGCGATCCCACAACGTCGTATACACGAAGTTGGTCGAGCCGTCGAAGCTCTTGGCTCCCGTAGACCCGGTGGCCCCCACGACGGGGATCCGGGGATCGCCCGCCGACGCAAACGGCAACGCATTCAGGATGCGGCCCCCCACGTCGAACGAGTCGCCGACAACCCAGCGCCGGGCACTGAAGTTCAGCGACCAGATCTGGTTGTCGCCTGAGGCCAGGGCGAAGGTGGCGTTGTACCGGTAGTTCGTCGGCACGCCGGTGACGGCCGATGCCGCGGTTGCGAACTGGCCGAGGTGCACCAGGGTGCGGGCCCGCGCGATGGTTGCCGCGTTGCGCACGTTGGTGGACGCCGCGTCCGTCCCCGTGGCCAGCGTGAGCGCCGTGTCGAAGTGCGCGACGGCCAGCTGGAAGACTTCCTGGTTTGTCTTGGGGCCGCCGTAGATGATCTCCCCGGTGGAGGCGTCGCTCAGCGGGTGCCCGTTGCAGAAGTTCTCGGCCAGCATCATCTCGGCCATGCCGATCACGAACCAGAGTTCCCCGCGGTTCGCGGCCGGGTTCGGCTTGAGCTTGTCGAGGAAGCCGATCGACTCCCGCGCATTGTTGCGCGCGCGATAGATCTCGCGGAGCATCCCCTGCACGTTGCCGTTGTTTTCCTGGATGAGGCGCTGGTCGGTTTCGTTGCGCTGCAGGAACGTGTCGCCGGATTTCCACTCGTCGGCCAGCAGGCCGCCGAGCATCCAGGCGCTCTCACCACCCGCCGTAATGTTGCGGAAGCGGCCGAGGGCGCCGATGCGGGTGGCATCGGCAGCCTCTGGGGTGGAGACGGTGGACGGCGAGATGATATCCGGGTCCTCGGCCTCGAGCAGCGTGTCGGTCACGCTGGAGCAGGCGAGGGTCAGTGCAGCGAAACCGGCCGCGAGCGGTCCGCGCAGGATCGGAGCTTTCCGAAGCATGTGGGTTCTCACGGTTGGTGTTTAGTAACGGAGGTTGACGCGGAACGTGAAGTACCGCGGGGGGCCGGCGGTGAGGAGCGTGGCCTGCGTGTCGCCCTGGCTGTAGTTCTGTTCGGGGTCGACGCCGGTCCAGTCCGTCCAGACGGCCAGGTTCCGGGCGGCGCCGACGATCGTGGCGCCCTTGGCGCGGGCGATCGTCCGGGCCCAGCGATCCGGCAGCGTGTAGGTCGCCGAGATCTCGCGGAACCGGACGAACGAGTTGTCCTCGATGTAGCCGTCGAGGGTCGTCACCGGCGTCTTGAAGCGCTGCGCAACAGCGCGCGCCTGGCGCCAGAGGGGCGGGTTGAGCGTCGAGGTCTCGACGCACGACACGGCCTGCTGGCAGAGGAACTGCTGCTCGGAGTTGAGGACCTTGAAGCCGCTCTTGTGGTCCACCAGCCCCTGGATGCGGAGGCGGCGGTTGAAGAGGTCGAGGCCGTTGATCACGGAGAGCTCGAGGCGCGGCTGCGAGTACCCGCGGAAGATGGCGCTGTCCGCCACGGTGATCTCGGCTGGCACGATGATCCCGTCGTTGTTCGCGTCAGCGAAGGTGTACGGGCGCTGCCAGTAGCCGTTGAGCGGGTAGCCCGGGCGCTGCTGGATGGTGTTACCGATGATCGGCGGGATCGGCTTACCCTGCGCGTCCTTGCCGAGGGTGACGAGTTCGTTCGAGTTGTGCGACCCGTTGAACGTGACGTCCCACGCGATGTTGCGGGTGTTGAGGACCTGCGCGGTGATCAGCGCCTCATATCCCCAGTTGCGCACGGAGCCGAGGTTCTTGAGCACGGTCGCGGCCGACGAACCGGCCGAGGGCGCGATGACCTGGCTGATCAGCGCGTCCTGCGAGGTCTTGCGGTAATACGTGAACTCGAAGTTCACTCGCTCCGAGAAGAGGCGGGAGTCGAAGCCGGCCTCGATCTCCTGGGAGCGTTCGGGCTTGAGGTCCAGGTTGCCGATCGCGGCGGAGCGGAGACCGGCCGCCTCGACCGTGGCGATGTTGGTGGAGACGGCGCCAAAGGTGCGAAGCGCGTCGTTCGGACCCGGCTGCACGCCGGACGAACCGATGGCGCCGCGGAGCCGGAACTGGTTGAGCCACGACATCTTCGGGAAGAAGCTCTCGTCAGACATCACCCAGGAGACCGCGCCCTTGGGATAGAACACGCGCTGGAAGTTTGTGCCGAACGCGGAATTCTGGTCGGTGCGGATGGCGCCGGTGAGGAAGAGTCGGTCGTTGATCGCGACCTGCTCCTCCACGAAGAGCCCGAGGGTCTTCTGGAGCGTGGTGCCGGAACCGACCGACGGGATCGAACCCGAGGACGGGGTCTGCGCGCCCGGGGGCAGCGTGTTACCCGTCGCCGTGGAGGTCTCGAACGAGAAGTACACGTACTGGAGGCCGGCCGTGGTCTTGGCGCCGAGCCATGGCTTCGGCTGCCAGGTCGCGGTCGAGCCGAGGTTGGTCGTGACGTTGCGGATGTTCGCGCGGGCGTCGATGGCGCGACCAAGGCGGTTCGTGCCGAAGTCGGCGCAGTTGGCGAACATGCAGAGCTGGAACTCGGCGCGGTCGGTCAGGTCGACGCCGAAGTCCGCGCGGTTCTGCATCCAGTTGAACGGTCGCCAGTTGGCGGTGCCCGAGTTGATGAAGCGCTGGCTGTTTTGCGTCGTCTTGTGCTGGAAGATGTCGCCCGGGGTGAACTGGCGCCAACCCTTCAGCGACTGGCCCAGGGAGCCGACACCGCTGTAGCCAGGCCCGGCATTTCCGAAGCCAGGTCCGGTCGTCCCGTTGTACCAGAACGAGTTGACGTTGTTGTCAACCTGCGGCAGGCGCTGGTCGAGCTTGATGAAGTTGGAGGTGATCCCGATGTCCAGGGTTGGGGTCACCGCGCTGTTCAGGTTGGTGCGGAACGACGACTTGCGGAGTGTGTTGGGGCGCTCCATGAAGTCGGTGATCGGTACGTTCAGCGAGTCGAAGCGGCGGCGCTCGAAGTCCGGCAGCCCGAAGGTCCCGATCTCGTTCTCGTACTCACCGGCGACGAAGTACCGCACCGCCTCGGTGCCCCCCTGGATCTGCATGCCGCCCTGGGCCCGGTATCCATCCTTGATCGGGGTCAGGTCGGGGTCGCTGAAGACGTTCACCGACGTCGTGCTGTCCTTGATGCAGCTCCCCAGGCCGATTTCGTGCAGGTAGCAGCGGCGAACGGTGCTGGAATTGGGCGCCTTCCCGAGGATGGCGTGCATCGTCGGGTAGGTGTTGTCGTCCCGGATGAATCCCGACTCGCCGTAGGCGCTCCACTGCGCCGCGCCGGCGCGACCCTTCTTGGTGGTGATCACGATGACGCCGTTGGCGGCGTCGGTGCCGTAGAGCGTGGCCGCCGAGGGACCCTTCACCACCTCGATGTTCTCGATCTCCTCGGGGTTGAGGTCGTTCACCCGGCTGGCGGAAGTGCCGCCGACGCCGATCCCCTGCCCGCCCGACGACGTCATGCGAATGCCGTCGATGATGTAGATCGGGTCGTTGGTCAGCGAGAGTGAGGCGGTGCCGCGAATGCGGACGCGGCTTCCGCCGCCCGTCATGTTGGCGGGGAGCACCTGCACGCCCGGGGCCGTCGTCGTCAGCAGGTCACCCATGTTCTTGATGGGGGACGCCTCGACGCGCTTCACGGCGTCGATCGCGGAGACCGAGTTCCCGATTTCGACGCGACGCTGGTCGCCGGTCGCCGTCGTGACCACTTCCTGCAGCTGAATGATCGCGCGCGCGAGGGCGAAGTCGAGGGTGGCGGCCTGGCCCGCCGTCACCGTGACCGGCTTCTTCTGTTCCGTGTACCCGACCCGCAGGACCCGGACTTCCTGGTTGCCCGCCGGCACGTTCCGGAGGGTATACCGACCCTCGGCGTTCGTGATGGCAAACACGGTGGTACCGACGACGAGGACGCGAACGTCGCTCAGCGGTTCGCTGGACTCCTGCGCGGTGACGCGCCCGGTGATGGTGGTGGCGGTCTGGGCTGGAAGTGTGGCTGCGCCCGCGAGCATCGCGAACACACTGGACCACACGCCGACACCCTGCCTGAGCCTGACGGCGAAGGACATGAGGAACCTCCTCGAGAAGGTGGGGAGTCCGCGCGCGGATTCGTGTGTCGATTCCGGCCGGACCATGGGCCCCTCACGGTCACTGCGATGACAGGTGACGTCAAGACGGAAGTGTGATGAATACCGCGCACGGTCCCATTAGTGTTATCTCCCTGTAACCATGGGTGGCCGGTGTGTAATCACAGTGTAAGCTAACTCCGCGCAGCAGGTAGGAAATGCCAAACGGGCGGGGGATCGAAGTCCCCCGCCCGTTCGTCGTGATGCTGGTGCCGTCAGGCGTTCCGATTGGTGCAGCCGGTGAACTGCGGATTCGTCAGCTCCTCCCGGAAGACCGGGAAGTTGATGTCGGTGCCGTAGGGCTGGTTGGTCTTGAAGAAGGTGCCGCGCGGGAAGACCTGCGCCTCGGTCCGGCCGTACTGGCGGATCTGCCGACGGAGGTCGTTCAGGCGCATGCCGCGGGAGAAGGTCCAGAAGGCCTTCTCACGGAAGTACAGGTCGATCGCCGCGTCCTTGGTGGCTGGGGTCGGGAGCGTGCTCATGACTGGTGTCGTGATCGCCCCGAGACTCTGCGGCGCGGTGCGCAGGGCGTTCAGGATGGTCATCATACCCGCGAAGTCGTCGTTGCGCAGCCGGACCTCGGCTTCGAACAAGCGGGCGTCGACACCGGACAGATACGGCATCGGGTCCGAGCGGCCAAAAAGCAACTGCCGCACGAAGTTGGTCTGGTTGTCGAACCCGCGCCCTTCCGACGACGTACCGGTCGCGCTGCCGCGCGTCGGGATGCGGGGATCCCCCGAGGAGACGAAGGGAATCGCGTTGATGATCCGCCCGGCCGGATCGACGGAGTCCCCGGGGACGAAGCGCTTCTGGCTGATGTTGATGGACCAGAGGGCGTTGTCTCCCGAGGTCACCGCGAATGTCGCATTGAAGCGGTAGTTCGTGGGGACACCGCCGACCACCGCCGCCACTTCGCCGAAGCGCCCGAGATCGAGGAGCAGCCGGGCCTTGGTGATAAGGAGTCCGTTCCGGACGGCGACAGTCGCGGCATCGGTTGCCGTGGAGAGCGCGAGCCCGGAGTCCGCATGGGCCAGGGCCAGCTGCAGCACCTGCACGTTGCTCAGAGGAGGTCCGTACTCGATCTCGCCCGTTGCCGCGTTACCAAGGGGCGTCCCATTGCAGAAGTTCTCGCCGAGGGACATCTCGGCGAAGGCCAGGACCTGGTACATCTGGCCGATATTGGCGGCCGGCGTCGGCTTGAATTCCGTCAGCCCCGCGATCGCTTCGTATGCATTGGTCCGGGCGCGGTAGATGGCCTGGAGCATCGACAGGGCCACGCCGTTGTTGTCCTGGACCTTGCGCTCGTCGGTCTCGTTGTGCTGCGAGAAGGTGTTGCTGGACTTCCATTCGTCGACCAGCAAACCCGTCTGGGTCCACACCGTTCCGTTGGACCCGCCGCCTCCCGGACCGATATCGCGGAGTCGGCTGAGCGCACCAGCTCGCTGGGCCTCCGCGCCAGCGGCCGACTTGACGGCGTCTGGTGAGATGATGTCAGGGTCGTCCGCCTCGAGCAGGGTGTCGCTGAGGTCGCTGCAAGCGGCGGGTACGGCGGCAGCCAGCACGACCATGGCCGCACCGAGTCCGCGGCGCATCCGCGCGGGAATCGTCATGTGTGTCATCGTCGGTAGTGGTTAGTAGCGGATGTTGAATCGGAGCGTGTAGTAGGTCGGCGGTCCCGCGGTCAGGAGGGTCGCCTGGGTGTTTCCCTGCGAGTAGTTCTGCTCGGGGTCCACGCCGGTCCAGTCGGTCCACACCTTGAGGTTGCGGGCCGCGAGGTTGAGCGACGCCTGGCGTGCCTTCATCCAGCGGGTCGCGAAGGCGTCCGGGAGGTTGATGTTCGCGGACACCTCGCGCAGGCGCCAGAAGTTCGGCTCCTCGAAGAAGCCGTGTGGCGTCGAGGGCACGCCGTCACGGATGGCGATCGTCCGCGCCTGCAACTCCAGGGACGGGTTCAGGGTGGAGGTGGCCGGGCACGACGTGCTCTGCTGGCACAGGAACGACTGCTCGGTGTTCTGCACGAAGTAACCGCTCTTGTGGTCCAGCATTGCGGTGAGGCGGACGCGCCGATTGAAGAGGTCGAGTCCGTTCGTGATGGAGACTTCCAGCCGGGGCTGCGAGTAGCCGAGGAAGGTGAAGGCGGTATCGACCGTCAGCTCGTTCGGCGTGATGATCTTGTCGCCGTTCGCGTCGTTGTAGGTATAGCGCCGCGTCCAGTTGCCGTTCAGGGGATACCCTTCAGCCTGACGAACCGTCCCGGTGCCGATCGTCGGGATTGGCTTCCCGGTGGCGTCCTTGCCGAGCGAGATCAGCTCGTTGCTGTTGTGCGAGCCATTGATCGTGATGTCCCAGGCGATGTTGCGTCGGTCGACCGCCTGCGTGGTCAGCAGGGCTTCGAAGCCGGAATTGCGCACCGAGCCGAGGTTGGTCAGGAGGGACGTCACCGCCGTCCCCGCGCTCGGGGCGATCGGGGCAGCGATCAGCGCGTCCTTCGTCTGCTTGCGGTAGTAGGTGAGTTCGAGCACCGCGCGGCCGTTAAACATCCGCGTGTCGATGCCCCCTTCGTACTCGGTCGTGCTCTCCGGCTTGAGATTCGTGTTCCCGAGCTGCGAGGAGCGCAACCCGGCGACCTCCGCGGCCGCGATGTTGGTGGTGGTCACCGCGAAGGTGCGGAGCGCATCGTTCGGCCCCGGCTGCACACCGGAGCTTCCGACGGCAGCCCGGACCCGGAACTGATCGAGCCAGGACGGCCTGGGGAAGAACGACTCATCCGACGCGACCCATGAGGCCGAGGCCTTGGGGTAGTACACGCGCTGGAAGTTGGTACCGAAGGCGCTGTTCTGGTCGCTGCGGATGGCAGCAGTGATGAAGAGCCGGTCGTTGAGCGCGAAGGCTTCCTCGACGAAGACGCCGAGGGTCTTGTTGAGGAAGGTCGATGCGCCCGCACTCGGGATGGTGCCCGCCGACGGGGTCTGTGCCCCGGGGGGCAGCGTCGCGCCCTGGGCCGTGTTGTTGTTGCGGTTGTAGTTGACGTATTGGGCGCCAACCGTCGACTTGACGTTGAGCCAATCCAGCGGCTGCCAGGTGGCGCTGCTCCCGAAGTTTGCGGTGATGTTGGTGATCGTCGTGCGCACATCCGTGGCGAACCCGAGGCGGTTGGTCCCGAAGTCCGCGCATTCCGAGAAGCGGCACAGCTCGAAGTCGTTGCGGCCCGAGCGATCGATGCCGATGTCGAAGCGATTCTGGAGCCAACTCATCGGACGCCAGTTTCCGTTGGTGCTGCCAATGAACCGGGTCAGCCCCTGCGTCGTGAGATCCTGATAGATGTCGCCCGGGGTGTAGCCGGCGTAACCGTTGAGCTTCTGCCCGAGCGATCCCGTGCCCGTATACCCCGGGCCGGGGCCGCGATACCCTGGGCCGATCGTGCCGTTGTACCAGAACGAATTCACGTTGTTGTCGACCTGCGGCAGCCGCTGGTCGAGGTTCGTGAAGCCGCTCTGGACCGAGAGGTCGAAGTTGGACGTGGGGGCGAGGTTCAGGTTCGCCCGGTACGAGCCCTTCGAGAGGGCGTTCGGCTTGTCCCACTCCGGGAGGATCTCGATCTTCTGGGCCGCGAAGCGCTGGCGGTCCATCTCGGGAATGCTGAATGGCCCGTACTCGCGCTCGTACTCACCGCTCACGAAGTAGCGCACGACGTCCGTACCCCCCGAGACCTGGCCGCCCAGCTGCCCGCGCAAGCCGTTGGTCAGCGGCGTCGTGTCGTCCTCCTCGAAGACGTTGAGCGACGTGGTGCTGTCCACGATGCACTGGTTGAGGGAGATCTCCTTGAGGAGGCACTTGCGCTGCGTCGACGAGCCCGGGCTCTTGCCGAGGATCGCGTACTGCGTGGGATAGGTGTTGTTGTCGGTGATGCGCCCGTAGTCCCCGTACACCGACCACTGCGCCTTGCCCGCGCGTCCCTTGCGCGTCGTGATCACGATGACGCCGTTGGACGCATCCGTACCATAGAGGGTGGCGGCCGAGGGGCCCTTCACGACCTCGATGTTCTCGATGTCCTCGGGGTTGATGTCGTTCACGCGGCTTGGCGCCGTGCCACCCACGCCGATGCCGATGCTCGACCCATCCGACGTCATGCGAATGCCGTCGATGATGTAGATGGGGTCGTTGCTGAGCGAGATCGAGCTCGTGCCGCGAATGCGGACGCGGCTCCCGCCACCCGTCATGTTTGCCGGAAGCACCTGGACGCCCGGGGCGACCGCCGTCAGGAGGTCACCCATGTTCTTGATCGGGGCGTCGTCGATGCGCTTGGTGACGTCGATCGTCGCGACGGCGTTCCCGAGCTCGACCTTGCGCGTCTCACCGGTGGCCGTCGTCACCACTTCCTGCAACTGGATGACCGCGCGGGTCAGCACGAAGTCGAGGGTGTGGGCCTGGCCCGCCGTCACGGTCACCGGCTTCTTCTGCT
>WBZL01004215.1_pt1 | contig 12621 bp, 11 predicted proteins | sample 5204291 | NCBI WGS metagenome assembly WBZL01 (sample SAMN12344345, study PRJNA552823) | activated sludge metagenome | biome: Activated sludge suspended growth; feature: Nitrification reactor; material: Wastewater; isolation source: activated sludge from nitrification reactor of wastewater...
TGCGGAGGTAGAGGTCCCACCAGCTGGCGCTGACGAACTGGGACTGGAGGGCGGACTTGGGGGCGCCGGGGAGGTCGGGGTCGAGCGCGGCGGGGCCGAGGGACTCGACGAGGGCGAGGTTGGCGGCCTGGCCGGCTTCTGAGCCCATGAGCTTGAGGATGGACTGTTCGGCGGCTTCCATGCCTTTGCGGGCCTTAGCGAGGGTGCGGTAGCCGAGGAGGCGCATGGCGTAGGCGTCGACGACGAGGTTGCCGAACCAGTCCTCGACGATCGGGTCGTGGGCGGCGCCGGCCCGCTCCAGGGTGACGGGGCCCCACTGGACCATGGACTCGAGGCGGGTGGCGAAGCCGAGCCAGAGCATGGCCCGTTCGTGGCCGAGGGAGCCGTTGGCGACGCCCCAGCCACCGTTGAGCTCGCCGACGAGGTTGCTGGCGGGGACGTGGACGTCGTCGAAGAAGACCTCGTTGAAGTCGAGGTCGTCGGGGGAGATGAACGAGCCGAACGGGCGGCGGGTGAGGCCGGGGGAGTCGGTCGGGATGATCAGGACGCTGATGCCCTTGTGCTAGGAGGCCTCCCTCGCCCTGTCTGCTGTAGCGAGCGACTGGGCTATGAACCGAGCGGCCCGCCTGGACCCCCGTGATCGAGGCCATCGCCGCCGGGCGCCGTCTACCGTTCGCGTGGTGCAGGAGCCGGGCATGGTGACGTCGGCGCGGGAAGAGATCCGAGCGGTGGTGGAGGAGCGGGCCCGGCGGGACTCGCTCGACGAGGTGGCGAGCCTGCGGTCGGACGGGCACGCCGAGCAGACCGTGCGGTCGGAGTACCACGGGCGGTTCCTCATCGAGCTGCTGCAGAACGCCCGCGACGCCGCCATGAAGGCGGCGAAGCTCGATACGAGCGGTCGCTCGTGGGGCCGGCTGCGGATCGAGCTCGGGCCGGGCTCGCTGGTGGTCGCCAACCAGGGCGTGCCGGTCACGCCGAAGGTGCTCCTCTACTCGCTCGGCAAGTTCGGGGAGTCGACCAAGCCGCACGGCGAGGGCATCGGGCACAAGGGCATCGGGTTCAAGTCCGTCCTCGAGGTCAGCCTCACCCCCGAGCTGTACTCCCGGGAGGCCGACACCGGGCCCTTCGACCTGGCGGTGCGCTTCGACCCCGAGTGGGCGGTGGGCCTGGTGCAGGCGCGCTCCGCGAACCTCGCTCAGCTCGTCGAGGAGCTGCCGGCCGAGAGCGTCGACGACCCCGTGGCGACCATCCCGGTGCTGGCCTTCCCACAGTGGGTGGACGACCCGGTCTCGGGGTGGGAGGGGTTCAACACCGTCGTGCGGCTGGTTCACGAGCCTCGCTTCGACGCCCTTCTCGGCCTCGATGCCGACGAGTGGCAGCGGCGGGCCTGCACCGCGGTCGACGCCCTGAGCGACCAGATCGTCGTGCTCCTCGCCGCGTTCGACCGCATCGAGATCGCAGTCGAGGGCGACGCCGAGCAGGTCATCGAGCGACGTGTGCTCCACGAGCACGGTGGCGACCTGCGGGTGAGCGACGTCGAGGTCGTGCGTGGCGGTATGACCTCCACGCGGTGGCGGCTCTTCGAGCGCTCGCTCGAGGGCTACGAAGGGCTCACCGGGGACCACGCGGTCGGGGTGCGCCTCGTCGAGCTCGGCGGGCGACTCCACCCGGCGCAGCCCTGGGTCGGCGAGCCCGGCGACTCGGGCGGCGGGTGCTTCCACCTCTTCTTCCCCACCGAGATCCCAACGCGCCTGCCCTTCCTGCTGCACGCCTACTTCTCCGTCAACGCCAGCCGGACCCGCTTCGCCCGCGACGCCGACGCCCACAACCGGGCGCTCCTGCTCGACGGACTCGAAGCGCTGGTGGCCGACGCCGTGACCGCCCTGGTCGAGGACGCCGACGTGGACCCGGCCCCGCTGGCGGGGCTGTTCGCCGAGAACGACACCCAGCAGGGCGACGGCCTGGCGGCCGAGTTCCGCCGCCGGGTGCTGACCCGGCTCGACGGACTGGCCTGGGTGGCCGCGGTCGACGCCGACGGGTCGGCGACGCTGGCCGCCCCGGCCCAGCTCCTGGTCGACGCCCGCGAGCCGGTCGACGCCGCGCTCCCGGTCGCCTTCCCGGCCGCCTACCTGGGCCGGATCGGCGAGGCGCGTCGACACCCACTGCCGTCGATCGGCCCGAACGGCCGTGCCTTCCTCGCCCGACGGGCCAACCCGGCTCGTGCAGGCGAGAGCCACGCCGACGAGTCGACCCCACGTGAGGCCGGCCACGTCGGTGTCGAGGCCATGGGGCGCCTCCTGCGTCCCGGGTCGGTACCGCTCTGGGAGCCGGGAGAGGAGGCGTCCGGCTTCGTCGCCCTCCTGCGCCTCCTCGGCTTCCTGCTGACCACCGACCCTGACGCCATGCAGGCGCTGGTGGACGGGCTGCGGGGCGACGGGGCGGCCAGCGTGATCCCCGTCGTTGGCGACGACGGACTCCGGTACGTGGCGCCACCGGCGGCCGGCGGCGACGAGCCGGGCGCGGCCGGCGCGGTGTTCGCCCGGCTGCGCGGCCGAGAAGGCGGCGACCTCGCCCCGCCGGCGGGCCTGGGCCTCGAGTTCGTCCCCGACGGGGTGCTCGACCGCGAGCTGATGGCGCTGCCGGGCGCCCGGCTCGGGATCCGGGAGTACACCACCAACGCGGTGCTGGACCGCCTCGCCGCGTCCTCGTCGGCCGACCACCAGTCCGTCGAGGACGCCGCGGCGGCGACGGCGGGGTTCGTCTGGCGCCTGCTGGCCCGCGAGCGTGACTCCGCCTTCGGGCTGCGCCAGACCCTGTTCGACGCGGTCGACGCTCCGCCGGGCCAGTGGTTCTGGTGCGAGCCGGGCCGGGCGCGCAGCGACGATCAGCGGGCCGACCAGCGCCGGGCCCGGGCCCTCGCCCACCTTTGGCTCCCCACCGCCGACGGCACGTGGCGTCCGGCCACGGCGCTGGTCTTCGGCGGCGCCTGGGCGGATTGGCTCCAGGCCCAGCCCGGCGAGCGAGCCGCGGCTCGGGCGGAGCGGTACCGGCGGCTTGGAGCGGTGGCCCCCGCCGCGTCCGACCAGGTGGCCGGCCCCGACGACCTCGTCGAGCTCCTGGCCGTGCACGTCGCCGATCTGGGCTGGCTGGTCGAGGACGACGCGCCGCCGCTCGGCGACGAGCCGGTCGCCCCCGGCGAGCTCGACTCGGCCCGCACCCATCGGGCCCTTCTGCACGCCTTCCTCCTGCGCCTCGGCGTCTGGGAGGTCCCGCCGGTGGAGGCCGTGGTCGACTACCGCAACCGGGCCTCGGCCGAGGTCGACCCGTGGCCCGACGGGCCGGAGCGGGCCGAGCAGCTCGCGGTCGACGGCTGGACCTTCGGGGTCAAGTACCCCCACGACGCCGCCCGGGTCCACGTCGCCGAGGACTACCGGTGGCGTTGGCCCCTCGACGTCACCGGCGACGCCGACCACCTCGCCGCCCTGGCCGACGGCGCCGGCTTCTACCGGCGGTTCGCCCGGCTCCGTCGCTTCTGCCCGGGGTGCAGCAACAACCACAAGAGCACCTACCACGACGACGCCGGGCAGGTCCCCTCCAGCCTGGCCTGGCAACTCCAACGGGTGGCCTGGGTGCCGGTGATCCGCCACGGCGAGCCCGCCGGACGGTGCCGGCCCGGTGAGGCGTGGTGGCGACCCGATCCGCCCACGGGGCCCGCCGCCCAGCGGAGCCCCTACCGCTACCTCGCCCTGGCCGACCGGTCGGTACCCGAGCCGCTCCGCCGCCTCGCCGGCATCCCCGATGTCGAGGACGCCGACGCCGACCGGCTGCACGCCCTGCTCGAGGAGCTGCGCCGGCTCCTCGAGTCCGGTGCCTCGCCCGGCCCGGCCGACGGCCCGGCCGAACGCCAGACCTTCATCGGGCTGCACGGTCGGATCTACCGGCGCCTCGTCGCGCTCGACGCCCCGGTGCCCGAGGAGGTGCTCGCCGAGGACGGCACCGCGCTGGTCCATGCGCCGCCCGGGGACTGCCGGTTCGACGACGGGCGCCACGCCGGGCACCGCCGCCACTTCGTCGGCCGGCTCCCCTTCGCCGCGCTCGGGCGCGACCAGAACGACGTGGCGGCGCGGTTCGCCATCCCCCTGTTCCGCCTCGACATCGCCCGCCGGCCCGGCGGCGACGTGCGCGACGACACCGACGCGATCCGTCCGCTGCTGCACGACCGCATCGACGAGATCATGGCGGTGCTGGTGTTCCACGCCCTGGGGGGACCCACGCTCGACCTCGGCAGCGACGCCTTCCGCGAGCGGGCCCTCCGTCTCACCCAGTTGCAGGTCCGCCACGTCGACGACCTGGTGCTCGACCTCACGGTCAAGGGAACCGACCCGCCCCTGTCGGTCCCCGTCGGGGAGGGCAGCGCCCGCGACCTCCACGTGGAGGGCGCCACGACCGCGCACCCGGTGCTGTTCCACGACCTGCCGGGCGACGACTGGTTGGACCAGCTGCGCCGCCACGTGGCACCCCACCTGGCCGACCTGATCGACAACGCCGCCTACGCCGCCACCCTCGCCCTGCTGCTGCAGCACGACGACCCCGACGAACGCCAGGCCTGGCTGCTCGACCGCGGCATCGGCGACACCGAGATGGACCAGGTCCGTGACGCGCTCGCCGCCGCCGGTCTCGTGGCCCGGGACGAGCAGCGGCGCTGGTGGCAGGCCCTCCTGCCCCTGCTGGGCGTCGACATCCACGTGCCGGAGGACGGGGACCCTGCCGAGGCGGTGGCGGCCGGCCTCGCCCGCTCCGCCGTGGCCGAGGAACTCCAGGCGCGGCTGGTGGCGGCCGGGGGTGGCAGTGACGTCCGGCGGGACACCCGGCCGGACGGCGTGCTCGCCGCGCTGGAGGACGGCGGGATCGACCTGGCCGAGCTCGATCGGCGGCTGCACGAGCTCGGTGACGCCGGCCTGTGGGTCGACCGCGCCGCCACCCTGCTCCGGGACTGGGCCGCCCGGTACGGCCGGTCGGTGGCCGCGCTCCTCGCGCACGCAGGTGACACCGACGCCGAGCAGGCCGCCCGGGAACGGTCGCGCCGGTGGGCGCCGCCGGCGGCCACGGTGTGGCGGACCCGGCCCGACCCCGCCGAGGTGCTCGCTCCGATCGCAGCCGAGCTCGGCAACGCGCTCGGGGTCGACGTCGATGCCGCCCGGTTGGGCGGACCTGACCCCGCGACCTACCTGCTCGAGCTCGCCGAGGGGGTGGGCATCGCCGATCTCGATGCCGCCGTCACCGCGCTCTACGCCGGCGACGAAGGCGATCGCCAACTGCACGAAGCCGCGGTGGCCTGGCGGGCCGCCCTCATCCCGCGGCTCACGGCGCTCACCGTCGCCGACAACGACCCGCCCTACGCCGTGCGCGCCCAGGCCGAGACCGTCGCCGCTGCCCTCGACGCCAGCCCGGACCGCCCAGGGGATCTCGAGGCGGGCGTCCGTTCTCTGGCGGGTGACGACCCGGAGCTCGTCGAGGCGCTGGCGCTGCGCCTGGCCGGCCGGGGTCACCGCGTGCTGCCCGTCGGCGGCGACCTCGACGAGCTGTTCGCCCGCCACGTCGACGAGGGCCACCTGCGTCGGGTGCTCGAGATCCTTCGACGGGGCCCGCGCCGGCGGGTCGATGCGCTCCGGGCCCGCACGGCGCGCCTGGCCGAACGAAACCTTGTGCCGATCCCGACCCGGCCCGAGCCCGTGCCGAAGCCGTCAGGCGAGAACGAGGTGGTGGTCGTGGCGCCGCCAACCAAGCGAGAGGTGAAGCCGGTGCACGTCACCCGCGACCCGCGCCGCCTGAAGGAGATCGGCGATGAAGGAGAGGCGTGGGCGCTCGCCGCGGTGACGGGTCCGCTCCTCGCCCTGGAGCCGGCCGACCGTGAGCACGCGCTGGCCGAGCTGAGCACGGCGCTCGGTGCCGCCTACGAGGGTGACTGCATCGAGGAGCTGCAGGCGACCGCCGTCCGGGCGGCTTCACCGTCGGTCGACGACGACGAGCGCATCGAGGCGCTCTCGGAGTTCCTTCACCTGTCACGCACCAGCGACATGTTCGGGTGCGACCTCCTCGGCTGGCTCCCGACCGGGCCCGATGAGGACCCGCGGCCGCTGTTCCTCGAGGTGAAGTCCAGCCGGGGCCGCCAGGTGCTCATCAGCACCCACGAGTGGGCCGAGGCGGCCCGCCTCGAGGACCGCTACGCCGTACTCGTCGTCACCCGCGACCACGCCGGCGAGCCCCTGGGGATGGACCTCCTCGTCGACCCGGTCGCCCTCGCCGCCGAGCACCGCCTCACCCTCACGCCCGACGGGTACCAGCTCGCCTACGGGGGCTCTGCCGTCAGCTGACCGGTTCGCGAGCAGGAAGGGGGCCGCCGAGGTCCGCGACCGGGTCCTGCCGTGCGCCTGCTTCAGCAGGGGCCAAGGGCTTCCTCCAGCCCCTGGAGGGCCAGCTCGGCGTCGGCCGACGCCTGCGCCGGATCGGAGTACGTCTGCAGCACGATCAGAACGTCCTTGCAGCTCGCCCAGGTGTTGCCCAATTGGCTCTGGTCGTTCTCGATCATGACGTCCAGTTCCGCCAATTCACGGGCTTCGGGGGTCTCGTAGCGCTCGATGTCCACGATGCCGCCGGCGGTCGTCCCCGACGCCCACCCGATCTGGATTCCCGGGTTCACGAACTCCGCGGTGCGGTCGGAACGATCCTCCGGTCCCTCGGTGAACGGGAGGTGCTGGGCGACCGTTTCGGCGACATCGATGAGGGCGACGGATGCCGCCGCGCTTGTCGGGCACGAAGCCGGCGCGTCCTGGACCGTCACGCCGAGGGCACTGGCGTCTTCGTCGTCCTTCAAGACCCGCAGGGTGACCTCGGTGTCGGTGGAGACGTTGCGGCAGGGTGCCGGATCCTGACCGACGACATACCAGTTGCTGTCATCGATCTGGAACCGGTCCTCGCCAGGCAGGGCGTCCTCACTGGACAGATCCCGGAAGCCGACGGATTGCAGCCGGTCCTGCGCGTCCTGGAGATCCATGCCGATGAGGATCGGCACCCTTGCGACTGCGGGGGCCGAGTCCTCGGAATCGTCGTCGCCGGCGATCGCAGCGATCACGCCGGCGACGACGAGAAACCCGACGATCAGGCCCAGGCAGCCGATGCACCCGGAACGACCGGACTGTTGCGCCATCACCCGCCTCCTCGCCCCGGCTCTGGCTCATTGTCCCAGACCAGACAGGGCGCGCGGCGCTCGATCACGGTGGCCGTCACGCCCAGGGCCGGGACTCCCCGCCGCGCGAGCGTGACCGCGCCGTCACCGGCACGTCGACGGCGGCACCGACCTTGAGCGACGCGGTGAAGGTGACCGTCACCCGACCCTGAGGGGGCGGCGACCCGCCGGCGCACCCGGCCTCGCCGCGGCGGCGACTCGGTCCTCACCCGCCACGGCGGGGTCGACGAACACCTCGCTCAGGGCGATGTCGTCGGTGGACACGAACGACGCGACCGGCTGGGTGAGCATGCGGGGCAGGTCCTCGGTGCCGGAGCTCAGCAGCGACGGGGCGACGATCAACCGCCGCGGTGGAATTGCACCACTAGCCTGACCACGAGGGATCTCCTATGACCGACCACGCCACAGCCGAATCGACGGCGCTTCGCCGCCTGATCCCGTCGATCGTCGACGATGTGGTCAGCGAGGTGCACCCGGCGCGGATCATCCTGTTCGGCTCCGTGGCACGGGGTGAGGCGGGGCCGGATAGTGACCTCGATCTGCTCGTCGTGCTCGATGAACTCGATCCCGCCGAGCGAGCGCGCCTCATGGGCGCCGTCCGCTTCGCCATCACCGCTCCGGCGGCGATCGATGTCCTCGTCACCGACGTCGACGAGTACGAGCGGCGCAAGGACGTGAACGGGTCGCTGCTCTACTGGCCCGCCCACGAAGGGGTCGTCGTGTATGAGCGCCCCGCCGCCTGACGAGGCCGAGCCGTCCACGCCGGAGACTGCCGACGCGGCCGGTCAGTCCGACGAACACGAACGGTGGTTGGACGAGGCCGAGGCCGAACTGGTCGTGATCGCCGTCCTGCGGGGCGATGCGCGCGTTCCGGCGCGCATCGTCTGCTTCCATGCCCACCTCGCTGCCGAGAAGGCACTCAAGGCCACCGTGGTGCGGCGCTCGGTGACGCTGCAACGCACCCACGACCTCGCCCGGCTGCTCCAGCTGCTACCCGTTGAGGACGCCGATCGCTTCGAGCTTGCGGACCTGATCCTGCTGAACCCTTGGTCGATCGCCGGCCGCTATCCCGCTGACATCGACGACCCTGACGGCGACGAGTTGGACCTCATCGCCGCGGCCGCTGGTCGAACTGTGGTCGTAGCGATGGTGATCTGCGGGCGTTGACCGGGGACGCCCCGCGGGTTCGGTTCCCGCGCTCGGGGCGTCGCGTCAGGCCGCGTTCGAACGGGACAGCGCTGAGCGGGCCCAGGGACCGTCGCGTGCCAGGATCTGCGCATGCTCGTGGTTCGGGGCACCAAGAAGCTGCGGGACCGGGTGAAGGGGCCGGTGGCCGCCGCCGACGAGGAGTCGACCACGGCGTTGGGGGACTGGTTCGGCACGGCGCTGTTCTGGAAGCCGCAGGTCGCGCTGCTGGTGAACCAGCGGACCTTCCTGCCGGTGTTCGTCGAGCTGGCGCCGGCGGCGACCCTGCTCGAGAGGATCCCCGTGGCCGTCGAGGCGGCGCTGCGCCGGCAGGGGGTCGACGAGCCGTTCATCGCGGCGGAGCGGGCGGCGATGACCGAGGTCCGCATCGCGCCGACGAACGACCGCACCGTGGTCGGCGTCATGACCGAGTTCGCCTTCATGGGCGAGCGGTTCCACCAGGCCGGGTACACGGACCTCGAGGACCTCGGAGACCGTCTGGCGGGGACACCGGTCGGGCCGCTCCACAAGCGGCACGGGTTCCCCGACCGTGAGCTCGCGGCGCTCGCCGGCGGCGCCGGCCCGCTCGCCGAGGTCATCCCGCTCCGCCCGGGGATGGGGGACCCGGCTCCGGCCCCGAGCGGACCGCTGACGGGGCCGGCCCGCGGCGACGTCTTCCAGTTGAAGGTCACCCTCCAGGGGATCAAGCCGCCGGTGTGGCGTCGCGTGCTGGTCGACGGCGCCAGCACGCTCGACCAGGTCCACGAGGTGATCCAGGCGGCGTTCGGGTGGTGGAACTACCACCTGCACGAGTTCGAGGTGGGCGACGCCCGCTACGGCGTCCCCGACGAGGACTACAACCCGGAGTACGACTTCGGCCCGCCGACGATCGACGAGGGCCAGGTCCGCCTCGACTCGGTCGCCGGCGAGGGATCGAAGCTCGACTACACCTACGACTTCGGTGACGACTGGCGCCACCGGATCGTGGTCGAGAAGGTGCTGGCGGCGGACGATGGCGCGCCGGTCACGGTGCCGGCGTGCGTCGACGGCCGCCGGGCCTGCCCGCCCGAGGACTGCGGGGGCCCCTGGGGCTACGAGGAGCTGCTGGCCATCTTCGCCGACCCCTCCCATCCCGAGCACGCGGAGCGCCGGGAGTGGCTCGGCCGTCCCTTCGACCCCGATGCCTTCGAGGCCGGCGACTTCGAGACCAACCTCCGCAACCAGCAGCTCGCCGGCGCCGACGACTGGCACTGAGGCCGTCAGGCTGGCGGCGGCGATGCGTCAGGCGGCGGAGTCCTTGCCGAGGTGGATGGGGACCCGCCGATCCTCGTCGTCGAACACGGCCACGAGCTCCAGGCGCGCCCCGAGGGCGTCGAGGTACTGGCGCAGTGTGGAGACCCGGACGTCCTCGGAGTGCTCGAGCTTCGAGATCGCCCCTTGGGTGACGTCGAGCCGGCCGGCGAGCTCGGCCTGGCTCACGGCCTCCGTGTGGCGCAGCTCGTAGAGCCGGATCTCCTCGAGCGTCTCGGCCCGTGCCGCGGCGAGACGCTCTCGGGCCCCGGGGCGTGCCTCCACCTCCTTGCGCAGCTCGGAGAACTTGGTTCGTGCCATCAGATCAGTCCCTCCTCCTTCGGCCGTGACCTTCTGCCGACACCGACCCAACATGATCTTTCACTCATCATGAGTCAATACTCATGGCGCGCGCTACGGCCGCCCTGAACCCGCGCTCTGCCGTTGATCATATAAATGGAATAGTTATTCCATATTTGCTGGTTATCGGTTAGCCTGACGGGGTGGACTTCCTGCGGCCGATCGAGGCCATCGTGCCGGGCGCCCAGGGGCGGGTGCTCGCGGTTCTGGTCGAGACCACGGCCGAGCTGAACCTGCGGACCATCGCCCAGTTGGCTGGGATCAGCCAGGCGCAGGCATCCCGGTTGCTCCCCGACCTGGTCGCACTCGGCGTCGTCGAACGGCGCGAGGTGCCGCCGTCGTCCCTCTTCCGGCTCGTACCCGAGCACGTCGCCTCCCGGGCGCTCCTCTCGCTCGCCCGGTCCACCGATCTCGTGCTCGCCGAGATGGGCCGACTGGCCGGCGCGCTCCCGACCCCACCCACGAGCCTGATCGTCTTCGGATCGTTCGCGCGACGGGAAGCCGGGGTCGACAGCGACATCGACGTCGTCGCTGTCCGCCCCCCCGAGGTCGACGAGGACGACGAGCGGTGGTCGGCCTCGCTCGACGCCTGGCGCCACGACGTACGACGACTCACCGGCAACCCCGTCGAGGTCCTCGAGGTGCGCGCGGACGAGGCGGCCGCGAAGCTTGACGGGAGCACCCCGGTGTGGGCCGACATCCGACATGACGGCCGTGTCGTCCACGGCCTCGGCCTCGATGACCTCCTTGCGACCTGCCGTGCCTAGGCAGCATCGCACCAGGCCGGTTTCGGCCGCGCAGGTCCGTGCCTACGCGGCCAAGGCCGAGGAGTTCGCCGAGGCCGCCGCCAGCGATCTCGCCGCCGGCCGCAACATCGCGGCGACGAGCCTCGCCATCCACGCCGGCATCAACTCCGCCGACGCCGTCTGCGGCGCACGGCTCGGCCAGCGGGCCGCCGGGGAGGACCATGACCAGGTGCTGGCACTCCTCCGCCAGGCGGGCCCCGACGGCGCCGACGTCGAGCGCGACCTGCGCCGCCTCCTGCCGCTCAAGACCAAGGCCGAGTACGAGCCCGACGACATCGCACCATCCGTCGCCGCCAAGGCGGTCGAGCGAGCCGTGCGGTGCGCGGCCCTTGCCCGGCGGGTCGCTGCCGCGATCAGGTAGCGATCCCCAACCCCACCGACCTCGGGTGGATTCGATTGTCGGGCGGCCGAGTCGCACCACGCCCGAAATCGCATGGCCGAGGGTCACGGCGCTGCGGTACAGAGGGGGATGCGGGTGTTGTTCGCCGGTGACTGGCACGGCGACGAGGCGTGGGCCGCCGAGGTGATCCGGCGCGCCGCCGCCACCGGGTGCGAGACGGTGGTGCAGGCCGGGGATTTCGGCTTCGGGTTCTTCTGGCTCGGCGACGACCCGGACGAGCCGGGGGACTGGGCGCCGCGGTGCCCGTTCGCCCGGGCGATCTCGATGCTGGCGACCGCGGCGGGGGTGCGGGTGGCGTTCATCGACGGCAACCACGACAACCACGTGCTGCTCGGCCGCGTCGCCGAGCTGCGCCCTGAGCGCAGCGCCGAGGGCTTCGTCCTGGTCGAGGACGGGCTGTGGTGGGCGCCGCGGGGCCTGCGGTGGGAGTGGGACGGGATGAGCTTCGGGGCGCTGGGCGGCGCCTTCAGCGTCGACCGGCAGCGGCGCACGACGGGCCTCGACTTCTGGCCCGAGGAGACGGTCAGTGCCGCCGACGTGGCCCGCCTCGGCCCGGCCCCGCTCGACGTGCTGGTGTGCCACGACGCCCCGGTCCGGCCGGAGGGTGCCGAGCCGCTGCCCCGGCGGCTGCTTCGCGAGCCCGACGAGGCCAGCCGGGCCCAGGTCGCCGCCGCGGTGGCGGCGACGTCCCCACGGCTGGTGGTGCACGGCCATTGGCACCACCGCTACACGAGCGAGGTGCCCACGCCGGGCGGGGTCACCCGCATCGAGGGCCTGGCCTCCAACCTCGAGGCCGACGACGGCGCCCTGCTCGCGCTGGACACGGCCACACTGGCCAGCATGGGAAAGTCGGCAGACCTGGAGGGACCGACGTCGTGACCGGCTACGCGGTAGTCATCGAGGGTGACGAGGTCGGCTACTCGGCGTACGTCCCCGACCTGCCCGGGTGCGTGGCCGCCGGCGCCAGCGTCGACGAGGTCGAGGTGCTCATCCGGGAGGCGATCGGGCTCCACGTCGAGAGCTTGCGAGCCCACGGCGAGCCCGTGCCGCCGCCGTCCGCGGTGGCCACGACGGTCGTCGTCGCCTGATCGACGTCCAAGAGACGCCCGGAGCCGTCCTCGCCCCTACCTCGGTAGCCCGAGGACTCGTTCGGCGATGATGTTGCGTTGGATCTGGCTGGTGCCGCCGGCGATGGTGCCGGCGAAGCTGCGGAGGTAGAGGTCCCACCAGCTGGCGCTGACGAACTGGGACTGGAGGGCGGACTTGGGGGCGCCGGGGAGGTCGGGGTCGAGCGCGGCGGGGCCGAGGGACTCGACGAGGGCGAGGTTGGCGGC
>WBZL01003592.1_pt2 | contig 12617 bp, 11 predicted proteins | sample 5204291 | NCBI WGS metagenome assembly WBZL01 (sample SAMN12344345, study PRJNA552823) | activated sludge metagenome | biome: Activated sludge suspended growth; feature: Nitrification reactor; material: Wastewater; isolation source: activated sludge from nitrification reactor of wastewater...
TCCGCCATGGACATCACTTTCCGGTCATGGGTCGAAAAAATGAAGGTGGTGCCGAACTGGCGATTGATCTCTTTCATGAGGGCCAAGATGCTTTCCCCCGTCTTGCTATCCAGGTTTGCGGTTGGCTCGTCGGCCAGAACGATGCGCGGGCTGATCGCCAAGGCACGGGCAATCGCCACCCGCTGACGTTGCCCACCACTCAATTGGTTGGGCACATGGTCGGCATACTTTTCCAATCCCACCACCGACAGATACTTGGAAACCCGCTTTCGCCGCTCCTCCCTGCTGATTTCGGGTCTTTGCAACAAGGGGTATTCCACGTTCTCAGCCGCCGTTAGTACGGGGAACAGATTAAAGGTCTGGAAGATGAACCCCGTGGTGCGCGCCCGGAAATCGGCCAATTCGTCAGTGGTGCGGCCAGTGACCTCCTTGTCATCGATGAAGACCTTGCCCCGGCTAGGCGTATCGATGCAACCGATGATATTCAGCAGAGTGGTCTTGCCGCTACCGGACGGGCCCGCGATGGCCAGGAACACCCCTTCATCGAAAGAGAGTGTGATATTGTCCAGCGCGACCACCTCCTGGTCGCCCAGCTTATAGATCTTGGTGACACCTTCGACGCGGACTAAACTCATCGGGGTTGGTCCTTGGGTGGCTGACTCAAGATGGAGATAGACATAATGCCGGTCGGTTCGGGTACTTGTACGCGCCTATTCTTTTCCTACCTTGTTCCTGCTTGGCTGGCGCTTATGGCTCAGTTCGCGCCAGCCCATGCCGAGCCCCTCGCGGAAGAAGACACTCTGGCACGAAGTATCCTGGAAAAAGCGGACGAAATTCGTTTTCCTGCCGAAGGCTTTCAAGTCGACATCGATATCGTCAGCACCACTCCGGATAACGAACCTGATAAGCGAAAGTACCGGGTCCTCTCCAAGGGAAACGAAAATACCGTGGTGATGATACTTGAACCGGCTTCGGATAGGGGCCAGATCATGTTGATGAAGGGCCGTGATCTCTGGGTCTTCATGCCCAATGTCTCCCAACCCATCCGGCTTGGACTCGCCCAACGATTGACGGGGGAAGTTGCGAATGGTGACTTGGCCAGGGCCAACTTCACGGGTGACTACACGCCCCGCATCCTGCATACAGAAAAGATCGGAAGTGAACAGTTCCATGTGCTGGAACTGATCGCGGTGGACCGGGGCGTCACCTATCACCGCGTTTTGCTTTGGGTTAACAAAGCCAACTATCGACCTCGCAAGGCAGAGTTCTACTCCCTGTCCAACCGGCTCATGAAGACGTGCTCCTATGAAGGCTATGACGAGATGGCGGGTCGCAAGCGCCCCACCAGACTGGTCATGGACGATGCATTAAAGCCTGGAGAACGATCGGTGTTGGAATACGCGAACATGAAACTGCGCGACCTTCCAGACAAGATTTTCACGAAGGATTACCTCAAGAAGCTTCAATAAAGCCCCGCGGAGAACTCGCAGTGAAGACCAGCATCCTCGACTATCTCCTGTCCGGTCTCGCCATCTGGCTCATTCTGGCCGCCTCCATCGCCTTGGTGGCCGCCCAGGTGTCTGTTAGCAGCCATCTCCTGGGCGAATACCACGTATTGACGGATTTCTTTCTCGCCTTGCTGATCTATGGGCTGTTATCCGCCTTGGCCGTTCGGCTACTGCTGAAGCTCAAGCCCCTGCGTCCCGGCGAATATTCCATGGATTCTCCCGAGTTCACCTACTGGAAATTACTAACGATCGTCTACCGCATGGGTCAAGGCGCCCTAACGCCTTTCACCCCGGTTTTCATGCGCCCCGTGGTGCAGGTTCTCTTTGGCGCAAAGGTCGGCAAGGATGTCGCCATAGGCGGCACCATAGACGATCCATACATGGTCACCCTGGGTGATGGCGCGGTACTGGGAAATGGCTCCCTTGTGTCGGGCAATGTGGTTTATGGGGGCAAGTTCATTTGCGGTGAAGTCCGAATCGGCGCCGGCGCCACGGTGGGCGTCAATTCCGTGGTGCTGCCCGGCGTGGAGATCGGCGACAACGCATTGCTGCACGGCGCCTCCCATGTTCTGGCCGGCACCCGCATACCAGCCGGAGAGTCCTGGCGCGGCAACCCCGCCAGGAAGTGGGTTTGAACCTCCGCACCCACTATAGGCACCCCTCGGGCACCCGGCGATCTGCCCCTTCCACAAGGCCGATCGCCCCACCGTGATGTCGGAAGCCCGCAAACCCACCATCCTCTTCGTCGCCGAAGCTGTCACCCTTGCCCATCTGGCTCGGCCCGCCGCCCTGGCAACAGGACTGGATCCGGAAGCCTTCAACGTGGTGCTTGCCTGTGACCCGCGTTATCAGTCATTCCTGGAGCGCCTGCCCTTTCCCACACGATCTATTCATTCCATCGCCAGTGACCGATTCCTGAAAGCGGTTGCCCAAGGCCGGCCCATATTTGATCGCGACGTCTTGCGGGGCTATGTGCGTGAGGATCTGGCCTTGCTGGATGCCATCAAGCCAGACGCCGTGGTGGGCGACCTGCGTTTGTCCCTGTCCATCAGCGCGCGAGTGGCGGGCATTCCCTATCTCGCAATTACCACCGCTTATTGGAGTCCCTACGCGGAGTCCGCGTCCCCTCTGCCGGAACTCCCCATGAACCGTTGGCTGGGCACGCGCTTGTCCCAATGGCTGTTCCAATTGGCGAAACCCGCCTCCTTTGCCTATCACGCCATGCCCTTGAACCGCGTCAGACGCGAGTATGGCCTGCCGGCGCTGCCGCCCAACCTCTGTTACACCTACACGGACGGCGATCACACCCTGTACGCGGACGCCCGGGAATTGGTCCCGATCGAGCACATCCCGCCCAACCACCACTACATCGGCCCCATTCTCTGGTCCCCTCCAGTGGAACTTCCGGAATGGTGGGATGAGCTTCCCACCGACCGCCCCCTGGTCTACGTCACCTTGGGCAGTTCAGGGGATCCCAGCCTACTCAAACTCAGCCTTGCAGCCTTGGCCGACCAGCCATTGACGGTCATTGCCACCACGGCGGCAAAAGCAGCGCTCGGCAAACTGCCCGCCAACATCCGGGTACTGCCCTATGCACCTGGCGACAAGATCGCGGCAAGAGCGGACTTGATGATCAGCAACGGCGGGAGCTTGACCGTTTACCAATCCCTGGCGGCGGGGAAGCCCCTGATCGGCATCGCCTCCCACATGGACCAGCACCTGAGCATGATGTATGCGGAAAGGGCAGGGGTCGGAACACGACTGCGGAGCGAATGCGTCACCGCGTCATCGTTGCGGGAAACGACACTGCGCCTGTTGGCTGACCCGCTGGCCCGCGCCAAGGCCGAAGCCCTGGCACGCGCCATCTCTGGGTATCGCCCGTCCGAGCGTTTGGCGGAGATACTGAGGCAATTGTTGCGTTAGTCGGGCTGAACCGTTGCAGCCCAACCTGCATTTAGGTTGGTGAAGAGAATAAAAAAAGGGGCCCGAAGGCCCCTTTTTCATTTCGCGTTAGCCGATTAGGCGGCGCGACGGCGCTGGCTCATGCCCAGGCCGACCAGACCCAGACCCAGCAGGGCCAGAGTGGCGGGCTCGGGGATGGTCAGGTTGACGTTGGCATCGGCGCGGATGGTGTTGGCAGCCAGAACAGCCTGCTTGTCCCACTTGAAGCCGGTGATGTCGGTGTTGTCGTCAAAGAAGTTGGTGGTCTGGTACTGGGTGCCCTGACCAGCGCCATACTGGATGGTGGTGCTGGAGTTGTAGCCTTCCGGAACCCAGGGAGCAAAACCGACGGTGTTGGTGCCGATATCGCCTTGCAGCACATAACCCAGGTCGCCCACCAGGGTGGTGGAACCGCTGAACTCGGTCAGGCTGTAGTTGATCTGGGTGATGGGGGCGACGGGGAAAGTCTCGGCATCGCCCATGGCGATCATGGTGCCGTTGGTGAAACCGGTACCGGCGGCGATCGCGGCATCGGGAGTGTTGTCGAAGAAGATGCCAACACGGGTCAACTGGTTGCCCATGCCATCATCCTTCAGGGTAACCATTTCCAGCTTGGTGCCATCGTCGGTAATCACCTGCTCGAAGATGACAGCAGCCACGGTGAACTCATAGTCGCCGCCAGGAACGAAGCCAGAGGGGCTACCGGGATAGGCCAGGTTGGGGGCGGTCACGCCGGAGTTGATACCCACGACGATGCCCTGATAGTAGGTAATCAGGATATCACCCACGTCAACCGCGTTGGGGTCGGTGGGGGAAACCCAGATGTTCTTCGTGGTGTTGAAGATGGCGGCGGAACCGTTGGAGGACACATCGAAGCCGTCCATGTTCCACAGCACGTTGTCGACGGCGCCGTTGCCGGTAACGAAGTTGCCAGTCCAGAAATCGGCTTGGGCGCCGGTTGCCAGGCCAGCCAGGGCGAGGGCCGAAAGCATTTTGTTCAGTTTCATGATTGATCCTTTCGTTTACTTTGCTAGCAACAGTTGAAATCGCCCTGAGAGGCTTGGTCGGATTAAAGCAATGCGCGTGCCAGGTTCTTGTAAAGCAACATAACACCATGTTTTTATTGATATAAATATCGATATCGCCTGCCGCGCTCCAAATTCCCCCTCGCTCTTGGCTGCTAAGCGTAAAAAATGCCGACATCCTTCATGGTGGACTGAAGCCATTGAGCTCCCACCGGACTTTGAGTCGGCTTTGTATATCGCATACACGGGAACCAACTTTCCCTGCGTCCTGGGCATGGGTTGGAAACAACCACGACTGAACGGCATTCACGTCGCCAGCCCAACAGGAATCAGCCATGGCACCACCGCTGTGCCTGGAGATCGGCAATGCCAGACCGGGGTTGTCAAGAACGCCGACAGGCAAGTACCCGGGCACTCCCCATTAGCGCCGCTTGCCGCGCTCGTCCAGGTAGTAACCCAACACTCTCGGCAGGTAGTCACGGGGGTCGGGAAGGCTCATTCCACGGCTCTTCAACCAATCCACATAGCCGGGGTTGCCGAATCCCTGCTGATCGGCCAGATAGTCGAGATAGATTGGCAAGGTAGCCAAGGCCTTGCGATGTCGCTCCGGCGCCAGACGCGTGGCAAACCTGGCCAACCCGGCGAACCAGCTTCTTGGGAGGCTCAGACCCGGCGGCAGGGAGCGGCCATGGGCGCGGAACTCCTTGCGCACCAGATCCTTCAGTTCCTCCAGGCGGGGGGAGCGCTGTGCCCCCGTGCACACATGGAAAATCCGGCCGGCGGTCTGGCCATCCAAACTGGACGCGGCGATGGCCTCTGCCACCCAGTTGACGGGAATGACGTCCAGTCTCACGTCTCCGAAATCCGGAAACAGCCCGAGCGTCTTGCCGCCGCTCAAAAACTCGCAGATGAAATAGAAAATCTGAAAATGGATGATGCGACCATCCCGGGCATCCCCGATCACCATGCTCGGACGATGCACGGTGATGGGCAGCCCCTCCTTGCCGATGGCGGCGCGAACCAACCCCTCCGCCTCGAATTTGGCCTGTTCGTATGTGTTGTGGAACGCTGGTGCTTCATCCAGCCAGTCTTCCGGCAGAACGCCGGGGCGCTTGCCCGCCACGCCCAAGGTGCTGACGAATTCCACCTTGCCCAGATGGCCGGCGGCGGCGAGGTCCCGCGCCAAACCGAGAATCTCCTGGGCCGAACCAACGGCGGAGCGTCGGGCATCTTCCAGGGCCAGATTCATGCGCACCGTGCCCGCGCTATGGAGGATGTGGGTGCAGTCGGCAATCAGTTCGGCATACTCAGCCTCCGTCAGGCCGAAGTGGTTGCGGGCCGCGTCGCCTCGAAAAGCCTTTATCCTGGCCCGCATGTCCGGCGCCGCGGACCAGCCCCAGAACTCGAGAAGTTCCCCCAGGCGGCGTTGAAGATCGGCTTCGGAATCGGCGCGGAGCAACAGGTAGACCCTGGTCTCGGGCTGCGCCAGCAGGATGGGGACAATGGCGCTACCTACCGCCCCCGTGCCGCCAGTCAGGAAATATGTCTTCATGGGATCTCCAGGACAATGCCCGGCCCGCGGTCCGCCGCCCCGGCAAGGGCGACGTACAAGGCATCGAGGTTCTCGCGGTTGCGATCCTCGATGGCGGTCCGCCGCAGTTTGAGATTGCTGGTCAATTCGCCATCGGCGATGCTGAGGCCGCGCCTGCTGACCAGAAAGCCAGCCGGCCTCTGGTAGGCGGTCAGAGCCTCGCAGGCCCGAGCCGCATCCTGGCCGACCTTTTCCTTCAGGGCCTCCGAGGTGGCGGCCCGCAAGGAGTCATTGACACAGAGCAACGCCACCGGGAAAGGCCGATTTCGGCCGAACACGACGGCATGCTCCACATAGGGCAACTGCTTCAGGCACGCCTCGATGGGCGTGGGCGCGATGCGTCGCCCGGTGGATGTCTTGAATATTTCAGACTTGCGCCCGGTCAGCCACAGATAACCCTCGTCATCCAAACGGGCAAAATCCCCCGTATGCAGATACCCCTCCGAGTCCAGCGGTGAATCCACACCGGCGTCTCCAAGGTATCCGCGGAACACGCCCTCTCCTTTCACCAGCAATTCCGAATCCTCGGCCAGCTTGGTTTCATTCTCCGGCAACGGCCTGCCAACGCTACCAAAGCGGAAACCCTCCGGGGCGCCGATGGCGATGGGCACCACACATTCGCTGATGCCGTAGGCCTCCAACACCAGCAGCCCCATGCCGTGAAGTTTTTCCATGAGCCAGGGCGGCATGGGCGCGGAACCACTGACCATGAAGCGCAATTCCGGCCCCATGATGCCGCGCAACCGGCGCAGAACCACAGCCTCGGCCAGGCCATGCGCCATTTCCAACAACAAGCCAGGTCGTTCCCCACCCCTGCGCATGGACTGATAACGCGCTCCAATACCCCAGGCGAGCATCACCAAACCACGCACTGGCGCCGGACGTTTGGCGATCTCGGCCATGATGCCCGCATACAACTTCTCGTAGAACCTCGGCACACCGATGAAGAGAACCGGCCGGATGGATGGAAGGAGCTTGATGATCTCCGCCGGAGATTCGACGAAAAAGCACTGGGCGCCACACGCCATGGCGCAGAGATTGATGATGCGCTGAAACAGGTTGGACATCGGCAGCCAGCAAGCCAGCCGCGCGCCGTCGCGAATGCCGGGAAAACGGGCAAGGATGGCGCGGGTGGCCAACACCAGCTGACCATGGGTATAGGTGATGCCCTTGGGACGGCCGGTGCTACCCGAGGTGAAGATCACTGTGGCCGCCATGTCGGGGGTAACGGAGGGCAGTCCGTGGCCGTCCTCGATGCCGACGAGGAGGTCGCCCAAGACATGGACATCCGGGGTGGCCGAGGGCTCCCGGACCACAATGATCGGTGGCTCCCCGGGCAGGGCATCCCGCCAGGACTCCAATTGCCCAAGCGCATTGAGCATCAGGAGACGGGGATGGACGGTGCGTGCGATGTGGCGAATATTGTCCGGCGCGTCGTGGGCATCGACGCCCACCACCACGCCACCCGCTGCCAGCACGGCCAGGTGGCAGCACTCCCATTCCGGCGTGGTCGGCATCATGAGGATCACCGCGTCACCCTCGCGCAACCCCAGGCGCCGCAAGTGATGTGCCAACGTTCTGACGCGTCTCGCGCTCTCGCGCCAGGTCTCCCCCTGCCAGTGGCCTTCGCTGTCCTGGCGCCAATAAGAGATGCCGTCAGGGTCGCTCGCGAGTCGCTCCGCCAGCAGCGAGGAAATCGTATCGACGCTCATGCGGCGGACTTCCGCAACAGGGGCGGATCGTAAGCACCTTCAGGCAGGGTGACCCTCAGGTCCTCGTCGGACAACTCCAACCAGCGCATGCACCGGGTAACCTCGCGTCCCAGCAATATCTGTCTGCGGATCATGAAATCGACCACGGGTCCCATCAGGCGCCAATAGTTGAGACTCGCCTTGCCTTCCCTGATCAAGGCCGAGAACTCCGGCGCGTAGGGGTTGTACCCGAAATGCTTCAGGTCGGAATACATCATCAGCCAGTTGATGGGGTAATTGCTCAGAATGGGGCTGGCGTGGCTGCTGCGTTTCACCAACCCGAGCTCTGAGACCTTCTTCATGACCTCATTCTGGTCATAGTCCCATGCGTGATAAGGCGCGAGATAACGGGGAAGACGCGTCCCCGCGGGCAAGCGCGCCGGATTGAAGAAACGCCCCAGTTCGGCTTCGCTGAATTCGCCGCATTCCTTGAGGTGGGGTGGTGTCCAGTCCTCCTCACGGATAAGCCTGGGTGAGAACTCGTAGCGCATCCGTTGGGGGTCCGGCTGGCCGGGCGAGTATCCCGCGAGGATGAGGGGAATGTCCTTCTCTATGGCAATCCGGATCGCGTCACCTTCAAACAGCGGCGCATACACATACGAAACGGTATAAACCGCTCCCCTTGCCTCCTGATTCCTGAGCAGGTAGCCCAATAACTTGCGAATGAACTCCGGCGCGGGCGAAAACACCTCATGGTCGATATTCAGGCGGTCGAGCGCCGTCCGGATGTTGCTCCAGGCCACATCAGGCAAATTGATGTTGGTGGTGTAGGCCAGCACCCTGAGGCCATACTCCTCCTTCAGCTTGTACAGAAGGTAAAGGCTGTCCTTGCCGCCGCTGAGGGGAACCAGGCAATCGTAGGCGTTTGCGCCCCGGGTCTTGGCCAGGGTTTCCTCGAGATCCCGGCGATGGGCCGGGTCCGGCGTCGTCTCACTGCTTCCGGGCACATGGGAACGGCAGGGGCCGCAGACCCCACTTGGATCGATCTCCGCGCCAGGCACAGATCCGGGCAATAGGCATTTCTTGCATCTGTTCATGGACCGACTCCCTTCACCAGCCTGAGGGTGGCGCATCCATCACGGAACCACCCCGGGGTTGGCACCGATTAACTTGTTGAACCCGTGTCGCGTACCCATTCGCCCCGATTGGTGATCAACTCCCAGACCGGAGGACAGACCCGCTGGATGTTGGGCAGCGCCTCTTCCATCGTTCCAAGGCAGGGAATACGCAGCCCATGGTATTCCACGTCGGGGCCGATGCGATTGAAAATGACACCGAAGCGGCCGAGCAAACGGAGTAGAGCCGGCTCCATGACCGCATAGCAATGGGTCACGCCATGTTCGTGGGCCATGCGCATGACCGCCGCGAACAACCCGAGGGAAATGTGCGGCAACACCCGCCGTTCATGTTCCTCGAAATACATGTCCAGGTTCTCGGAGACGCCGGCCACGCTGCCGGATTCCCCAATGCGTCGCTTGAACACCTTGGATACCGCGAATCGTGAAATCTCTCCCAACGCCGAACGCGTCACCCTGTCTCCCACTGGGAAGTCCAGCGGACAGTGCATCTCGATGGGGAATGGCGAATCCAACGCGTCCCGGTCCGGCAGGATCAGCCTAGCGGTGGCCGCATTGACGCCAGTACGCCGATGCCGGACCAGATAGTGGTCCGAGCGCTGATCGAATACGTCTTCTTCCCAGCAGATACGCCCCCCGCCGGCGATATCAACGCAGACACAGTCTTTTTCTTTTTCGAACCCGGTCTCAATGACATAGACCTGATAGCGCAATTGATAAACCTCACGCCGGAGTTCATCGGTATCCGCGTGCACGAGTTCAAAATACTCGTTGAAAGCTCCAATCAAATCCGGCGTCACGCCAAGTCCCCATGAGGCGTAGTGCTGAAGTTTGCCACATTCCCTCCCGCCCCACTCCAATGAATCCATGCGGCATCATGGTGGGCCTCAATTACCCGGGTAGACAAAACATCAGCTTCCGAAGCGACTCGAGAGCCACCAACCAGTCGCAGCGGGCATCGGCTTGAAGCCAAACCTACTCGCGGAGCATCCGTTGGATGATTGCGCGCTCATCATCCGGAGACATGAAATAGGGGAAAAGCGATCTCTCCTGGCGGGAGAGATCCGGCCGCCCCCCGAAGTCCCGGATCATACGTTGGCCGTAAGCGACATCGCCCCGAAGCAGCACCGCCGGGGCGTTCACCCTTCCACACATGCGTTCCTTGCCATATATGCCGAACCCAAGCATGTGCTCATAGAAGGAAACATGGGATGGATTCACCTCGATGACGATATCCGTATAACCCCAAATCTTTCCAGCATATAAAAACGCAATATGGAAAAGCCCCGCCATCATGCGTTTGGATGCACGCTTGGTATCGATGGCCAGCTTGGTGAATTCACACACCTTTCTGCCCTCACCACGCAATCTGTCGACTTCAACTTTATAGAGTTCATCCACCAACAGGCCCGCCCCGGTGTCAAACCCGATGGTAAGGGTTCCGATGACCTCCTCGTCCTTGTAGGTCACCAGGGTGATGCGTTCCGGACACTTGGGCTGTCCCGGCTCCCGGGAAACCGCATAGCCTTTATCGCCATAGCGCTTTTCGACCAAGAAACGTGCTTCGCGGGTTCTGGCCGTATCATGGGCCAAACGAATCTTGAAGGTGTCACGCCGAATGGAGTCGGTTGCCTCGTCCCGCGGCTGCGGCCCCTGAGGCGTCACGCCCAGATTTTTCAGGCGAGGCGGTTCTACCACCGCAATAGTCTTGGCCCAAGTACGGCTGCCGAACCGTAGTTTTTCCATTAAACCCACGACATACCCCCAACTCTCCTCAGGCCCAATAAGCCCAGCATACCCGAATATAATATGTCCGGACCGCCAGAGAACGCTTCCGAGTAGTTTATCCCACCGTCGTTACACTACCTTTCATGAAAATCGAATTGATCTCCTCGGAGGATCGTGGGCGCTATCTGGTCACCCATCACCGCGACATCGTCCGTTATCTCAAGGAAGTGCAGGAAAACAAGAACCTGGTGGCGATATACGGCGAGAACGGTAGGGACTTCGTCCTGTCCACGTTGCTTTCCGTTGATGAGAAACAAGGCCACCTCCTCCTGGAGCAGGGGGTGGACGTGGACATGAACACCATGTTGCTGGGTAGCCGCCATTGCACCTTCGCCACCACCCACGACCAAGTCCATATCCAGTTTTCCAGCGGCCGCATCGATGCCGCTTCCGTTGGCAAGGATCCCGCCTTCCGGGTGCCCATCCCCGCCGAGATCCTTCGCCTTCAGCGGCGCGAGTATTACCGCCTGGTCACTTCCGTGGTGAATCCGGTCAAGTGCCTGCTCAACACCGACTCCGGCCTCATGGAGACGGTAGTGGTGGACATCAGCATCGGTGGCGTGGGCGTGTTGGCCTACCAAGAGGAAGGTCGTCTGAAAGCGGGGGAGGTCTACCACGGCTGCCGCATCGCCCTCCCCGGCACGGGAGAGTTCGCCTTGAGCCTTTCCGTGCGCACCACCTTCGACATCACCCTGAAGAACGGGCGGCTCACCCACCGGGCCGGCTGCCAGTTCATCGACCTGCCGCCCAGCGTGGAAACCGCCATCCAGCGCTACATCATCCGCGTCGAGCGGGAGCGCCGGGCGCGCTATGTCTGATCATTTCTCCGCCAGCCAGCGGGCCGCATCCAGGGCGAAGTAGGTCAGCACCGCGTCGGCGCCGGCGCGTTTGAAGCCCAGCAGACTCTCCAGCACACAGGCCTTTTCGTCCAGCCAGCCGTTCTGGGCGGCGGCCTTGAGCATGGCGTATTCGCCGCTTACCTGATAAACCATGGTGGGTGCCTGGTAGGTGTCCTTAACCCGCCGGACGATGTCCAGGTAGGGCATGCCCGGCTTGATCATGACCATGTCGGCGCCTTCCTGCAGGTCCAGGCCCACTTCCCACAGGGCCTCGTCGGAATTGGCCGGGTCCATCTGATAGGTGTACTTGTTGCCCTTTCCCAGATTGGCGGCGGAGCCCACCGCATCCCGGAAGGGACCGTAGAAGCTGGAGGCGTACTTGGCGGAATAGGCCAGGATGCGGGTATGGATGAACCCGGCGGCATCCAGCGCCTCGCGCACCGCGTGGATGCGGCCGTCCATCATGTCCGAGGGCGCCACCACGTCGGCCCCGGCGGCGGCGTGGCATTCGGCCTGACGGGTGAGCACGGCGATGGTTTCGTCGTTGAGCACGTAGCCGGATTCGTCGATGAGGCCGTCCTGGCCGTGGCTGGTATAGGGATCCAGAGCGATGTCGGTGATGACGCCCAATTCCGGAAAGCGCGCCTTGAGCCCGGCCACCACCCGGGGCACCAGGCCTTTGGAGTTGTAGGCCTCGGACGCATCCAGGCTCTTCAGGCCCATGTCCACCACGGGGAACAATGCCATGGCGGGCACCCCCAGTCGCAGGCACTCCTCCGCCACCCCATACAACTTATCCAGGCTAACCCTTTGCACACCCGGCATCGAAGCCACGTCTTCCACCCGGTTCTCCCCGTCCAGCACGAACACCGGCAGGATCAGATCGGCTGCGGCCAGGATGTTTTCCCGCATGAGACGGCGTGAGAACTCGTCCCGGCGCATGCGCCGCATGCGCTTCCTGGGGAAACTGGACAGATCGAACATGGACGCGCTCCTGAAACGAAAATACCAATTCTAACGAGGGCCGGGCGGGAACAAAGCGTGTCGGGAGCCACTCAATTTAGCAGACGAGTCGCTTCGTCTCCCGCTTCTCCTCCC
>WBZL01004216.1_pt1 | contig 12612 bp, 3 predicted proteins | sample 5204291 | NCBI WGS metagenome assembly WBZL01 (sample SAMN12344345, study PRJNA552823) | activated sludge metagenome | biome: Activated sludge suspended growth; feature: Nitrification reactor; material: Wastewater; isolation source: activated sludge from nitrification reactor of wastewater treatment...
AGGAACGGCCGTGCTGTCCAAAATTTCCTGCACAATGGCATCCGGCTCAATATCCTTAATACGCGCCGCCGGCCCCACGATAATGCGGTGGTTCAGCGCCGCGCCGGCCAACGCCTTCACATCGTCCGGCAGCACAAAATCGCGGCCAAACATGGCCGCTCGCGCCTGCCCCAGGCGATAAATCGACAACGCGCCTCTGGAACTTGCGCCCAGATACACTTCCGGATGCTCCCGCGTAGCGCGCACCAGGTCGACAATATATTCCTTAACCAGGTCATCGATGTAAATATCTTTAATCGCTTCCTGAGCCGCCGATAACTCCTCCACCGAAACCACTTGTTCAATCGACTCGAGCGGATGTTGGTGCTGCTGGCGGGCCAGCATGTCCATTTCTTCGTTTTTGGCCGCGTATCCCAGGCGCAAACGCAGCATAAAGCGGTCTAACTGCGCCTCTGGCAGCGGGAAGGTACCTTCGTATTCGATGGGGTTTTGCGTGGCCAGGACCATAAACGGACTGCCCAGGGGGTAGGTGTGCCCATCCACCGTGACCTGACGTTCTTCCATGGATTCCAGCAGGGCGGATTGGGTTTTGGGGGTGGCGCGGTTGATTTCGTCGACAAGGACGATTTGGGCGTGGATGGGGCCGGGGCGAAATTCAAATTCGCGCGTCTTCTGGTTAAAAACAGAGACGCCGGTAACGTCGCTGGGCAGCATATCGGGAGTGAATTGGATGCGTTGGAACTTGCAGCCGACTGACCTGGCCAGCGTTTTGGCCAGCACGGTTTTGCCGACGCCTGGGACATCCTCGATGAGAATGTGGCCCTGACACAGCAGTCCGAGCACTGTTAGCTGCACGGCGGCGCGTTTGCCGATTATCACACGCTCCACGTTCTCTACAATGCGATTGGCGATTGCCTGAACATCAGCCATATAGACACTCCTTATGAGGGGAAATGATAAGTTGCTTGTAACTATCCAGGTTTGCTTGGCAAAACCCTAAGGGTTTTCTACTTTGTAGGGAGAATTTAGTCGAGTTTAAAACCCTTAGGGTTTGTACAGTTACAGTTGCTTTGGAATTGAACATGCAGAGTATACCAAGATTGCCCTGCGCTTGGTAGTATTTTGGTGACATTTTGGGGTCGAGCGTGGGCAAATCGTATGCTGATTCTTATCTGTTTTTCAGATGTGGGGTGGGAAACGGCCGTTTCTCTCCCTATTGGTCAAAATCACCAATAAATCCATCCCCTTTTTGTGCCTGTTGACGGAAAAATCGGCCAATGGTATAGTTGAGCCATCAACTACTTTTGTAGCAGCCAAGCATTACAAAACATATCTATCCCACATTAAGCGTTGTCGGAATTTGCAATTACAATAGAGTGGTCGTTGATCGGAAGAAGTGTAAGAGATGCGCCTACAAATCATATTTTTCGGCTCGAAACAGTTGATTTTGGCAGTTTATGACGTAAGTTGCGCCTGTTCGGACAAATAATTTGTCTGAATAGGCGTTTTTTATTGTTTTCGGTGCGATCTTCGCCCGGCAAACTGGTGAAAAAGATTCAAATCTTAAAGGAGTAGGAATGAATAGGAAGGTCAAAGCAAGCTGGCGGCTGCTTATGAGCAGCCTGTTGGTTTTATTGTTGTTTGGCGGCATGTTCTGGCTGCTGCGCCCTCCGGCGCAGGCGGCCGCAGGAAATGGCGCAGCGCTGCCGACAGTGGACAGCACGGCCGTTTCCGTTCCCGGTAGTTTCACCCCCACCAGCAGTACGGCAGCCATCAATTGGTGCGTCGCCGGTGACTTCAACAGTTGGAACAACAGCAGTACGCCCCTTTTTGATGACGCCACCACTGGTGACTTAATTGCCGGGGATGGCGTTTATTCATTGGACCTGGTGATACCCACCGCCGGACGATACGAGTTCAAGGCAGTGGAGTGTGGCAATTGGAGCAATGCTTTCCCCAGCGACAACGCCTGGCTGATTACCACACAAGATGCCCACACCGTCAAACTGACGTTTGATACCAACAATTACGGCGCTGATGCCGGATTGGTGATGAAGCCGTCGCAAAACATTGTCAACGTTTGGTTCGATGTGCCGCCGGCCTCTTTTACGGTGGTCGGTCCCTGGCAGCAGTGGAACAATACCGCAGTGACAACAACGATGACGGCCGTTGGCCATGGCATTTACCGGTTGGCCTATGATTTTGCCGCCGCTGGCGCATACGAAGCCAAAATTACCGAGACCGGCAGCTGGAGCAACCAGATTGGCGCTGACGGCCGTAACAAAAACGCGCCCACCATCGCCTTTACCACCACCGGCGTCAATCAAACCGTCGTCTTTTTGCTGGATACTGTCACCGGGCGTATGTCCATCACGCCCAATGGCAGCGGCGTTGGCAACTGGTGCGCGGCCGGCGACTTTAACAGCTGGAATAACGCCAGCGACCCTCTTTATGATGATGGAACCAACGGCGACCTTTTGGGCGGCGATGGCGTTTATTCCCTGGATGTGGTCCTGGCAGCTGCCGGACGTTCGGAATTTAAAGCCGTTGAATGTAACAACTGGAGTGTTGCCTACCCATCCGACAATGCCTGGATGATTACTTCCGCAGGCGGCCAGACGGTGAAAATCACCTTCGACACCAATGACCACAGCGCCGATGCCGGGCTGCCGTTTGTGCCCTCCCAGTACATTGTCAATGCCTGGGACGATATGCCCCCCAGCCTGACGGTTGTTGGCCCGTGGCAAAGTTGGAACAACAGCGACGCAGCCACCGCGATGGCCAGTTTGCCCAACCAGTATTACATTTTGCCCTACCAGTTTGCCACGGCGGGCAGTTATGAAGCCAAAATCACCAACACCGGCGCCTGGGATAATCAGATAGGCATAGACGGTCGTAACAAAAATGCGGGCACCATCCCCTTCACTGTGGCTGCCGATGGCGACGTGGCCGCCTTTTATGTTGATGGGCGCAACGGCCGTACGGCCATCGTCACCCCGGCCCCACTGCTGCCCCCCATCGACCTGAACCTGGTCAAACCGGCTGTGCAGCACGCTGTACAGGACGAAATTTTCTACTTCGCCCTCACCGATCGCTTTAAAGACGGCGACCCAACCAACAACACCGGCGGGATTCCGGGAGGTCCCACCGACCATGGCTACGACCCCACCGACATCAGCTATTACCACGGCGGCGATCTGTCCGGGCTGTCGGCAGCTACCACCCTGGATTACGTTCAGGGTTTGGGCATCTCGGCCATCTGGATCACCCCCGTTTTCGAGAACAATCCCACCCAACCAGACAGCAGCGCCACCAACGGCATTGGCGCGGCCTATCACGGGTATTGGATTCTCGACTATGAAACGGCCGATCCTCACCTGGGCACAGACCAGGAACTCATCGACTTCATCACGGCCGCCCACGCGCGCGGCATCAAAGTGTATTTTGACTTTGTCGCCAACCACACTGGCGACCTGATCAATTATGTCGAAACGACATCGGCCTACCGTTACAAGGCCGATTACCCGTACCGCGACGCCAGCGGCAACGCGTTTGATGATCGGGACTACATATTTGGTACGTTCCCGCCGCTGGATACGGCCGTTAGCTTCCCCTACACGCCGCAAGTAGACCCGGCCGACGCTAATCGCAAAGCGCCCGCCTGGTTGAACAACCCCATCTACTATCACAACCGCGGCGATTCCACCTTTGTCGGCGAAAGCTCCACCTATGGCGACTTCTTCGGCCTGGATGACGTGTTTACCGAGCAGCCTTTTGTGGTGAACGGTTTCACCGACATTCTAACCGGCACGATTGCCGCGTATGGCATCGACGGCTACCGCATGGACACCGTCAAGCATGTCAACATCGAATTCTGGCAGCAGGTCATCCCGGCGGTCATGGATTACGCCACCAACAATGGCAAGCCCGACTTCTTCATCTTTGGCGAAGTGTTTGATGGCAGTGCGGCCACCATGAGCCAGTACACCACCCAGGGCAATCTGCCCGGCGTGTTGGACTTTGGGCTGCATGGGGCGGCCACGAATTTTGCCGTCAACAGCAGCGCTACCGATAACTTGCGCGACTTTTACGCCGCTGACGACTACTTCACCGACGCAGACAGCAACGCCTACCAGTTAGGCACGTTTGTCAGCAACCACGATGGCGGCATTGAGCGCCTGGGCGCGCGGCTGCGCGGTCTGGCAGGCACGACCGATGGCGAATTGGTCAATCGCATGGAACTGGGTTACGCGTTGCTCTACTTTGGACGCGGCTTCCCGGTGGTTTATTATGGCGACGAACAAGGTTTTGTGGGTGGCGGCAGCGACAAGCTGGCCCGTGAAGACATGTTCCCCAGCCAGACGGCCGCTTTCAACGGCGACCTGATCGGCACAAACCTGACCGTGGCCGACGACAACTTTGATCCATCACACCCGCTCTACATGGCCTTGGGCGATTTTGCCGCCGTGCGCGACGCCAATCTGGCACTGCGGCGCGGGGCGCAAATTCACCGCTACAGCACCAACGGGGCAGGCATCTACGCTTTTTCGCGCATCGAACGGGGCGAGAAGGTGGAATATGTGGTGGCTCTGAACAACGCGGAGACGGCGCAGCAGGCGACGTTTGATGTGTATTCGGCTAACATGGGTTTTACGGCCGTTTATCCCCTCACCGCCCCTCCCATCACCTCCACTGTTGGCAGCCAACTCACTGTCGACGTCCCTGCGCTTGGCGTGGTCGTTTACAAAGCCGATGCGCCGCTGGCTCCGATTAAGAATACGGCCGTTGCGCCCGACGTCACCTTCAATACCCCGGCCCCCGCTTCCGAAGTCACCGGGCGGGTAGAAGTAGGCGTCAGCCTGAGCGCGCCTGTCTTCGCCGAAGTCAATTTCTCTGTGAAAGTGGGCACTGGTGCCTACGAATACATCGGCACAGACAACAACGCGCCTTACCGCATCTTCTACGATGTCAGCCAGATAGCCCCCGGGACGGAAGTCACCTTCCAGGCCATCGTCAACGACCTGAACGGCGGCTACAAGAATAACATCATCACCGTCGTCGTGGGTCAAAATGTGGTTCCGGGGCAGGAACAATACGCCATCATCCACTACCACCGCCCGGCCGGCGATTATGGCGATTTTACCTCTTCGGACTTCAACGATTTCTGGGGCCTGCATCTGTGGGGCGACGCCATCGCTCCCAACGAAGGCACCACCTGGGACCAGCCTAAACGATTTGCTGGCATTGATGATTTTGGCGCGTTTGTGGCGATTCAACTGCAAGACATTACCAAACCGGTCAATTTCATCATTCATCGCGGCAATGACAAAGACACCCCGGCCGACCGCAGCTTCGACCCCTCCGTAACGCCAGAAATCTGGTTGATTCAGGGCGATACCACCAACTACGCCTCGCGCGCCGAAGCGACGGGCGCGACGTTGGTGCATTACAATCGTCCCGACGCCACGTATACAGATTGGAAGTTGTATCTGTGGCAGACGGATTGGAACAACGACTGGAACGTGTCGCATACGTATGACGGCCTGGACAGCTTTGGCGCGGTGTACAGCATCACCACATCGGTTTACCCCTCGCTAACCGTCACCAGCCCGCTCAGCTTTATCATGCACAATGGACCAGACAAGGATCCGCCCAACAGCCCGGATCGCAGCTACACGCCAGCCGACCAGTTTGAAATCTGGTTGAATTCGGGTAATGAGACGGTGTTTGATTCGTGGGGCGCGGCGACGAATACGGCCGTATTCCACTACGCTCGCTGCCTCAACGACTTTGGCAACTACGAGAGCGGCGACTACAACGACTTCTGGGGCATGCACCTCTGGGGCGATGTAGACGTGCCGGGTGTCACCTGGCAGACGCCTCTGAAAGCCGCTGGTCAGGATGGCTTTGGCGTCTACTTTGAAGTACCGCTGATCGACGGCGCATCCACCGTCAATTACATCTTCCATCGTGGCGATGAAAAAGATACACCCGCCGATCAATCCCTGAACCTGGCCAACCTGGGTTACGAAATCTGGGTCGTCAACGGCGACATCGTGGACGTGAACGGCATTCGCCGCCAGATTAACTCTCAACCCATTGCCTACTCCATTCGCGAGCAAGTCTGCGCCGGAGCGACCGTGGGCAACATTGATCAGCAGATGGCCCACTGGCTGAGCGCCAACACCATCGGCTGGGAGCCATTGGTGGCTGCAGATCAGGTCTTCTTGCACGCTGCCCCGACGGGCGGCCTGGTCCTGGACGCTAACGGCATCAGCGGTGGCACGGTCTATACGCTGACGCAAAATGGCGTGATCACCGGCGACATCGCCGCCAAATTCCCGCATCTGGCCGGTATTCCGGCCTGGGAACTCGATCCCGCTGACGTGCCGGATGTGGCCGAACTACTGAAAGGGCAAATCGCTGTTTCCGCCTTTGCTGGCGGTGTCCTGGTAGACGCAACCGGCCTGCAAATCCCCGGCGTGTTGGACGATCTGTACGCGGCTGATGCGTATGGTCAGCAGTTAGGGCCGGTGTGGGTCGGTGGCACCCCGGCGCTCAAATTGTGGGCGCCAACGGCTAAATCAGTGACGCTGCACCTGTTTGACGACGCCGATCCGGCGACGACCAGCGTGCCTTATACGATGACGTTGGATTCGGCCAGCGGCGTATGGAGCATAGTTGGCGCGCCAAATTGGAAGAATAAATATTACCTATACGATGTGGAAGTGTACGTTCACAGCACTGGGCAGGTGGAACACAACCTGGTGACCGACCCGTATTCATATGGGTTGGCCATGAACAGCACCCGCAGCCAGCTTGTTGACCTGGCCGACCCGGCCCTGGAGCCGGTGGGTTGGGATGCGTTGGCCAAGCCGCCGCTGGTAAACCCGGAAGATATCACCGTCTATGAACTGCACATTCGCGACTTTAGCGTCAACGACCCGTTGGTCGCTCCGGCGGACAGGGGCACATTTAAGGCGTTTACTTACATGAACAGCTATGGCATGCTGCACTTGCGGCAGCTCGCCGAGGCCGGGTTAACGCATGTGCATCTGCTGCCGGTGTTCGATATTGCCACCATCAATGAGGATAAGTCGACCTGGCAAGAACCGGACTTTACGGGCGCGGACATGGGTCCGGCCTCCCAGGACCAACAAGCGGCGGTAACGGCCGTTGCCGACACCGACGCCTTCAACTGGGGCTACGACCCGCTCCACTACACCGTCCCTGAAGGCAGTTACAGCACCGTGCCTACCGGAACCATGCGCATCTACGAATTCCGCCAGATGGTGGAATCGCTCAACCAGAACGACTTGCGCGTAGTCATGGATGTGGTCTATAACCACACCAACGCTTCGGGTCAGAATGCCAACTCGGTTCTGGACAAAGTAGTGCCCGGTTATTACCATCGCCTCAATAACGTGGGCAAGGTAGAAACCAGCACCTGCTGCCAGAATACAGCCACCGAACACGACATGATGGAAAAACTGATGGTCGACTCCATCGTTGTCTGGGCTAAATACTACAAAGTCGACGCCTTCCGCTTCGACCTGATGGGCCATCACATGAAAGACAACATGCTGGCCGTACGCGCCGCCCTCGACGCGCTAACGCTGGAAAATGACGGCGTAGACGGCAAGTCCATCTACATGTACGGCGAAGGTTGGAACTTTGGCGAAGTGGCCAATAATGCGCGCGGCGTGAACGCCACCCAGCTCAACATGGCTGGGACCGGCATTGGCACGTTTAGTGACCGGCTGCGCGACGCGGTGCGCGGACCAAGTCCGTTCGCCAGCGGTTTAGACCTGCAAAATCAAGGGTTCGCTAACGGTCTGTATTACGATCCGAACACGCACCCGCAAGGAGATGCGCTGGCTCGTTTGCTGCTGCTTTCGGACCAGATTCGGGTGGGGTTGGCCGGTAATCTGGCCAGCTACGAGTTTATAGACCGCGACGGCAATCTGGTGACAGGCGCGCAGGTGGATTACAACGGTCAGCCGACCGGCTACACAGCCGATCCGCAAGAACATATCGTGTACATCTCCAAACACGATAACCAGACCTTGTACGATATTAACGCGTACGCCAGCCCGACGGCGACGACCACGATGAGTGACCGCGTCCGTATTCAGCAGATGGGGTTGAGCATTGTGACGTTGAGCCAGGGTGTGCCGTTCTACCAGGCGGGCAGCGATATGTTGCGGTCCAAATCGTTGGATCGGGACAGTTATAACTCGGGCGACTGGTTTAACCGGCTGGACTTCACCTACAGCACGAACAATTGGGGCGCAGGCCTGCCGGTGGCGGGCGTGAACCAACCGAACTGGTTCGTGATGGAACCGCTGTTGAGCGATCCGGGGATGATGCCGTCGCATGATGACATCGCCCACTCGGCTAATTGGTACCAGGATTGGTTGGCGATTCGTTATAGCTCGCCGTTGTTCCGGTTGGAAACGGCCGTCGACGTCCAATCCCGCCTCTCGTTTGAAAACGTTGGCCCGAACCAGATTCCTGGCCTCATTGTCATGAATCTGTCTGACGTGGTGAGCGGCACAACCGACCTGGACCCGCTGTACGACCGGGTGGTGGTTTTGTTTAACGCCAACGACGAGCCGCAAACCATCAGCAGCACAACCTGGATCGATCAAAACCTGACGCTGCACCCGGTGCAGGCGGCTTCGGTTGACGAGGTGGTAAAGCAGACGACTTTTGATGCGGCGACGGGTACGTTTGTGGTTCCGGGCCGGACAACGGCCGTGTTCGTAGCCCGCCAAACGCACATCCAATACTTCCCAATCATCGGGGTGCGGGTGTCTGTGCCTGTTGCCGCGCCTGCGGCGGCAGAACCTCAGGCATCGGCTGCGATGCCCTGGATCGCCATGCTGATGATGCCGGCCATGTTGGTGGGCATGCTGCCTGGGCGGCGTCAGCGGTAAATGTGACGCCTGACAGGTGATGGCTGATGGTTAGTCGGCCATCCTGAACCAGGTATGAGAAACGGCCGTTTCTCCTGTGCGGGGAAACGGCCGTTTTTCGCTTAGGTAGAACATTTGTGATAAAATCCATCGGTTGACATGATGCAAAAGAGAGAACCCACAACACCCTTGCCGGGTATCTGGCAAACCATCGCCGCTGGCTTTGATTTCACCAGCAAACACCTCTGGTTGATCCTTCTGCCGGTGCTGCTCGATAGCTTTTTCTGGCTAGGACCTCGATTAAGCGGGCGTCTGATCATTGAACGATTTGTATCGTCGCTGCCGACAGATCAGGCTTTGCTCGATTTGAACAGCCAACTATTGGCGATAGCCCCACGCACCAATTTGTTCACCAGCTTGTCTGTCCCGTTGCTGGGTATTCCCGCGCTCATGGTTGGCGCAACGCCCGTAAAGACTCCGCTGCCGACGCAGATTGTGGAACTTAACAACGTGGCCGCATGGATGGGCTTATTTTTGCTGTTTAGCTTGTTGGGATTGCTGCTGACGGCCGTTTATTACACCTTAATTGCGCAAAACTTGCAGCGCGCTGGCGCGGCTAACACGCCGTTATCTCGGCTGGCTTTGATAAGCCGCATGGCCAAAGTGTGGCTGCGGCTGATTGGGTTGAGCGTGATGGTTGTAATCATGGGGTTGGCGTTGTACATTCCTTTGCTGCCCATCAGCCTGGTGCTTGGTTTCATCAGCACCGTTTTGGCGGCGCTGGTCCTGTTTTTAGGGCCGGTGATTATGATGTGGGTGGTGATTTATTTGTTTTTTGTGCCGTTTGGGTTGGCGTGGCACGGCCGTTCTTTGTTCCAGACGGCCGTTGAGAGTCTCAAGTTGGTGCGTCTGCACATCATCCCCACCCTGGGTATGCTGCTAGCGCTGCTCATCATCCGCAATTTATTGAGTATGGTCTTGCTTATTGCCGATGATGGTTCCTGGCTGACCCTGGCCGGTATGGTAGGTCACGCCTTTGTGATGACCTCTCTCGTTGCGGCGACCTTTATATTTTACCGTGATCGTTACCAGGTGTTGTTTGCGGATGTCTCCCAACAGCCGCAGCCAACGCTTGAATAATGAGGCAAGAAGGCAAATTCTCAAGAGAGTTTTATTTTTTGCTCGAACTACAACTTTCCACAAGCAGGATTCCACATGGCGAAACAAACTGATTCGACGACAAAATACGATGAAAACAGCATTCAAGTCCTGAAAGGCTTGGAGGCTGTCCGCCGCCGTCCGGGCATGTACATCGGCGGTACAGATATCAAAGCGCTGCACCACATGGTGACGGAAATTGTTGATAATTCCATCGACGAGGCCATGGCCGGCCGCTGTGATCGGATCGAGGTAGTGATTAACCCTGACGAATCGGTGACTGTGAGCGACAACGGCGTGGGCATTCCGGTGGCCTTGCATCCCACCGAAAAAGTATCTGCCTTGCAACTGGTCATGACGACGCTGCACGCTGGCGGCAAGTTCGACGAATCGGCCTACAAAGTGTCCGGCGGGTTGCATGGCGTCGGCGCGGCGGCGGTGAATGCCTTATCTGATTGGATGGAAGTGACTGTGAAGCGGGATGGGTATCTCCATCGTCAGCGCTATCACCGGGGTATTCCTGAAGGTCCGGTGGAAAAAGTGCGCAAATTAAAACCAGGCGAGGATACCGGCACAACTTCCACCTTCCGTTACGACGAGACGATTTTCAAGGATGGGGAAACCTATCGTTTTGAAACGTTGATGAACCATTTTCGCGAGATTGCCTTTGTGACGAGTAGTGTGTTTATTAAGGTGCGGGATGAACGGCCGTCAACCCCCCGCGAAATGAGCTTTTATTTTGAAGGCGGCGTGAAATCGTTTGTGCGTTTCCTGAATCGCAATCGAAAAGTATTGCATGATCCCATCTACGTCCAAAAAGAAGTCGACCGCATCGGCGTCGAGGTCGCCATGCAGTACACTGAAGGCGTGGCTATCTCCGAGTATGCTTTTGCCAATACCATCCATACGCCTGATGGCGGCACGCATCTGACCGGGGTGCGCACGGCCGTAACCCGCATCATTAACAAATATGCCCGCGACAACAACTTCCTCAAGGAAAAAGACACTAACTTTTCCAGCGATGATACCCGCGAAGGTATCACCGTTGTCGTTAGCGTGAAGCACCCCGACCCCCAATTTGAAAGCCAAACCAAAGTAAAGCTAATGAACGCCGAAGTCAGCGGCATCGTTTCCTCCGTTACCAGCGAGGCGCTGCAAGCTTACCTGGAAGAAAACCCCCGCGAAGCGCGCAAAATTATTGATCGCTGCCTCACGTCATCCCGCGCGCGAGACGCCGCCCGTAAAGCACGCGATCTGGTGATGCGTAAGAGCGCTCTGGAAAGCCTGACCCTGCCCGGCAAACTGGCCGATTGCTCCGAGCGCGACCCGGCCAAATGCGAACTATACATTGTCGAGGGTGATTCGGCCGGCGGCACGGCTAAACAAGGGCGCGACCGCCACTTCCAGGCGATTTTGCCCCTGCGCGGCAAGATTCTAAACACCGAGCGGGCACGATTAGACAAAATTCTGGCCAATAACGAAGTGAAAGCCCTTATCTCTGCTTTGGGCATCGGCATCGGCGAAACCATGGACGTTGCCAATTTGCGTTATCACCGAATCATCATCATGACCGACGCCGATGTGGACGGCAGCCACATCCGCACGCTGCTGCTGACCTTTTTCTTTCGCTACATGCCGGTGCTCATTGAAGCCGGGCATCTGTTTATCGCTCAGCCGCCGTTGTTTGCGGTAAAAGAAGGCAAGCAGCTTCATTACACCTACACCGAGGCACAGCAAGAAGTGCTGTTGAAGCAGTTGGCCGGGAAAAAGGTGGGCATCCAGCGTTACAAAGGTCTGGGCGAGATGAACGCACAGCAGTTGTGGGAAACGACGATGGACCCTGGCGAACGCACGCTGCTGCAAGTGACGATTGAGGATGCGCTGTTGGCGGATCGCACGTTCGACATGTTGATGGGCAGTGAAGTGGCCCCGCGCAAGCGTTTTATCATGACGCACAGCAGTGAGGTGCGTAACCTGGACGTGTAGTTGTTATACGCTGCCATAATTTTTGCGAACAGCCTATTACGAAGGGGTCAACTATGCGGTTGGCCCCTTCGTTTTTTGATTGGGCACCAATGCGCCATATTCTGCGATAAACCATTGCCATATAGAGATACGGCGCAGGCCCTGGCGAACCTAACCGCCACTGAGTAAAATCGTCTGGTTGCGCTTGAAAGGCGGCAATCCGTTGCGTCTCATTCGCCGTTCGGTTAGCATAGATGATGGGGGCGACCATTTCTGGTATTTGTTGACCGCGCAGCAGGCCAGGGGTAGTAAACAGCGGGACAAACCATCACATCTTCCAAAGGTGCGCTTATGAAGAAAAAATTGCTTGGCGTGAAACGGCGCGAGATTTTATTTGATTATGATCTTTACCGGCGCAATGTGCCAATTCCTGGTGTCAGTGACGCGGAATTGAGTGTCTTGGATTTGTGGCCGGAGGGCGCAGAGCGCACGATTGTCTTCTTGCATGGGTATGCCGGGGTATTGGAATCGTGGGAGTTTCAGATCAATTATTTCGCCAGTCACAATTTTC
>WBZL01004217.1_pt1 | contig 12612 bp, 10 predicted proteins | sample 5204291 | NCBI WGS metagenome assembly WBZL01 (sample SAMN12344345, study PRJNA552823) | activated sludge metagenome | biome: Activated sludge suspended growth; feature: Nitrification reactor; material: Wastewater; isolation source: activated sludge from nitrification reactor of wastewater...
TCATCGAGAAAAAATACCCGACCCTTGCGGATCGGGAGCACCGTGCGATTGCCGGCCTTTCGATGGGCGGCGGTCAGTCCCTGAATTTCGGATTGGGGAACCTGGACAAATTTGCCTGGGTAGGCGGATTCTCCTCCGCTCCGAATACCAAAAGGCCGGAGGAACTGGTGCCCGACCCGGAAGCCGCCAGGAAGTTGCTTAAACTGTTGTGGATCTCTTGCGGCGATGCGGACGGACTGCTCCCTTTCAGCAAAAGAACCCACGATTATCTCTACGAAAAGGATGTACCGCACATATATTATATTGAACCGGGTGTGCACGATTTCAAGGTTTGGAAAAATGGGCTGTATATGTTCTCCAGATTCCTGTTTAAACCGGTGGATGTGTCCGCTCTCCCGAAATACACCGTGTTGGGATCTCCGGCCATCACCAATGTAAGAAGGGCCCAATACCCCCAGATATTGCCCGACAACCGGGTGGTCTTTCGCCTTAAAGCTCCGGAAGCCCAAAAGGTGCAGGTTGACCTTGGAAAAAAATATGACCTGGTGAAAGATACCAGCGGATATTGGTCCGTCACCACCGACACCATTAGCCGGGGTTTTCATTATTATTCACTTTTGATAGACGGTGTACCCTTGGCCGACCCTGCGAGTGAGACCTTTTACGGTATGGGCCGCATGGCGAGCGGTATTGAAATCCCTTACAAAGACGGTGGATTTTATGCCCTCAAGGATGTACCCCACGGCGATATCCGCATCAAAAAATATTATTCCAGGGCATTGAATGCCTGGCGTGAAATGTATATCTACACGCCTCCTGGATACGATGATGCTGCCGAAAAATACCCGGTACTTTACCTGCTGCATGGCGGCGGTGAAGACCAGCGCGGTTGGGCAACCCAGGGCAGAACGGATCTCATCATTGATAATCTGCTGGCCGAGGGCAAGGCCAAACCCATGTTGGTGGTCATGCTGGACGGCAATATGGGCGGGCCAGGCGGCATAGCGGGTTTTAATGAAAATCTGCTCAGGAGCTTCGAAACGGAATTACTGCAGGCAGCCATACCTTTCGTGGAAAGCAACTACAAAGTAAAGACCGATGCCCGGGACAGAGCCCTTGCGGGGCTGTCAATGGGAGGCCTTCAAACGCTGTATGCCGGCATCAAAAACACCGATAAGTTCGCTTACCTTGGGGTATTCAGTTCAGGCTGGTTTGCCAATAACCCGCAACTGTCGGATCCGCAATACGAGTTGATGAAAAACAATGCGGCGGCTATAAACGGCAATCTGGAACAACTGTGGATCTCAATGGGCGGACCGGAAGACATCGCCTTCAATAATTGCAAGATCATGTGTGCAAAATTTGACGAACTGGGGATCCGGTACCATTACAGTGAATACGCAGGCGGACATACCTGGCCGGTTTGGCGGCATGATTTGTTTTCCTTTGCCCAGCTTTTGTTCAAATAGAAGGGTGACCCATACGCATTCTGGTAGAAAAGCCTCCATCCCGCATTCGGTGTTTACAGGACATGCTCCTTTAAAGTATCGACTTTGTACCGTAATTGAGGGATGGGGGCGTATTAGACCAACCCTCTGCCCCCTCGTCGAAAAAAACTGCACCCCCGCCGAAAACCTGCCGAGTCTGCTCCCGACTTCCTTATTTTAGCTCGATTACCAATGCCTGTCAACTGTCATGACGCTGGATAAGCCTGTATCCAAAGCCGGGAAAAAGACCATGAAAGCCGCCATCCGAACCCAATACGGCCCGCCCGAATTGCTGCGTGTAAAAGAAGTGGAAATCCCTGTGCCGAAGGACGACGAAGTGCTGGTCCGGGTGCATGCCGCCACGGTCAACCGCACGGATTGCGGCATCCTCTGGGCCCGCCCCTGGATCATCCGCTTCTTTACCGGTCTGCGCAAACCCCGGTTGGCGAGTACGGGCACTGATTTCGCAGGAGTGGTGGAGGCTGTGGGTAAAAAGGTGACCAATTTCGCGGTCGGCAACCGGGTATGGGGATTTGCGGATAACGGCCTGGGCTCGCATGCGCAATACATCACCATTCAAGCGGAAGGAAACATCCTCACTATTCCGGACGGGATCACCTTTGAGCAGGCGGCCGCAAGCCCGGAGGGCGCCCATTATGCCTATAATTTCATCAATAAGATCCGGGTCAAATCCGGCGATGACGTGCTGGTCAACGGGGCGAGTGGGGCTATCGGTTCGGCCTGCGTGCAACTGCTCAGGCATTTCGGCGCCAATGTGACAGCCGTCTGCAATACCCCAAACCTCGACCTGGTCAGGTCCCTTGGCGCTGACCGCGTGATCGATTACCTCCGCGAAGATTTTACAAAAGAGAACCGGCAATACGACTTTGTCATGGACGCGGTCGGAAAAAGTACTTTCGGCAAATGCAAACCGATCCTGCGCCCCGGGGGCGTTTACCAGTCTTCGGAGCTGGGCCCGGGCGGCCAGAACATCTACCTGCCGCTCATCACAAAGCTCAGGGGCGGGAAGCGGGTCATTTTTCCCATTCCATCCGATGTCAAGGCGAGTCTGGTGCTGATCCGGAAATTGCTGGAAACAGGTGAGTTTCGCCCGGTGATCGACCGGACCTATCCGTTGGAGGAAATCGCGGAAGCCTATCGTTATGTAGATTCCGGAAAAAAGACGGGGAATGTGGTGCTGGTGATGGGGGATTAATGCGGCAGCTGTTCAGAAAACCCAAGGAGAATTGCCGTTGTAACAGTATCTTCACCGGAGTCCGCACTAAAATACCTGACCCAGACGTGCGCTCCGTCGCGGGCCCGGATGATCTCCCCGAGTAATCCGCTTTTGTCCGCCTTATTGGTGTACCGTCCATTGATGAGATAGTCGATACGGTATTCTTCGATGAGCCGGGTGAACTGGTCAGGGTAATAGGCGGTCGTCGTGGTCGGTCCGATCACCTCGCAGGTTTCTTTGTAAGTGTTCGTCAGGGATTCCACCAGGCGGTTGGCGATCAGGTTGCCGTTGAACCCCATGGAATCCAGGAACGGCAGAACGGCTACCCTTACCGGGGAAGCAATGCCATCTGCCCCGGCAGTTTTTTGCGATTGTAAAAACCAATAGGCGCCCGGCAAAACAATCGCGCCGATCAGAACGAGCAGCATAATCACCCGGTTCTTCCCCTTCTTTGCCGATGATCTCTCCGGATGGCCGTTCTCCAAAGGGGCAATCCACCGGTATCCCCTTCGCGGAATGGTTTCGATAAACCGGGGATTCGCCGGGTCGTCATCCAGCGCCGAACGGATTTGCCGGATGCAGAAATGGAGGCTGCGCTCGTAATCAACCTGAACATCCGGCCAGATAACTTCCCGGATCTTTTTATGGCTCACGATCTCCGGGGAATGTTCCAACAACAACACCAGCAACTTACAGGGCTGCGGCGCCAGCCTGCTGATCTTTTCCTGCCCGTCCTTTTCCCGGCAGACCAACTCGCCGCGCTCGGGATACAAGGAAAATGCTCTGAATCGGATCGGTGATTCCATTTTCCAAAATTAGCAATTTTAGTTGTAAGTCATAACGGCCCTATCGCGTAACAAAAGGAGTTAAAGCTTTTCCAATATTAAGTCAAATTGCCCGGCATCCGCTTTTCGGTAACCTCACTATCAGACAAAACAGAGTAGAGGAGAAGACTTTATAATTGGTCTGACGAAATTTTGAATGAACAATCGTTTTTTCAAAACCATTGTTCAAATTTTTTAACTACAACTTGTCCCGCAGGGCGGGACAAGTTGTGGTAATAATAAAAGCCGAACCAGAATGGTTTGGCAATCGGACGGACTTTATGTCTTAAAAATCCGGTCTCGTCTGAAAACGAATTCAGAAGGGATCAATTTGGAGCGTACAGGTGAAAAAATCCGGGTTTTTATACGCGAAAGGGCCGTCATAAGTCGGACATATAAGCTCCGTCTCCTGACCCTATAGTAAAGTAAAAACGATCTTCAGATCAACCGCGGACTGCAGGAGTCAGATCATCGGTTTCAACTCCAGCTTACCAATCTCTCCTCTGCGATCCGGGCTTAGTAATCTGCGCATCCCCAAATCAACAGATCTTCGATTCCTCAATTCCTCGATTCCTCGATTCCTCAGTTCCTCGATTCCTCGATTCCTCGATTCCTCAGTTCCTCCCCCCCTCACTCCGCCCCCCGGCTCCTCAAAAACGCCGCAACCTGCTCATTCTTCGCCATCTGCAACGGCCGTTCGCCTTCCGCCTTGAATTTCCGGCCGACCCGGTTTAAGTCAGCGCCGTTGTCCACGAGGAGTTCCACCATTTCGACCGAATCCCGGGAACTGGCCCAATGCAATGCCGTAGTGCCGAGAAAATGCTGCTCTTCCACCTTGGCCCCCCGGTCGAGGAGGAGCTGCATCATGTCCAGGTCGCCGCCGCCGATGATGGGGTACCAGAGCAGTGCAAAATCGTGGGCGCCGCGCTCATAGATCCGGTTCGGGTCTTCATCCAGGAGTTTTTTGACCGTTGTGGTGTCGTTGAGCATGACGGCCGTCGGCAGTGAATAGGGCGCCCCGTGCCTGAGCAGGAGTTCGACGATGGGTTTGCGGCCGGTATGCGCGCAGGCCTCCACGGCCCGTTCGCTGGTGGTCGCTACGGCGTGTGCGGTTCGCGGGTCCGCTTCCACCTCTTTTTGCACATATTCCAGGTTGCCGTGCGAACTGCCGACCATGCGGATCTGCCGGTAGCTGTCGATGCCGTTCAGGTCGGGCAGCAGGTAGGCCTGTCCGTCGGCATTGAAGGCAGCGCGGGAGGTTCGGCAGGTACGCGGAATCCGGTCATGGGCTTTGATCAGTTTCCAGGTTTTCTCATGGCCGGCCGCTTCCGCCAATTGCAGCGGGGTCCTGCCGTTGCGGTCCTTCCGGTTGATATCCGCACCGAGCCGGATCAGCATTTCAACCAATTCAAAGCTTCCTCTTTCCGCAGCGATGTGCAGGGGCGGCAGGTCGGCATTGGCTATGGGGTCGGGATCGGCATAATTGCTCAATAAGGTTGCTGCGGTGACTTCTGCATTTGGAAGATCCCCCAGCCGAAGGGCTCTTTGAACGGCCGTGCTGCCCCGTTCGTTGCGCGGGTTGCAATTGGGATCGCCGCAATAGCTGTAAACCCGCCAGATGCCCGATCCTGCGCCGCCCGCCGCAGCCGCCCACATGGCGCAACCTCCGATGGGGTGGTCGGCGTTGATTAGGGTCTGGATGTCGGTAAGGCGTTCTTCCGCAAGCGCATTGAAACGGTCCCAATCCAGTGCCAAAGCCGCCTCGTGCAGGTCGGCCTGGAATCCGGATTCCTTGAGGAATTGAGCGGTTGCCGTGAAGCCCGCCAAAAGTGAGAGTGCAAACCCTGAGCGGCCTTCTTTATCTTTAGCGCTCAATAACGACGGGTCGCCGGCCAGCAGCTTCCGGACGGTTTCGGTATCGCCGCCGGCGCAGGCTTTCAGGAAGGGGCCTTCATCCGGCCCGAAAAGGGAAATTCCCCGAACGGCGCTGAGGGTCAAGGGGGTGCAACCGATGGCTGCCCCGACGGCGCCGAGTTTGATGAATTCGCGTCTGGTACGCATATTTGCAGGTGATTTGGTCTGTCGCCAAAGGTAACCGGAGCCTGATGATTGAAGGGGGATGGGGGGCTTATTAAACCCTTATTTTTCTCTTATTTACGGTTTTGCTACTTTTATGTCGGCGGCCTACAACGAGCATCGGTTCGGCCGGAAGAAATACCTGGAAAACATCAAGGCTTACCGGGAGGTATACGAAAAGGTAAAAGCAAAGGGCGCCGATAAACCGCTGGTTTTTGACGGATGGTCCAACCCGAGCCAGGATGACCGCAATCTGGTCTACTTCAAGGGCGCTTACGTTTTGCATTTGCTCCGGGAAGAATTGGGAGAGGAGGATTTCTGGAAAGGCATCCGTTATTACAGCCGGCAATATTTCGGCAAGCCGGTCACTACTCTGGATTTTCAGCAAGCGATGGAAAAAGCCACCGGACAGGGTTTAAAGGAATTTTTTGCAAAATGGATTGATTATTAAAAGATTAACATAGAAAAAAGATGAAAAAAACAATCATTCCCTTATTTGTACTGGCTTTTTGCGCATCTACCCTTTTATCTTGCCAAACACCATCGGATTCATTGAAGATCGCGAAGGGAAAGCAGATGGGTACGATTCAACCCACGGACAGCCTGGCATTAACGGACACCCTTGGAAGGGACAGCCTGCTTGCAGAAGCGGAGGTTGTCAGAAGGGAAAGAGTATCGGAAATAAAAATGGAACCCATCAACGGAAAAACCGGAACCGTTGTGTTGAATGTCTGCATAACCGGCGCCGGGGAAGTTACAGTCGCCAGTTTTACCCAACGGGGTTCTACAACGACCGATCGTGAATTGGTCAATGCAGCCACCGGGAATGTGAAAAAAATGAAATTTACCGAATCCGACCAACCGATGCAATGCGGTGCGATTGCCATTCAATTCAAAACCCCGTGAGTAAGTTACGCCGCGACCCTTGATCTGGATCCCGGAATGAGGTTCATCGCATTAATGCCTCTGGTGTTATGCCGGGCTGCAACCGACTTATGACTTACCACTTACGACTTACCACTTATGACTTACGACTTATGACTTACGACTTACGACTTACGACTTACGACTTACCACTTATGACTTACGACTAACCACAAATCCCTATATTAGCCCATAAAAAATGCAATACACACGAAAAACCTTCTTACAACTCCTGGGGACCGGCGCCATCGCAGCCGCAACCCCGACGCTGGGCCGCGCAGCCGTGCCGGACAAAAAAAGCAACGTACAGCTGAATCTGGGCCTGGCCTCCTACACCTTGCGCAGCTTCACGCTCGATCAGGCGATTGCCGCCGCCAACCGGCTCAACCTCACCCACATCGCCCTCAAGGACATGCACATGCCGCTGAACCTGGAGGAATCCGAGATTAAAGCGATCGCTGAAAAGGTGCGCGCTTCGGGCATTGATCTCTACGGCGCGGGGGTGATCTACATGAAATCGGAGGACGAAGTGCACAATGCCTTTCGCTATGCGCAGGCAGCCGGCATCAAAGTGATCATCGGCGTACCCAATCATGAACTGCTGCCCATGGTGGAAACCAAGGTGAAAGCAACGGGCATCAAAGTAGCCATCCACAACCACGGCCCCGGCGATAAGGTGTATCCCAGCCCGGATACCGTGTTCGAACGGATCAAAAACCTCGATCCCCGCATCGGGCTCTGCATCGACATCGGCCATACCCTCCGCATCGGGCAGGACCCCGCGGAAAAGATCAAAAAATACGCCGACCGCCTCTACGACCTCCACATCAAGGACGTCAACAAGGCCGCATCCGACGGGTCGCCGCTCGAATTCGGCCGCGGGGTGCTGGACCTGCCTTCCGTGTTCAAGGCCCTGAAGAAGATCAAATACCAGGGCGTCGTCAGCATCGAATACGAAAAGGACGGCGATGATCCGATGCCGGGATTGGCGGAGTCCGTGGGGTATTCGCGGGCTTTGATGAAACTGGTGTGAATTGGTTTGACCACTTAGGACACTTAGGACACTTGGGGCACTAAGGTTTACCAGATTGCCCTAAGTGTTCCAAATCAATAAAACTATGGCCGTATTACTGGATTATGACCCGCCCGAAAAGAGGCTCAAGCCTGTTTTTTCCATTCTTTCCTTTGGATTTGGAATTCTTTCCATAAATGATAGTGGATTGATATCAGTACACCGAATTTCACCAAATCATTCTTAGTGTCCTGAGTGTGCTTAGTGGTTAAAAAAACGCCAAAAAAACCTACATTTGACCAAACCAACCTTAAACACCATGTACCGATTCCTCCTCCTCGCGCTCATCGCCCTGCAAATGACCGCCTGCAAACCCGCCGAACCCGGAAACGACCCCAACAGCGAAGAATGGATCTCCCTGTTCAACGGCGTAAATCTCGACGGCTGGGACATCAAGATCTCCGGGCACGAGCTCAACGATAACTACCTCAATACCTTCCTTGTCGAGGACAGCATGATCCGGATCAGCTACGTGAATTACGACTCCTTCGGGGATAATTACGGGCACATGTACTACAAGGAACCCTATTCCTACTATAAATTGGTGTTCGACTACCGCTTCGTGGGGGAGCAAACGCCCGGCGGCGCCGTGTGGAACAACCGCAACAGCGGCGTCATGCTCCACAGCCAATCGGCCGCAAGCAACGATTTCGACCAGGATTTTCCCGTTTCCGTTGAGCTGCAATTGCTGGGCGGCCTGGGGCAGGGCGAACGGCCTACAGCCAATGTCTGCACCCCCGGTACGGCCGTGGTGATGAAGGACACCGTCGATTTTACGCATTGCATCAACTCCACCTCTAAAACCTACGACGGCGACCAATGGGTGCACGCGGAAGCTGTGGTCCTCGGCGACGAATCTATTACCCATATCATTGAAGGCGATACCGTGCTGGTCTTTTACAAACCGCAGATCGGCGGCGGCTTCATCTCCAAAACGCGCGGACCCGATTGGGCCAATTTCGGCATTACCCACCCCGAACAATGGATCGAAAAAGAAGGAACAACCCTCAAGGAAGGTTATATCGCCCTGCAGGCCGAAAGCCATCCCATCGACTTCAAGAATATCCGCCTGCTGGATCTCTGCGGTTGCATGGATAAAAAGGCGAAGAACTACAAGGCCTATTATGTGAAGGACGCTCCGGAGAAATGCGTGTATTGAGTGATTAAAGTAAAAAATCTAAAAAATTATCGCTGTCCACCACACTGAAGGAGGCATTTTTATAGGTTTCCAGCCAGGTTGTTGGGGCTTTTACCTTTTTGGATTTGAATTTAAATTCGTAACCGTTCAAATTACCTCCCGTCTCCTCAATATAATCCAACTCGGCGCCCGTGTACGTTCGCCAAAAATAGGTATTGGCAAAGGAGTTTTCGTAAGCCACCTTTTTCTTACGCTCAGAAAGAAGAAAGTTTTCCCATAGCGGGCCAACATCTTGTCTAATGGCCATCGGGTTAAAATTATCGATCAGCATATTTCTGATTCCCAAATCATAAAAATAGATTTTATTCATTTTGGTTACCTCTTTTCTCAGGTTACCGCTGAACCCGGAAAGCCGGAAAACGACAAAACCTTTTTCTAATAGGTCGATATAATGATTGACAGTTTCGTGACTCATATCCAATACTTTTCCTAATTCGTGAATAGAAACAAGCGACCCGATTTGAAAGGCTAAAAGTTTCAGTAATTTATGAATCCGATCTGAATGTTTGATATTGGAGAGTTGTAGAATATCTTTGTATAGGTAGGCGGAAGTTAATTCCTCCAGGTGGACTAACTTTTGTTCTTTACCCTTGAATTCCAATACTTCGGGGTACATTCCGTATAACAGAAAACTTTCCAGTTGGTCCTTCAATTCGAACGGCGTTTGTTGTTGCCTCAGCTCGCCAATGGAAACCGGGAAGAGCTGGAATGTTCTGGTCCGGCCGGTTAAAGGTTCCTTAATGATATTGGACAAATCAAAAGAAGAGGAACCGGTTGCTATAATTCGAAGATCGGGCAGGTTATCGTGCAAGATTTTAAGATTTATGCCGATATCCGGAATCCGTTGAGCTTCGTCAATAAAGAGCAGTTCATTATCCCCGATCAATTCCTGCAATTTCCTTAAATCCCTGCTCGACAGAATATCGTTATATTTCAACTGGTCAGCGTTGATCTCCAATTTTTTTATAGGCAATTCCTTCAAAACCTCTTTGATCAGGGTGGTTTTACCAACTTGCCGAGGGCCGTAAAGAACGATAATCTTGGGTTTATACTGGAATGTCTCTTTTATCTTTGAATGTAAAATTCTGGGTATCATTGTAAAACTTTGATGACAAGGTATTAAAATTTTTCGAATTAATCTTAAAAATTCACGTTAATTTTTCGAATTAATCTTAAAAATTCACGTTAATTCTATTAAAACCATTCCATATTGATGAAGATTTCAAAAAACCTGAGGTTGGCTTTATTCATTCTGCCGGTATTCTTCCAGCAGCCGGTCAACAGCCAACCCGCCACCGGCGCCTGGTGGATGACCGAGCCCATTTCCCTCATCCAGACCAACCTTCGGGAAACGGATTCCGGCCTGGACGGCGCGCAGCTGGTCCGGGAGGTTAAGGCATTTCCGGCCAATACCATCCTGTTCAGCGTAGGCGGCATTACGGCCCATTACCCCACTGATGTGCCTTTCCACTTCCGGAGCGATTACCTTCCCAAAGGAAAGGACCTGGTCCGTGAGGTGCTGGATGAAGCCCATCGATCAGAGATCCGCATCATCGGCAGGTTCGATTTCAGCCGGGCCCGGAAGGCGGTCTACGACGCCCATCCCGAATGGTTTTACGCTCAAAAGGACGGCAGTCCGGTGGTGGACGACAACGATCTCTACAGTGTCTGCATCAATGGAGGATATTACAATGAGAAGGCCCTGGAGATCCTGGCCGAAGCCCTCGGCCGGTACGACCTGGACGGCCTGTTTTTCAACTGGTTCGGCAATATCACCTCCGATTATAAGGGCAACTATATCGGCTTATGCCATTGCGGCGTCTGTGAATCCGGTTTTCGCGCCAGATTCGGCCGGAGCATTCCTGACAAAAGCGATAAAGATTATGATGCTTTCATGTTCGACAGCAAGATGGCGGTGGCCAAAAAGATCCGGGATCTGATCCGCGAAAAGCGGCCGAAAGCCCTGTTCATGACCTATATCGACGACTATACGGACGGGATTGTCACAGAAGCCGATTTTTACAAATGGCGCGCCCTCCCGCAGTGGATCTATACGGCGAGCGAACACGTCAATCGCGGGCTTAACTCCCATCCGGATAAGATGCCCTTCAGCCTCGTAATGCCGTACCAGGAAATGCGGTATCGGTTTGCTACCATTTCAGGAGATGGGATTCGGGCGCTCTTGTACCAGAATATGGCTCAAGGGGCATTTCCCACTTTCGTAAATCTCGGGGGGATGGAGCAACCCGACCGGACGGCTATGGATGCCGCCCGGCCCGTATTTCGGTTCTACCAGGCTCATCAGGCCGACTATCTCGGGCAAAGGAGCGCGGCCAGGGTCATCCTGTACGCCCGGCAAGACCTGTCGTGGCGCGAAGGAGCGCCTGCCTACCGCGGGTTTTACCGGTTGCTGACCGAGCTGCATGTTCCCTTCAAGGTGACTAACCGGGTAACGGAAATCGATCCGAAGGATATCGATATGGTGGTGATCCCCGAGGGGCCTACGCCGCCAGAACTGGACGCTTATATCCAAAAAGGCGGCGCCGTACTCATTGCCGGAACCACCCATCCGGGACTGGAGCTCAGTCCGCCGGCCAAACTGTGGGAAGGGGTGAAATCAGCCTATTTCCGGATACAGGATCACACCGCTTTTCCCTCCCTTCAGTCTGCCGACGTGGTATTCCTGGAAGGCGATTACCTGGAAACCGGACCGATTCCGACCCCGGTGACCCTGATCCCGCCCGGGCAGTTCGGTCCGCCCGACAAGGTAGCCGTACTGAATGAAGTGACCGATAAACCCGGTTTGATCCTGAAGGATTTGGGGAAAGGGCATGTCGCCTGGATCCCCTGGGATATCGGTGGATTGTATTATTTGTACAGCAACAACAAGCACCGGCTCTTCGTCTCCGATTTGATCCGTAATCTGGTTCCGGAGGATCACCTGCAACTGACGACAAATGCGCATTCCTCCGTAGAGATCACCGTCATGCGGCATCCGGACCCCGATCGGGTCAACCTGCACCTGGTCAACCTGAGCGGCCATGCCGGCACGGGCTTTTCAGAAGCTATTGAAATGCGGGATATCTCCATCCGGATCAGGGGGGAATTCTCCAAAGCGGTCAGTCTGGTAGATGGGCAATCCTATCCGGTGACCGTTTCGGACGGGTACTCCGCTTTTTCCATTCCTGAATTGGAGGAATATATCGTGGTGGTCCTGACCATCGGCCTGTAGGGCCGACATGTGAAGTGTTGCAACGGGAGGTGAAATCCATTCCATTCATTTTTAAAGACGTCAATCCGAAATCCGCCGACAGAAATGCTGCCAACCCGGAGCGATCATATACCGGCCCTACAGGCCGGAGACGTATTGTTCAACCCGGGTGCTACCGACATGGCGGACCTGACGGCCCGCGCGGTCGTTGTAAAGTCGAAACATCGCCCTATCGTTCGCCAGAGGCTGCGCCTCGCCGCGGATACCCTCAAGTCTCCGACTTGCGAAATGAATGTTAACTTGTTCCATCGGACCGGGGCGCCCCGGAGCCATCACATACCGGCCCTACAGGCCGGAGACGTAATGTTCAAACCGATTGCTACCGACATGGCGGACCTACAGGCCCGCAGCCATTAAGCACGGGCTCATTGATAGCAGCGCTGCTGCCAACTGGCTTCTTTAACCTTTAACCTTGACATGGCGGACCTGACGGCCCGCGCGGTCGTTGTAAAGTCGAAACATCGCCCTATCGTTCGCCAGAGGCTGCGCCTCGCCGCGGATACCCTCAAGTCTCCGACTTGCG
>WBZL01004218.1_pt1 | contig 12609 bp, 7 predicted proteins | sample 5204291 | NCBI WGS metagenome assembly WBZL01 (sample SAMN12344345, study PRJNA552823) | activated sludge metagenome | biome: Activated sludge suspended growth; feature: Nitrification reactor; material: Wastewater; isolation source: activated sludge from nitrification reactor of wastewater treatment...
GCCGTCAAAATAGGCGCGCGCGCAGAGCAGGCCCTGCATCAGGTAGGCCGTTTCCACGAGGTCGCCGCCGTCGTCCTTGCGGCTGAAGGGGATGGTTTTGCCCGTAGCGCCGTCCAGCCAGTGGGGAAAAACGCCGTGGTAATGGTTGGCCTTGAGCAGGAAATCCACCATTTTGTTCAACCGTTCGGCGGCCTGTTCGCGGGTGATCCATTGCCGGTCGGCCGCTACAATGATGGCCATGACCCCGAACCCGGTGCCGCCCGTAGTGACCACCTCGTCCCCGTATCCGAACGACGTATTGCTGCGCTCCCGGGCCATCCCGCTCACGGGGTGACCGAAATCCCAGAAATACCGGAAGGTCTGGCGCTGAACCAGGTCGAGCAGTTCCTCATCGGACAGGTTTTTTTGGATGGACGCTTTGGGGACCTGTGCAAGGGTTGAAGCGGAAATCAGGAACAGGCCGAGGCAGGCGGTCAGGGTGAACAATGTAAGTCGGTGCATGGTTGAACTCCTTTCCCGGCAAATATATTCAAACCGCCGGGTTTGGCAACGTTCGTTTGCAGATTCTCCGATCCTTCCGGAAAAGAAAAATAACCGCATTTCCCGTTGAAATCGGTATTTTAGCCCATTATTCGGAATCACCATTATCACACCAAAAGGACTGTTGTTATGCGAGCCAACTTTTTATTCCTGGTGCTGCTTGGCGCCGCCCTCCCGCTGTTTTCTCAGCAAGGATCCATCGATCACCCGCATATCCGCTGGCAATACGACGCCGGAGCACCCGTCAGGGGCGGTATGGCAATCGACGGGGACCGACTCTATTTCGGCAATTCAGACGGGGTCCTTTTTTGCCTGGACAAATCCGCGGGCCGGCTCGTATGGCAATTCAAAACCGGCGGCGCGATCACCTGCACCCCCGCGGTTGTTGACGGAAAAGTGATTTTTCAAAGCCGCGACAACCGGGTTTACGCCCTGAAGGCCTCAACCGGCAAACCCGCCTGGCAGTTCAAAATGCAAGGTTCCGCCCCGCATACCTGGGGGTGGGATTATTATACGCCGATGCCGGTGATCTCGGGCAGGCAGGTCCTGATCGGCTCCGGTGACCACCACCTGTACGCCCTCGACCTGAAGACCGGGAAAGAGACCTGGTCATTTGAGGCCGGCGACAAGATCCGGGCTGCCCCGCTGGTTGCGGAAAACCGGCTTTTCGTCCCCGCCTTCGACGGCTATGTTTACGTCCTGGATCCCGCTACCGGTGCGGAAACCGGAAAGTTCAAAACCGAAGGCGTTGGATACTACGATAAAGTTTACGGTTGGGACCGCACCTCCATCACCGGCCAACCCGCCCTCCGGGACGGCCGCCTCGTCTTCGGCTCCAGGGACGGCGGCCTGTACTGTATCGACGCCCGGACACTGGAGCAGAAATGGCGGTTTGCTTACGGGGCCTCCTGGGTCGGCAGCGCGCCGGTTATTGACGGGCAAACGGTTTTTGTCGGGTGGTCGGACCAGCTCGTGTTCTCCGCCTTTGACCTTGAAACCGGTAAGGAGCGATGGCAGTACAACTGCAAAGCTTACGTATATGCCACGCCTGTGACCGACAGCCGGAATGTATACGCCGGCTCCTTCAACGGCAAGGTTTACGGATTTGAAAAGGAAACCGGAAAAGTAGCCTGGGAATTCCAGACCGGCAATGCGGTGCTTTCCTCGCCGGCCCTGGAAAACGGCGTGCTCTACATCGGCAGCGACAACGGGCAAGTCTACGCCTTTGAAAATGGCCCTCCAACGTTCAAAGCCGTTTATCAGCCCCGGAAAATCGTCGAAAACGAATTATTGTCGGATAAGCGCATTGCACCCTGGCTGGAAGAACAGGGCTACCAGCGACTCGATACCACGGACCTGGGGCAGTTTATGCGCGACCGGATCCGGGACGGCAACCCCAGCGTCATCGTCTTCGCCCATGAATACCTGCCGGGGGACGTTTCGGGAGATGATCCGGACCAAAGCCTGCTGAAAAAATACATGGAATCGGGCGGTAAGGTCGTTTGGCTGGCCTTTTTGCCCAAGTACTGGACACCCGATAAGGACCTCAATATTGTAGCCTTTAATCCGGGGTATTCGGCAAAACTGCTGGGCCTGGATTTTGACATCCATATGGATTTCGGCACGTATTACGCCAAGACCACGAATGCCGGTTTGCAATGGGGGCTGCCGGCCGAATTCACGGCGCCGGGGTCAACGATCGGAGGTGGTGAAGGGCTCGTTGTCCTGGCTGCCAATGAATTCGGCCGGATCGTTTCTTTTTATAAGCCTTTCGGCAACAGGCCGGGCGCCGGTTTTGTCGCCTTCCGCTCCTGGAGCCTGACGCCTATCCGGGAAGCGGACATGATGACCATCATGGCGGTTGCCGAACACGGCCTTTGAGCGTTCCGCCTCCGGTGACTGAGCGGAGTCGAAGTCACTCCCCTTTCAACGTCTCCACCGGATCGGCCATGGCTGCTTTCAGCGCTTGAAGCCATAACGACCCCAGCGAAAGGAGCAGGACAATAAAACCGGAAAACAGGAACAACAAGGGGCTCAACTCGACCCGGTACGAAAAGGAGGCCAGCCACCGCTGCATCAGCCACCACCCTGCGGGGAAAGCAATGGCGGCCCCTGCCGCGATCAGGGCGATGTATTGCCCCGATAACAGCCCGGCTATCCCGGTGTAGGAAGCCCCCAGGACCTTCCGGATGCCCATTTCGCGGACCCTTCTTTGGATGGAAAGCCGCATCAGTCCCAGCAACCCCAGCCAGGCGATGACTACGGCAAAAGTGGCGGCCGCGTCCATCACTTTCGACCAGCGCAAGTCGTCGGCATAGCCCGCTTCCAGGGACTCGTCGACAAAATGGTAGACAAAGGCTTTGTCGGGGGCGGCTTTTTTCCAGGCTTGCTCCAGGAAATGCAGCGCCCCCTCCAATGCGCCGGGACCGATACGGACTTCGAGCTGATATAGGTTGGACGGCCAGACGTAGGTGTTCAATCCGGTTATGCCGGAGCTTATCGAACCCAGGTCTAAAGCGAGGATGAGCGGTTCGATCCGCTGGTGGAGGGAACTGAAGTGAAAATCCCTGACCACGCCCAGGATGCGGTGGGGTTTGGAAAATTCCTTGCCGGGGATCCGGGCTTCCAGCGGGTTTTTCCAGCCGAAATGCCGGACCATGGCTTCATTGACCAATATGCCGTCACCCGGATTGGCGTCCGTTTCATGGAACCCGGTACCCGCGACGAGCTCAATGCCCATGGTCCGAAGGTAAGCCGGGTCGACCTGGTTGTAAAAAAGGCCTTCCGGAGGGCCCGCTTCCTGATCGAACATCAACCGGGTCCAGGGCTCCCGGGCGCTGTTCATCGATGCGCTTACGGCGAGGATCCTGTCGTCCTGCAAAGCCAGGTTCCGGAAACGCTCGACAAGTTGCCGTGCGGACTCCTGATCCGGCGAACTGTTCATGCTGATCTCCAGCAATCGCTCGGCTTCAAAACCCAGGTCCTTGTTTTGGACATACCGCATTTGCAGCCGGATCCCCGCAGCGCCGCTGATCAGCAGGATGGACAGTGCGAACTGGATCACCAGCAAGACCTTGTTGAGCGGAGCGTTGGCGCTCCTGATTCTGACCTGACCTTGCAGCGCATTCCGGATATTGTTTTTCAGCAAAAAGAAAGCCTGGAGACTTCCCGTGACCCAGCCGATCATCAGGTCGATCACCAGGATAAAGGCCAATTCGCGAAGGCTCAGGGACATCGGAACCCGTATGCCGACCAGGGTGCTGAAATAGGGAAGGATGGCGACGGCTATCAGGATGCCTGCCATGGAAGCTGCCAATGTCAGGAAAAAAGATTCGGCGACCATTTGCCGCCTCAACTGGCGACGCACTGCTCCGAAGGAGGTTCGCAACCCCATTTCCCGGATCCTGTTGAGGGCGTGACTGGTGGAAAGGGTGATGAAATTGATGACGGCAATTACGATCACCAGCAGCACGAGCGCAGCCATGATGTAGAGCTTTCGGGGGCTGGTAAACCGGGCGTTTCCGGTCACTTTGTCGTTGAGGTGTATGGAGGTCAGCGGCTGCAATCCGATTTCTGACCGGCCATTTGTCTCGTCCGGCCGGACCTGTGTAGCATCGCTCATCATCCGCCCAAGCGTTTCTGCGGGGTATTGGCCGCCGGTCAGGACGTAATTTTCCAGGATGCCGTAGTTGTAGGAATTATAGGTCTCCTCGCCGACAATGGCGCGGAGCAGGTCCATGGAGGTCAGGAAATCGAAGGTCAGGCTGGATTTTTCCGGCAAAGGGTCGATCACGCCGGTCACTTTCAAATTCACGGCCGTATCGTTGAACCGGATGGCGATCAACTGGCCCAGTGCAGGTTCATTCCCGAAATATTTATCCGCTTTTTCTCTGGACAGGACCACCGTTCCCGGGGTGCTCAATGCCGTCTGCCGGTCGCCTTCCGGCATTGGAAAGTCGAACATCCTGAGAAAACCCGGGTCGGCATAGCTGACGGATTCCTGATAAGGTTCGCCCTTGATGGTCAGGGTTGCGGTACCGCTTCCCAACCGGGTGAAATCGGTGATGTCGGCAAAATCGGCTGCCATATCCCTGGCCATCGGGATGGCCGTAATGGCGCTGGCGGGGTTTTCGATGCCGGTTTCGGGGTTCCGGGATTGAAAAGTGAGCCGGAAGATCCGGTCTTTCCGGGAGTGGAGCCGGTCATAGCTCAGCTCGGTGTCGATAAACCGGACGGCCAGGAAGACAAAAGCGATGGCCAGGGAGAGTCCGAGGAGGTTAACAAGGGAATAAAAGGTATAGCGCTTCATGCTGCGGAAAGCGACCCGCAGATGATTTTTCAGGATGCCGGTATGCATAAACGGTAAATTGAACTGGTTTCTGGCAATGAGGGAAGGCCTGAAAAAGCGCAGGACGTTCAGCGCGAACAGCTGCCGTGCCCTGCGTCGGCCCAGGTGATCCCGGTCCTGATCGAATTGTTCGAGCAGATCGCCGAGGATGCTTTCCTGAAGTTCATCCGGGCAAAACCACTCAAGGAATGAGACCGCCCAGGATGGCGGCCGGTCGATTGGATTGGCGGGTGATTTCATCTTGTCGGGTTGTATCAAGGTTAATGAAGCCGGAATTCCAGACCGGGGAACAGTTTCCACAACTTTTGCCGTTGGTCCTGGATATCCCGGATCAGGCTGGTCCCGGCATTGGTGATCTGGAAAAGCCGCTTCCGCCGTCCACCGCGCGTGGCTGTTGCACCCCCGTATCGGGACCTGACCAGGCCCTTATCTTCCAGCCGGTACAAGGTGATGTGAACGGCGCTGAGGCTGACATCGCGGTCGAGCTGTTTTTTGATCTCCTCAACGATGGCGTTCCCATAGGCTTCCTCTCCGCAAATGCCGACCATGGTCAGGATCAGCTCTTCGAATTCACCTAAGTAATTCTTCATTAGTATATATTTTGTAAAACAAATATAGGGATTTCTATTTGAATTGTAAAACAAATACGGCCATTGAAATGAAAAACTTATGTGTTCTTGTGTTTCTTATGTGCTTTAAGGCTTAAAAAACCAACCTCGCGCGAAATGGCCGTTGTAGTTGAAGGAGCTCCAATTTCTCATCCGAAAATCCCGCAATGACTTACCACTTACCCGGTGGCCAAAGCCTCGGCGAAGGCGGGTTTATGGCTGTTTTAAGCCGTAACCGATCCGCAGCGATCATATGCCGGCCCTACAGGCCGGAAGCCCAATATTCAACCCGGGTGCTACAGATATGGCGGACCTGACGGCCCGCCTGCCAAAACTTCAGGGAAGGCGTGTTTATTGTTGTCTGGAGCGTAACCATCATAAGCATAAACCCGCCGCCGCTCGGGACCGTTAAGAATTTTGTGTCAACAGAATTTTCAGCACGCGCAGCGTGTTGAAAATTAAAACTTTGCGTCTTTGCGTCTTGGCGCGAAAACACTATTTTGAACAGTCCCCGCCGCTCCCAAGCTACGGCCACCGGGCGACGAAGCCTGCAGCGAGGTTTCCGGACAGCGCCAAAATACCCCCTCCCGCCCGATCGGTGAGAGCGTTTTTTCTTTGCGCCCACCGCCCGCCAGAGGCTGCGCCTCGCCGCGAATACCGCCAAGTCTGCGACTTGGGAAATAAATAAGGTTTACCATTGCAATTCATTTAGAAATACAGGCCCCAATGTCTTAAACGGCAATAGTTGTAGGGCCGTAACCAAAATAGAGCCTCTTATGACTTACTGCCAGCAAATAACAATATTTGCACGTATTCCGAATTTCCCTTATCTTTGAAAACGCCCCAACCCAATCTTTAACCTTTAACCTTTAACCTTTAACCTTTAACCCCATGATCCCCTACGCGCTCAAGAACGGAGAGCCGGTCAGCATTGCCAAAGCCCGGCGAGGGTTGGCCTGCGGTTGCGTCTGCCCGGCTTGCGGAAACCGGGTGATGGCCAAGAAAGGCGCCGCCCGCGTCCATCATTTTTCCCATTACAAGATGGAGGAATGCCCGCATGCATTGGAATCCAGCCTTCACCTGGCCGCCAAGGCCATCCTGCTGCGGTCGGGTAAAATCCGGTTGCCGGCCCTCGAACTGCATGGCTTTGAACGACTGCTGTGCCATGAAAAGGATTGGCCGTTCGACCAGGTGGTCCTTGAAAAACGGCACGGCCAGGTCATTCCCGATATCGCCCTGATAAAAGGGCAAAGGAAAATCCTGGTGGAAGCGGCTGTTACCCATGCGGTCGGCCCGGCCAAATTGCACCGGTTGCGCCAACTCAACCTGCCGGTCCTTGAAATTGACGTGGCGGCCATTCACCTGGAACTGACCGGACTCGGCCTGGCCGGCGATCCGCGCGCTTTTGCCCGGAAACTGGTAGAGGAAACCCGCCACAAAAAATGGTTGTTCCATCCCTGGCAGCAAGCGGTCGAATACCGGATCCGGCAGGCTGCGCTCCGGAAAAAGGTCCGGATCAACGCCAGATACCGGCGCTTTACGGTGGATGGCTGCCCCTTGAAAAAGCGAATCCTGCGCAGCGGTCCCATGGCGGGAACGGCCTACGCCGATCTTTGGCAGGATTGCTACTTTTGCCCGTTCTGTTTTGAAATTGAATACCGGAACAAACAGGTCGGATACCGGGAATTGCAGGACAGGCCGGATGCCGTCATCTGCCGGGCCAACCTGGGGACGGAGGAGGAGGTGTTGAAGGGATTATAGGTTTATGGTTGTTTGTTGTTGTTTATTGTTGTTGTTTGTTGTTGCCCCGTAAACAACCATAAACCATCATAAACCACCATAAACCATCATAAACCAAAATAAACCATCATAAACCCCATAAACCATCATAAACCAAAATAAACCCCCATAAACCCCCATAAACCATCATAAACCCCCATATACCATCATAAACCATCATAAACCAAAACAACCACCAACTGTCCGTTATCGGACACCCAATGTTCAAAGGCGGACAAAAAAAATGCCGGGTCAGCGGGCGGTGTTTTGTAAAAAATTGATTCACAGATTCTTAATATTTTGGCATATCAATTGCCCGTAATTGGCCAAGACCCAAAACGGGCACATTTTTTAAGCATTTGAAAAAGAAATATGGATCGTCAAATCAAGAAAAATTTTTGGACCTGGCAGAAGATCGTCCTGATCGGCGGCGGTGTGGCCCTCGCAGCGTTTCTGGGTTCAGCCATCTACCGCGATGCCGGCAAGAGCCGCCTGAACGTTGAAACCGAGCGCCTGTTGACGGATACGGTCAATATGGACGTTTTCAAAGAGTATATTGCCATCTTCGGTACGGTTGAGCCGCTCACCACCGTATACATTGACGCCGTGGAAACCGGCCGGATAGAAGAGGTCTTCCTGCTCAACGGTACCATGGTGGAAGCCGGCCAGCAGATCCTGCGCCTCTCCAACCTGGACCTTCAATTGAACGTGTTGAACCAGGAAGCCCAGATCGTCAATCAGGTGAACGCCATCAGCCAGACGAAGGTGTTGACCGAACAACAGAGCCTCAACCTCAAGGAATTGGCCCTGAATGTCGGCTACCAGATCGACCAGATCGAAAAGCGCTACAAACGCAACAAGTCCCTCTACAACGACAGCGTGATCGCCAAGGTGGATTTTGAAGACACGGAGGACGAATACGAATACCTCGTCAACCGGAAGAAACTCCTGGATATTTCAATCCAGAAAGATTCCGTCTTTGCCGATTTGCAGGAAAACCAAATGTCAACTACCCTCGACCTGATGCAGCGCAACCTGGCTTTTGCCCGCACCAGCCTGGATAACCTGATCGTAAAGGCGCCGATTGCAGGCCAGATCTCCTCACTTAATTCAGAGATCGGCCAGTTGATCAACCGCGGTCAGCGCATTGCCCAGATCGATATCCTGGACAAGTTCAAGATCCGGGCCCGCATCGATGAATTTTATATTTCCCGCGTATTCCCCGAACAGGAGGCCACGGTTACCCTGAACGGAAAAGACTATATGCTGAAGGTCAACCGGATCTACCCCGAAGTGACCAACGGCGCCTTTGAAGCAGATCTGCTCTTTGTAAGCGATCGTCCCGACAACATCAAACGCGGCCAATCTATCTCCCTGAAACTGTCGCTTAGCGACGAAACCCGCGCCCTCCTGCTCGCCAGAGGCGGTTTTTATCAGACCACCGGCGGCAACTGGGTCTACGTCATCAATCCGGAAACAGGGGTGGCCCACAAGCGCAATATCAAGGTGAATCGCCAGAACCCCAACTACTACGAAGTGGTGGAAGGGCTTCAGGAAGGCGATATCGTCATTGTTTCCAGCTATGAAAACTACGGTGACAAGGATGAACTGGTTTTGAAATAATCCAATTTTTGTAAATAATCATTCGGCTGTCTATTATGAAAGCTGTCCGGAAGGGCGGCATGGAAAGGGCGGTTGGGTAGCAATACCCGCCGCTCTTTTTGCTTCTTTTGCAAGAATGTCCGGTAGTGTGGTTGCTGGATTCCCTTTTTCAGGTTAGGCTTCCATTCAAACTTCGGGCGTTAAATATACCGGCCATACAACAATGCTGAAAAGTCTCATTTTTGAATGAACTCTATTAGCATGTTCGTGCAATTTTCTTTCAAAAAATTTGTTTTTGCTCCCCAAAAGATTTATACTTGCTGTTCAGTCAAAGAAAAAAGTCAAAACTCGCCAGGTTCCGCCCATATCTCCATTCGGGAGCTAAGTTTCATTTAATTGGTTTATTCAATTTCCATGAGTCAGACCGGCTTATGCCGGTCATTGTTTTGCCGTGACCGGCGGCAACGCCGGTTGATTTATTAGAGAACCCCTTTTTTAACAAACCAAACCCTTCGGCATTATGAAAAAGACGGCATACCTGTTTCTGCTTTTGTGGATGGCGCTTACCGGCGCGAATGGTCAAACCTATACCTGCTATCAGGTGGTGGAGCACAACACCGGCATCCCGGCGCTGTACAATACCGCACTGGATTCAGTGGCCTGTTCGCTGAAAACCCTGGTCAACAATACCGGCAGTCAGGGGTTTGTGGTGTTAGGTTACGACCTCTACCCGGCACTGGCCTATGTGGATCCTTATGAAACCTACCGGGAGCGATATGAGACAGCGGTCACTCGGGCAGAAGCGGCTTACCAGAGCTTTGTACTGGTGACCAAGGAGCATCGGCAGGAGGGGGAGATTGCGTACCGGCTGAAAATCAAATTTCCGACTTTGTCGCCTTTCGCAGGATTAACCCCGTTTGAAAGGGATGCCATTTCAAATCAGGTCCTGGATGCGATCAAAGCCAGGGCGGGTTCCAACAGTTTTTCTTCCGGTCACAATCCGGAGGCGGAAATAGCCGGACTGACCAAACTGACCGGATTTTTTTCCCAGGTGATAAACGGTAACCTTCAGCTGGGCGGCGGCAGCTTTGTCGGATGGGATGCCGTTCCGATTGGTCCGGGCGAAGAATTCGACCGAACCGGAAATCAATATTCAGGCCAGGCGCCCGGTCACAATCAGCACTATGTATATGATTATACGGGCTTGAAAACCGGGACAACTGCTACAGGTTTTTACTTTTACCGCGACTCGATAGCGGTCGAACTGAATTCGGGAGAATCGATCCTCGACAATCTGACGCATGCCTATATCATCACCGACTCCGATAACACGGCGCAGGATCTGAATGCTGCGGAAAGCAATTTCAAAACGACTACCCAGAAAATCATCATCTGGATGCACTTCTGGAAGTCTTCTTCCGGCTCGATGGATACGGTATATGTCAAATTTAACGACAATCTGACCGATCAGGAAGCGGAAGATCTGGTAAATTATTATTTTTACGAAACCATGAAAAACTGGGTGCCGGAGGAGATCCTGAATCCGGAAGATGTGCCGGTTGCAGTTCGGGAAGACGAAATGGGAAGCCATGCAAGATCAGGGAATTGCAATTGCAGTTCCCTTTCGTGGCAATGGGGAAAGTGTTGTTTGCTGGGAAAAGTCGAAAGCGGTGATTGGAAGGAATTCAAAAATTTAAAATTTCAGGCAGGTATAGGAATAGGCATGTTGGATGGATTGTTAGGCACTATACAAACAATTTACGAGGCAGGGAAAAAGGCGGTTGAGGTAGGAGGCGGATTTTGGAAGAGATTGGCATCCTATACCAGGGAGGTGGTGAGTTACGGCATTCGCAACCGTTCATTGTGGAAAACGGTTACGAAAGTCTGGGATGATAGCGTGGATGCCCTCAAGAAAGCCTGGAATGAAATAGTTGAAATCTATAAAACAGCGGTACAATTTATTGATGCTGTGGTCTCAAATTTCATACCCATTGTCAATGGGTTATGGGAGGGCATTGTCGAATGGCTGGGAGGGGCGATCAATGGAGAAGCCGGTCCGGGCTATGACGTAGGCGTATTGGCCTTTGACGTGGTTTTATCAGCTTTTACCGGAGGGTCAGCCGGTGGGGCAAAATTTCTGCCGAAAGTGATGAAATGGCTTGAAAAACTGAAATCAGAAGCGAAATCATTGGTCAGCGGACTGCTGAGCGAAGCGAGTTCTAAAATTGGGAAAGTGACCGGGCTTGGAAAAAAGGTTAATCTGTGCAGAATCCTGGGCAAGGGCTGCTTTGTGGCGGGTACGCCGGTGTTAATGGCAGGGAATGCAAATCAGTTTAGCTTGAGAAACTCAACTAAAGCAATGGCTTTCGCTGCAGCAATGCCTATAGTTGCTGTACCAATACAAGAAGTTCAACTTTTAGACTATGCAGTTGCTCACGAATCTGTTAATGCTGGGTATGGTTTAACGGCTAGTGTAGACGATGATATTTATATTGGGCTACTCGAAAAAGATCCCTACACTTCCGATCAACAAAGAGAACGTGACCAATACCAACTCGATGTCGAAAACTGGAATGAGGTAGTTTTTGAAGAATTGCTTGGAGGATCTACTGCAAAGCTGGCACTACATAATGATTGGATACATCAAAAAGGTTATCAAGTAGATGCAGTAGTAGAAATGAATCTACCAGAGCAAGGAATATCAGGGGCGTTTAGGATTACTTCTATCAAGCACATTACACCACAGAAAAAACCTGTGGATGAAGACCCCGATGATGACTACGATTATAAACCTGTAACAGGGTTATTTATACATGGAGCAATGCATCATCCTGAAAATCCTAATAATGGAGGATGGACTACAAAAGATGAACCGAGTACATTCTTTCCAGAGAACTGGGATAAAAATAAAGTAACAGAAGAAATAGCCCATGGATTGACAAATAAACAGAGGAAACAAACAATGGTTAGAACAAGAAGTGATGGATCTTCATATACGGTTGATCGATTTGAAGGATATACAACAGATGGGACTAAACTCCAAATTTATATAGAAAGGGGAAAAGAATTTCCTGATACTGTATTTCCAGATATTGATTAATGAGAGTACATGAAAAATATGATTTACAATTTGTGACAGAAAATAGAGACTGTTCAAACAACTCATTTGGAGAATATTCTATTTTAGCAAATTATTTAATGTATTGGAATAAGCCAGATTCAATTGTTGTAAATTTAATCCCAGCAATTAATTTTGGAATTAAATATGGTACTGAAGACAGATTTTGTAAGTATGAAGATGTTACCGGGCTTGAACAGAAAATGAAACATCGATGGAAAGAATCAAATGAAAGGGGAGATCGAGATTTTGTAGATATTGAGGAATCATGGACTCGTATTAAAGGGTATACAGGATATTATCTTAAAGAATTTGATTTGTGGCTTGAAGGAATTGGAGCTGATATTTATGGTATAGCCTTTGTGACATCAGATAAAACTATAATTGAAGGAAGTGATATCGGAGACAAGCCTGTTACATTGCCTTCTGTTGATTTTAAAGAAATAGTTATTGAGTGGCTCATTTTTATTCTTAGGAATAAAGAGATTTTACCGTAGATAGCTTCTAACTTGTGTTCATTCCCATTAAGTTAAGCCCCCAACCAGGTTAAAAAACAGCATAAAAGGAGGATATTCGTGAAAATTCCACTAATCATGAACACCTCCCTTCATGCT
>WBZL01004220.1_pt1 | contig 12600 bp, 10 predicted proteins | sample 5204291 | NCBI WGS metagenome assembly WBZL01 (sample SAMN12344345, study PRJNA552823) | activated sludge metagenome | biome: Activated sludge suspended growth; feature: Nitrification reactor; material: Wastewater; isolation source: activated sludge from nitrification reactor of wastewater...
AGCGACCCCATCCAGGCATAGAACCTCGTGCCGCCCTTGAGGACGTAACGCGTGTAGTCGGAAGCGAAACTGATCAGTTGCACGGCCGGCTCCTCAATCGTAGAAGTAGAAGAATTTGGGGAAGGTGTTGTTTTCCGCCTTGAGGCGGAACACGTTCTTCCGCGCCAGGATCAGACTCACTTCGCTATTCGGATCGAGCAGATTGCCGAACTTGCGGGCCCCCACCGGGCAGACCTCGACACAGGCCGGGTAGCGGCCGTGGCGGCTGCGCTGCAGGCACCAGTGGCACTTCTCGACGACGCCGCGCATGCGCGGCCGGTTGCCAAGGTAGTGCGTCACCGGATTCATTTCCTCCTTGGGCAGAACCGGGGTGGTGACGTTGATGCGGCGCGCCCAGTAAGGGCAGGCGCCCATGCACATGCGGCAACCGATACACCAGTTGTAATCGATCACCACCGGCCCATCACCTTCGCGGTAGGTCGTGCGCACTGGACACACTTTGACGCACGGCGGCTTCTCGCACTGCATGCAGGCGATCGGCATATAGGTGGCGTCCTTTTCGGGAACGAGGTCGGGCTCGTAACGGTATTGCCCCTCGAGGACCTGTCCGGCCGGGGTGTAGGCGTTGCCGCCAACCTGGATGCCCAGGCCTTCGGGGTAACCGTGGTCCATCTTGTCCTTGGCGAACTCGCCGCGCTCCATGCGCAGCACCTGGATCCACTCGATCTTTTCCCCAGGTCGCTGGCCGCGGGACTGGTTGTTCTCGGCGACGCAGGCATGCACGCAGCGACGGCAGCCGATGCACTTGCGGATGTTCAAGGCGTAACCCATGAGAACGCCCGGTTGGGCCTCGGTCGTGTCGACCGCGACCTTCTTGCCGTATTCCTCGGAATAGCGCTTCTCGAGCCGGAGTCGCGCCTCGTTCTTTTCCTCCGGCGTCATCAGGCGATAGTTCTTCTGAAAGTGCTCGGCCCATTCGACGGCCGCCTTGGCGTCGTCGGACTGGGTCATCAGCGCTGCCGTACCCATCAACGACGACAGGCTGAGCGTTCCGCTGGCTTTCAGAAAGTCGCGGCGCGAGGTTTTCGGCTTGCTGGCAGCGGGGTTCGCCGACGCCGCCGGCACCAGGCGTTCGGATGTCTGCTTCTTGACCGGATCGGCCGGGAAAGTCTCTTTTGGGGTCACAACGCGGTCCTCCTTTTAGCGGGAATAACTGCCTATGCTGAGCAGGTCGCCGCCAGCAGGACTCAAGGGTATCCGTTCGGCGTCGAACAACACGCGCGATAATATTGTGCCGGTCGAGCGCAAAAGACGACCTAGATCAAATCTCGAGCAGATTTCCGCCCCGCATCGTCTTGTCTCGCCCTGGCGCCGTTGACAGAAGACGGACGGCGCCACTGGCTCGCGCATCGAGACGGCATACGGCTGCCCGGAGGGCGACTATTCCCCCGCCGGTCCGATCCGGCCCATCCGGTAGGCCATCTGCCGCCGGCTGACCCCCAGCAGGCGGGCGGCCTTGGCCAGGTTGCCGCCGGCCTTCCTGGCGGCCAGGGCGAAGACCTTGGCTTCGTGCTCGTTCCAGTCGAAGCCTTCATCGAGCTTCTGCGCCAGCACTTCTTCGAGTCGGCAGGGGGGCGAGCCGTCGAGCATACCGCCGGCTCCGACCCTGGCCATTTCGGGCGGCGGGTAGTCGGCACCGGCGAACAGGTGGCTGATCTCGATGCGGCCGTTGGCCGGCGCCAGCAGCACGCCCCGTTCGATCATGTTCTCCAGTTCGCGGATGTTGCCCGGCCACTCGTACTCCTGGACCATCTTGGCCGCCCGATCGGTCAGGCCCTTGAGCTTCTTGTGGTAGAGCACGGCGTATTTCTCGATCATCGCCTCCACCAGTGGCGCGATGTCCACCCGTCGTTCGCGCAGGGGCGGAATGGTCACCGGGTAGGTATTGATCCGGTAGTACAGGTCGGGGCGGAAGCGGCCGTCCTTGGCCGCCTGGGCCAGATTGACGTTGGTGGCGGCGATCAGGCGAACGTCGACCTTGCGCGTGCCGTCGTCGCCGAGCCGCTCGATTTCGCCGGTCTGCAGGGCGCGCAGCAGCTTGGCCTGTGCCGCCGGCGACAGTTCGCCCAGCTCATCGAGAAACAAGGTGCCGCCGTGGGCGCGCTCGAAGCGGCCGGAGCGGGAGCGCTGAGCGCCGGTATAGGCGCCCTTCTCGACGCCGAACAGCTCGGCTTCGATCAGCTCGTTGGGCATGGCGGCGCAATTGACCGGCACGAAGGGCTTGTCGGCGCGCGGGCTGTGCTCGTGGATCCAGCGGGCGAACATCTCCTTGCCAACGCCGGTCTCGCCGAGCAGCAACACGTTGATCGGTTGCGGCGCGGCCTTCTGGATCAGTTCGAAGGCCGCCTTGAAGCCGGGCGAAGCGCCGATCAGGTTGCCGGCCGGCGGCCCGCCGTGCAGCGAGGCACGCAATTGCGCCACCTCTTCCTGTAGCTCCAGCAATTGACCGACGATGCTGTCGGGACGGAACATGCGGATGTAATCCTCGGCATCGCGCCACTCCTCGGCGAGCTTGCCGACGATGCTGCAATGGCGGTCGCCCTTGCCGATGCAATCGACTTCCTTGAACACCACGAAGCGGTTCATGAAGGCGGTGACGTAACCCGAGGCATAGCCGATCTGCGTCCAGCAGGCGGGATCCTGGCCAATGCCGAAGTCCTGCACATGGGTTTCCGCCTCCCAGGAGTTTTCCCAGATGAACTCGCCATAGAAGCGTCCGTTGGCCAGGTCCAGGTCCGACTTGACGATGCTCACCCGCGCCACGCCCTCGATCATGTGCAGGCGCGGGCCGAGCAGGAACACATCCTCGAGGGTGCCGGCGCCGACCAGCTTCTTGGCCAGTTCCGCGTCCTGCTGGCCGGAGGCGAAGCCCATGCGCACCAGCAGGCCGCGCGCCCGTTCGGCGCCCAGCGAGTCGAGCAGTTCCTTGCGGAAGGCACCCAGCGCGCGGGTATGCAGCAGCAGCATGCGGTGCTCGTCGAGCCAGATGTGGCCGCTCTCGACATCGAAGCGCAGCCGCGACAAGGGATCGATGAACTGTTCGGACGGTTGGGGATTCATGGTCGGCTCCAAGCGCTACTCGCGGTCGATTATAGGGGCGATGTCCGAGCACCCTGGGGCCGCATCGATGAGCAGGCAAACCATGTTCTAATCCACGGCAGGAGGCTGAATCGCGCTCTACGTTGAACAAAATGTGGCGACACGATGCCGCCGCCAGAATCGGCAGACGGAAAACGGTGTTCACGCCGGCACTGGATCGATCGTGCAACTTTCTGGATGGCGAAGCAATGCACCACCCCAACGCGGGCTTCACCCTGATCGAACTGGTTGCAGTCATTGTCATCCTGGGCGTTCTCGCCGCGGTTGCCTTGCCCAAGTTCATCGATCTGCGCGGCGACGCAGAGCGGTCCGTGGTCGAGGCCACCGTCGGTGCGCTGCGTTCGGCCAGAGGCCTGTGGTTGAGCAAGGCGGCCGTTTGCGGCACGGACTACACCGTGCCTGGGCGTTTTGCGCTCGCCGATGCGGTTGGACTGAGTGCCTCGCCCAGCACGGCGGAATGCGATCCCCTGAATACGCCTCCTTACAATATCCGAGGCCATGCATTTGACGCGAACCAGTTGCGCAGTGGTTTGATGGCCAATCCGTCCGCCGACTTGTTCGTCGACAATCCAAACAACGGCAACGTCATGCAGTTAACGACCAAGTCGGGGCGCACCGTCACCATCACCCATGCACCGGCCGACGGCAGCATCACCTATACCGCGTCTCCGACCTACTAGAGGGCCGATTCGCTCCTTGCCGTTTCTGGTCCCAGTCGTTGCGGCGGCGCTGATGCTGCTCGACGGCCAGGTCGCCCTGATCGTCCAGTTCGTCGTCGGCAAGTTCTCCTACAGCACATCCAATGCGGCGGCACTGACCCTGCTCGCCTATGTATCCGCGGGATTCCTGATCGCTTGGCGTTTCAAACCGACAACTGTCCCGAAGCATGCCCTCGCAACTCTCACGGCAGCCCTTTGCCTGGGGCATATGCTCAACCTTTGGCTGACCCTCCGCTATCTGCATGAATTCGGACTGCCGCCTGGTGTGCATCTCTACCACTGGGTGGGGCAGGAGAACTCCTTCACCAGTCTGATGCACAGCCATCTGGGTAAAACCGCCCTGTCCGCGGCAGCGGAGATTCTTGGCGGCGCACCGATGAAATACGACACCGGCCGTGTCTTTCTCCCCTGGGTACCGGTTGCGGTTCCCTGGTTGATCGGGGCCTCGTTCATCGTCGGCATCGTCTCGGCGGGTCTGGCCATTCCCGCGATTGCCAGTCGCCACCGCGATCACCCCGCCGCACTGCTTTTGTACCTGTTGGCCTCGCTGACCTGCTTGCGGGCCATGCTCGATGGCGGACCGCTGGCACCCGTGGTGCCACCGGCCGCGGTCACTCTCGGCTGGATGTCCCTGCCAGCCGAATTTCGTGGTCGCCACGCCGCCGCTATTGGCTTGGCTGGCGCATCGATTCTGATCGGCTATGTTGCATTCTGGATGTTTCTGTCGGCGGAGACGCCGATTCCTTCGCTGGGATCCTTCCTGTTTGCCCTGGCCAGCTATGCATGGCTATGGCTCTGTTGCCAAGAACGATGGATTGGGCTTCGTGCCGGATTGGCCGGCTTCCTCGCGCTATCGCTGGTCCTCGATGCCGGCGACAACCTGCTGCCCTACCTTTACCCTCAATCGTCGCAATGCCGTGCCTTTCATGTTGACGTCGATGGCGTCGCGCACGCGGTTCCATGCACAGGGATGTCGGCCACGGAAATATACCGCCGACACGGCGACGACCCACGCAAGCCGAGTACGGTACTGCTCTCCGATGCCGGGACCACGGGTGATAACAGACTGTTTGGCGAACTGCATATTGTCGACGCGCGTGGAGAGATTCGGTTGCCCGTCGGTGACGGTGTCTGGCGGCAACTTGATTTGCGGATTGCGGACCGGCAAGGTCATGCCTTGTACTTCATGGCGTCCGCCAATGCCGGCCTGCCGCCCGTATTTGTCGATGGTGCCGGGCACGCCCTGACGCGGAACAACTATTACGTCTACCTGCATCAGCTCAACCGCGTGCTCGGCGCAGCGGGCATTGCCGAGTACATCAGCATTCCGGCCACGGTCGGGAACGGGGCGCCCTGAACGTGAAGAAGTACGGCGCAGCGCGCTAAAGGGGAGCAGCGATTTTGGCGCCGCACTCGCCAGCCTCGGGCTCCACGATAACCGGCCGCAAACGGCCAGAAGCGGACATCCGTCAATCGGCTAGAGAAGCCATTTGAACGGCCACATGGCTCCTAAAGCCGCCGGTTGTGGTTGCGAGTTACCTGCCGGCGAACTTGGCGTATTGCTCCGGGTAACGATTGCCTTGAACCTTGATGCCGGCTAAGACTCCATCGATTTCCTGTAGGTCATCGGAACTGAGTATCACATTCGTAGATGCCAGGTTTTCTTCCAGGCGATGCAGTTTTGTTGTGCCGGGAATCGGAACGATCCATGGCTTCTGAGCAAGGAGCCATGCCAAAGCGATCTGTGCCGAGGTGGCATGACGAGCATTCGCAAGCTTCTTGATGGCATCCACCAGGATCTGATTGGCTTGACGGGCGTCAGTCGTGAATCTTGGAACCACGTTGCGAAAGTCGTTCGCGCCGAAGGTGGTGTTCGGGTCTATCGTCCCTGTCAGGAAACCTTTGCCCAGCGGACTAAAGGGGACGAAGCCGATGCCAAGTTCTTCCAGTGCCGGCATGACCTCACGTTCCGGTTCGCGCCACCACAGGGAATATTCGCTTTGTAATGCGGCAACAGGCTGCACAGCATGTGCCCGACGTATGGATTCAACGCTAGCCTCGGAAAGTCCGAAGTGCCGGACCTTGCCCTGTGAGATTAGGTCCTTGACCGCTCCAGCCACGTCTTCCATGGGGACGGCGGGATCAACACGGTGCTGGTAGAGCAGATCGATATAGTCGGTACGCAAGCGCCGCAGTGATGTTTCGACCACCACACGAATGCGCTCAGGGTGGCTATCGGTACCTTGGGCTACTTCTCCGTTCTTGAATCCGAATTTGGTGGCGATGACCACTTGGTCACGCACCGGAGTCAGGGCCTCGCCAACCATTTCCTCGTTTTGTGCGCCATAAGCTTCGGCCGTATCGAAGAAGGTCACGCCACGCTCAAAAGCATTACGGACCATTTGAATTCCAGTGCCGCGATCAACCCCGGGGCCGATACCAAAGCTAAGCCCCATGCAGCCGAAACCGAGTGCGGATACTTCAAGGCCAGAGCGGCCAAGCTGACGTTTTTTCATAAGTTCATCCTTTTCTGCCCTTGGAACATCCTCGTGGATTACGGTTAGCGGCGTTACTTTGGAGGTGCCTCAACGCCACTGAGTACCGCCACGGGTGGCGGCAAGCGTTCGCCATGGATCGTGATTCTCGCCAATGCCGCATTCAGCGCCTGCAATTCGTCGCTGCTAAAAATGACCTCCGTCGCGCCGATGTTGTCGAGTAGATGGGCCATCTGGGTGGTGCCGGGGATGGGAACGATCCATGGCTTCTGTGCCATCAGCCATGCTAGGGCGATCCGCGCAGGTGTCGTCTTTTTGCGCTCTGCCCAGTTCTGGACGAGGCGCACGAGCGCCAGGTTGTGCGGCAAATTTTCGGGAGAAAGGCGGGGCTCGGTCTTGCGGAAATCACCATCGGCGAAGCGAGTCATCCCGTCGATGGCGCCAGTGAGGAAACCCACCCCGAGCGGACTCCATGGCACGAAACCGATGCCCAGTTCCTGACATAGCGCCAGCACTTCCTTTTCAGGGCCGCGCCAGAGCATCGAGTATTCGCTCTGTACGGCGGTAACAGGCAACTCGGCATGGGCGCGGCGCAAGGTATTCAGCCCCATTTCGGACAAACCCCAGTGCAGTACCTTGCCTTGGGACTGCAAATCCTTGATCGCTCCAGCCACGTCCTCGATCGGTACTTGCGGATCGACCCGGTGCTGGTAAATCAGATCGATCCGATCCGTGCGCAGGCGCTTGAGCATGCCTTCGACGGCCTGCTTGATATGGTCGGGGCGGCTGACGAGACCAGGACGGCGCTCGCCTGTCTGAAAATCGATGTTCCAACCGAACTTGCTGGTGATCACGACCTTGTCGCGGAACGGCGCAATGGCCTCGCCGAGAATCCGCTCACACTCATGCGGCCCATAGGCTTCGGCGGTGTCGAAAAAAGTAACGCCGCGCTCATATGCCGTGCGGATGATGTTGATCATCTCGGGGCGGGCAGGGATCGTCGTCTGGTAGGTGCGGGCCATGTTCTGGACGCCGAGACCGATACTGGAGACTTCCAGCTGACCCAGTTTTCGCCGTGTGATCTTCTGAGCGGAAGAAGCCGGGCCGCCGGAATTCGCCGACTCGGCCGGGGTCTGCGCATGTGCGCTCCCCATAAGACCGGAACCGGCAGCGGCGGCGCCAGATGCGATCACCATTGAAGTGCTGATGAATTTGCGCCTTTTCGCATCAAATGCAGAGTAGGTCATGACTCATTCCTTCCTTCCATGAATTTGAGGGCCGTGCGCTCCAAAAACTGCTTCAGAGCGACTTGCCATAAAACTGGGTCAGCTTCTCCACCGCCTGATTCACATACTTGGGCACCCAATAGGTTTCGATGTGCGTTGCGCCTTCGATCTTGAACAACTCCTTGTCCTTCGTGCCGGCGGCCTTGGCGAATGCATCCTCGGTCATGTACAGGCTGTCGGCCTTGCTGCCAGCGATCATCAGCAAGGGCTGGTCGATCAGTTCGATCTGGCTGGTGGCATCGAAGCGCATCAGGTCCAGCAAACTGCTCGTGGTGTATTTGAAGGTCGAGTTTGGGTGAACATGCGTCTTCCAGTAATACTCGTAACCCTGTCGATACAGATCAAACGGCAACTTGGCGATCTGCTCGTCGGTCAGGTTAGCGTCACCGGAATAGAGAACCGTGCCGCCGGCCGCCTCCTGGGCACGAGCCGCCGAAGCCTGTTGCAGGCGCGTCTGGATCGTGTTCAGTGCCGAATCCATGTAGCCATTGCGGCGAACGCGCCCGGAGTTGAACATGCTTATCGTGGCAATCGATTTGAAGCGCTTGTCGGTTTGCGCGGCGGCCAGCGAATAGCCGCCCCCGCCACAAATGCCGAGCAAGCCCATGCGTGCCGTATCGACACCGGCAAACTGACTGATGAAGTCGGCCATGCCGTGGATGTCCTCAATGCGGTAGGCGGGTTTGTCCACATTGCGGGGCTGGCCACCGCTTGCACCTTGATACGCCGCATCCGCAGCAATGGCGATGTAGCCTTGCTCAGCCAGACGTTGGGCATACAGGCCGGCGACCTGCTCCTTCACGCCCCCGTTGGGGTGGGCAACCACGATGGTCGGATACTTCTTGCCTGAGTCGTAGTTCGCGGGGGTATAGACGTTGGCGGAAATGTCGAGGCCATTGAGTTTGTACGTCACCCCGTGAACATTAACTTTGCCTTTCACGTTCTCAGAAATGGCGCCCTCATAGGCCAGCGTGAAGGGATTTTGTTTGTAGTCTGCTGCCATAGAACCTCCAGATAACGAACCAATGATTGCGGCCAGAAAAACGGAATGGATGATTGTTGATTTCATGTCAGTTGCTCCTGCAAGTGATGGATGCGGTTTATTTCGTCGGCAGCAGAACTTCTTTGGCGATGGTTGCCGCCGATACGCTGCTCGGCCAGCCCGAATAGAACGCAAGGTGCGTGATGGCCTCGACCAGCTCCTCGCGCGTCAGACCGTTCTTGCTGGCCAGTCCGAGGTGCGAACGAAGTTGATCGGGGCGGTTCATCGCTATCAACGCGCTGACTGTGATCAGGCTCCGGTCCCGCTTTGACAGTCCCGGGCGTTCCCACACGTCCGCGTAGAGCACCTGGTCCGTGAGTTCGGCAAACTTCGGCGCGATCTCGCCGAACAACTGCTGTGCCCGTGAATTCTTGTCGGGAGCAGGTGTCGCCGAGGCGGTGATGCCGTATTGCTCGTCAGTGACTTTTTCGTGCCAATCGGCAGTCTTGCCTTCGGCCTGCTCCTGGATGGCGATGTGCGTCATAGAACTGCCTGGCGATGCGCCGTGCCAGTGTTTGGTGGCGGGAGGAATCGAAACGACGTCGCCCGTCCTGATTTCTTGGATGGCGCCGCCCCAGAACTGGATGCGCCCCGTACCTGCCGTAACGATGAGTGTCTGTCCAACAGGATGGCTGTGCCAAGCCGTACGGGCACCTGGTTCGAAGGTGACTTGGCCACCGGTGACACGCGATGGAGCATTGGCTGAGAACAGGCTGGTGATTTTGGCCGTCCCGGTGAATCGGTCGTCAGCTCCCCTGCTTGCAGAGCGCGAGGCTTCACGGGAAATCCTTGCCGAAAGCGTCGCATCAGCATTCGAGGATGTTTTCTGTTCTTCTGCAAAAGCAACACTTGCACAGGTGCCAATTACGATTAACAGGATTTGCGCGGCAAGTCGTTTCATGACAATTCCTTGTTATCGATTGGGGGCGAGTTCGCCGAACCAGTAGGCGGCAGTCACTCCTCCGTCCATCAGGAAATCGCTCCCAGTAATGAATGCTCCGTCCGGCCCCATCAGTAGGGCAGCCACGTTGCCGACTTCATCGGGGGTTCCGGCACGGCCGGCTGGGCACAACTCGATCATGCGGCGATAACCAGCGCCGCGCGGACCGGAAAGCTCATCCCGAGCGAGCGGCGTCATGATGATCCCCGGGCTGATAGTGTTGACCCGAGCCCCACGCTTGCCCCAGCGTACTGCCTCAGCCATGACGCGCAGCGAGTTTCCGCGCTTGGAAATCTGGTAGGCATTGAGCGGATCGGTGATTCGCTCTGGCTGGAGCATGGGTAGCGCGAGCAACTCATCGGTTGGGGTCATGGCCAAGTCCTTGTCCTGCACGGGAGTTAGGGCGGGAAGGCGATGCCCCGACTGCGATGCGATGACGACGCCCGATCCTCCAGGCGCGATGACATTGCCAAACTCTTCGAGGACGAGCGCTGTGCCATACAGGTCGACCTTCAGTATCGTTTCCGGTGATGCCTGCGTCGGTGAGACCCCCGCTGCATGGATCAGGCCGGTGACGATGCCGAGAGACTGCGCCACTTCGATGAGTGCATGAACCGACTCCCGCGAGGAGACATCCACCGTGGCAACGCTCACGTCGAATCCCGCATCGCCGAGGGTCTTGGCGGCGGCACTGGCATTTGCCTTTCGCAGATCGGCCAGGAGTACCCGTTTCCCCGCACTAACCCGTCGGGCAATCGCCTGCCCGATGGACCCGGAACCGATCACGACGACGACTTCTTTCATGGCAAACCCCTTTCTTGTATGGCCCCTGGTTCTTACAGGGCGCTCTTCAGGATCGTGGTTACTACATCGCGGGAGTAGATGTCGGCCACACCGAACCACTTGGCGTTGCCAAGGACGTTTTCGATGGTCGCCGGCAGATCGACCTCGGTAATGCCCAATTGCGACAGGCGGGTGGGCGTACCGATCTTGTCGAACCATTTTTCGAGTGCAGCGATACCTTGTTCTGCGGTGGTGACGCCGAACACGTACTTGGCAAAGCGCTCGAACTGGGCCGGGTTGCGGCCGTGGCACCACTTCATCCAGGCCGGGATCACGACCGACAGGCCCGCACCATGCGGCACGTTGAAAAGGGCTGACAGCGAATGCTCGATCATGTGGTTGGGATAACTGTAGCCGCCGGTGCCCGCATAGATCAGGCCGTTTAGGGCTTGCGTCGATGCCCAGGCGAACTCGGCACGGGCGTTGTAGTCATCCGGGTTGGCGAGCAGTGTCTCCGTCGTTTCGATCACCGTGTTGATGATGGCTTCGACCAGGCGCGAGTGAAATCGCGGTTGCACCTTCGCCGTGAAATAACCTTCGATAGAGTGGGCGATGACGTCTGCGGCGGAATACACGAGATAGTCGCGCGACACCGTCTTCATCAGTGCCGGATTGACGATGGACACCTTGGGGAAGGTATGTCCGGACATGATTGCAAACTTCTCTTTGGTCGTCTCATTGGTAATGACTGCGCCGCCATTCATTTCGCTACCGGTCGCGGCCAGCGTCAGGATGTCGAACACCGGCAACGCAGCTTCGATGGTGGCCTTGCCGATGAACAGATCCCAGACGTCGCCGTCGTGAAGGACGCCTGCGGCGATGGCCTTAGCACTGTCGAGCACCGATCCTCCGCCCACGCTCAGGATCGCCTCGACTTGGTTGTCGCGTGCAGCCACGATGGCGTCTCGAACTTTCGAGAGAATGGGGTTGCTGACGATGCCGCCACACTCGACGAACTGGATGTCGTGCGCAGCCAGGCTCTTGGACACGACGGCGAACAAGCCATCGCGCTTGATCCGATCGCTGCCATAGCAGAGAAGCACTTTCTTGACGCCATGCTCGGCCAGATACTGGCCGATCAGTTGTTCCTTGCCGGTACCGAATTCGATCTTCGTCGGGTTATGAAAAGTAAAGTTGTCCATTTGGCTGTCCTTGGTAATGGTTTGTTCTGTCGATGAACTGCACTTTAGTCTCCAGATAAACATTAAACTAGCGCCATATAGGCTGAATCATTTACAACCATAAGATGTAAATAGAGGTGAATGATGTCAATTAACGAACTGCGCTCCATCACCACCTTCGTGCGCACGGTCGAGCTCGGCAGCCTGAGCAAAGCGGCTACGGCACAGCAAATTTCACCGCAGGCCGCCAGCAAAGCACTCGGCCAGCTGGAGCAGTACCTAGGGGTAAGGCTGTTTCACCGGACGACGCGAAGCATGTCGCTGACCGAGGAAGGACAGCGCTTCTTCGAGGCCGCCAAGCCGTCGCTGACGAGCCTCCAGCAGGCGCTGCAGGCTGTCCGTCAGACCCGGGAAGACCTGGCTGGTCCGTTGCGCATTGTCGGGCCGCGCACGGTTTTGCAACCGGTCATCGGGCCGGTGCTGGACGAGTATTGCCGGCTCTATCCCGAGGTACAGCCCGACGTTCAACTTGATGATCGCGTCGGCAACTGGGTTGAGGATCGTGTCGATGTCGGATTTCGGCTCGGCAATCCGCCGGAGGAAGGACTCATCGCTCGGCGCCTGTTTCCGATGCAGTTGGTGATCTGTGCCGCTCCGAGCTATTTGCGCAAGTACAGGGCACCGCAAAACCTGTACGAGTTGGATGCGCACCGTTGTAGTGGTTTCCGCCGACCCAGCGATGGGCGGGTTGCACCCTGGTTCGTGAAAATTGGCGACAGCATGCAGCACCAGAGCATTCGCCCAAGTTTTTCGACCAATGACGAGGCGTTCGAGTTGCGCGCAGTTCTTGCCGGCGAAGTCATTGGCCAACTCGCCGTCCCGACGGCCGCCTCGCTCATTCGCTCAGGTCGTCTCGTGCCTCTGCTGCTTGAGCATGTGACCGACAATCTCAGTTTGTTTATCTACTACGGCAGCCGTGTTGCTCAGCCTGCCAG
>WBZL01004221.1_pt1 | contig 12599 bp, 13 predicted proteins | sample 5204291 | NCBI WGS metagenome assembly WBZL01 (sample SAMN12344345, study PRJNA552823) | activated sludge metagenome | biome: Activated sludge suspended growth; feature: Nitrification reactor; material: Wastewater; isolation source: activated sludge from nitrification reactor of wastewater...
CGACCTGAAGTACGCCCTAAGGACCCGAGCGGATAGGTCCGGTCGTCGTCGCTGCGAGGGTGATCAGACCGAGGCTTCGCCTCGGTTTAACCATGCCGTGCTTATGGGTCGGCTCGCCTATCGGCTCGCCTCCTAAGCCTCGATCCACCGATCGAAGTTGGGTCGTGCGAAATTCTCCCTGGTCACCCGGGTGAATCGGGCTCGATGCGGCCACCGACGGTGTTTGACCGTCTGAGGAAGCTGAAGCAGGAGGACAGGGCGGGGGTTCGGGGTCAGGCGGTGGGGAAGCGACTGGCGAAACCGATGCGCAGTGCCGGGCGGAAGCACTGCTCCACGTAGGCGTACAGCGACCCGACGATGCGGTCCAGTTCGTCATCGGTCACGGCCCACACCGGGAGCTGACCTCGCAGGTACACGCCATCTTCGTCGCCGATGCAGAAGGCCACCCCGTTGAACTGACGGTTCCGGCGCATCAGGTGCTCGTAGAACCGGGCATGGTCCTCGTCAGGTGCCGGCATGACGTAGGTCTCATAGGAGATGGTGCGCTGGTCGACGGTGAGCCAGACGGTGGTGACGTCTTTCTCCTCACCGGCCAGGCGCAGCCGCCACCGGCGAACGTCGGGCTCACCTCGGTCCGCTTCCAACAACAGCGGGTTCTCGGCCCGCTGGCGGTCCAACCAGGCCTCGATCAGGTTCTCCAGCTCGGCCAACTCGGCGGCGGTGGCCACCCGCTCGCCGGGATCAGGCGGCACAGGACACCGGAACCCGGCGGGTCAGGTCGTGGTAGATGCGCCGCAGCCGGGCCGCGGCGGTGGACCACGTGTAGGTGCGGGCCCGGGTGGCGGCGGTGGCGCCCAACTCACCGGCGAAACGGGGATCGGACAGCAACCGGTGAATTGCTTCGGCGTAGGCCGACGGATCACGGTCGGCCACCAACAACCCGGTGAGACCGTGCACCACCAACGTCCTCAGTCCCCCCACCGCAGCGGCCACCACCGGAACCCCACAGGCTGCCGCCTCCAGGGCCACCAGCCCGAACGACTCGGACCGGCTGGGTACCACAACCACGTCTGCGGCCCGGTACCACGATGACAGCAGGTGGTGGGGCTGGGGATCCCGCCAGTCGATGTGGCCGGCGACCCCGCAAGCCCGGGCCAGAGCTTGGACGCGGGCCAACTCGCCTGGCCCTTCGGCCCCGCTCGGCCCGCCCACCACCACGAGGCGAGCCGTGCGGTGACCGCGGGCAACCAGGTGGGCTAGGGCTTCGATCGCCACGTCCAAACCCTTGAGCGGCTGGATTCGTCCGACGAACAACAAGGTGGGTGCCGAGGCATCCAAGCCCAGGGCTTTGCGTGCCCCGCGCTGATCACCGGGAGCGAAGAAGGCGTGATCCACCCCGGGTGGCACCACTTGAACCCGCTCGGGATCCGCTCCGTACAGGCGGCGGAGTTGGGATGCTTCTTCCAACGAGTTGGCCAGGATCACATCGGAACAGCCGATCACCTCGACCTCGGCTTCGACCCTCCGGTCGGGTTCGGGGTCTCCGGTCTCGGCTTTCACCCGAGCCAGGGTGTGGAAGGTGGACACCAGCGGCAGGCCGAGGGCGTGCTTCGCCCGGTGACCGGCCACTCCCGAAAGCCAGTAGTTGGCGTGAACCAGATCCACGGGGCGGCGTTCGAGGTGTCCGAGCAGGCCTGCGGTGAACTCGCCGACCACCTCGGGCAGAGATTCCTTGGCCAGGTCGGGTGGGCCGGCTTCCACGTGGACGACGCGGAACCCCGGTTCCACCGCCACCTCCTCGGGCAGGCCCGCCGCCCATCGCCGCACGTACACGGTGGTGTCCACTCCGGCCTGGGCGAGTGATCCGGCCAGTTCCCTCACGTACACGTTCATGCCGCCGCTGTCGCCCACGCCGGGTTGAACCAGCGGCGACGAATGGAGCGAGACGACGGCGAGATCGGTCACGTGGTCAGGAACGCCCGGCAAGGGCCTCTGATTCCTCGGTGTCGGGATCTTCGTCGTGAACGCCGTCGGCGTCGCTGTCAGATCCCTTGACAGCCTCGGTGCTCACCTCGAGACCCGGCGGCTCCTCCACTGGGCCGAAGCCAGCCGCCTGGCGCTCTGAGCGAAAGGTCTCATAGATCTGTATGAGGGTCTTCTTCTGTTCCTCGCTCAACCAGAGGTCTCGCCGGATCTCGTCGACCATGTCGGTCTCGCCCTCACGGGGTTCGAGGATCCCGGCCCGCACGTAGAGGGTCTCCGAGCTGATCTCCAAGGCTCGAGCGATCTGCTGGAGGATCTCGGCAGACGGCTTGCGCAGACCCCGCTCGATCTGGCTCAAGTAGGGGTTGGAGATCCCGGCCATCTCCGAAAGTTTGCGCAGCGAGAGGTGACCCACCCGACGCTGCTCACGGATGAACTCACCGAGATCGCGCCAGCGCTCCTCGAGTTCGGTCATGTGACCAACGGTACGTCACCGCCGCTGGCAAGCCGAAACCAAGCCGGATCAGTCTGTCCCGGCCAGCAGGTCGTCGACGGTGGTCTCACCGTCTCGGTATCGGCGGGTCAGCTCGGCCTGAAGGGCATCGATACGGTCGAACAGGGAGCGCCTCAACGTCGACACCTCCAGTTCCAGCGCGGCCAGCTGCTCGGCCGCTCGGGCCAGGTCGCCGTCTCTCACCTGGTCTGGGGTGTCCAGGGTGGCGGCCTCGGTGATGGCGTCGAGCTCCTCGACCAGACGGCCCTCCATGTCGCCCGGTTCCATCATCGACGGCATCCGACCCGGACCGGGGGCATGGATCCGGTCGGCCAAGATCTCGGGCAGCCGCTCGACCAGGTCGGCCACGTCCTGAGGCGATCCGCCGTGGCGACGACGGTCGATCTCACCGGTGGCGATGTCGTGTCGACCCTGGACGAGTCGTCGCAGGTAGGAGAGCTGGGTCTCGACGGCCTGGCACTCGGCCCGCCGTTCACGGATCACCGACAGGTCCAGACCGGCAAGGCCGCTCAGGTAGTCATCGGCGAGGATGCGGTCCAGCTCCCGGTCCATTGGGCCAACTGTAGGACCGGATCAGACGGCCCGCTGAAGGTAGAGACCGACGAGCCCGGCCCACGCCGGCGCCACGAGCAACATCGAGTCGAGCCGTCGCAAGGCCGGAGCCCGAGCGGCAGCGTTGGGGAGCATGGCCGACGCCAGCAGTTGACCGGCGGGGCAGGCCAGCGCAGCCAACAGGGCGAAGGTCCAGACGTCTCCGCCTCGAAACGGCGGTACCCCGGTGACTGCGACCAGGCAGGCCACCGCCCCGATGAACAGAGCGCCGAAGGCGGGGCCCTCGAAGCCGTTGCTGGCTCCAGACCCGACCAGGTAGTCGCTGGCGTCGTAGACCATCACGAAGACCACCAGGATGATGACGGCACCGATCTCGTAGTCGGCGAGCAGGACCATGGCCGCGCTGGCCCCGCCGCACAGGCCTGCGGCCAGAACGGTGTGACCTGCGGCCGACAACACCGGCAGATCCCGGTCCTGGCGAAGCGCAGCCGCGGCCACCGAGGCAGCGACCAGGCCGAGCAGGCCAGCCCCCACCGGGGCGGTCCCGATGGTGGCGAGCATGGGCAGGGTGGATGCCCCCAAGGCGGCCACCCACCGGTCGGCTCCACCCCGCACCGCATGCCAGGCGTCGACCACTTGCATGGCGGCCAGACCCGCCACCACGGCGTAGAGGGTGGCCAGCCCGTAGGGCCGCAGCGGCCGGAAGGCCAGGGCGAGCGCCACCGACGCCGCCCACAACACCCCGACTCGAACCCTTGGACCCTGCGTGTCGTAAACCACGCCGAAGCGCTGGCGGAACGCCGTACGCGGCGACGGGGCGGGCGGCAACAACTCGGACGGATCGGGGCGCGGCCTGCGGATTGCCCGGAGGCGACCGGTGGGTGAGAGCTCATGTCCGGTGGGGACCGTCGGTCTGACCGGCGTCGACGGTGACGCGGTGCCAGCCGCGGCTGCGGTCGTGGTTCCAGCGGGGACCGGCACCGGGTCCTTGAAACGCACGCTCGAAGTCGGTGGCCCCGACCGGGAACCAGAACTGCGGGGCCCGACCCGACCTGACCTGCGTGCGTCATCGGACCGTGGAGCGAGGTCATCCAAGGTCAGCTTGGGCGGCGCCGCGTCACGGAACGGGGTTTCAGCACCCAGCTCCGCCCGTCCCGACCCTGGCCGAGACCGGGCCTTGCCCGGCCCTCGGTTCCCTGCCGACGCGGGCTGGTCCTCACTAGGTCGACGGGGTGGTCCCGCCGGGCCCGGCCGGCCTTCGTTGCTCGAAGCAGCTCGCTGGGGTCCCCGGAGCGGCTGAGCGTCGCCTTGGCGGGGGCGCGGAGGAGGCTTGGGGCTCACACGCAACCGCCCGAGAGCGGAGGCAGGACCGCGACCTCGTCCTGGTCGGTCACCGGGGCGTCACCGTGGGTTTCAGCGCCGTTGAGCCAGACCTTGGCGGTGGTCATCACCTCGGTGAACTCGGGGCCATAACGCGCCTCGGCCTCGGCGAGGACGTCGGCCACCGTGGCGCCGGGCAGAACCACTCGGCCGGTGCCGGTGGCGGTGCGGGCGGCGGCGAACAGCCGGAGGACAGCCATGGCGAGTCCAACGCTACCGGGACGACCGCTGACACCCCATTTCCGGACGCTTTCGGTCGGTCGCTGCGGGACCGGTACCTTGAGCGCCGATGACTCGGATACTGCTAGTGCGCCACGGCGAATCGACATGGAACGCCGATGGCCGCTGGCAAGGTCAGGCCGACCCGCCGTTGAGTGATCTGGGCCGCAGTCAGGCGGCCGAGGCCGCCCTCAAGGTCGGCACCGTAGACGCCATCGTGACCTCCGACCTGCAAAGAGCAGCCGAGACCGGGGCCATCCTGGCCCGTCTGCTCGGAGTCGACCACGTGGCCACAGAGGCGCGCCTTCGAGAACGCGATGCGGGGCCACTTTCGGGTCTCACCCGAACCGAGATCCACACCCGGTTCCCCGGCCTCTTGGCCGATGACCCGACCGGGTTCGTCCCCGGACCCGACGGCGGCCCGGCCTGGCCGAACGGCTGGGAGTCCGACGACGACCTGTGGGAGCGCCTGGAGGTGGCCCTGACCGCCGTGGCTCGCCTGGTGCCCGACGGCGATGTCCTGGCCGTCAGCCATGGCGGTGTGGTCTACGCCCTCGAACGTCGGCTGGGAGCAACCGGACGGCCGCGTCTGTCCAACCTCGACGCCGTGCAGTTGGACGTCACCACCGACGGACAGATAATCGTCGGCGATCGGCTGTCGCTGGTCGACCCCACCCACACGGTCCCGATCGAAGCCGACCGGATCTGAGGCTGGCTTCTCGCCGTCGTCGGCCACGGGCATCGACCGGTCCGGACCTCGCAGTTCACCCCTGGACCGGCGTGGCGGACCCATACTGGTCTGATCGACACGGACCCGACATCCTCCAACGATCAGCCCGAAGCGGTCCCACCCTCGCCGGACCGGGGCGCCGCTTCGTCGACCGGTGACGGTCCCGGGCTGCTCGGCCCCGACTCGCCCGGGGCCACCGCCCCCACCTATCCGACACTGGCCGCCGGGTTGGCAGCCCGAAGAGCCACCTGGCAGGCCTCGGCGGGCATCGGCTCGCGGGACCGGCCGTTGTTGCACCAGCTCGGGCTGGCGTCATGGTCATTGCTCGGCGTGGTGGCATTGACCACGGTGGTGGTGTTGGCACTGGCCGCCATCAGCTCTGTGGTGCTCCCGCTCCTGTTCGCCGCGGTGCTCGCCGTTCTGTTCCGTCCGGTGGCCGGACGCATGGAACGACGTGGCATCCCGGCCGCGGCGGCCGCCGGGCTGGTCGTGGCCGGCCTGGTCATCGGCTGTGTGGCCGTGGTCGGTCTGACGGTGCAGGGCATCGTGGCCCAAAGTGATCGTCTCACCGACGAGATGGAGTCGGCTCTCCTCGAGCTGAACGTCAGCGAGGAGGACATCGCCGAACTACGCCAGCAGTTCGAACAGATGGATCCGAGCGTGCGTGCCGGGCTGGCCAAGGTGGCCACCACCGGGGCCCGGGCCGTGGCCGGTTTCGCCGTCGGCGCCCTTCTGGGCGTGCTGATCATGTACTACTTGATCAAGGACGGGCCCCAGATCCGGCAGTCTCTGGTCGCTCGGGTGCCACCGGCACAGACCAAGGACCTGGATGCGTTCATAACCGACACCTGTTTCGTGCTCCGTCGCTACTGGCTGGGGCGCAGCATCGTGTCGGCCATCGTGGCCTCGGTGGTGGGTGGGGCGGCGCTGTTGCTCGGCCTTCCTCTGGTACCCACGCTCATGGTGGTCACCTTCCTCGGCGGCTTCATCCCCTACGTGGGGGCGGTCCTGGGTGGGGCCTTGGGTGTGGTGGTCGGGCTGGCCAGCGGCGGTATCGGCGCCGCGGTCACGATGCTGGTGGTGGCCCTGGTGGCCAACCTTGTGATCGAGAACCTGGTCGAGCCCATGGTGACCGGACGTACCTTGGCGATCCATCCGTTGGCGGTGCTGGTGGTCACCACCCTGGGTGGAATCGTCGGTGGTGTGGTCGGGCTGGTCATGGCCGTCCCGTTGGCAGTTATCGGGGTCCGAGCCCTTCCGGCTCTGCGCCGCGCCCTCGACGAACCGCCGCAGGATCAGCCCGTCCCAGTGGAAGCAGTGGCAGACACGAACCGCTAAGGGTCCTAGCCCAGAGGTCCAGTCGTCGTCGCTGCGAGGTTGATCAGACCGAGGCGTTGCCTCGGTTTGACCATGCCGGGTCGATGGGTCGGCTCGACTACTGGCTTGCTCGGTCGTGGCGGCCGCAGGTGCTGCTCACCGGGTCGGCCGCTAGCACGTCGGCATCAATGATTGCATCGCACACCGGGCACGTGCCGTAGGTGCCCTGATCCAGTCGGGTCAACGCTGCCGCCACCGCGTCCAGGTCTCGTTCGATCCCATCCAACAGTTCCAGATCGAAGTCGTCCTGGTCGGGCCGGGTGCTGCCGGCGCCGTCTACGCCCGGTTCACTGCCGTCACCATCGGGAAGACCGGGCCCGTCTCCGGTGTGGTCGTCATCGTCACCGGCATCCAACTCGACGCCCTCGGGAAGAAAAGCCGCCAGGCCGATCTCGACATCTGCTGGCTCGACATCTGCTGGCTCGACCTCTGCGGGCTCGACATCTGCTGGCTCGACCTCGGTGCCGTCGCGGCCCTCGATGTCGTCCTGCCCACCGGTTTGGAGGCGTTCGTTCGCCTCCGCAGGCGGCGGTGCACTCTCCTCCTCGAGGCCAGCGGGCGGCCGTCCCGGGCCAGTCATGTCACCGGTGGGGACGGCCGCCTCTGGTGCGGCTTGTGAATCTTCAGGCTGGTCGACCACGGTCCGGCACCCTACCGGCGGTCGGCCCGTTACTCAGTAGCGCTCGCTCAGGCGGCGCAGACCGGGTCAGCCGATGCCGGGCGCATCTCGGAGTACAAGAGCAGCTCCCGGGCCAAGAACGTCGTCCACTGTTCGTCGGTCGCGGCCCGGTGGGCGGCGTACAAGTTGGCGGCGTGCAGCGACTCGTTGCAGTAGGAGGCGAGTTCGGCCACCAGGCCTTCACCCCGAGCGGTGACGGTGGTCAGCGCCGTGGACGGGTAGGCCGCGGCCGGATCGAAGCGTGAAGCGATCATCGATGTCGGTACGTCACCGACCCCGACGGTGGCGGGCGCTGCTCCATCCATGGTCGGGAGGAACCCCGAAGCCCCGATGGCTGCCTGGGGGCGAGAGGCCAACGGGTCCAGCGAGTCGCCGGCGAAGTAGGCGACGGTTCCGACCTGGTCCCACTGGTAGGCAGCGGCGTAGGAGATGACCGCTCCAGCCGAGAAGCCACCGATGGCCAGCCGGTTGGGGTCGACGCCGAGATCGGCGGCGTTGGCCCTCACCCAGCGGATGGCGGCCAAGGCGTCGTACTGGGCGGCATAGATGTTGCGGGCGCATTGGTTACGCCGTTGGATGTAGGTCGGGTCGGTGGGCGAACCGGTGTAGTCCTGCACCCATTGGCACAGGCTCGGGGGACGGGTTCCGGTGCCGACCAGGGTGGTGTCGGTGCGGTACTCGACCGAGATGCTCACGTAACCCCGCTTGGCGTACTCCTCGCCCACACCGTTGGCCAGGCCGAACATGGAGTCGATGCCGGCGGCGAAGCCCCCGCCGTGGAACCACAAGATCACCGGTCGGTTGGTGCGACCGTCCTCGGGGTCGGCCACCCACAGACGAAGCTGCTGGTTGCCGTCAACGAGGGCGGGCCGGGGGTCTTGCATCTCCATACCGGTACCGGCGTAGAGCGTTCCGCCGTAGTGCTCGTCGATGTTGGGGGCGGCACCCCAGGTGATCGGCGCCGCCTTGGGCGTCACCGACGGGGTGATGTCGGCCTGCTGACCGAGGTACAAGCCCGTTGGGCCGGGGTTGGGGGGAAGGCAGGCGGTGGCCACCATCCCGACGGCCGCGACCGCGGCCAGCTTCGTCAATCGTCCAAGCGCTTTCATGTTGCCTCCCTGTTCGTGTCGAAGCCGATGTTCGCGACTCGACCTGAACACAGGTCGTGAACAACCTGGGAAGTACCTGAGAGCCGGATACGAATGGGTACCCGGGGAGGATCGAGCACGACCCTTGTTCGAGCGCTGGATCGAGATCTAGTCGCCGCCGCCCCCGTCACTGCCACCCACATCAGTACCACCGCTGTCAGTACCACCGCTGCCGGTGCTGTGTCCGCCCCCATCGCCGTCGGATCCAGGATCTGAGTCGCCCTGATCTGACGTCGGGTCGCCTGCGACCTCACGGTCGTCGTCTCCTGTAGTTTCCCCGGCTTCCTCGGCCGGGCGCCTCGAGTCATCGCTGTCGGCTCCGGTCGACTCTGCTGCTGGGCGAGTGCCGCCATCGGCCATGGCCCCGACCGCGTCCCCTGCGGTCGCCGTCAGCGGCTTGCGCCGCCCCCACCAGAAGGCGAACGCCGCCCCCAAAGCCACCACGATGCTCATCCAGGTGTTGACCCTCATCCCCAAGATCAGCGACGCCGGATCCGAACGCAGTGACTCGACCCAAAGCCGTCCCACCGCGTAACCGAAGACGTAGACCAGAAACAGCTCGCCCCGACGCAACACCTTGCGCCGGTCCAACCAGATGATGAACCCGGCCAGCGACAGGTTCCACAGAGCCTCGTACAGAAAGGTCGGGTGGAAGGTCTCATAGGACTCCAACCCGGCCGGTCGGTGCTCGGGATCGATCTCCAGCCCCCAAGGGAGGTCGGTCGGCCCGCCGAAAACCTCCTGGTTGAACCAGTTGCCGACGCGGCCGATGGCCTGAGCGACCGGGATGGCGGGAGCGACCACGTCGAGCAGGTCACGGATCGGCCAGCCGTGGCGCCGCACCACCCACCAGCCCACCAGTACCCCGGCCGCGATCCCACCTGGGATGCCGAGGCCACCCTGGGTGATCTTCAGGGCGTCGACCCAATCGTCGCGGTACATCTTCCAGTCGGTGGCCACGTGGTAGAGCCGAGCTCCGATCACGCCCGCCGGAACTGCCCAGATGGCGATGGTGCTGATGTCGTCGGGATCGCCACCTCTGGCCTGCCAGCGTCGAGACGAGATGGTGACCGCGGCCACCACCCCCAAGGCGATGCACAAGCCGTAGATGTGCAGCGACAGCGGGCCGATCTCCCACACGTTCACCGACGGGCTGGGAATCGACGCGCTCAGCGCTCCGAGAACGGTCAGATCAGAGTTGGCCACAGCCACCGGGCTAGCACGCCTAGGACCGCGACATGGTCAGCCTCAGGCCCGACGCCCCAGGAACGCCAGCAAGCGAGTCTGGGCATCGGCATCGGCGGAGGGTTCGAGGCCAGGACCGCAAACCCCCTCGCTGCGCAGGTCTTCACCCATGCCCTGGGCTGCGGCCATGGCCCACTCGACATCGTCGGCATCGATCACCACCGGGAGGTCGACACCATGGCCGATGTCCCAGCGGTGCACCACTAGGTCGAAGCTCAACAGCTTGTCGACGACCTGTTCCCACGGCATCGGCTCGGCCAGGCCATCGAACTGTTCGAGGGCCAATGCCGGATCTTGGAGTTGGGCGTAGATCTGGTCGCTCACGTTGAGCCAGGCTCCGACCGGGTCGCTACCCGGCGACGGGCCCGGTCCGAGCTCTCGTCCCATGAAACCGGCCACCAAGCTCTGGGTCTCGATGACGTGGCGAAGCACGTCCAGCACCGACCAGTCCTCACAAGGTGATGGGTCATTCCAGCGGTGAATGTCGACGTCGGCCACGGTGTCGGCGAACAGGTCTGCCAACCGGTGATATCGCTCGGCGATCGTTTCCGGCCGCGCTTCCAGATCGATTTCGCTCATGAGGAGATGTTCGCGCCTGGCGCCGATCCGTGCCCGCGATTGTTGGCCGATCATCAGAGGAGCCGCGCCTCAGTCGAAGGGGTGACCGGCCACCTCGGGGCGGTTGGCGTTGGCCACCAGCACGAAGCGGTGGCGGCGGCCGAAGCGGTGCACCGGCTCGAACCAGCGCACCTTGTACCGATGCCCGCCACCGGCGGTCGTGGCGTCGCCGACCGGTCCCAGGTGGGTGACGGCCAACGACCAACCCTGGTCGTCCACGCGGCGCCCGTGATCGAGGGCCAACTCCCAGGTCCGACCGTTGTCGTCGCTGGACTCGACTCGTAGCAACGGCTCGTGCCAGTGCAGATCTCCGGGGGCGACGTCGATCCACGTCTGTTCCCAGAAGCCGTCGGTGGTGGCCGTCGGGTCGGTGAACCGCGCTCCTCGTTCGAAGCCCCGCACCGGCTCGGCCGACACCGCTGATGAACCCGAACCCGCCAGCGTCGGCTTGGGTAGGAACCTCCGCACCCCGACGTCCCAGGACCGCTGCGCGCACACATCGGCGAACACCGATCGGTCCACGGTGTCGCGAGCCAGGCGCCCGGCTTGGGCGGCCACGAACTGCTGGGTGTCAGGGCCGTAGAGGGTGTGGCCGCCTTCGTAGAACTGACGGGTGTACTCCTCGGCGGTGGCCACATAGCCCCAGTAGTCGTTGACCACCGAAGACACGATCACCTTCGGGAGGTCATGATCGTCGAGGGCTCCGGGCGCATCGACCTCCCCGGCGATGTCGGGCCGACTGGTCGCCAGGGCGTCTCGGACCGCGGCCGCCACCCGACGACCGGACTCGACGGTGGTCTCGAACGGCAGCCCGACCAGCACCCGGTCCCCCACCCGCACCACCTGGAGCGGCATGACCCGGGGAAAGCCCCGCTTGGGCAACACCACGGGTTGGAGCCAACGGGAACCGATGACCCACTTCTCGCCTTGGCTGTTGGCCGTACCCCAGCGTTTGGGTGTTCCCGGCTTGAACGGGGGGATGTGGTTGACGACCGGGGTCAAGTTCTCGGTGGCCCCCGCCACCAGCGCCGCGCCCACCGCTGGCCGGTCGGGCAGTTCGGTCCCGTCGATCCGACGGTTCTGGGCCACGTCCAGGTCGATCTCACGCAAGCCGACGTCGAGTGGAATCCGATCGGAGAGGGTGTCACCGAGAGTCCGGTACAGCTCGAAGGCTTCGGCACCGACCCCGGCGCCTATCCGCTTGGCTTCGCGGTGACCAGCCAGGCTCGGACGCAGCGCGGGCGCCACGTCGGCATGGGTGCCCTCCATGGCCCCCACCACCGGTCGGGTACCGGACGTAGCCTCGATCCGGTCCCCCAGTTCGCCCTTGAGGTAGGCCCACAGGTCTGCGTTGTACTCCCGGGCTTTCATGGAGATGCCGGTGCCGTGGATGGAGAACACCACCGCCGCCGTCAGGGGCTCAGTCCCCGCCCCTACCACGCGGTCCACCCTCAGCAGGTGAAGCTCAGGGTTGACGGCCACCCACTTGCGTTGAGGATCCTGGCGCTTGTCGGTGACGCTGCGGTTCTGGACGTGTGGGTCCAGCGAACGATTGCGGGTCAACCCCCAGACTTCACAGGTCCCGAAGGCGGCCCGGGCCGGTCCCCGGCGACGATAGGCGTCGATGATCCCTGTCGAGATGCGCTCGACCAGGAACTGGGTCCACCCCGGGTCGAAACCGGCCTTGTTCGACGCGTGCTGGTTGTAGAAGTCCGATCCCAGGAACTGGCCCGGTCCGGCGTGGGTGTGGGTGGCACCCATCCAGATTCCCGCCAGCGGGATGTCGGTCTCCTCGGCCACCGCTTCGGCCACCAGGTGTTGGAGAATCGGCGACCCTCCCAACAGGTCGAGTTGGACGATGGCCAGTGACGACCGACCCGAACGCAGGTGGGTGATGGCGGCCCGCAACCGGGTGTGGAACCCGATACCGGTGTGGGCGTTGGCCGAGTAACCGGCCTTGGGCATTCCCGGCGGAGGGGTGATGTCGACGAGGGCGGCGCCGGCCAGCAGCCCCTCTACCTCGGGCAACTCGACGGGAGGGCGGGGCGTGACCGAGAACCTCAGCCGATCAGAACGCATGAACTTCCGGGTTGTGGCCGGATCACCCGAGAGTGGAGACCTGGTCATGGCTGATCCTCGGTAGACGGTGAGATG
>WBZL01004223.1_pt1 | contig 12596 bp, 9 predicted proteins | sample 5204291 | NCBI WGS metagenome assembly WBZL01 (sample SAMN12344345, study PRJNA552823) | activated sludge metagenome | biome: Activated sludge suspended growth; feature: Nitrification reactor; material: Wastewater; isolation source: activated sludge from nitrification reactor of wastewater treatment...
GAGATCCAGGCCACAAGGCCAGCCAAAACATGCATTAAGCATCATTGGGCGCAGGCGGGCGCCAGCCGTCTGGTTGTGCCCAACGTGGTGCGGAAGTGAAAAATTCACAGCCTCTCAGAGTAACGGACTCATCACCTGCACGGCATTTTCGAGGACGCGACGCCAGTGTGGGCGCACGCGCCATTTTTCCAGCAGCAAGGGCCGTGAACGAGATTCGTAATGGCGTTGCAGTTCGCGGACTTCAGCCGAGAATTGCTGGTCGTAAGCGATCAGCGAAATCTCGAAATTCAGTTCGAAGCTGCGCAGATCAAGGTTGACGGTTCCGAAGATCGTCACCTGTTCATCAATGACCATGCTTTTGGTATGCAGCAGACCGTCTGCGAAATGCAGGATGATGATGCCGACGGCGAGCAGGTCGTCGTTGTAGGCATCGCTGGCGTAACGGACCAGCCAGGAATCCACCTTCTCGGGAACGATCAGAATTACACGCACGCCACGGGCGGCCGCCGAGCGGAGCGCGACCAATAGCATCTCACTGGGAACGAAGTAGGGTGTGGTCAGAACGATCTCGCGTCTGGCCGCGTAGATTGCCGTGAGCAGCAGCGCCTCGATATGGCGGGTCGAGGCCTGCGGACCGGACGGGAAGATCTGCACCTGGCTGTTACCGGCGAGCGACAGGGCGGGTGCTTGCGGCGGTGCGAAATCGCCGCCGGACTGCAAGACAGTCAGCGACAGCGACACCGCTTCGAGCGCCCAGGCCGCCGGGCCTTCGATCCGGACCATCGCATCGACCCATTCGCCGACGCCGGCGCTCTGCTTGAAGAAGCGCGGGTCGGCGATATTCATGCTGCCGGTGTAGGCGAGGCGGCGGTCGATGACGGCGATTTTGCGATGATCACGAAGGTCAAGGCGGACGAACAGCACGCGCAGGGGATTGACCGGCAGGACTTCGACGATCTCGACGCCCGCGGTGCGCAGCCGTTCGATCGCCGTACTGCGGAAAAAGGAACGACTGCCAAGCGAATCCATTAGCGCGCGACAGAAGACACCGCGGCCTGCGGCATTGACCAGCGCGGTTACTAGGTCATCGACGAAGCCGCCGGCACTCCAGATGTAGAACTCCAGGTGCACCGTACTGCGAGCGGCATCGATGTCGGCAATCAGCGTGCGCATGATCGACTCGCTGTCGATGAGCAGTTGCAGTCGATGGCCGCCCATCAGCGGCAGGCCGGCAAGACCGGTTGCGAGTCGGCTGATGCTCTCCGCTCCACTGGAGAGGGTGGCGGGCGCAACCACGTCTTTCACCGGAAAATTTCCGGCCCAACGGAGGATTTGCGGTTGCAGGGTAATGGCTCTTTGCATCCAGGTCCTGCCGAGACGGCGTTCGCCGATCAGCAGATACGCCAGTGCGCCGATGGCTGGCAGAAGAATGACCAGCAGTAGCCACGCCAGCGCCGTGCCGTGCGAACTTCGCCGCGAAAAGATGCGCAGCGAAACCGCTAGTGCCAGCGCCAGATAGACGAAGGAAAGAAGACTGAAAACCATATAGGGCAGTATGAGACTGTTGCAGCGAATGGGTCAACGTGATGCACCACAGCAGTAGGCTATTGTCGGCAGCTACCTCAACCTCCCGGAAACCAAGCGTCTGTTTGGTGGAATGGCCGCGATGGGCGCTCCGCAGCACATCGCCGGGTGCAGTAGTGTCCATTCATGCGCGCATCGCCAACTGTCGGAAATTCTTACAGTTTGTTATCGGTGCTGCCGATTCGCCTTGACAAGTGTTTGATTTGATTCTTTTGTCATAGATCGGCGTGATTCTTGCTTGGTAATACCATGCCGTAGGATTGGTGGCTGCCATATAGAATCCTGCGGCATTAAAAATAACCATCATATATCAGACGATTAGGAGGTGCAGATGAAAAGTTCAGTGCTTGTTGCGGCAATGTCTGCGACCATGTTTTTCGTAACGCCTTTGGTGCATGCGGAGTTGATCAGGTTTCACGCCAAGCTCAACGGTTTGAACGAGGTTCCGTCAAATGCTTCGCCGGGCATCGGATTGGCCGAAATCGAGTTCGACACAACGGCCCACACCATGCACGTAACCGCAGATTTTTCTGATCTGCTGGGCACGGTCACCGTCGCGCACATTCATTGTTGCACGCCTCTACCACTGACGTCGACCGCCGGAGTCGCGACAACAACACCCACCTTTCCCGGTTTCCCGGCCGGAATCACGAGCGGCAGCTATGACCAGCTTTTTGACCTGACTCAGGCCTCCTCTTTCAGCGCTGCGTTCATTACGGCCAACGGCGGTACGCCCGCAGGTGCCGAAGCGGCGCTGATCGCCGGTAGCAAAATCGGTAGAAGCTACTTCAATATTCACAGCAATCAGTTTCCCGGCGGCGAGATCCGGGGCTTTCTGGTTCCTGAGCCGACAACGCTCGGCCTGCTGGCCCTGGGACTGGTTGCCGGCCTGGTTTCGCGCTGCCGCCAGCGTATCCTGACTTCGCCAATCCAGCGAGGTAGCTAGCCCCGCTGCCGTAGCCGGCCCGCGATGCAGCGCGGGCCGTGGGAGGGATCGTGGGGGTGATGTCATGCCCGTTGGCGGAGCTGGTTATGAGCTGGAGGATTCAATGAGTCGCTGCACACATGCGGTGTTCAACCAGAGCACCCCCTTCGTCGACGTCAATTTGTTTACCACCCACCGTGCCCTGGCCGACGCGCTCAGCTTCAACCATGCCGGCTTTGACGCCGCGCGCTTTGCAGGACTCGGCGCCGAGATGGGGTCGGCCGAGATGCAGCGGCATGCGCGGCTGGCCAACACCTTTACACCGCAATTGAGGACCCATGACCGCTATGGTCATCGTGTAGACCAGGTCGATTTTCACCCGAGCTACCACGCCCTGCTGGCGGCGGCGCTGCGTCATCGCCTGCATGGCGCACCGTGGTCGGCGGGTACAGGAGGGCACGTCGAGCGTGCCGCGGCTTTCATGTTGTTTACCGAATGCGAGCCGTCGGTGCTCTGCCCGGTGTCGATGAGTTATGCGGTCATGCCGGCCTTGCGCGCCAACGCCGCGATCTACGCCGAATGGGCTGCGGGCCTGGCCAGCGACCGTTACGATCAGCGCTTCCTGCCTTTCCAGGAAAAAACCGGCCTGACGATGGGCATGGGGATGACCGAGAAGCAGGGCGGTTCGGACGTGCGTGCCATCACCAGCCGGGCCGACATCGACGGCGAAGACGCCTGGGGCCGCCGCTACCGCATCACCGGCCACAAATGGTTTTTCTCGGCACCGATGTGTGACGCCTTCCTGGTGCTGGCGCAGACTCCCGGTGGCCTGTCCTGCCTGTTCCTGCCGCGGATCCTGCCCGACGGCACGGTCAACACGATTGCCATCCAGCGCTTGAAGCACAAACTCGGCAACCATGCCAACGCCAGCTCGGAGGTCGAGTTCGACGCGGCCTGCGCCTGGCTGGTCGGTGATGAGGGCCGTGGCGTACCACAGATCCTGGCCATGGGCGCGCTCACCCGACTCGATTGCGCGCTCGGTACCGCTGGCCTGATGCGGCATGCCCTGTCTCTGGCCTTGCACCACACTGCGCAGCGCCAGGCTTTTGGCAGATCCCTGGCCGATCAGCCGGTGATGAAGAATGTGCTCGCCGACCTGGCGCTCGAGAGCGAGGCAGCGACGGCGTTGGCGCTGCGTTTGGCCCGCGCGGTGGACCACAGCGAGAACGGGCAGGATGCTAGCGGCCACGAAACCCTGTGCCGCCGCTTGCTGACGCCGATCGCCAAATTCTGGATCTGCAAGCGCGGCAGCCTTTTCGCGCAGGAAGCGATGGAATCCCTGGGGGGAAACGGTTACGTCGAGGAGCAGGGCGAGGGCGTGATGGCGCGCATCTACCGCGAGATGCCCCTCAATTCAATCTGGGAAGGAGCCGGCAACATCATGGTGCTGGACCTGCTGCGTGCCTTGCGTGCTCCAGGTATGGCCAGTGCCCTGGAATACGAGATCTCGCCGGTGCGGCGTGCACATCCGGCACTTGAGCGGACCTTTGCAACGACGCTGCAGGCCATCGACGGCCTCCGGGAAGAAGCACAGGCCCGCTGTCTGGCGCGCGACCTGGCGCTGCTGCTGCAGGCCGCCTTGCTGCGCCAGCATGCCAGCGACGCGGTCTTTGACGCTTTCTGCGCGTCTCGCTTCGAGGCCGCGGCTGACGTTTTCGGTTTGCTGCCGGCTGGCGTCGACCTCGATGCCATCATTACGCGGGCGATGCCTGTGCAGATGGCCTGACGGTCATGACTTGCCCAGGTGTTCCCGATCAGGAGAGTGGAGATCGCACCCCCATTCGCCGGCGGTCGATGATCCTCACGCTGCGGGTGTGGTCGTGGCTTCCGTCGGCAGAGCCGAACCGCGCCAAAGGGGGCGCTGACCCGACCGATGGCCTGCACCCGACGGCGTTATAATCCATCTCTGCATGCGCGATGTGTGTCGCCTGCCCGTCCGCAACCAGTGAGGAATCCCCGATGAATGATCACCGTGCGCGTGCCAAGGCCTTCTTCAATGCGCTTGATCTGGACAAACCGATCGAATTCGGCGTGGCCGGGTTGGTCGACGGTGGTCTGGACCGGCAACTCTACGTCGAGAATATTCATGGCGATGGCGAGTTCGATTTGGTGCAGCAGTTGGCCGACCAGATCGATTTCGCCGCCAGCGCCGGGGCATACCTGTTTACCGGTAATCGCGGCACCGGCAAGACCACCGAGTTGCTGCGTCTGGCGAAGATCCTTGACGACCTGGGTTGCGAAGTGTTCTACATCGACCTGACCGAATACCTGATCCTGACGCAGCGTATCGAAATTACCGATTTCCTGTTCGCCGTGCTCGGAGCGTTCTCGGAAAAAATCACCGCGCGCTTCGGCGAGAACCCGGGCAAGCAAGGATTCTTCGCGCGCGTCTGCTCGTTTCTGCAATCCGACGTCAAGCTTACCGAAGTGAAGCTGCCCGCCGGGCCGATGGAACTCAAGGCTTCGTTGCAGCAGAACCCAACCTTCAAGGAAGAACTGCAGAAGAAGACGCGTGGCCTGGTCGAGCAGATCGTCAAGCAGGCGCGGACCTTCGCAGGCGAAGCCGTCGAATATGTCCGTGACCAGCGCCAGGACCCTGACCGCAAGGTGGTGCTGATCGTCGATTCGGTCGAGCGCCTGCGTGGCGTCGGCGATTCGGCCGACGTTCGCGAGGTCTTCAAGAGTGCCGAGACCCTGTTCGCTTCGCACGCTGACAAGCTGCGCTTCACCGGACTCTCGGTGGTCTACACCGTCCCGCCCTACCTTTCTGCCCTGGCTGGTGGTCTGGGCGCCTACTACGCTGGCGGGCGAATCTATACGCTGCCGAGCGTTCACATCTACCAGTGCCGGCCAGCCTCGGGAGTCTGCCCGGCACCCTATGCGCTGGGCGAAGAAAAGATGCGCGCGATTGTGGAACGGCGCTACCAGGCGTGGCGTGACTTCCTCAGCGAAGCGCAGTTGGCACGACTGGCGCTCAGTTCGGGGGGCGACCTGCGTGATTACTTCCGCATGCTGCGCCTGGCAATCACCCGTTCGCCGATGCGCGATGCGCTGGCGCTGTCCGACGCGGTGCTGCGCGATACCGAGGATGCCGTGCGCAGCGACATGCTGCCGATTGCCGCCGACGATCGCGCATGGCTCGCCAGGATCATGGCCAGCCACAAGCCGGAGTTGCCGAGTCTCGACGAGTTGCCCGATTTCGCCCGGCTGCAACAGGGCAAGTACATTCTGCAGTACCGCAACGGTGACGACTGGTTTGACGTGCACCCCCTGTTGCGGCGAGAAGTGGGCGAGGGGTGAAGTCCGACCGGATCGAGGATCTCTGGAGTCAGTTGCGACTGCACATCGAGTGGGCAAAGGGCTTCAGCCTGATCCTGCTGTTCGCCCAGCACCCGCAACCGGTCAAGCTGCTGCGCGAGCGTCTCGCGGACAGTCTGCGTCTGCGGACGCAGCGCCTGCGCGTGTGGCAGCCGAGTTCGACAGACGAGGTCGGGACTCTGGCCGAACAAATCTTCAAAGCATCCGGCAATCTGGCTGCCGGCCCGCTGTGGGTCGAACTCTGGCGGCACGCTGCTGAAGGGTCCTGGCAGCAGGCGCGGACGCAGCTTCTGCTGCGCCTCAACGAGCGTCGCTTTCTGCTCGAACGTGATCTGCGAAAGCCCCTGCTGCTGCTGTTGCCGCAGGAAGAGCATGGGACGGTCTACGTTTACGCTCCAGACCTCTGGGCCATTCGTAGCTTCAGTGCAGACTTACCGAATCCACCGAATCCGCCCCCCAGGGAACTACGTGGTCACGCGGCCGCCGGGCCGGCGAGAACGGAGCTAGTGAGCGCGTCCAGGCAGGCGAACGAACTCGAGTGGGAACGTCTCTGGACCGGCACGGCCGATCGCGCCCGCCTGGATCCGCGCGATGGCTTCGCCGCTTTCGCAGCGGCGCGCGAACGCGGTGACCTCGATGCAGCGGGCGTCGTGGCGGCGCAAACGCTCGAGCTGGCGCGTGCTCAGGTCGTGGCGACATCGACAATGATCGGCGAACGGAACCTCGTAATCGCCGTGAGCCAGCTCGGCGATCTCGCCGCCGACCTCGGCGACCTCGAAGCGGCGCGCGGCGCGTACGGCGAGAGCCTCGAACTGAGCCGGCGGCTGCGTACGAGCCTGGGCGACACGCCGCAGGTGCTGCGCGACCTGTCGGTCTCGCTCGATAATGTTGGGGGCGTCGCCGCCGACCTCGGCGACCTCGAAGCGGCGCGCAGTGCGTACGGCGAGAGCCTCGAACTGAGGCGGCGGCTGCGTACGAGCCTGGGCGACACGCCGCAGGTGCTGCGCGACCTGTCGGTCTCGCTCGAAAGGGTTGGGGGCGTCGCCGCCGACCTCGGCGACCTCGAAGCGGCGCGCAGTGCGTACGGCGAGGGCCTCGAACTGAGGCGGCGGCTGCGTACCAGCCTGGGCGACACGCCGCAGGTGCTGCGCGACCTGTCGGTCTCGCTCGAAAGGGTTGGGGGCGTCGCCGCCGACCTCGGCGACCTCGAAGCGGCGCGCAGTGCGTACGGTGAGGGCCTGGAGCTTTGTCGGCAATTGCATGCAGCCTTGCCAGAACACCCGCGATTCGCCAAGGAGCTGACTGACGCAGAAACTCGATGGGCCGCACTGTCGGAGCGCTGACAGTCGCGTCTGCGACCCGCCGCGAGTGCCTTCCTGGTTGCGTATGGCTCAACCGTCCGGGGCAAGATGCTGGATGATCGCGTCGCCACCTGGGAAGCCGGCAACCTCAATCGATGCTGTCGGCGCCCCGGAACAGCTTGCCATTGACCGCCTGCGCCGGTACGCCGAAGATGCCGCGCGCAAGGGCCTTGTCGCCCTGGTGAATTTAATGGCGCGCCATCGGCGACATCAGCAGGAGATGCAGGAATTTGTCGATTCCTCTGGCCAGCCAGCCAAGCGATTTGTGGATCATGGCGGCATAGAGGTCACCGGTGGCGATGCTGCGCTGATTGCGTGCGCGCTCAACAATCATCATCATCTGTTCGCGGTTGAGGTCGGTTGTCATGGGTGTCTTCCTTGAGTTTTCTCGGTTCCCGAGAGTGCAACGCTACTGTAATTGTTCGCCGATGCACCGGCAAACGATCAATAATCAGCCGATGCGTGAGAATATCTCTTCCATATGACTTACCGATTGCCCCCTCTGAACTCGCTGCGTGCCTTTGAAGCGGCGGCCCGCCATCTCAGTTTCAAGGATGCCAGCGAGGAATTGGCAGTGACGCCGACAGCCATCAGCCACCAGATCAGGGGTCTTGAGGAATACCTCGGCTTTTTGCTCTTTCACCGCCTGACGCGCGCACTGGATCTGACGCGCGAAGGCCGGGCGATGCTGCCGAAGGTGCGTGAAGGCCTGGAATGCTTTGCCGCCGCGATCGAAAGCACACGGCTGCATGAAGCCGCTGGGCGCTTGCTGATCACGACTCCGCCGGCTTTCGCCAGCCGGTGGCTGATTCGCCATTTGCCTGCTTTTACTGCCGAGCACCCGGAGATCCAGCTGCACATGGCCGCGTCCGTAGAGACGATCGATGCCCATGATGCTTCGGGTGTTTCAGGACTCGCAGGAATCGACGTACGCGACGACGAAACCGAATTATTCATCCGCTTTGGGCGGGGTCATTACGACGGTTGCCGCGTTGACCGACTGTTCGTTCCGGCCTATGCGCTGGTGTGCAGTCCGCGCCTGCTGTTCGGAATGCGGCCACTGAACGTGCCATCCGATCTTCGGCGCCACAATCTTCTGCATGACGAGTCGATCATGGAACTGATGGACCGCCCGACCTGGGCCGAATGGCTGCAGGTCGCAGGGGTCAGTGGTGTCGACCCGGATGCCGGCACCCACTTCAGTGACTCGGGATTGGTTCACGCGGCGGTGATCGATGGCGTTGGCGTGGCCATTGCCTCTATTCCGTTGGTCGAAGCCGAGGTTGCTGCCGGGCGTCTGGTGATGCCCTTCGACATCATCATTCGCCGCACCCAGGCCTATTACCTGGTGGTGCCGGAAGCCGTTGCCGACCGCCCGATCGTCAACGTCTTTCGCACGTGGTTGCTCAGCGAAGCCGCGCAGGTTGCCCAGAAATAGCCTGACGGCCGTTCGAGCGGCACTCGAACGGCCGTCTGCAGCTAATGCCGGCGCGACGATCGCCGGCCATCTTACCTGTCGCCAGTGGCCTTATGCAGTGCCGGCCATCATCGGCGAATCGCCGTTCTCCGCAGGTTTGGTCGAAGGCACCGCTTTGCTGGTCGCCAATTGGCGTACCTCGGTGCTCAACTCGATGACCCGTAGCGAGAGCTGCTCGATGTCGCGCCTAGTTGCCAGGAGAACGAAATCGAGAGGCCGGAGAAAGCGTTCCCTGACGACCTGTTCGCCGCGCTGAATGGCGGTATTGGCGGTGCTCATCAGCTCGGCCGATTTTTCATCGATCTGTTGGCAGGCCTTCGGTGGCATGGCCTTGCTTTCACGAAGAAGGGTCTCGACGGCTCTGACACTGCTCCTGGCGGCTAGTGAATAAGCGCCCAGGCCGCCAAGCCACAGCTTGCGTGTTGCCTCCAGAGCTTTCAGCAGAACTTGCTGACCGCCGACCCGATCGACCCATACGCTAACTGTCTTGCTCATTTATTTCTCCTTTGTCTGACTGCAATTGAAAGTTCTTGCAGTTGCCTTTGCAACCACTATCGGTGAGTCTATCGGGAAGGTCTAGAGGAAACACACTAAAGGTTCGGGCGTGTTTCACTCTGGAACGGCTGTTCCTTGATGATGTATGCTTGACGCGTCGGGATCAGGGACGCTGACGGTGCTCCAGGGAAAGTTGGTCGGCGTGTACCGGTGGCGGGGGGGTCGTAAGGCTTGCCGTTGTCGCGGCGATGGATGGCCGTGAGTGTGCAGGAAAATCAATGAAGGGCGAAGGGAACCTCGATGACCAAACTCTCCTTGCTGGATGTGGCTTTCTTCATCGCCGAGTCAAAGGCAAGCCCGAAGCACGTGGGTGGCCTGATGATCTGCAAACGGCCGCCTCGCGCGAAGACCAGCTTTGCCGCCGATCTGTTCAGGGAGTATCTCACTTTTACCGATGTCCAGCCGCCGTTCAACCGGATCATTCGTTTTTCGCTGACGGCCATGCCGAGCTGGCAGGAGTGCGAAGCGGTCGAGCTCACCGAGCATCTGTTCTATCATCAGTTGCCGCGCGGCAAGAATGGCCGGGAGGAATTGTACCGGCTGGTATCGGACCTGCACCAGCCGATGCTCGACCGCTCGCGGCCCTTGTGGGAGGTGCATGTCATCGATGGTCTGAGCGAAGCCCGCTTTGCCCTCTACGTCAAGATCCATCACGCCAGTGCGGACGGCGTGACCATGATGCGCTGGGCCGTTAATTCGCTGTCCTCGACCGCCGACGATCTCGAACTCAAGCCGCTCTGGTCCGTCCCGCACATCGCAGGGGCGGGATCGCCACTCAGGGAGAAGATGGCCAGGTCACTGCTTGTCGATCTTGCGGGTGCCGGCAAGCATGTTCTGGGGATTGGCCGTCTTGCTGCGATGTTGCTCCTGGAAAGTGTCAAGCTCACCAAAAATGCCATTTCGCTGCCGTTTGTTGCTGATGGTAATACTCCGCTGACCGGGCAAGTGACGGCTGGCCGTCAGTTTGCAACTACCAGCGTGAGTATGGAACGGGTCAGCCTGATTCGTACCAGAACCCGCTCGACCTTGAACCATGTCGCACTGACCTGTCTGGACGGTGCCTTGCACCGCTATCTGCGTGAAGAGGGCGTCGACCTGCAAAGGCCGATCACGATTCAGATGCCGGTCAACCTGCGCAAGGAGGGTGATCAGCGCGTCGGCAACAAGATCGGCATCATCCAGGTCGAGCTGTCACCGCCGACCGACGATCCCTACGTTCGTCTGCGCAACATCGGTTTTTCGCTGCGTAACGTACGCACCATGATCGACAGCGTCGAACCCGAGGCGATTGAGTCCTATACGCTGATTACCGGCGTCGTCGGGCAACTCGCGGAAATGCTCAAGCTTAGCAACCATTTGCCGCCGACCGGCAATACGCTGGTCTCGAACGTGCCTGGTCCTGCCGAGTATCTGTATCTCAAGGGCGCGCGGCTCGAGGAACTGCATCCGATCAGTACCCTACCGGCCGGAAACCTGCTGAACATCACCCTGTTCAGCTATGCCGGGCAGCTTTATTTTGGTTTGATCGCCACCGATGAACTGCCCAACCTCCAACGCTTGAGCCACTACATCGCCGCAGCCTTCACCGAACTTGAACAGTCCGTACTTGACGCGGGCAAGCCTGTTTCCTAGCTGCACGGCGACTTCGTTGGCGCCAGACCACGCCATTCCGGGTGGAACAACCTGCTCAAGGTGCTTCAAACTTGCGACGAGGTACTGGAAATCGGCTTGCCGGTTTGGGACAGGAGCAACTGAAACTCCTCGAATGTCATGTCGAAGACTTCGCTGAGTTCCGGGAGGCGACGATCCGGAATGTGGCGCCGGTCGGGGAGATGATCAGTTCGTCCATTGTCGTGTTGGCGCCTGTCAAGTCTGCTTCGAGTCTTCTCGGTGGGCATTGCGGTTGCTTTCGAGGTATGCTGAAGTAATAGTCAGAAAATAGCGGCGACCAGCCAGCGGCACTGTGTGAAATGTCACAGCGCCATGTAATGGTCGTGACGAGGGAAGGGAATGGACGACTTTTCAAGCGATGATCATGCGAACGCTCCGCTGGCCGAACGCCTGCGACCGAAGACTCTGTCCGAGGTCATCGGGCAGGCGCATCTGCTTGGTCCCGGTAAGCCGCTGGCCATGGCTTTCCAGTCCGGCCAGTTGCACAGCATGATCCTTTGGGGGCCGCCAGGAGTCGGCAAGACGACGCTGGCGCGTCTCATGGCAGATGCCTTCACTGCCGACTTCATCGCCATCTCGGCGGTCTTTGCCGGTGTCAAGGACATCCGTGAGGCGGTGGCACGTGCTGAAATCACGCGCGCGCGCAGCGGACGGCGGACGATACTTTTTGTTGACGAAGTGCATCGCTTCAACAAGGCACAGCAGGATGCCTTTTTGCCCTATGTTGAAGGCGGGCTGTTGACCTTTGTCGGTGCGACAACCGAAAACCCGTCGTTTGAAGTCAATTCGGCGCTGCTTTCGCGCGCTTCGGTTTACGTCTTGCATTCACTCACGGCCGAAGAGATGGGACAGCTCCTGGCGCGCGCGCGCCGGCAGGTCTTGCCAGGGCTGTCTTTCGATGATGACGCGCGCTCGCGCCTGATCGGTCTCGCCGATGGCGATGCGCGACGTCTGCTCAACCTGATCGAGCAGATCCAAACGGCCACCAGAACCGTCCAGACCAGCAACATCGATGGTGCTTTCATTGACCGCGCGCTGGCGCAGAACCTGCGTCGCTTCGACAAGGGCGGTGATGCCTTTTATGACCAGATCTCGGCGTTGCACAAGGCGGTTCGCGGATCGTCTCCGGATGCCGCGCTGTACTGGTTCTGCCGGATGCTCGACGGTGGCGCCGATCCACGCTATCTGGCACGTCGCGTCGTGCGCATGGCCTGGGAAGACATTGGCCTTGCCGATCCACGTGCGGCGCGCATCGCGCTCGATGCTGCCGAGACTTTCGAACGTCTGGGTTCTCCCGAAGGCGAGCTGGCTCTTGCCGAAGCGGTACTCTACCTGGCCATGGCGGCCAAGTCGAATGCCGCTTACCTCGCGTATAATGCCGCGCGCAGCTTCATCTGTGGCGACGGCTCACGGCCGGTGCCGGTGCATCTGCGCAATGCGCCGACACGCCTGATGAAGAACCTGGGTTACGGAAAAGACTATCGCTACGCGCACGACGAGGCGGACGCCTACGCTGCAGGCGAGGCGTATTTCCCCGAGGGCATGCCGGCGGTCGAGTGGTATCGACCGGTCGCGCGCGGCCTCGAGATCCGGATTGGCGAAAAGCTCGCGCATTTGCGCGAACTTGATCGCCAGGCAAGACAGA
>WBZL01004224.1_pt1 | contig 12594 bp, 11 predicted proteins | sample 5204291 | NCBI WGS metagenome assembly WBZL01 (sample SAMN12344345, study PRJNA552823) | activated sludge metagenome | biome: Activated sludge suspended growth; feature: Nitrification reactor; material: Wastewater; isolation source: activated sludge from nitrification reactor of wastewater...
TTCGTGCGGCTCGGCCGAGACCCGCAGCCCGCTCCCGGGATCAGCCTCGGCGATGACGAGCAGGCGGCGGTCGGTCACCGCGAGCAGGACGGCGTGCCCGCCCGTGGGTCGGTAGGGGTAGCGCAGCTCCACCAGCACCTCGCCGGCGTCCAGCTCCTCCCCGAGGGCGACGAGGAACCGGTGCGCCTCGTCCGATTGCGGGGCCCGGCCCTCGACGGGCGCGCCCTCGGCGCCGCCGTCTGACAGGTAGGCCAGCAGGAGCTGCACGATCCGGTCATCGAGGCCCGGCGAGCGACCCGGCACACCCGCGCCGGCCGCGGCGGCGCACCCCGATGATCGCAACCGGTGGTCGGTCCACCCGCGGCCGTCCCACCACCGCAGACCCCCGTTCCCTGTCGGCATCGGATCAGGGTGCCAGCCCGGTACACCGCCCATTGCAGGGATGCTATTCAGCGGCACCGATCGCCCGAGCGCACCTCCGTCCCGCGTCGGCGGTGCGTGCCGTGGCGGTCAGCCGGGGTCGTAGTCGAAGCCGAGCGCCGGCGCCGGCACCAGTGCGTGCAGCGGGATCCCGGCCACCTCGGCCAGGGCGCCGACGGTGCCGCCCCGGTCGACCAGGGGCAGGAGCAGGATCGGCTCGGCCCGCCCCTCGTCGCGGACGACCTCGGCGGCCTCCAGCATGGAGACGCCGCGGGTGACCGCATCCTCGGTGATGACCACCTTGTCGCCCGGCCGCAGCACGCCGGCGATGCGACCGCCCGTCCCGCCCGCCTTGGCCTCCTTGCGGACGGTGAAGCTGCGCAGCATCCGGCCCCGCGTCGCGGCGACGGCGGCGATCGAGTACGCCATCGCGTCGGCGCCGACGGTGAGGCCGCCGATGGCGGTGGCGTCGTCGGGGATCACCTCGAGGGCGGCCTCGGCGACGAGCAGCATCCCCTCGGGCGAGCACGTGGTGGCCTTGGCGTCGATGAACCAGTCGCTCGTGCGCCCCGACTTGAGGGTGTACGGCCCGTCGGTGCGCACGGCGTGCTCGCGCAGGTGGGCGATGAGGGCGTCGATCCTCGGGTCGGCGCTCACGTCCACGGCCTCTCGCAGGAGCTGCTCGGACTGCTCACGTCAGGTGGACCTCGCCGGTGCCGGGGGTGATGGTGCCGATCTCGACGGCGGCGTGGCCGTGGTCGGCGAGGACGGACAAGGCGGCGCCGGCGTCGGCGGGGGGCACGACGAGCACCATGCCGATGCCCAGGTTGAACACCTTGGCCATCTCGGCGGGCTCCACGGGCCCGAGACGCTGGATCTCCGAGAAGATCCGTGGGGTCTCCCACGTGCCGGTGCTCACCTCGGCGTCGGCGCCGTCGGGCAGCACCCGGTTGAGGTTGCCGGCCATCCCGCCCCCGGTGATGTGGGCGACGGCACGGACGTCGACCGCGGCGATGGCGGCCCGGACCGCGGGCGCGTAGATCACCGAGGGCACGAGCAGCTCGTCGGCGACGGTGGTCGGCGCGCCCTCGTACGCCGGCGAGTCGAGGTCGAGGCCGGCCCGTTCGAGCAGCACCTCGCGCGCCAGCGTGTAACCGTTCGAGCGCAGTCCCGGCGAGGGCAGGCCGATGAGCGTGTCCCCCACCGCCACGTGCTCGCCGGTGATGATCCGGTCACGGTCGACCACGCCGACCGCGAACCCCACGAGGTCGAAGTCGTCGTCGGGCATCACGCCCGGGTGCTCGGCCATCTCGCCGCCGATCAGGGCGCAGCCCGCCTGGCGGCAGCCCTCGGCCACGCCCGCGACCAGCGCCTCCATGCGCTCGGGCACGAGCTTCCCCACCGAGATGTAGTCGAGGAAGAAGAGCGGCTCGGCGCCCTGGCACACCAGGTCGTCGACGCACATCGCCACCAGGTCGATGCCGATCGTGTCGAGGCGACCGGTGGCCCGGGCGACCTGGGACTTGGTGCCGACGCCGTCGGTGGCCGACACCAGCACCGGCTCGCGGTGGCCGGTCGGCAGGGCGAACAGGCCGCCGAACCCCCCGATGTCGCCGAGGACCTCGGGGCGGTAGGTCGAGCGCACCGCCGCCTTGATGCGGTCGACCGCGTCCTCGCCGGCGGCGATGTCGACCGCGTAGGTGGCGCCCGGATCGGTCAAGCGCGGCGGGCGGCGGCGTCGTCGGCCGGGAACAGCGGGTCGGACGCGCCCAGCGCGCCGGACGCGGCCCGGTCCGGCCGGATCGGCGTGCCGTGCTCGTCGCGCTCGACGGGCTCGACCTCGAGCACCGCCTTCCGCAGGTTCACCGGCACCTCGATCGGGTACTCACCGGTGAGGCAGGCGTCGCAGAAGCCGGCGTTGACCGCCCCGGTGGCCTCCACCAGGCGGTCGAGGGTGAGGTACGAGAGGGTGTCGACGTCGAGGTAGTCGCGGATCTCGTCGACGGTGAGGTTGGCGGCCAGCAGCTCGCCGCGGGTGCCGGTGTCCATGCCGTAGAAGCAGGGCCACTTGTAGGGCGGGGACGAGATCCGCAGGTGGACCTCGCGGGCGCCGGCCTCGCGCAGCATCTTCACCATGGCCCGGGTGGTGGTGCCCCGGACGATCGAGTCGTCGACCACCACGAGGCGCTTGCCGGCGATGTTGTCGCGCAGCGGGTTGAGCTTCATGCGCACGCCGAGGGCCCGCATCTCCTGGGTGGGGGCGATGAAGGTGCGGCCGATGTAGCGGTTCTTGACCAGGCCCTGGCCGAACGGGATGCCGCTCGCCCGCGCGTACCCCTCGGCGGCGGCGATGCCGGACTCGGGCACGCCCATCACGAGCTCGGCCTCGACCGGCGCCATCTCGGCGAGCTGCTCGCCCATGCGCACCCGGGCGTGGTGGACGCTGCGGCCGTAGAGTTGGCTGTCGGGGCGGGCGAAGTAGACGAACTCGAACAGGCAGAGCTTCGGATCGATGCGGGTCGAGTCGAAGGGGCGGACCGACCGGTAGCCGGTGGCGTCGATGACCACCATCTCGCCCGGCTCGAGCTCGCGGACGAAGTGCGCGCCGACCACGTCGAGCGCCGGCGTCTCCGAGGCGAGGACCCAGCCGTGGTCGAGCTTGCCGATGCAGAGCGGGCGGAAGCCGTTGGGGTCGCGCACGCCGATCACGTGGCCCTCGTCCATCAGCACGAACGAGAAGGCGCCCTCCAGGCGGGGCAGCACCTTCATCAGCGCGTGCTCGAGCTCGCGCTCGTCGCTGCGGGGGCCGCCGATCGCCATCTCGCCGGCGAGCATCTCGGCCACGAGGTCGGTGTCGCTCGACACCGTGCCGGGCAGCATCCCCTGCTCCTGGGCGAGGGCCTCGGTGTTGACCAGGTTGCCGTTGTGCCCGAGGGCGAACTCGGCCTCGGCGGTGGCCCGGAACACCGGCTGGGCGTTGCGCCAGGTGCTCGACCCCGTCGTGGAGTAGCGGGTGTGGCCGATGGCCAGGTGGCCCTTGAGGGTGGCCAGCTTGATGTCGTCGAAGACGTGGGCGACGAGGCCCATGTCCTTTTGGACGAGCAGGTTCTCGCCGTTGCTGACCGCCATGCCGGCGGACTCCTGGCCCCGGTGCTGCAGGGCGTAGAGGCCCAGGTAGGTCAGGTGGGCGACGGGCTGGCCCGGGGCGTAGACGCCGAAGACGCCGCACGCCTCCTTCGGGGTGTCGCCGTCGGGATCGTGGTGATCGTCGAGCGGGTCGGTGGCGGCCCCGTGGGCCTGCACGGAGGCGCTGCCCACCTCGTCCGACGCCTTCACGTCCTCATCGTGGCACACGCTCTCGGGGACCCCGCGAATCGCTGGCTGAGGGGCCCAGGCTACCGGACGGTGGCACCCGTCCCGACCGGCCGCGAACCGTGTCGGGACGGTCGCGGGGCGTGGTCGCGCCGGTGCCGGCCGGGATCTGGGAAGCTGGCGGCGGGCGCGCAGGGACCGGCCCGGGGACGCCAGCGGAGGGAACCGATGGGACGCTTGGAGGGGAAGGTCGCGCTCATCACCGGCGCGGCGCGGGGCCAGGGCGCCGCGGAGGCGCGGCTGTTCGCGGCAGAGGGTGCGAAGGTCTGGGTCACCGACGTGCTCGACGCCGAGGGCGAGGCCACCGCCGCCGACATCGGCGAGCGCGCCGCCTACCACCACCTCGACGTCACCGACGAGGAGGCGTGGGTCCTGCTGCGGGAGGAGCTCCTCGAGCGCGACGGCCGCATCGACGTGCTGGTCAACAACGCCGGGATCTTCCGCATCATGCCGACGGCGCTGACCTCCGAGGTCGAGTACCGCCAGATCATCGACATCAACCAGATCGGCACCTTCCTCGGCATGAAGACCATGATCCCGCCCATGGTCGAGGCCCAGTCCGGGTCGATCGTGAACATCTCGTCGGTCGCCGGGCTCACCGGCGCCGCCGGCACCATGGCCTACGCCGCCAGCAAGTGGGCGGTGCGGGGCATGACCAAGGTGGCGGCGAAGGAGGTCGCCCCCTTCGGCGTCCGGGTCAACTCGGTGCACCCCGGGATCATCGACACGCCAATGATGGCCGAGGCGTCCCCCGAGGGGAACCTGCTCGAGCGGGTCGTGCGGGGCATCCCCATGGGCCACGTCGCCCAGGCCGAAGACGTGGCCCGTCTCGTCCTCTACCTGGCCAGCGACGAGAGTCGGTACTCGACGGGCTCGGAGTTCGTCGTTGATGGTGGGATGACGGCGTAGCTCGGTCTTCTCGTCTTCGGGTCCTCTCTGACCTTCCGGCCCCGCCCGGGGCCCGGGGGCTTGCTCCCAGTCGCTTCGGGGCGCCTGCGGCGCTTCGCGGCTCCGACGTCGCGGCGCTCCCCGGCTCCCCGTGCGGGGCCTACCCGTCGCCCCGTCGGGGGTCGCCTCCTCTCCCGGTCCATCTCGGTGTGGGGGTGGGGGGGGGGTGGTGCCGCTGGCACCGCTCGCCACTTCGCCGGCGGCTCCTTGCCCGCGCACATCGTCTCGGTGCCCTCGCCACTTCGCCGGCGGCTCCTTGCCCTCCTCACGACGTCTCGGTGCTCTCGGCCCAGCGGTGCTCCCGGGGCGTCACTACGCTTCGGGCATGCGAGCGCGGGTCGGGATCGTCGGGGTGTTGATCGCGGGGTTGGCGCTGCTGGTCGCGGCGCCGGCGCCGGTGGAGGCGGCGGGGTCGTCGATGCCGCCGCCGGACTCGATGGCGGCGCTCGGTGACTCGTTCACGGTGGGGTTCGCCACCGGCGCGCCGGGGTGCACGGGGTTCGTGGCGTGCCCGGCGTACTCGTGGTCGACCGGCACGTCGGTCGACAGCCACTACCAGCGGCTCCTCGCGCTGAACCCGGCGATGGCGGGACACGCCGTGAACGGCGCGGTGCCGGGCGCCAGCATGTCGACGCTCGTGGGCCAGGTCGGCGGCGTCGCCGCGGCGCAGCCCGACTACGTGACGGTGCTGCTCGGTGGTGGTGACGTGTGCTTCGGCACGACGTCGACCGCCACGTTCGCCGCGCAGTTCCGGGCCGGGATGGACGCGCTGTTCACGGCCAGCCCCGACACCCGGGTCCTCGTCGCCAGCATCTGGGACCTCGAGTCCCAGCGGTCGGCCGTGCTCGGCGCCAACCCGTCCGCCACGTTCCCGTTCTGCGGCTCGTTCTTCAACGCCTCGGCGGCGAGCCGAGCGGCGACCATGTCGCGGGTGGCGGCGTACAACGACGTGCTCGCCACCGAGTGCGCCACCTACGCCCACTGCCGCTACGACGGCGGCGCGCTGTTCGACCACGCCTGGACCGCCGCGGAGATCAGCCCGGTCGACAACTTCCATCCCAGCGCCGCCGGCGAGGCCATGATCGCCGACGTGCTCTGGGACGCCGGCTACCAGTGGGGTCTGCCTACACCGACCTCGAAGGACCAGTGCAAGAACGGGGGCTGGCGCACGTTCACCGACGACGCCGGGGCACCGTTCCGCAACCAGGGCCAGTGCGTGGCCTTCACCAACCGGCTCCGCTGACGCCGGGTCCCGCACCCCCTCCGACCACCCCGGGTTGGACGAGGCCATGTCGTTCGCGGTGAAGGCGAAGGTCGGTGCGCCGCTCTCGGTCGGGTCGACCATCACGGTCTTGGAGAAGGCGATGTACGGGGGCTGGAAGGTCGCCGCCGGCGAAGCGATCTTCGTGTTCGACTCCGACCACCAGGGCGGCTCGGGCCTGTGCGCCCGGGGGGTGGTCACGTCGGTCGAGCGGGCGCCCGAACACCGCTGGAAGGCGGAGATCCTCGTGGAGGGGACGCCGTCCCGGCCGCTCGGCCGCACCGAGCTGCGCCCCTACAAGGACGTCGACGACGTCTGCCCCGAGGGCGAGATCGCCCGCAAGCTCTACCGCCAGGCCACCAACAAGTTCATCGCCGTCGGCGACGCCGAGGTCGCCTACCTCACCTCGTTCTTCTGAGCCCTCCCCAGGCTGGCGGCGGGCGCAGCCCGCCGGGTGGCGGCGGAACGGCTTCGGGCCACCGCGGCGGGCGCAGCCCGCCGCCTGCAGAACGGGGTGGTGAGGCAGGCCGGTGAGGAGCCCGGCGGGTGGCGGCGGAACGGCTTCGGGCCACGCGCAGCGAGCGACGAGCGCAGCGAGGACCGAGCGAGCATGGCCCGAAACGGATGTCCGCCGTCAGGACCCGCCGGGCTCCGGTCAGAGCACGGACTCGCGGGGGTAGCCCCAACTAGTCATGGGTGACGGCGGCGCCGAAGGCGTTGGGGAGGCGGTCGCGCCAGGCGGTGGTGGCGTCGGCGAGGGACACGTCGAGGAGGTCCTTCACCGCCAGGCGATCGCCGGCGGCGAGGCCCAGCTGGGTGACGGCGACGCCGGCGGCCTCGGCTCGGTCGATGATCTCCCGGGCCCGGTCGGCGGCGACGCACACGATCGCCCGGCCGCCGGACTCGGACCAGAGCTCGGCCTCGTCGTGGATGCGGGCCACCGAGAAACCGACACCTGAGCGCACCGCCATCTCCGCCAGCGCCAGAGCGAGGCCGCCCTCGGCCACGTCGTGGGCGCCGAGCACGGCCCGCTCGACCACGAGGTCGCGCACCAGGTTCGCCACCCGGGTGTGGGCCCCGAGGTCGCAGGGCGGCAGGGTGCCCAGGCGGGCGTGGCCCGTGTGGGCCGCCCAGCGGGAGCCGGCGAGACCGGGCCACGTGTCACCGAGCAGCAGGATGCGGCCGCCGTCGACCAGGCCGGCGCCGGGCGGCGGCGAGGACAGGTCGTCGACCATGCCCAGCAGACCGATCACCGGCGTCGGGTCGATGTCGCTGCCGCGGGACTCGTTGTAGAGGCTGACGTTGCCGCCGATGACGGGCAGGCCGAAGGCGTTGCACGCCTCGGTCATGCCGTCGACGGTCTCGGACAGCTGCCACATGACCTCGGGGTGCTCGGGGTTCCCGAAGTTCAGGCAGTTGACGACCGCCATCGGGCGGGCGCCGACGCACGCGAGGTTCATGACCGCCTCGGCGAGGACCATGGCCGTGCCCTGGCGGGGGTCGACCGCGCACCAGCGGTGGTTGCCGTCGGTGGTCATGGCCAGACCGCGCCCGGTGGGCTCACCCGTCACCGGGTGCTTGAGGCGCAGGACCGTGGCGTCGCCGCCCGGGCCCACCACGGTGTTGAGGAACAGCTGGTGGTCGTACTGCGACGACACCCAGGAGGTGTCGGTGAGCAGGTCGAGCAGCACCTCGCCGGCGGGGAAGCCCTCGGCGGGCGCCGACGGCTCGGCCGCCCGGCGCTCGGCCAGGTCGGCGGGCTCGGCCCGGGGCCGGTCGTAGAGCGGGGCGTCCTCGTGGAGCGACGCCGCGGGCACGTCGCAGAGGACCTCGCCGTCGAAGCCGTCGCGGATCCGCAGGGCCCCGCCCTCGGTGACCTTGCCGATGACGTTGGCCCGCACCTCCCAGCGCGCGCAGATGGCGAGGACCTCGTCGAGGTTGCCGGGCTCGACGATGGCGAGCATGCGCTCCTGGCTCTCGCTCGTCATCACCTCGAAGGGCTCCATGCCCGGCTCGCGTCGGGGTACGGCGTTGACGTCGACGTCCATGCCCACGCCGCCGCGGGAGGCGGTCTCGCTGGTGGCGCAGGCGAGGCCGGCGCCGCCGAGGTCCTGGATGCCGACGACCAGGCCGGCGTCGAGCAGCGCGAGGCAGGCCTCGATGAGGCGCTTCTCCTCGAAGGGGTCGCCGACCTGGACGCTGGGGCGCTTGTCGGCGTCGGCCTCGTCGTCGGCGAAGCCGGCCGAGGCGAGCACGCTCACGCCGCCGATGCCGTCGCGGCCCGTCGACGAACCGAGCAGCACCGCGAGGTTGCCGACGCCGCTGGCCTGGCCGAGCACGAGGCGGTCGGTGGGCAGGATGCCGAGGCACAGGACGTTCACGAGCGGGTTGTCCGCGTAGGTCTCGTCGAAGACGACCTCGCCGCCGACGGTGGGGACCCCGACCGAGTTGCCGTAGCCGGAGACGCCGGACACCACGCCTTCTGCGATCCAGCGGCTGCGCGGGTCGTCGAGGGGGCCGAAGCGCAGCGGGTCCATCACCGCGATGGGGCGGGCGCCCATGGTGAAGATGTCGCGGAGGATGCCGCCGACGCCGGTGGCAGCGCCCTGGTAGGGCTCGATGGCGGACGGGTGGTTGTGGCTCTCGATGCGGATCGCGGCGGCGATGCCGTCGCCGACGTCCATCACGCCGGCGTTCTCACCGGGGCCCACGAGCACACCTTCGCCGGTGGTGGGCAGCCGCTTCAGGTGGATCCGGGAGGACTTGTAGGAGCAGTGCTCGGACCACATCACCGCGTACATGGCCAGCTCGAGGTGGTTCGGCTCGCGCCCGAGGATCGCCCGGATGGAGTCGAGCTCGTCGTCGGTGAGGCCGAGGGCCCGGTGGACGGGCTCCTCGGCGGGCTGGTCGGTCGCGTCGCCCGGCGTGTCGGCCATGCCTGCACGCTACCCCGGGCAATCGCCGCTCCGGTGCGGCGTCCGACCGGCAGCCCGACCCCCAGGAAGGGGGAAACGGGACGCCCTGATCCGGGTCGTAACAGCGTCAAGATATTGTACAAATGAGTCGCCCTGGCTTGTCATCTGTTGCGTTCTGTGTTGCCATGCCGTCATGGCAAATGACACCAAGAGCGCTCGGACAATGTCGGCCGCGCACAAAGCGGCGCTGGCAGAAGGTCGGGCCCAAGGGCGGGCGGTGCGGGTGTATCTGGAAGCCTTGGACGCCAATCGTCCCAAGCGGGGGCGCAAGCGCACCCCGGAATCCATCAAAGCGCGTCTGGACAAGATCGAGACCGACCTCGCCGGCGCCTCGCCGCTCCAGCGCCTGCAACTGGTGCAGGAGCGCATGGACCTCGAGGCCGAGCTCGCCGCCGCGGCGGCTCCCACGGTCGACCTGGAGGGCCTCGAGAAGGAGTTCGTCGACGCCGCGAAGGGCTACAGCCAGCGCAAGGGCATCTCGTACGCGGCGTGGCGCGAGGCCGGTGTGCCCGCGGCGACCCTCAAGGCCGCCGGGATCTCACGCGGGAGCTGAGGCCGACAGCTCGGCGCCGGCGGCACCCGCGGCCGCGGTGAGCAACGACTCGAGCAGCACCCGGCCGTCCCCGCTGCCGAGCAGGGGGTCGTAGGCCCGCTCGGGGTGGGGCATGAGCCCGACCACGTTGCGACCCTCGTTGCAGATGCCGGCGATGTCGCCGACGGAACCGTTGGGGTTGTCGACGTAGCGCACGACGACCCGGTCCTCGGCTTCGAGCTCGGCGAGGGTCTCCGGTGAGCAGGTGTAGTTGCCCTCGAAGTGGTTGATGGGCACCCGCAGGCGGGCACCCGCCTCGGCCCGGTTGGTGAGGGCGGAGTCGGTCGTGGCGACCTCGAGCTCGACGGTGGTGCAGAGGAACTTGAGGCCCCGGTTCTTCTGCAGCGCGCCCGGGAGCAGGCCCGCCTCGGTGAGGACCTGGAAGCCGTTGCAGATGCCGATGACCGGGCCGCCGGCGGCGGCGAACTCGGCGACCGCTCCCATGACGGGCGAGAAGCGGGCGATGGCCCCGGGACGCAGGTAGTCGCCGTGGGCGAACCCCCCGGGCACGACCACCGCGTCGACGTCGCCCAGGCCGGTGTCACCGTGCCAGAGCAGCTGCCCCTCACCGCCGAGCGCCCCGACGGCCTCGAGCACGTCGAACTCGCAGTTCGACCCCGGGAACAACACGACGCCGACCTTGGTGGGCATCAGGCGACGGCCGCCTCGTGGAGGGTGACGGTGGCGTCCTCGATGACCGGGTTGGTCAGGAAGCGGGCGCAGAGGTCCTCGGCTTCGGCCCGGGCCGCGGCCTCGGAGTCAGCCTCCATGGTGAAGCGGATGCACTTGCCCACCCGCACCCCGGAGATGCCACCGAAGCCCAGCGTGGGCAGCGATCGCTCGATGGTGGCGCCCTGCGGATCGGCCACACCGGGCCGCAGCTGCACCTCGACCACGACGTCGAAGGTCATGCCTGCACTCTAGGCGGCGCCAACCCCGCTCCCGGCCCGTTCGAGCCCCGCAACCCCGTGGAATTCCCCGTTCCTCCAGCAGAAACGCGCGGTGGTACCACGCGTTCCTGCTGGAGGAACGGAAGGGGGGCGCCGGCGGGGGTCAGCTGCCGGTGCCGGCGCCCGGCCAGTCCGAGAAGGAGCGGCCGGTGATGCGCTCGTACGCCTCGATGTAGCGGGCCGAGGAGCTGGCCACGACCTCGTCGGGCAGCGGCGGCGGGGGCGGCTGCTTGTCCCAGTCGAGGCCGTCGAGGTAGTCCCGCACCGGCTGCTTGTCGAACGACGGCGGGGTCGACCCGAGCTGCCACTGGTCGGCGGGCCAGAAGCGCGACGAGTCGGGCGTCAGCACCTCGTCGCAGACGATGAGCTCGCCGTCGACGAGGCCGAGCTCGAACTTGGTGTCGGCGATGATGATCCCCCGCTCGGCGGCCAGCGCCGCGCCCCGCTGGTAGAGCTCGAGGCTGATGGCCCGGGCCCGGCCGGCGATGTCGGCGCCCACGAGGTCGACCGCCTCCGACAGCGAGATGTTGACGTCGTGGCCCTCCTCGGCCTTGGTCGACGGCGTGAACACCGGCTCGGGCAGCTGCGCCGACTCCTGGAGGCCGTCGGGCAGGCGCTCGCCGTGCATCGTCCCCGACCGCTGGTACTCCTTCCACGCCGACCCGGTGAGGTAGCCCCGCACGATGCACTCGAGCGGCAGCATCTCGGCCTTGCGCACGAGCATGACCCGCCCGGCCAGGCTCGGGTCCTGCGCCTCGGCGGGCAGGTCGGCCAGGTCGGTGGAGAGCAGGTGGTGGGGGGCGACGCCGCCCAGCTCGTCGAACCAGAACGCCGAGATGGCGGTCAGCACCCGGCCCTTGTCGGGGATGGGCTGGTCCATGACCACGTCGAACGCGGAGATGCGGTCGGAGGTGACGATCAGCAGGCGGTCCTCGCCGGCGTCGTAGATGTCGCGGACCTTGCCGGTGGCGACGTGGGGGAGGTCGATGGTGGCCATGGGCGCTCTCTCTCGGGCTGACTCGGGGACGCAGTGGGCGGGCGGGGGGAGGGGGTGGTGGGGCGGGGCCCCAGTCTCTCAGATCACGAACTCTGCTTCGTACTTGGCCGCGTCCGGGTACCGGGCGGCCACCTCCCCTACCCGGTCGGCGAACACGCCGACCTGGCGGCCGGCATCGCCGACGAAGGTGATGGGGTCGCCGACGAGCGCCTCGACCTCGGCCGCCGACAGCGGCAGGCGGGGATCGGCGCCGAGGCGCTCGTAGAGGTCGTTGGCGTCGCCACCGGACTCCCGCAGGGCGAGGGCGGCGGCCACGGCGTGCTCCTTCACGATCTCGTGGGCCTCCTCCCGGCCGAGGCCGAGGCGCACGGCGGCGAGCAGGATCTTGGTCGTGGCGAGGAACGGCAGGTAGCGGCGCAGCTCCCGCTCGATGACCGCGGGGTAGGCGCCGAACGCCCCCAGCACGTCGAGCAGGGTCTGGAAGGCGCCGTCGGCGGCGAAGAAGGCGTCGGGCAGCATCACCCGGCGCACCACCGAGCAGCTCACGTCGCCCTCGTTCCACTGGTCGCCGGCGAGCCCCGTCGCCATCGTGACGTGGCCGGCGAGGATCGTGCCGAAACCGCAGATGCGCTCGCAGGAGCGGCTGTTCATCTTGTGGGGCATGGCCGACGAGCCGACCTGGCCGGGGCGGAAGCCCTCGGTGGCGAGCTCCTGGCCGGCCATGAGGCGGATGGTCGTGGCCAGGCTGGACGGGCCCGCCACCGCTTGGGCCAGCGCCGTGACCACGTCGAGGTCGAGCGAGCGGGGGTAGACCTGGCCGACGCTCGTCATCACCCGGGCGAACCCCAGCTCGGCGGCCACGGCCCGCTCGAGCTCGTCGAGCTTCCCGGTGTCGCCCTCGAGCAGGTCGAGCTGGTCCTGGGCGGTGCCCACCGGTCCCTTGAGGCCCCGCAGCGGGTAGCGGGCGAGGAGGTCCTCGACGCGCTCGACGGCGATGAGCAGCTCCTCGCCGGCGCTGGCGAAGCGCTTGCCGATGGTGGTGGCCTGGCCGGGGACGTTGTGGCTGCGCCCGGTGATCA
>WBZL01003021.1_pt2 | contig 12592 bp, 12 predicted proteins | sample 5204291 | NCBI WGS metagenome assembly WBZL01 (sample SAMN12344345, study PRJNA552823) | activated sludge metagenome | biome: Activated sludge suspended growth; feature: Nitrification reactor; material: Wastewater; isolation source: activated sludge from nitrification reactor of wastewater...
CGCTCATCCGCATGTGGTCGAGCGCGGCCATGTCGAGCGCGCTCACGAACGCCGGCGAGAGCATCGCGCAGCGCCGGCCGTCCGCGTCGGTCCAGACGCTCCCCGGCGTGCGGCCCGCGGCCGGGTCGAACGGCACGACCGCGACGTCCTCGCCGATGCCGTGGTGCAGCTTGAACGCGCGGAACGCGTGATCCTCGACGACGAACTCCTTCATCGTGTCGTCGGGCATGCGCTTGCGGCGCACGTAGGTCCAGCTGAACGGCGGCTCGATGCCGTTCGACGCGTTGTCGGCGAACGCGAGCGAGATCGTGCCGGTCGGCGCGATCGCGGTCAGGTGGCTGTTGCGGATGCCATGCTCGCGGATCGCCTGCTTCACCTCGTCCGGCAGCCTCGACGCGAAGCGCGGGGCGGCGAGATAGGCTTCCGCGTCGAGGAGCGGAAACGCGCCCTTTTCGCGCGCGAGCCCGACCGAAGCGAGATACGCGGCGTCGCGCATTTCCTCGGCGATCCGTGCGGCGAGCGCGCGGCCTTCGTCCGAGTCGTAGCGCAGGCCGAGTTCGATCAGCGCGTCGCCCAGCCCGGTGAATCCCAGGCCGACGCGGCGCTTCGCCATCGCCTCCGCCCGCTGCTGCGGCAGCGGCCACGCCGTCGCGTCGAGCACGTTGTCGAGCATCCGCACCGCGACGCTCACCGTCGCCGCGAAGCCGTGGAAGTCGAAACGCGCGTCCGCGGTGAACGGGTGGTGGACGAAGCGGGTGAGGTCGACGCTGCCCAGGTCGCAGCAGCCGTAGGAGGGCAGCGGCTCCTCGCCGCAGGGGTTGGTCGCCTCGATCGTCTCGCAGTACGAGAGGTTGTTGTCGCGGTTGATCGTGTCGATGAACACCACGCCCGGCTCGGCGTGGTCGTAGGTCGAGCGCATGATCTGGTCCCACAGCGCGCGCGCCCGCATCGTCCGGTACACCCACTGGCCGTCCTCGCGCTCCCGGGCGCCCTCCGCGATCAGATCGGGAGCGGGCGGCGCGCGGTGGACCAGTTCCCAGTCGAGGTCGTCGCGCACGGCGGCGACGAACGCGTCGGTGACGGCGACCGAGAGGTTGAAGTTCGACAGCGCGCCCTGGTCCTTCGCGTGGACGAAGGCCTCGACGTCCGGGTGGTCGCAGCGCAGGATGCCCATCTGCGCGCCGCGGCGGGCGCCGGCCGACTCGACCGTCTCGCAGCTCTGGTCGAACACGCGCATGTAGGACAGCGGGCCGCTCGCGCGGCTGTTGGTGCCGCGCACGTGCGCGCCCTGCGGCCGGATGCGCGAGAAGTCGTAGCCGACGCCGCCGCCGCGGCGCATCGTCTCGGCCGCCTCGTTCAGGGCCACGTAGATGCCGACGCCGTGCTCGTCGCCGGAGATCGAATCGCCGACCGGCTGCACGAAGCAGTTGATGAGGGTCGCCTTGAGATCGGTGCCGGCGGCCGAGTTGATCCGGCCACCCAGGATGAAGCCGTTCTCCTGCGCCCGGTAGAACGCTTCCTCCCAGCGCTCGCGCTGGGCCGGCGCCTCGATGGCCGCAAGCGCGCGCGCGACGCGGCGGCGCACCGCCTCGACCGTGCGTTCGCCACCCTTCGCGTACTTTTCGAGCAGCACCTCCTCGGAGATGGCCTGCGGCGGAAGGGCGGCGGATGGTGCCGCGGCGAGAGTTCGGGGATCGTCGAGTTTCATTCGATGCGCAAGCGGCAGGGCTGGAGGTGGTCGAAAGTGCGGTGCGAGACCTGCAATGATCCCATGATCCGCAATCGGCGTGGGCGGACGCCGAATATTCGACGACGTCCGCTTCCCGATCGGAGCGAGGGCCGCTCGGAGGCGTGCGACGCGAGGGCATCAGGCCCTTGCCGGTGACCTCCGGCCGCGGACCGGCGGCGCAAGCACGGCGGCCCCGGCCGCGGCCGGGCAACGCGAAGCGGTGCGGGCGCTGCGGGGCGGCCCGCCCCGCGCGTCAGCGGACGATCACGTTGCGGAACTGCCAGGGGTCGTCGGCGTCGACGTCCTCGGGAAAGAGGCTGTCGCCCCGGTTGTCGAGCGGCGTCCAGTCGGTGTAGGCGCCCACCAGCTTGCCGAGATAGGGCTCCTGGATCGACAGGATGCGATCGTGGTCGAGTTCGTCGGCTTCGACGACGCCTCGACGCGGATTCTCGATCGCCCAGATCATCGCCGCGACGACGGCCGAGGTGACCTGCAGCCCGGTCGCGTTCTGGTAGGGCGCGAGCGAGCGCGCCTGGTGGATCGTCAGGTGGCTGCCGTACCAGAACGCGTTCTTCGCGTGGCCGTAGAGCAGCACGCCGAGTTCGTCCATGCCGTCGACGATCTCGTCGTTCATCACGCGGAGCTTCTCCGGATGGCGGAGGTTGTTGCCCTGGAACTCGTGCAGCGACAGGATCGTGTCGTCGCAGGGGTGGTAGGCGTAGTGGACGGTCGGACGGTAGACCGCCTCGCCGTCCTTCTCGATCGTCAGGTAGTCGGCGATCGAGATCGACTCGTTGTGGGTGATCAGGTAGCCCTGGATCGGGCCGGCGTTCGGCGTCCACGAGCGCACTCGCGTCGTCGCTCCCGGCCGCGTGAGGAAGATCGCAGCTCGGCAGCCGTGGTCGTGGAACGTCGCCTCGGCGGGGATGTGGCGCTCGTGCGTGCCCCAGCCGAGTTCGGCGGGCTGCAGTCCCTCGGAGAGGAATCCCTCGACCGACCAGGTGTTGACGAACTCGTGCGGGCGCTTGGGAACGTCGGCCCACTGCGTGTCGCGCTCGGCGATGTGGATGCCCTTGACGCCCAGGTCGCGCGAGAGCTCGGCCCACTCCTCGCGGCAGGTCGGGGCGACCGTGTGCCCGAGGTCCGCGGCGAGGCGCACCAGCGCGTGCTTGTACAGGTGGCTCACCATGCCGGGGTTCGCGCCGTGCGCGATGATTGCAGTCGGCCCGTCGCGATGGATCCCGCGCACGCTCTCGCGCAGCGCGTAGTTCGTGCGCATCGACAGCGGCTTGGAGCGGTCGAGATAGCCGCCCGCCCACGGTTCGATGCAGGTGTCGATGTAGAGCGCGCCGATGTCCTTGCACAGTCCGATCAGCGCCGCCGACGACACGTCCACCGACAGGTTGACGAGGAAGCCGCCCTTGACGAGCGGCGTGAGGACCTTGCGGTAGTTGTCCGGCGTCAGCGCGTTCTTGATGAAACGCACGCCCTCGAGCTCGGCCAGGCGCCGCGCGCTGTCGTCGGGGTCGATCACGACGATCTTCTTCCGCGGGGAAGCAATGTGGCGCAGGATCAGCGGCAGCGCGCCCTTGCCGATCGAGCCGAAGCCGATGATGACGATCGGACCGTTGAATTCCGCCGTGGCGGGCGAGAGCTGCATCGTGGGCGTTTCGGGGAGCGGAGGCGTGATCACGTCGTCGTCGCGGGGCCGGTGCCGGCCGTCGGGCGTTGGGGGAAACCCGGACTATACGATGGGCGGATCGCCTGTCCGGTGCCAGGCTAACGGTCGCGTGCCGCCGCGGAGCGTGGATCCCCTGCGCGGGTCACCACAGGCGCATCCCATGAGCCTGCCGTTGCGTTACCATTCGAACGCTGGCCGTCGTGATTTAGCCCCAATTGCCGCGACGCTAAACAACGAAGCTAAACGGGGCGCTCGCGCGGTCTTCCGATCGCGCCTCGCAGCGAGGAGTGCACGATGTCCGAAACCCCGAAGTCGAACCGCCGTGGCCGCAATGTGCCGTCCAGGGCACCGCAGGATTCCGTTCCCGGATCCCGACCGCAGGCAACCTTGCGCGATCCGGCGACCGGCCGCTATCTGGATGCCATCTACGACCTCGCGTGCGACGCGCAGGCGAACGGACGGATGAGTCGGTTCACCGACGTCCTCGCCTACTCGCTCGCCCTAATCGCGCGCGACAGCGGCAGTGGAGGAGCCGGCGACGTGCTCGAACGCCTGGGCTGGCATCTCTCTCGCCTGAGTGACCTGGACGCGGCGCGCCGTGAAGCGGCCCACGCGCGGGAAGAGGGGTGCGTTCCGCACTGACGCGGGAGATCGACGGGTGCGCGGCAGCGAACTGGAGCGTCGCGACCGGGGGATCGTCTAGCCGCCGCGCTGGCCCGTCGTCTCGTTGGAGGGTATCGGGCGCGCAAGGTTCCCCGGCTCGCGCGCGCGGCGGCCCGACATCGCCGACCCCCAGAACGAGAAGTAGCTCCGGGGCGGGAACCGCTCGAGGCAGTCGACCTCGCCCAGGAGCAGCATCTCGACCAGCGCGTCGAACCAGCCCCCGCATTCGCCGAGGTGCAATTCCCCCGCCCCGGAGGGCCGGAAGTGCTTGGGCCGCGTGGGCATTGCGAAGAGCCGCGCTGGTCCAGCCCGCAGGCCAGGTCGGACCCGCGATCTCGAAGCCACGGTCGGCGTCGACGGCCTCGGTCTCGATGCCCTCCCAGAGCGGTGGTGCGGAAAAGGCGAGCCGGAACAGGTTGTCCATCGGGGCGTACGCGGTCGATCGCCAGTCGACTACGAGAGAGCGGCCGGTCGCCGTTGCGCACCGGTGCGCGGCAAGGAGGGAAACGAGGCAGTCGCCCATCCCCGTCCATCGGCGCGCGAAGACGATCCTGCGGCCCGCTGTGTTGTATGGCGCGACGTCGTGCACGGGATTTCGCTACGGAGCGGAACGCGAGACGACTTCGGTGACGAGCGCAACCGCGGCTTCCTGCACCGGCGTCGACGGTCGCTGCGCGGAAACGGCGATGGCGAGCGCGCTCGTGAGCGGCGGGCGCACGATCGGCCTCGCGACGAGCCTGCGCGACACTTCCGCGGCGTTGACCGCCCGGCGCGACAGCACCGCGTGGCCCTGGCCTTCGGCGACGAGTTCGAGGATGGCGCCGATCGCGTCGACTTCGAGCGCGACCTGCGGACGCGCACCGAGCGCCGCCAGCCGGGCTTCGACCAGCGCGCGGATCGAGTTCGGGCGGCTCGGAATGATGAGCGGGTAATCCGGCAGATCCCGCAGCCGGACCGTCGCGGCGCTGCGCCGCGCGGTCCGCCGGCTCACGAGGCACAGGGGCTCCTCGATCAGCGGCTTCAGTTCGATGGCAGGCGAAGGGGCGGGGTTGTAGAGCACGCCGACGTCGACCCGGCCGACGACCACCCACTCGCTGATGCTGACCGACAGGCCCTCGACGATGCTGATGGTCGCCTTCGGGTGGCGGCGCCGGAACTCGCGCACGATCGCGGCGGTGTGCGCGAGCGCGAGCGTGGGCGGCAGTCCGAGCACGACCGGCCCCACCGGGGTGCCCTTGGCTTCGTCGACCTCCCGCCGCGCGCGTTCGACCTGCTGCAGGATGCTTCGCGCGTGCACCAGCAGGCGCTTGCCCGCCTCGGTCGGCAGCGCGCCGCGGCCGTTGCGCAGCAGGAGGTTCTGGCGCAGTTCGACTTCGAGCGCGCGAACCTGGCGGCTGATCGCAGGTTGCGCGATGCCGAGCAGGCGCGAAGCCCGCGTGAAGCCGCCCAGATCGACGACGGCGACGAAATACTCGAGTTGCCTCAAGTCCATGCGTTCATGCCGCTACGGCATAGCTGCTAGTCTAGCAAGCGGGATGGCCGGTGGCCGGATCCGGGCGCAGACTCGGGCCTCGCCCGCGCAGAGGCGTTCCCGCCATGAATGTCCCGCTCAGGATCGTCTCGTCGATGGCCACCCGCGAGGTGCTGGCCGAACTCGTCGCGGCTTACGCGATGCGGTCGCCACCGGCCGCGTCGCTCGTGTCGGTCGGTGGCGTCGATGCCGCGAAGCGCGTGCGTGCGGGCGAAGCCTTCGACGCCGTGGTCCTCGCGTCGGACGCCATCGATGCGCTGACCGGCGAGGGTCACCTTGCCGCAGGGAGCCGCGTCGATCTCGTCCGCTCCGGCGTGGCGGTGGCGGTCCGCTCCGGATCGCGTCGTCCCGACATCCGGACCGAGGATGCGCTGCGGCAGGCGGTCCTGTCGTCGGCGAGTGTCGCGGTGTCGACCGGGCCGAGCGGTGTCCACCTGACGAAGCTGTTCGCCCGCTGGGGCATGGCCGAGGGCAAGGGGCCGAAGCTCGTCCAGGCGCCGCCCGGGGTTCCGGTCGCCGCGCTCGTCGCCCGCGGCGAGGCCGACCTCGGGTTCCAGCAACTCTCCGAACTGCTGCACGCCGCGGGCATCGACGTCCTCGGACCGCTGCCGGAATCGGTCGCGATCGTGACGACGTTCTCCGGAGCGCTCGCGGCCGTCTCGGTCCGGCACGACGAGACGCGGGCGCTCATCGCGTTCCTGGCCTCGCCCGAGGGGGACGAGGCCAAGCGGCGCCACGGCATGGAGCCGGCGTGACGGTTCGTCCGGCGCGCCGAAGAGCGATGCCGGATCGGCATAGCTGCTAGTGCGGCCATAGCGCTGTCCAACCCGCGGCCGCCGATGCACACTGGCGTCGAACCCCGGGGCGCGCGGCACCGCCCGGCGGCGGGTACGACGGAGACCGGCGAACGACCGGCCGACAGGCGGGACACCTCGGAGGCAGGCATGGGCGAATTCGGCAAGCTCGGCGTGGCGGTCCGCAACATCGCGCGAGCCGATGCCGGCGCGGTCGACCGGCTTGCGAGGGCGGGCGTGGCCACGGTCCACGAAGCGCAGGGCCGGACCGGGCTCCTGAAGCCGACGCTGCGCCCCGTGTGGCCCGGAGCCGCCGTCGCCGGGACCGCGGTCACCGTGCTCGCGCAGCCCGGGGACAACTGGATGCTGCACGTCGCGGCCGAGATGCTGCGGCCAGGCGACGTGTGCGTGGTCGCGGTGACGACCGACAACGACGACGGCATGTTCGGCGACCTGCTGGCGACCTCGTACCGCGCGCGCGGGTGCCGGGCGCTGGTGATCGACGCCGGCGTGCGCGACGCGCGCGTGCTGCACGAGATGAAGTTCCCGGTGTGGTCGAAAGCGATCCACGCGAAGGGGACGGTGAAGGCGACCGTCGGCTCGGTGAACGTCCCGGTCGTGTGCGCGGGCATGCTGGTGAATCCGGGCGACGTCGTCGTCGCGGACGACGACGGCGTCGTCGTGGTGCCGCGCGAGCGGGCAGTCGCGGTCGCGGACGCCGCCGAGGCGCGCGAGAAGAACGAGGAGGCGAAGCGCGCGCGGCTCGCCGCGGGCGAACTCGGCCTCGACCTCTACGGCATGCGCGAGCCGCTGGCGAAGGCCGGTCTCAAGTACGTCGATTGATTCCGGTTCCGCCGATGGACGCCGACTGGATCCCGTTCCACCCGAATCCCGCGAAGCCGCGCTTCCGGCCGCCGCCGGGCGCGGTCGACGCGCACTGCCACGTGTTCGGGCCCGCGGCGGTGTTTCCCTACGCGCCGGAGCGCAAGTACACGCCCTGCGACGCGCCGAAGGAGAAGCTCTTCGCGCTGCGCGACTTCCTGGGCTTCGAACGCAACGTGATCGTGCAGGCGACCTGCCACGGCAACGACAACCGCGCGCTGGTCGACGCACTGGTGCACTCGGGCGACCGGGCGCGCGGCGTCGCTTCGGTCGCGCGCACGGTCAGCGACGCGGAACTGGAGGCCATGCACGCGGCCGGAGTCCGCGGCACGCGCTTCAACTTCGTGCGCCGGCTGGTCGACTTCACGCCGCGCGAGGTTCTCGTCGAAATCGCGAACCGGATCGCGCCGCTGGGCTGGCACGTCGTCGTCTACTTCGAGGCGAAGGACCTGCCGGAATTGTGGGATTTCTTCACCGCGCTGCCGACCACGGTCGTCGTCGACCACATGGGCCGGCCCGACGTGAACCAGCCGGTGGACGGGCCGGAGTTCGCGCGTTTCGTGAAGCTCATGCGCGAGCACCCGAACGTGTGGTCCAAGGTGAGCTGCCCCGAGCGCCTGTCGCTCGCCGGCCCGCCCGGGTACGGCGACGTCGTGCCGTTCGCGAAGCACCTGGTCGAGGCCTTTCCCGACCGCGTGCTGTGGGGCACCGACTGGCCGCACCCGAACATGAGGTCGCACATGCCCGACGACGGCGAGCTCGTCGATTTCGTCCCGCGCATCGCGACGACACCGGAGGCGCAGCGGCGCCTCCTGGTCGACAACCCGATGCGGCTCTACTGGAAGGACTGAGAGCGTGAACACCTACAACGAGGCGTTCAGGGACATTCCCGGCACCACGGTGTTCGACGCGACGCAGTCGCGGCTGGGCTACCACCTCAACATGTTCTGCATGTCGCTCATGAAGGACGAGAACCGCAAGGCATTCAGGGCGGACGAGAGCGGATACCTGCGGCACTTCCCGATGACCGACGCCCAGCGCCAGGCCGTGATCGACCGCGACTACAACCGGATGATCTCGCTGGGCGGCAACATCTACTTCCTCGCGAAGATCGGCGCGACCGACGGCTTCTCGTTCCAGAACCTCGCGTCGAAGATGACCGGCGTGCCGGAGGAGGACTACCGGGCGATGATGATTGCCGGCGGCCGGCCGCCGAAGGGCAACCGCAGCAAGACCGACCCGGCGAGGTAGCGATGGCACGGATCACCGCCGGTCTCACGACGTCGCACATTCCCGCGGTGGGCGCCGCGATCGACCTCGGCAAGACGCAGGAACCGTACTGGAAGCCGGTGTTCGCCGGCTACGAATTCGGCCGGCGCTGGATCGCCGAACACCGGCCTGACGTCGTGATCCTGGTCTACAACGACCACGCCTCCGCGTTCTCGCTCGAACTGATTCCGACGTTCGCGATCGGCTGCGCCGAGTCGTTCCAGCCCGCCGACGAGGGCTGGGGTCCGCGTCCGGTGCCGGTGGTGCAGGGCCACCCGGAACTCGCCTGGCACATCGCGCAGTCGGCGATCCTCGACGAATTCGACATGACGATCGTCAACCGCATGGACGTCGACCACGGCCTCACGGTGCCGTTGTCGCTCCTGTTCGGGCAGCCGCAGGCCTGGCCGGTGAAGGTCATCCCGCTCGCGGTGAACGTCGTCCAGTACCCGCCGCCGACCGGGAACCGCTGCTGGAACCTCGGCCGCGCGATCCGCAAGGCGGTCGAGTCGTTCGACGACAACCTGAAGGTGATGGTGTGGGGCACGGGCGGAATGTCGCACCAGTTGCAGGGTCCGCGGGCCGGTTTCATCAACAAGGAGTTCGACGCTCGCTTCCTCGACGGCCTCACGAAGGATCCGCAGGCGCTGGTGAAGATCCCGCACGTCGACTACGTGCGCGAGGCGGGATCGGAAGGCATCGAACTCGTCATGTGGCTCGTCATGCGCGGGGCGCTCGACGAGCGCGCGCGCGAGGTCCACAGGTTCTATCACGTGCCGGCGTCGAACACGGCGGTGGGGCACATCATTCTGGAAAATCCGTGAGGCGACAGGCGATGGGATGGCGCGCGTTTCCCGTCGCCCATTGCCCATAGCCCATCGCCCGCCCTTCCCACCGCCCATCGTCCAGCCCCCATGTCCCTCCAAATCTGCCTCGCCGGCGCCGGCGCCTTCGGCGTCAAGCACCTCGAAGCGCTCGCGAAGATCGACGGCGTGAAGGTGACGTCGCTCGTCGGGCGCACGCGCGAAGCGACCGGGGAGGTCGCGCGGAAGTTCGGGATCGGCCACGTCGCGACCGACCTCGCCGAGAGCCTCGCAAGGAATGACGTCGACGCGGTGATCCTCGCCACGCCCACGCAGCTCCACGCGGGCCAGGCGATAGCGTGCCTCGGGGCCGGCAAGCACGTGCAGGTCGAGATCCCGCTCGCGGATTCGCTGCGGGACGCGGAGGCCGTCGTGGCGGCGCAACGGGCTTCCGGCAAGGTCGCGATGGTCGGGCACACGCGGCGGTTCAATCCGAGTCACCAGTGGGTGCGCCGGCGCATCCTCGCCGGCGAGTTCCGCCTGCAGCAGATGGACGCTCAGACCTACTTCTTCCGGCGCAGGAACATCAATGCGCTCGGCCAGCCGAGGTCGTGGACCGACCACCTGCTGTGGCACCACGCGGCGCACACGGTCGACCTCTTCGCCTGGCAGTCGCGCGGCGAGATCGTGACCGCGCACGCGGTCCAGGGACCGATGCACCCCGAACTCGGCATCGCGATGGACATGTCGATCCAGCTCAAGAGCTCGTCGGGCGCGATCTGCACGCTGTCGCTCTCGTTCAACAACGACGGGCCGCTCGGGACGTTCTTCCGCTACATCGGGGACACGGCCACCTACATCGCCCGCTACGACGACCTGGTCGACGGCAAGGACAACCGGATCGACGTGTCGAAGGTCGACGTGTCGATGAACGGCATCGAACTGCAGGACCGCGAATTCGTCGGGGCGATCCGCGAGGGCCGCGAGCCCAACGCGAGCGCCGCCCAGGTGCTGCCCTGCTACCGGACGCTCGACCGGCTCGAGCGGCAGTTGGCGGCGCAGCCTTGACCCTCGGGGCGATGAGGGCACGAGTCGTCCGGAAATTGACGCGAAGCAAGGCCCGCCGCGGCGGAAGCGGACAGACTGGACCGGTCGCGGCGACCGTCCCCTTCGAGGGCGGGACCGCGAGGATTCGATCCCCAAGGAGGTCACGATGAGTGCAGGACCAAGGGACTACGGCATACCGGGAACACCGATCTTCGACGGCACCAAGGCGCAGAAGGGCTACGCGCTCAACGCGATGTGCTACTCGTTCAACTCGGCGGACAACCGCGCGGCGTTCAAGGCCGACGAGGACGCCTACTGCCGCAAGTTCGGCCTGTCGGCCGAGCAGCGGGCCGCGATCGCGAGCCGCAACGTGAAGCAGCTCCTCGACGCCGGCGGCAACATCTACTACCTCGCGAAGTTCGCGGGGATCTTCGGCCTCGACGTCCAGGACGTCGGCGCGCAACAGACCGGCATGACGAAGGATGCCTTCAAGGCGATGCTGGTCGAGGCGGGGAGGTAGCCATGGCAACCATCGTAGGCAGCGTGATGACATCGCACGTTCCGGCCATCGGCGGGGCGATCGCGAAGGGGCGGCAGGCGGATCCGTACTGGAAGCCGTTCTTCGACGGCTATCCGCCGGTGCACTCGTGGCTCGGGCGCGTGAAGCCCGACGTCGCCGTCGTGTTCTTCCAGGACCACGGCCTCAACTTCTTCCTCGACAAGCTCCCGACCTTCGCGGTCGGTGCGGCGGCCGAGTACCCGAACGCCGACGAGGGGTGGGGGATCCCGACGCTCAAGACGGTCAGGGGGCAACCCGATCTCTCGTGGCACATCATCGAGGGGCTCGTCGCCGACGAGTTCGACATCACCAGTTGCCAGGAGATGAAGATCGACCACGCGCTCTCGTTGCCGCTGGCGCTCCTGTGGCCCGGAGGCGGCGAATGGCCGGTGCGGGTGGTGCCGATCACGATCAACCACGTGCAGCATCCGCTTCCGTCGCCGAAGCGCTGCCACAAGCTCGGCGAGTCGGTCGGCCGGGCGATCCGTTCGTGGAAGAGCGACGCACGGGTGCTCGTGATGGGAACCGGAGGGCTCTCGCACCAGCTCGACGGCGAGCGTGCCGGCTTCATCAACAAGCCGTTCGACATGCTGTGCATGGATGCTCTCGTCAACGATCCGCTCAAGCTGACCCGCTACTCGGCGATGGACATCGTGCGGGAGGCGGGTGCGCAGGGAACCGAGGTGATGGCCTGGATGGCCGCGCGCGCGGCGATGCCGGGTCCGGTCAGGAAAGTGCACTCGAACTACCACATCCCGATCTCCAACACGGCAGCGGGACTGCTCGTGCTCGAGAACGAGGAGACGGCGCTGTCCAAGGCGGCGTGACGCCGCGCGCCGGGACGCCGCGCGAGCGGCGCCCCGGCGATCGGACCGAGTCGCCCGACGAACCACGACGAGCGGAACCCGATGATCATCGACTGTCACGGTCACTACACGACCGCGCCCTCCGGGCTCGAAGCCTGGCGCAAGCGCCAGATCGCCGCGCTCGGCGATCCGTCGAAGGCGCCTGGCATCTCCGAGCTCGTCATCACCGACGCAGAGATCCGCGCGAGCCTCGAGAACGCCCAACTCAAGATGCAGCGCGAGCGCGGCACCGACCTCACGATCTTCTCGCCGCGCGCGAGCTTCATGGCGCACCACATCGGCAACGAGGCGACCAGCCGCGACTGGTCGCGGCTGTGCAACGACCTCGTCCACCGCGTCTGCCAGCTCTACCCGGACAACTTCGTCGGCGTGTGCCAGCTTCCGCAGTCGCCGGGCGTGCGTCCGGAGAGAAGCATTCCCGAGCTCGAGCGCTGCGTGAACGAGCTCGGCATGATCGGCTGCAACCTGAACCCCGATCCGTCCGGCGGCCACTGGAAGGAGCCGCCGCTCACCGACCGCTGGTGGTACCCGCTCTACGAGAAGATGGTGGAACTCGACGTCCCGGCGATGGTGCACGTGAGTTCGTCGTGCAACCCGGTGTTCCACGCGACCGGCGCGCACTACATCAATGCCGATACGACGGCCTTCATGCAGTTCCTGACCTCCGACCTGTTCCGCGACTTCCCGACGCTCAGGTTCATCATCCCGCACGGCGGCGGCGCGGTCCCCTACCACTGGGGCCGGTACAAGGGGCTCGCTCAGGACCTG
>WBZL01004225.1_pt1 | contig 12591 bp, 6 predicted proteins | sample 5204291 | NCBI WGS metagenome assembly WBZL01 (sample SAMN12344345, study PRJNA552823) | activated sludge metagenome | biome: Activated sludge suspended growth; feature: Nitrification reactor; material: Wastewater; isolation source: activated sludge from nitrification reactor of wastewater treatment...
ACTACCTCGAGATCCGGCCCGGGGAGCGGGACCGACTCCACCGGCTCAACCGGGCCGGCCGGCTCACCATGGGCCCGTGGTACACGCTGCCCGACGAGTTCCTGGTGTCGGGCGAGACCCACGTCCGCAACCTCCGCCTGGGACTCGACCGGGCCGACGAGGTCGGCGGGGCCATGGCGGTGGGCTACCTCCCCGACATGTTCGGCCACGTGGCCCAGATGCCCCAGATCCTGGCCGGGTTCGGCTTCGCCCACGCCGTGGTCTGGCGGGGGGTGCCCGCCGCGATCGAGGCCCCCGCCTTCTGGTGGGAGGCGCCCGACGGCACGAGGGTGCGGGCCGAGTACCTGGCCGACGGCTACAGCAACGGGGCCCGCCTGCCCGCCGACGGCCCGGGCCTGGTGGACCAGGTGGCGGCCTTCCGGGCCGCCCAGGGCCCCCGGGCCGGCGCCGACGTGTTGTGGATGCACGGCACCGACCACCAGCTCCCCGATCCCCGGCTGCTCGACGTGCTGGCCGAGGCCAACACCCCGGGCGGCGACCGGTTCGAGATCACGTCGCTCCCGACCCACCTCCACGCTGGTCCGGTGGACGGGCTCCCCACCTGGCGGGGCGAGCTGCGATCGGGAGCCCGGTCCAACCTGCTCATGGGGGTGGCGTCGTGTCGCACCGACGTCAAGCAGGCCGCCGCCCGGGCCGAGCGATGGCTGGAGCGCATCGCCGAGCCGCTGCTCGCCTGCTGGATGCCCGCCGACGCCTGGCCCACCGAGTTCCTCGCCGTGGCCTGGCGGGAGGTGATCCGCAACGCGGCCCACGACTCGATCTGCGGCTGCTCGGCCGACGAGGTCAACGACGCCGTGTTGCACCGCTACGCCGAAGCCACCCGGGTGGCCGAGGCCCTCACCGACCGGGCCCTGATCCGGGCGCTGGCCACCTCCGGCCAACCGCTGATCGCCGTGAACCCCTCGGCCCGGGCCCGCACCGCCACCGTCACCGCCGTGGTGGCGGGCGACGTGGCTCCACCCGACACCCAGCAGCTCTCGGTGCGCCCGGCCGTGCTGCGGGGGTCGACCCTGCGGGCCGACGCCGCCGTGGCCGTGGTGCTGCGCGCCGCCCTGGAGGACCCGCGGGTCAGCGCGGTGGAGCTGGTGCCCGTCGAGGCGGGCCCCGCCCCCACGAGCACCGGCGCCACGAGCCCCGGCGACACGCCGGGGCAGGAGGCGGAGGCGCCCCGGTGGGTCGCCCGCCTGCGGTCCGACCGGGCGCCGAGCGAGGTCGACGCCGAGGCGCTGCGCACCCAACTCGAGCAGATCGCCACCGACCCGGCCGCCACCGTCACCCTCGAGACCGTGCGGACCTCGGCCACCCAGGAGGTGCTCCTGCGCACCCCCGAGGTACCCGGGTTCGGCTGGCGGGGGCTGGCGCCCGCGCCGCTCGGCGACCACGCGGTGCGCCCCCACGACGGTGGGCTCACCAACGGCCTGGTGACCGTGGCCGTCGACCCGTCCGACGGCACCTTCGCCCTGGACGGCCTGGCCGGGTTCGGTCGCCTGGTCGACGACGGCGACGCCGGCGACACCTACAACTGGTCGCCCACCGCCGACGGCACCACCATCCACCGGCCCGACGACGTCGACGTGTTCGTGGTGGAGGCCGGTCCGGTGCGCGGGCGCATCGAGATCACCCGCCGCTACCGCTGGCCCACCCACGTTCTGGACGGTCGGCGGGTCGGATCCACCGACCTGGAGGTGCACACCCTGGTCGAACTGCGGGCCGGCGAAGACCTGGTGCGGGTGTCGGTGGAGCTCGACAACCGGTGCCGGGACCACCGCCTGCGGATCCACCTCCCGCTCCCCCACCCCACCGACCGCTCCGAGGCCGGCTGCGCCTTCACCACCGTCCACCGGGGCCTCACCGCCGAGGGCGGACCGAACGAGGTGGGCCTGCCCACCTTCCCGAGCCGCGGCTTCGTGCGGGCCGGCGGGCTCCTGGTGGCCCACGACGGGCTCCCGGAGTACGAGTTGATCACCGATGGCGGCTCCGGCCGAAGCGGGGGACGCGACGGACGCGACGGAGCCGACGACCCGGTGCTGGGCCGGAGCCTGGCCGTCACCCTGCTCCGCGCCGTGGGCGTGATCTCCCAGGGCCCCATGGTCACCCGGGCCCTGCCCGCCGGCCCGTCGACCCCCACCCCCGCGGCGCAACAGCCCGGGCCGTTCCGCGCCGACCTGGTCCTGCACACCGGAGGCCGGGACCCCTACGCCGTGGTCGACGAGGCGTTCACCCCGCTGCTCACCGCCCACCTCCCGGGAGCCCGGTGGGGCGACGCCGACCGGTCGGGCCGCGCCCTCGCCGTGACCGGCGCCGAGGTGAGCGCCCTCACCCGTCGCCCCGACGGCCGCCTCGAACTGCGGGTCTTCAACCCGACCGACACGGCCGCCCCCCTGGTGGTGGGCGGGCGGACCGGCGAGATCACCGACCTGCGGGGCACCCCCACGGGCGAACCGTTCACCGGCGCCACCACCCTGGGCCCCCAGCGGATCCTCACCCTGGCGCTCGACGACCCGGCCTGACGTCGGCACCGGACAGCCCGGAACGACCAGTCCGACACAGGTGTCCGACCGCGGTTCGGTCCCGGGGCTGCCTGGGGAGTCGACTGCCCCCGGCGGTAGCCTGGACGCCATGCAGCGTCCAAGGATCCGCGCCCTGCCGGTGGCGGGCGCCGTGCTCGTGCTGCTGGTGGGCGGCGGCATCGCCCTGCTGGACCGCGACGCCGAACCGGCAGCGGTCGTGGCCGCCGCCACCACCGCACCCCCCGAGACCACCACCACCAGCACCGAACCCGACGTGCCCGGCTTCCTGGTGGCCGACGCCGCCGGCACGGCGGTCGACCTCTACCGGGAGCCCGGCGTCGTCTACGAGGAACGGCCCTGGCTCGACAACCCCACCCACGAGGGCCTGGCCGTGGTGTTCCAGGTGCTCGAGGAGCAGCCCGAGTACCTGAAGGTCCGGGTCTCGTCTCGGCCCAACGGGCTCGTGGCCTGGGTGAAGCGCAACCAGGTGACCCTGCGCGAGGTGCCCAACCGGGTGCTGGTCGAGGTGGGCGCCCGCCGGGTCACGGTGTTCAACGGCGACCAGGTCGTCTTCCAGGAGACGGCCGCGGTGGGCACCGACCGCACCCCCACACCGCTCGGGCAGTTCTTCGTCGACGGCGTCGTCAAGCTCGCCTACGACAAGGGTCCCTACGGCACCTACCAGCTGAGCGTCAGCGGCTTCAGCGACGTGCTCCAGTCGTTCGGGGGTGGCAACGGCCAGATCGCCCTGCACGGCACCAACCGGCCCGAGCTGCTGGGCCAGCCGGTGAGCAACGGCTGCGTGCGACTGTCCAACGACGCCATCAACCGCCTGGCCTGGCTCGCCCCCACCGGCACGCCGGTGGAGATCGTGGCCTGATCCCCCGCCCCGTCGGCCCCCACCCGACGGGTCAGGAGCGGCGGCCCCGGGAGCGATCGCGCCGGGACGGATCGGCGGCCGGACCCGCCGCGGACTCGGCCCCCTCGGACGACACCGGATCGGGGACCTGCAGGTCCGGGGCGAGCGGGCCGGAGGAAGCCGGATCGTCGCCGGAGGTCAGGTCGTCGCCGGAAGCCGGGTCGTCGCCGGAAGTCAGGTCGTGGCCGGAAGCCTGGTCGTCGCTGGTGGAGGGCGCCGCTTCGAGCGACGGGGCGTCGTCCCGGCTCTCCCGACGCGACCGGCGCCGCCGGCCGGCCCGCCGCTCGTCGATCTCGGCCACCCGGGCCTCCTGACGCTCGGCCCACTTGTCCTCGGCCTTCTCCTTGTTCGACCGGGGCTCGGCCGCCGCCTCCGCCCGCCGCAGCACGTGGAGCGGCACCTTGCCGATGTCCTTCACCTTGCGGTTGCCGATGTCGCGCCAGGCGAAGTCGACATCGCCCTCCAGCGCCTGGCGCACCTCGGCCGAGCACAGCACCGTGGCCGGGAAGGCGAGGGTGACCAACCGGCTGGCCATGTTGACCACGGGTCCGAACACGTCGGCCTCCCGCTGCAGCACCGGACCCGACGCCAGCCCCACCCGCACGTCGGGCAGGTCGTCGTCGGCCGCGTAGCGCTCGGCCAGCGACAGCGCGATCTCGGCGGCCGCCCGCTCGTGGGGCACCGCGAACATGACCTCGTCGCCGATCATCTTGACCACCCGACCACCGAGGTGGCCGATGGTGTCGTAGGCCAGGGTCTCGAACCGTTCCACCACGTCGGCCAACTCGTGGGGCCCGATCTGTTGGCTGAGCGCCGTGAAGCCCACCAGATCGGCGAAGCCCACCACCACGTGGGACGGGTCGGCGCCGGCCTGCTCCCGAGCCACCCGGGCCCGGGCGGCCGCCTGCAGGTGCCGGCGCCACACCAGACCCATGATCTCCAGCAACGTGGGCACCAACAACGGAGCCAGCACCGCGAACTCTTCGGCCCGGGCCTCGCGCTCCGCGACCGATGCCAACACCTCCTCGTCGTCCAGCCCGTCGGTGTCATCACCGGCCTCGACCGCGTCGACCAGGGCGTTGGCCACCCGAGACAGCGACGAGCCGATCACCCGGGCCATCTGCATGGTGAGGTCCTGATCGATCACCTCGGTCTCCACGAGGCGGCCCACGGTGCTGAGCAGCTCCACGTCGGCCTCGTTGAACGCCCGGTCGCCCACTCGGGGCACGGTGAGACCGAGCGAGCGCCACATCCGCGAGATGACTTCGGGGGTCAGCCCGGTGGCCACGGCCATCTCGTGCAGGTCGTACACCGACCGCTCCGGCCGGGCCAGCCGTTCGATCACCAGCAGCGACAGGTGGTTGTTGCGGTCGGCCTCGGCGATCTCGGCCTCGGGCACGCCCTCGGCCCGCAACAGGTCGGCCAGCCCGCCGAGCACCGGGCCCGCTTCGACCTCGGCCGGCGGCCCGGTCGGCCCGGTCGGCTCGGTCGGCTCGACCGACTCCTCGACCGTCTCCGACGACTCTGGCGGCTCGGGCAACCCCGGCGAAGCGGTCGGATCCGGCGACGTGGTCGGATCGTCGGGATCGCCGGAGTCCGCATGCCGCCCGCTCATGAGAACGACCCGCCGTCGGGGGCGGCGATGTCGGGCGTGGGCTCGGGTTCGGCGCCCGGGCGGCGCATGGCGGGGTCGATGTCGGGGTGCTCGGCCACGATCGTCAACGACTGCAGGCCCCGCGGCGGCAGCACCTCGGCCAGCAGGGCGTCGCCCCGCGGCTCGGTGGTGGACCAGGTGGCATCGAGGGCCGGGGCGGTGAGCGTGACCGGCCCCACGCCCTCGTGCGCCTCCAGGTGCCACAACAGCGCGGGACGGATCCCGTGCCAGCGCACCCCGTAGGAGATGCGGCCCCACTCGGTGGGCAGGTCGTGGACCTCCACCCCGCCGCCGTACCAACCCTCGGGATGCACCGGCAGCAGGGCGAGACCCTGGGGCGTCTCGGTGACGAGCTGGTGGCGGACCGCGGCCACCAGCGCGGCGGACGCGGCCAGGTCGTGGCCGATGGGTCGACCGCCGGGACCCGGCCCGGGCCAGGTGGTGAGGGGACCGGCCTCGGCCACCAACGCGTCGAGGACGGAGCCGCGTGCCGAAAGCAGTCGGTCGACCGCATCCCCCTCGGAGCCGGCCGTCACGACCCCACCGGAGCCGACGCCGGCCCCGGGTTCCGCCGCACCCTGGCGGAGGCGGCCCTCCAGAGCGGCCACGGCCCGGGCGGCGTCGGGCTGACCGCACCGGTCCAGCAGCCGGGTGGTGAGGGCCAGGCTCCCGGCCACGCGCCAACGGAGCACCGGGTCGGAGATCTGGCCACGACGGTCGGCGCGGGCCAGCCGCTCGACGGCGGCCGACACCTCGGGGAGCATCCAGTCGAGCAGCGCGTCGATCCGGTGCAGCAGCCAGTGACGGGCGACCGCGGCCAGGGCGAGCGCGTCGGTCTCCGGCGGCGCCGACGCCAGGCGCTCGGTCCAGCGGGCGATCACCACCCCCACGTCGGCCGGCCGGTCCAGCAGGTCGAACGCTCCCAGCAGCACCTCGGTGGCGCCCAGTTCGAGGTCGGGACTGCGGTGCCCGTCACGCCGCACGGCCTGACCGTCGTGGGCCAGCTGGACGTGGGTCCGGGCGTGCTCGAACGCGGCGCCCAGGTGGTGGTCGGGCACCTCCACCCGCGGGCCCCGGCGGTGGACCTCCCAGCCCGAGGCCACCGTGGCGGCGTCGGGCAGCACCTGGGGGTAGCCGAGGGGATCGTGGCCCACGTCTCCCACCGGCACGACGGCGCTCAGCACGGCGGTGTGCGGCGTGGGGAACACCAGCGCCATGGTGGCCAGTCCGTGCGGACACGACGCCGTGAGCAGGTCCGGGCCCGCCTCGCCGGCGGTGACCTGGGCGACCACGTCGCCCGTGGCGCGGTTGCCCACCGCCACGCGCGCCGGGCGCCGGGGCAGCACCACCGCCGGCCGGCCATCGACGCGCACCAGGTGGGCCACGTCGCGTCCCCGGCCACCCTCGACCGGTTCGATGGTGATCTCCCCGGCCGAGCCCACACCGTCGGCCACGAAGGGCCGGATCACCAGGACCGAGGCGAACGGCACGGCGGTGCGGTTCTCGATCTCGGCCACCACCCACTCGTCTCCCACCGCCCGGGGCGAGCGCACGCCGTAGGCCCGGTGGACGGCGTCGCCCCCCGGCACCCGCACCACCGTCTCCACCACCGGCGCGGCCTGCAGCAGGTTCTGGCGCACCGACGGTTCACGCGCCGGCACCCGCCACCGGTCGTCGGCGCCCACCCACCAGTCCAGGCTCCACCCCTCCCCGGACACGAGTCCGCCCGGATCGACCGGCGTGGCGAGCGGCGAGGACACCGTGCCCACCAGGCTCCAGGCGGTTCGCTGCTGACGCAGGCCCCGGGGCAGCACCCACCCGGCCGCCTCGAGCTCCCCGGCCAGATCAGAGCCGGCCCGATCAGCGCCCGCCCGATCGGCGTCGTGCCGCTCGACACGGGCCGCGCCGGCCGGAGCCGGGCCGGTGACATCGGGAGCGCCGGACTGAGGGGAGCGGGACGCGGTGCGGCGGAACATGATCCGGCGGGTCTACCCGGCTCAGCGCACGCCGTCCACCTCACGGCCCGAGCCCCGACGCAGCAGGCCGGCGTAGGCCTCGGCCGCGGCGCGGCCCTCGTGGCACACGGCCCGCACCTCCGACGCGATCGGCATGTCGATCCCGAGCTCGTCGGCGATCTCGATCACCACCTTCGACGTCTTCACGCCCTCGGCCACCATGTTCATGGCCGCGATGATCTCGTCGATGGTCTGGCCCTTGCCCAGGCACTCCCCCACGTGGCGGTTGCGGCTCTGGGGGCTCATGCAGGTGGCCACCAGGTCGCCCATGCCGGCGAGCCCGGCGAAGGTCATGGTCTGACCGCCCATGGCCACGCCCAGCCGGCTGATCTCGGCCAGGCCCCGGGTGATCACCGCGGCCCGGGTGTTGTCGCCCGCCCCCAGGCCGTCGGCCATGCCGGCCGCGATGGCGATCACGTTCTTGAGCACCCCACCCAGTTCGCTGCCCACCACGTCTTCGTTGGTGTACACGCGGAACAGCTCGCCCTGGAACAGGGCCTGCAGCGCCCGGGCGATGTTGTCGTCGTCCATGGCGATCACGCTGGCGGCGGCGTGGCCGGCCAGGATCTCCTTGGCCAGGTTCGGCCCGGTGAGCACCCCGACCGGGTGGCCCGGCAGGATCTCCTCGACCAGCTGGCTCATGCGGAGGCGGGTGCCCACCTCGAGGCCCTTGCTCAGCGAGATCACCGGCACCCACGGCCGCAGGTAGGGCCGCACCGCCTCCAGCGCGGAGCGGAAGCCGTGCGACGGCACCCCCATCACCAACAGGTCGGCGGACCGCACCGCCTTCTCCAGGTCGGCCGTGGCCCGGAGCTGGCTGGGGAGGCGGAACCCGGCGAGGTAGTCGCCGTTCTCGTGGTCCCGGTCGATCTGCTCGGCGAGCGAGGCCCGCCGGGACCAGAGCAGCGTGGGCGTGTTGCGGCTGGCGAGCGCGGCGACCGTGGTGCCCCACGACCCGGCACCGATGACGGAGACCCCGATGTCCATGGCAGCACCCTAGGAGGCGTCCGGGCGCCACGTCGGCGGTAGCGTGTCGCCGTGCACAGCGCCGTCGTCGTTCCGGTGAAGGCGTTCGACTCGGCGAAGCGCCGCCTGGCCCCGGCGGTGGGGCCCGAGGCCCGGGCCCACCTGGCCCGTTCCATGGCCGAGGCGGTGATCCGCGCCGCCGCTCCCCTGCCCGTGGTGGTGGTGTGCGACGACCCCGAAGTGCGCACCTGGGCCCGGAGCCTGGGCGCCGAGGTGCGCTGGACGCCCGGCCTGGGCCTGGACGGTGCCGTCGAGGCGGGCGTGGCCTGGGCCGCCGACGAGGGCTACGACCGGGTGGTGGTGGCGCACGCCGACCTGCCGCTGGCCACCGGGCTGCGCCACGTGGCCGGCAGCCAGGGGGTGGTGCTGGTGCCCGACCGTCGTGCCGACGGCACCAACGTGATCGCCCTACCCGCCGCCTGCGGCTTCCGCTTCGCCTACGGACCCGGGTCCTTCCACCGCCACCGGGCCGAGGCCGAGCGGCTCGGGCTGGTGGTCACGGTGCTCGACGACGGTGCCCTGGCGTGGGACGTCGACACCCCCGACGACCTGGTGCTGCCCTCGGGCGAACCGGTGGCCGACCGCATGGCCGCCCTCACGTTGGCCGCCGCCACCCCGCCGGCGGGCCCGGTCCCCCCGCTGCCGTGAGCCCCCGATCCACCGACCTGGCCGTGCCGGCCCGGGCGCTGGCCGTGGGCGCCCACCCCGACGACGTGGAGTTCGGCTGCGGCGCCACCCTGGCCCGGTGGGCCGAGGCCGGCTGCGAGGTGGCGCTGGTGGTGTGCACCGACGGCTCCAAGGGCACCTGGGATCCGGCCGCCGACACGGCCCGACTGGTGGCCACCCGACAGGCCGAGGCCCGGGCCGCCGCCCAGGCGCTGGGAGCCCGGGGCCCGGTGGTGTTCCTGGGCCGGGTCGACGGTGAGCTGGAGAACGACCGGCCCACCCGCTCCGAGTTGGCCCGGGTGATCCGCGACCTGCAACCCGACGTGCTGCTGGGCCACGACCCGTGGAAGCGCTACCGCCTCCACCCCGATCACCGCGCCGCCGGGTTCCTCACGTGCGACGCCCTGGTGGCGGCCCGGGACCCGCACTTCTTCCCCGAGCACGGCCTGGCCCCCCACCGACCCGCCGCCCTGCTGCTGTTCGAGGCCGACGAGCCCGACCACGCCGAGCCGGCGGAGGAGCGCCACCTGGCCGCCCGCATCGCCGCCCTGGAGTCGCACCGGTCGCAGTACGAGTCCACCATGTTCATCACCGACCAGGCTGCCACTGGCGTCGACACCCCCGGCTCGGCCGAGGGTGGAGCCGTACCCCCGTCGGTGGCGGCGTTCCGGGCCGAGCAACGGGCTGCGCTGGAGGAGGCCGGCCGCTGGGCCGGTGCCCGCCTGGCCGAACGCTTCCACCTGGTCCCCACCGACCGCTGAGGCCGCCGACCGCCGACGCCGGAACAGCGGTGGAGGCCGTGCCAGGCACCATCCACCGAGGGGGCGGCCCTATCGGCGCATGTCCTCGGCTGGCTGATCGCCACCTATGAGCTCGCGGAGCTCGGCGAGCATGTCGTCGGCGTCGCCGATCACGAAGTTGCATACGTAGATCACCCGTTCGCCCGTCAGGCGCTCCAGCAAGGGCACCACCTGCACGGCCAGGTCGGGGCGGGCCTGTTGGAGCGCCAGGTGGCCCACCGTCATCCACAGCCCGGGCGACACCCAGCTCGTGGGTAGCCCGGCGATGTCGACGGCGGCCATCTGGTCGGCTGCCGCCCCGGCGGCCGCGTGGTGGCCGGCCACGCCGGACAGCCAACCGCGGGTGGCGCTCACGATCTCGGGATAGGGAAGCCCGTCGAGCCCGTCCATGTGGCGCAGAGCCGCCTCGTGGTCGCCCGCGAGGTGGGCGAGCCACATGTGCTGCACGATGCAGCCCAACTGGAACATCGGCTCGTTCGGGGCGAAGCGACTGACCTCGTTGATCCGGAACCGCGCCGCTTCGAGGTCGCCACCGACCAGGTCGACCACGGCGAGTTGTTGGTGGCCGGCCGCCACCAACAGCGTGGCGCCGAGCTCCTCCGCCTGTGTCGACAGGGCGGAGGCCGCCACACGGGCCTCGGCATCGCGCCCCAGCCGGATGAGGGCGTACGGCAGGGCCAGCATGCCGTCGAGCAACCGCCAGGATCCCAACTCCTCTCCAAGGTGCATGGCCCTCGTGGCGTGGTGCAGTGCGGTGGTGGCGGGAATGGCGGCCTGGCAACTGGAGGCGACCGACGAGTGGGCGACGGCGAGCGCTTCCTCGGTGCCCACCAGCTCCGCCTCCCGCATCAGCTCCTGACCAGCCGCGGCCACATCCAGGTGTCCGAGGGAGGTGGCCGCGGCGAGCTGTTGCGCGAGCAGCTTGACGCGAACGAAGGTCCCCGGCACCGACAGGGCGAGTGCCTCCGGCAGCAGGGCGAGGAACGCCGGATCGAGCCCGAACCCCTCGGCGTGGCTCAAGGCCGAGACCGCGTCGACGAAGAAGTGAGGCTCGTCGAGCTCTCGGGACAGGGTCAGGGCCCGGCGGGCGAACTCCCCGGCCGTGTCACGGTCACCGAGGACGAAGGCCGAGGCTCCGGCCAGGCACAGGAGCGAGCACCAAGGTCCGGCGGCCGGCGCGCCGAGCTCGCGGCCGACGGCGTCCAACCGGCGGGCGAGGCCCACCACGGCGTCGGGGGCGGAGACCTGGAGGAGGCTGGCGTTGGCCGAGCCGAGAATCTCGCAGGTGCGATCGAAGCCCAGGAGCGGGGCGCCCTCGATGGCGTGGTGGACCGCCTCCAGCCAGCTCTCGGGTCTGGCCGATGCCCGACTGGCGAGGACCTCGGCGAAGGTGGCGTGGGTACGCAACGCCCGGGCTGCGGTGACCTCGTCGAGGAGGGTCTGACGCACCAGTGCGTGGGCAAACCCGTATCGAGGGACAGGTCCCTCCTCCTCCACGAGCAGGCCCGCACCGACCGCCTCCTCCACCGCTGCCACCACGTCGTCGACCGCGGTCCCACAGGTGTCGCGGAGAACCGACAGGTCGATCGATCGCCCGCCCACCGCAACCACCGTGAGCATCGCGTTGGCGGACGGCGACAGGCGGGACAGTCGTTGGCCCACCACGTCGCGCACGCCTTCGGGCAGGCCCAGCTCGGCGACGTCGGCCGTGGTGCTCCACCGCCCGTCCTCGTTCACCAGCACTCCCGACTCCGCGAGGTGGGCGAGCACCTCGCCCACGAAGAACGGGTTGCCGGAGGTCTCACGGGTGAGGCGCCGGGCGAGCTGCCGCGCGCCAGGGTCCAGGTCGTTCTGGGCGAGAGCTGCGAGCAGATCGAAGACGGCGTCGTCGTCGAGCCCGCTCAGATGGATCCGGGGGACGTCGTGCTCACGCCGCAGCTCCACCAGCAGCGCCCCGAAGGGATGCGTGCGGCCGATGTCGGTGTCCCGGTAGGTGCCGACCACGAGCAGGGGCGTGTCGGACAGATCACGCAGGACGTGTCGGAGCATCGCCACGGTGTCCAGGTCGGCCCAGTGGAGGTCGTCGAGCACCAGCACCAAGGGTCGGTCTCCTGCGGCGTCCCGCAACGCCGCCCCCGTGGCGTCGAGCAGCTCCCCCCGTGACCGCTCGTTCGCCACCTGGCCGGGCCCGACGTTGGGCAGGAGCAGCTCGACGCCGGCTGCGGCAGCCACGGCACCGTGGGCGTGCAGGTGCCGGATCGCCTCGACGAAGGGCTGGTACGGGAAGAGCGCGTCCTGGTCACACCGGCCGTAGGCCACGGTGGCACCATCGGCCCAGGCCGTGGCAGCGAACTCGGCCACCAGCCGTGACTTGCCGATGCCGGGTTCGCCGGCCACCAGGACGATGCCTCCGCCGGAAGCCACCGCCCGGGTCCATTGGTCGTGGAGCTGCCGGGCCGCCGCTTCGCGGCCAACGAACGGGAGCCGGGTGTTCGGCCGGAGATTGGCGGGGAGCGGCACGGGGTGGTCGGGGGTGTCCTGCCACGTGAGGCGGCTGGCCGCCACGGGGTGTCCGAGACCCTTGAGATCGAGCTCCCCCATCGAGGTGAGGCGCGCTGGGGTGCTGCCCAACGCGACGGCGCGATCGGCTACCAGGATCTCCCCGGCACCGGCCGCCGCGCAGAGGCGAGCCGCCTCCACCACCGAGGGGCCGAACCAGTCGTCACCCTCCTGCGTCGCTTCACCGAGGGAGATGCCGGCACGGATCGCCAGGTCAACTCCGAGGCGTTCCCCGGCCCGGCTGATCGCCCGTTGTGATCCGATGGCCGCCTCGAACGCGGCGCTCGGACCGGGAAAGGTCGCCATGTAGCCGTCGCCGAGATGCTTCACCACCGTGCCCCCGGCGGCGTCCACGGCCCGCGTCACCGCCCGGTCGTGGGCG
>WBZL01004226.1_pt1 | contig 12591 bp, 10 predicted proteins | sample 5204291 | NCBI WGS metagenome assembly WBZL01 (sample SAMN12344345, study PRJNA552823) | activated sludge metagenome | biome: Activated sludge suspended growth; feature: Nitrification reactor; material: Wastewater; isolation source: activated sludge from nitrification reactor of wastewater...
GGCCCGATGGCCGCCCGCTGCATGCAGGCCTTCTACGAGCTCGACGCGCGCGTCGACGCGCCGCAGGTGCGCTGCCCGACACTGGTGATGCACGTGGCCAGCGACTCGATGATCCTGCAGCGCGAGGGCGAGCTGGTGGCCTCGCTGATCCCGCAGTCACGTTGGGTCTCGGTGCCCGGCGCCAACCACCTGCCGCTGCACACCGATCCCGGCTGGCCCCGGTTGCAGGACGAGATCGACGCCTTCCTGGCCACGCTCGATGGCGACACCGTCCCGGCCGCGGCCCCGTCCGTGGTGGCACTGACGCCGCGCCAGCGCGAGGTGCTGGCGCTGGTTGCGCGCGGCCAGACCGACAAGGAGATCGCGCGCCGGCTCGCCCTGAGCCCGCGCACGGTGGAGATGCACGTGGCGCGTGCCATCGCCGCGCTCGGCGCGCGCAACCGCTCCGATGCGGTGAGCCGGGCGCACCAGGCGCAGCTCCTACCGTAGTCGCGGGCGCCCGGCCGGGCGGCCGTACCGTAGTTGGCCGTCTTCCGGCGGCGCAGGGTCGTCGCGACCATGCGGGCCTCGCCGACCACCCCGGAGCCGCCATGCCGCTTGCCCTCTCCCCCCTGCCGGCCGACCCGCTGCCGACACCGGCCCTCGACCACGCAGTCGCGCTGCCCGACCCCGCTCGCGGCACCGTCGCCGCCGCGCCGACGCTGGCCGACGACGTCGTCGACCTGCCCGACCCGGGCTGGCTGACGCAGCCGCGGGCGATGGCGCGCCGCCTGCGTGCACGGGGCCGCGTGCACCGCGACACCCTGGGCCTGTGGCTGCTGACCGGCCACGCCGACTGCCGCGCCGCGATGCAGAGCAGCCGGCTCAGCCGCGACCCGCGACGCAGCCGGGCGTGGGCCGCGACCCGACCCTTCGTCGCCGGATCGGCACTCGAGCAGGCGGCCGAGCGCTTCATGCTGTTCAACGATCCGCCGGTGCACACGCGGCTGCGTCGTGTGGTCTCGGCCGCCTTCACGCCCGTCGCGGTGCGCCAGCTGCGCCAGTCGATCGAGCGGGCCGCTTCGGAGCTGCTCGACGCCCTGCCCGACGACCGGCCCTTCGACTTCATGCACGGCTTCGCGCAGCAGCTGCCCATCCGCGTCATCTGCGAGCTGCTGGGCGTCGATCCCGGCGACGTCGGCCGCGCCAAGGACTGGTCCGACGCCATCGCCTGCGTGGTGGAGCCGCTGGCCTCGCGCGCCGCGCGGGCCGAAGGCGCGCAGGCGGTGGCCGCGCTGACCGCCTACCTGCGCGAGCAGGTGGCACGGCGACGCCGGCAGCCCGGCGGCACCGTGCTCGACCTCATGCTCGAGGCCCAGCGTGCCGACCCGCGCTTCGACGACGACGAGCTGCTGGCCAACCTGATCCTGCTGTTCATCGCCGGTCACGAGACCACCACCCACCTGCTCGGCAACGGCTTGCTGGCCTTGCTGCAGCACCCCGACGAGCTGGCGCGGTTGCGCCGGGACGCGACGCTGCTGCCGACGGCGGTGGAGGAGATGCTGCGCTTCGAGAGTCCCGTCAACATGGTGGCGCGCACGACGATCGAGCCCTGGGCGGTGGGCGACCTGGTGGTGCCGCCGGGCGAGATCCTGTACGTCCTGATCGGCGCGGCCAACCACGACCCGGCGGTGTTCGCGTCGCCCGAGCGCTTCGACATCCGGCGCGATCCCAACCCGCAGCTGGCCTTCGGGGGCGGGGTGCACTACTGCGTGGGTGCACCGCTGGCCCGGCTGGAGGCCGAGGTGGGCTTTGCCGCCGTGCTGCGCCGCTTCGCCCACCTGCGGCTCGCCGAGGCCGACCTGCGCTGGCGGCCGATGATCAATCTGCGCGGCTTGCAGGCGCTGTGGGTCGAGGCGGCAGGGGACTGACGGGCGTCACGACGCTGGCAGTCGCGGCGGCGCGGACCGCGTGGCGGCCGGCACCGGGCCCGCGCGGAGCCGGCGGGACTTGTGGGGCCGGCGGGTCCGTCAGCCGCCCGCGGCCAGCGCGCTCAGCTTGAGCCGCTGCACCTTGCCCGAGGGCCCACGCGGCAGCTCGTCGACGAAGCGCACCACGCGGGGCGCCTTGTAGCGGCCCAGGCGCTCCGCGCAGAACTCGCGCAGCGTGTCCTCGCTGACCTCCACGCCGGGCCGCCGGACCACGCAGGCCATGATCTCCTGGCCGTAGTGGCGATCGGGAATGCCGACCACCGCGGCTTCGAGCACCGCGGGGTGCTGCAGCAGCATCTCGTCGATCTCGCGCGGGGCGATGTTCTCGCCGCCCTTGATGATCAGCTCCTTCAGGCGCCCGGTGACGAAGAAGAAGCCGTCGGCGTCGCGATGGCCGAGGTCGCCAGTGCGCAGCCAGCCGTCCGGCGTGAAGGCCGCCGCGGTGGCCTCGGGGTTCTTGTAGTAGCCGCGCATCACGTGCGGGCCGCGGATCACCAGCTCGCCGGTCTGGCCGTCGGGCACCGGCTGCAGTTGGGCATCGACGATGCGCGCCTCGCCGCCCGAGGCGCGGCCCACGGCCCCGAGCTTGCGCCGGGTGGCGTCGAGCGGGTTGCTGAACGAGGGCGCCACGGTCTCGGTCAGGCCCATGGTCTCGATGACGCCGATGCCGAACTTGCGCTCGAAGCCGCGCAGGTGCTCGGGCGGCAACGCGGCCGAGGCCGAGCGGCAGAAGCGCAGCGGCTGCGTCCACTCAGCAGGCGGTGCATCGCCTTCGAGCAGGTAGCTGATGATGGTGGGCACCACGTTGATCCAGGTGCAGCCGCGCTCGTGCACCTGGGCCCAGAAACGTGCCGCCGAGAAGCGGGGCGGCATCGCCAGGCTGCCCCCTTCGATCAGCGGGGCGAGCATCGTCACCGCGAAGGCATTGATGTGGTACAGCGGCAGCACCGCGTGCACGCGGTCGGCGGCGGTCAGCGCGTGCTCGGCGCTGATGGCCGCGGCGTTGGCCGCCAGGTTGGCCTGGGTCAGCATCACGCCCTTGGGCACGCCGGTGGTGCCCGAGGTGTACATCAGCAGCGCCAGCGCGTCGGCGCCGGGGGGCTCGGCGTCGGCCTCGGGCCCGTCCACCCGCGGATCGTCGGGGTCGACGACGCGCACCGCCACCGGCCGCGGCAGCGTGGCGACGATCTCGCGCACGCGCGCTTCCCAGTCCGGCGACACCAGCACCAGCGCGCAGTCGCTGTGGTCCAGCACGTAGCGCATCGGCTCGCCGGCGCCCAGCAGGTTGACCGGGTTGACGCAGCGCCCGGCCCACATCACGCCCAGCAGCCATTGCAGCGTGGCCAGCCCGTTTGGCATGACCAGCGACACCGTGCCGCCGGGCGGCACGCCGGCGGCCTGCAGCGCCGCGGCCACGCGCCGGCAGCCGCGCCGCAGCGCGGCGTAGCTCAGCGCCGCGTCGCTCTCGGTGGCCAGCGCATACGGCGCGTCGGGCCGCGCGTCGGCCTGCCGGTCGATCAGCTCGCGCACCGTCGCGGCCACGGCCTAGCGCCCGAACTTGGCGAAGTACGTGCCGAAGAGGTCGGCCTCGCTGGGCACCTGCTCGGCGATCGGCCGCGACACGCGCGTGATGTTGAGGTAGTGCCGCACGTTCATGTTGTCGGAGAAGTTGTTGCCGCCCCAGGTGCCGCAGCCCATCGACAGCGAGAACGGCAGCCCGTTGTCGAAGCTGCCGCCGGTGGCGATGCAGTGCGCCTGGTTGACGATCACGCGCGACACCGGCAGCTGCAGCCCGAGCTGCAGGGCGCGCTCGTCGCGCGCCGTGTGCAGGCCCACCGAATGGCCGGCGCCCTGGTAGGCGTAGATGCGGCGCACGGTGTCGGCGGCGGCGGCGAAGTCGTCCACCGTGTACAGCGCCAGCACGGGGCAGAGCTTCTCGCCCGAGAACGGGTGCGCGGGGCCGAAGCCGTCCTCGTCGACGATCAGCATCGTCGGCTGCCGTGCCGCCACGTCGGCCAGGCCGGCGCGAGCGGCCACCACCGCAGCGGACTGGCCCGTGACGGCGCCCGAGAGCTTGCCGTCGGGCCACATCAAGGCCTGCAGCCGCGCCTTGCCGGCGGCGTCGACCTGCACCGCGCCGCGTGCCACCAGCGCCTGCAGCAGCGCGTCGCGCACGGCGCGCACGACCACCACGCTGTTCTCCGACGAGCAGCTGGTGGCGTTGTCGAAGGTCTTGCTGCGCGTGATGCGCTCGGCCGCGGCGTCGACGTCGGCGGTCTCGTCGACGATGCCGGCGACGTTGCCGGCGCCCACCCCGAAGGCCGGCGTGCCGCAGGTGTAGGCGGCGCGCACGTTGGCCTGCGAGCCGGTGGCCACCACCAGGTCGCACTGGCGCATCAGCTCCAGCGTGTGCGCCTTGTCCACCGGCGTCGGCAGCATCTGCACCAGGTCGCGCGGCGCGCCGATGCGGTCGAACTCGGCATGGATGAACTGCAGCAGCCGGTCCGCGGTGCTCCAGCCCTTGGGCGACGGGGCCACGATCACCGCGTTGCGGCCCTTGAGCGCGTTGATGATCTTGTTGGCCGGCGTGGCACCGGGGTTGGTGGACGGCGTGACGGCGCACACCACGCCCACCGGGCGGGCGATCTCGACGATGCCGCGTGCGGCGTCCTCGGCGATCACGCCGACCGACTTGAAGCCCTGCAGGTCGCGCAGCAGGCCGAGGGTCTTGCGGTGGTTCTTGCGGACCTTGTCCTCGACGTTGCCGATGCCGGTGTCGGCCACCGCCAGCTCGGCCAGCTCGCGGTTGCGGCGCGGCTCGATGAGGGCCCAGCCGGCGGCGGCCACCAGCTCGTCGACCCGCGCCTGGTCGTAGCCGTCGGCGACCCGCTGGGCGGCGCGGGCGCGCTCGACCAGCGCGGCCACGGTGAGGGCGGCTTCGGACATGCTCACTCCAGCTTGATGTTGGCGTCCTTGACCAGCTTGGTCCACTTGGCGATCTCGGCCGGCACCACCTTGCCCAGCGCCTCGGGCGTGCCGCCGACGGTCTCGCTGCCCTGCTGCAGCAGCTTGGCCTTGACGTCGGCGTCGGCCAGCACCTCGTTGAGGATCTTGTTGAGCTTGTCGATCACCGGGCGCGGGGTCTTGGCCGGGACGAACATCGCGTACCAGGAGTCGACCTCGAAGTCGCTGATGCCGGCTTCCTGCATCGTCGGCACGTCGGGGAAGGCGGCGCTGCGCTTGACGGTGGACACCGCCAGCGGACGCAGCTTGCCCTGCTTGACGTGGCCGGCCGCCGCGGGGATCGACACCCACAGCAGCGGGATCTGGCCGCCGATGGTGTCGCTGACGGCCGGGCCGCCACCGCGGTAGGGCACGTGCTGGATCTTGATGCCGGCACGCAGGTTCATCAGCTCGCCGGCCAGGTGCGAGGGCGAGCCGTTGCCGACCGACGCGAACGACAGGCCGGCGGGCTTGGCCTTGGCCATCGCCACCACGTCGGCCACGCTCTTGACCGGCAGGTCCATGTTGGCGGCCAGCAGCTGCGGCAGCGATGCCACCATGCCGACGGGCTCGAAGTCCTTCAGCGTGTCGAAGTTGAGCTTGGGGAAGATCACCGGATTGATCGTGTGCGAGTTCAGCGTGAACAGCACCGTGTAGCCGTCGGGCGCGGACTTGGAGACGATCTCGGTGCCCAGCGAGCCGCCGGCACCGCCCTTGTTGTCGATGATGATCTGCTGGCCCAGCAGCTGCTGGAACTTGGGCTGCACGATGCGGGCGATGACGTCGGTGCCGCCGCCCGGCGGGTAGGGCACCACCCAGCGCACGGGCTTGTCGGGGTAGCCCTGCGCCCAGGCCGTGCCGGTGGTGAACAACGCGGCCGAAGCCAGCGCCGATGCGGTCAGCCAGCGGCCCACGTCGCGTCGGGTGATCGAGTTCATGCGGTTCTCCTCATGGTTCTGGTCCCGGGCGTCACCGCTGGGGCCGGGGGGTGAAAGCCCAGTGCCTGGCTGCACGACCAGGCACATTCCATCAGCGCCGCCGCCTGCTGGCGCGCGCGCTCGCGGCCGAATCGTATCGAGGGCACGCTCATGCCGACGGCCGCCACGGCGTGCCCGCCGGCGTCGAAGACCGGAGCCCCGAGGCCGCAGACGCCTTCGCGCCACTCCTCGCGGTTGATGGCATGGCCGCGTGCGCGCGCGGCGACCAGCTCGGCAGCCAGCGCGTCGAAGTCGGTCACGGTGTGCGGCGTGTGCGCGACCAGCGTGCCGAGCCGCGCGCGCAGCGCGCCGGCGTCCAGCCCGGCGGCGGCCAGCAAGGCCTTGCCCGAGGCCACGCAGTAGGCGGGCGCGCGCCCGCCGACCTGCGAGTACGCAGCCACCGGCAGCGAGCTGTCGAACTTGTCCACGTACAGCACCTCGGCGCCGTCGAGCACCGTGAGGTGGATGGTCTCGCCGCTGGCCCGCCACAAGGCCTGCAAGGCCGGCCGCAGCGTGGTCTTCAGGTCGGCCGTCGATGCGACCAGGGCGCCGAGCTCGACGAGCTTGATGCCGGCGCGGTAGGCGCTGTGCTCGTCCTGCGCCACCCAGCCGCACTCGACCAGCGTCTGCAGGTGCCGGTGCGCACTGCTGCGCGCCAGGCCGAAGGCGCGGGCGACGTCGGCCAGCCGGCTGGGCCGATGCTGGCGCGCCAGCCATTCGAGCAGGGCCAGGCCTTTGGCGAGGGTGGTGTCCATCGGTCAGGGATGTGAACAGATGTTCCATTATTCGGAACGATGTTCACGATGTCGGGACATTGTGGGCGGCGCTGCGGACGGCTGTCAACCGCACAGACCCGAGCCCGCCGGCCGGATCGGGGGCCGGTTCGCCGGCCCGTTCGTGGACCGGCCCGGCAGGTCGACCACCGGGCCGCCAGCCAGGCCCCGGCGACACCCCCCTTCAGCGGCGCGCCGGCCGGTACGGATCGTCGAAGCCCAGGGCGCGCAGCACCTCGCCCTCGCGCGCCTCCATGCGCCGCGCCTCGGCCGCGCGCAGGTGGTCCCAGCCCTGCGCATGCAGCACGCCGTGCACCAGCAGGTGGGCGTAGTGGGCTTGCACGTCGATGCCGGCGGCGGCCGCTTCGCGCTCGACGACCGGGGCGCACAGGACGAGGTCGGCGCTGACCTCCGGCTCGCGCGCATAGTCGAAGGTCAGCACGTTGGTCGCATGGTCCTGGCCGCGGTAGTCGCGGTTCAGGCTCAAGCCCTCGGCCTCGTCGACGATGCGCACCGCGATCTGCGCCGGCCGGTCGAGCGCCGCGCGCATCCAGCGCAGGACCCGGTGGCGCGGCAGCGCGGCGCGGTGGCGCGCGTCGGCGAACTGCAGCGACAGCTGCAGGGGCGGTCGTGGCGCCCCGGCCGGCATCAGGCCGGGCCTTCGCGGGCGCGCGCCGCGTCGTAGGCCTCGACGATGCGCGCCACCAGGGCGTGGCGCACCACGTCGGCGGCCGAGAAGTGCGTGAAGCCGATGCCGGCCACCCGCGCGAGCACCTGCTCGGCATCGACCAGGCCGCTGGCGATGCCCTTGGGCAGGTCGATCTGGCTGACGTCGCCGTTGACCACGCAGCGGCTGCCGAAGCCGATGCGGGTGAGGAACATCTTCATCTGCTCGCGCGTCGTGTTCTGCGCCTCGTCGAGGATGACGAAGGCGTGGTTGAGCGTGCGCCCGCGCATGAAGGCCAGCGGCGCAACCTCGATCTGCCCCTTCTCGAAGGCGCGGCCGACGCGATCGAAGCCCATCAGGTCGTACAAGGCGTCGTACAGCGGCCTCAGGTAGGGGTCGACCTTCTGCGCCAGGTCGCCGGGCAGGAAGCCCAGGCGCTCGCCGGCCTCGACCGCCGGGCGCGTGAGCACGATGCGCTGCACGCCCTGGCGCTCGAGCGCATCGACCGCGCAGGCCACGGCCAGGAAGGTCTTGCCGGTGCCCGCCGGACCGATGCCGAAGGTGATGTCGTGCGTCAGCATCTGGCGCAGGTACTTCACCTGGTTGGGCGTGCGACCGGCCAGGTCGGCGTGCCGGGTGTGCAGCACGATGCGGGCATCGGGCGCCGCCGCAACGGCCTCGCGCGGCACGGGCTCCGGCAGCGCCGCCTCCGACGCCGAGCCGACCAGCATCAGCTCGAGCGTGCGCTCGTCCACCGGCGTCGCGGCGCGCTCGTACAAGGCATCGAGCAGGGCCGTGGCGCGCTCGACCGACGCGCGCGGCCCGTCGATGCGGAAGACCTCCTGGCGACGCTGCAGCGTGACGCCGAGCGCCTCCTCGATGCGGCGCAGGTGCACGTCGAGCGGCCCGCAGAGCTGGCCGAGGCGTCGGGCGTCGGCTCCGGCAAGGGTGTGGCGTCGGATCACCGGGACATGCGGCGCGGCGCGGGCCGCGCGATCGGTCGGCAGAAGTGCGCATTGTGTCAGTCCGGGCGATGCGGGGCTTCCCGCAGAATCGGCGCTCCGATGGACCCGACCTCCGAGCCCCCGTCGGCGCGCCGCGCAGGCCGCCGGCCGTTCCGCGCCGCGGTGGCCAGGCTGCCGGGGCTGGCGCTGGTGCTGCTGATGTTCGGCCTGCTGCTCGGTCCGGACACGGCGCAGGCCCAGGTCCTGGTGTTCAAGGAAGCGCTGGTGGTCGAGGGCGGCGGGCCCCGCTTCCCCTTGGACCGGCCGGCGCAGCGCCTGGCACTGCCCGACGAGTGGGCTCGCACGCGGCCCGGCCATGCCGGGCCGGTGTGGTACCGGCTGGAGTTCTCGGACGTCGTGCCGCGCGCGGCGGGGGAACTGCTCGCGCTGTATGCCGAGCATGTGTGCTCGAGCTGGACGGTGCTGCTCAACGGCCACCTGGTCGCCAGCATCGGCCCGCCCGACGAGCCGGTGGCACGCAACTGCAACCAACCCCACCTCATCAGCCTGCCGGCCGCGCTGTTCCGCACCGGCACCAACGTGCTGGACATCCAGGTGGCCGGCCTGCCGCTGGGCTTCGTGGGCTCGCGCCATCGCGCCGGAGCCCTGTCGGCGGTGGAACTCGGTCCGCAGGCCGTGCTGGCCGCCCGCCACGACCGGCAGACCGCCATCGGCGTGTCGCTGCCCCAGGCCGTGGGGGCCACGCTGATCCTGATGGGCTCGTTCATGTTCGTGCTCGGATTCATCAACCGGCGCGAGAGCCACCTGGCCTACTTCGGGGCCTTGTCGATCGGCTGGGCCATCGTCGATGCCCGGCTTTGGCTGCGCGAGCTGCCGATGAGCACGGCGGTGGCGGAGTTCCTGCTGTGCTCGCTGCTGGCCTTCGTCACGCTGGCGGCGGTGCAGTTCCTGCTGCGCTACGCGCGCCACCGCAACCGGCTGGTGGACCTGGCCCTGCCGCTGCAGTGCGCGGCGATGCCGCTGACGCTGATCGCCGCCGGCCCGGCGCGGCTCTATGCGGTGACGCAGTTCTGGTACGCGGTGCTGGTGCTGCAGGTGCTGGCCGCCGCGGGGTTCTATCTGCATCGGCAGTGGCGCAGCCGGTCGACTTCGTTCTGGCTGATGGGGGCCTTGCTGGCGGCGGTGACGGTCTCGGGCGGCATCGAGTTCGTCGCCCAGCGCGTCGGCACGCCGTCGTGGCCGGCACAGCTCGCCCACAGCATCACGCCGGTGCTGTTCGTGCTGGTCGGCCTGCGCCTCGTGCAGCAGCACGGCCGCGCGCTGCAGCAGGCCGAGCTCGGCAAGGCGCACCTGGAACACCGCATCCGCGAGGCCACCGCCGAGATCGAGCGCAACTTCCGCCAGATCGCCGAGCTGAAGATCGAGCAGGTCACCGAGCGCGAGCGCAAGCGGATCGCCGCCGACCTGCACGACGACCTGGGCGCCAAGCTGCTGACCATCGTGCACACCAGCGAGTCGGAGCGCATCTCGACGCTGGCGCGCGAGGCGCTCGAGGAGATGCGGCTGTCAGTGCGCGGCCTCACCGGCAAGCCGGTGCGCCTGGCCGACGCGCTGGGCGACTGGCGCGCCGAGGTCGTCTCGCGCCTGGCGCAGGCCGGCATCGAGGCCGAATGGGCCGCCCCCGAGGAGCTGCCGCAGACCCTGTCGGCGCGTGCCTACGTGCAGACCACGCGCATCCTGCGCGAGGCCACCAGCAACATCATCAAGCACAGCGGCGCCTCGCACTGCGGCGTGCGCTGCCAGGTGGCCGATGGCGACTTCCAGCTCGTCGTGCAGGACAACGGCGAGGGCATCGCGGCCGAGCCCGATGGCCGCCTCGACCGCGGTCATGGCATGGCCACGATGAAGCAGCGCGCCAAGCAGATGCAGGGGCAATGCCTGGTCGAGAGCGGACCCGGTTATGGAACCGTGATACGTCTCACGCTTCCACTCGATCGCGCCCTCGAGGGGACGTAGGGGAGTGCCGATGACCCTTAGCATGATTTCCGGCGCCCCGCCGCCCCCCATGAACGACATCCTCCTTCTTGAAGACCTGCCCGAGATCCGCGCCTGGCTGCGCAAGATCGTCGTCCAGGTCTTTCCGGGCGCCCGGATCACCGAGAGCGCACGCGTGGCCGATGCACTGGCCCAGGTGGGGTCGGTCAAGTTCGAGCTGGCCCTGATCGACCTCGGCCTGCCCGACGGCTCGGGCGTCGACGTCGTGACCAAGCTGCGCGACGTGCAGCCCGAGGCCCAGTCGGTGGTCGTCACCATCCACGACGACGACGAGCACCTGTTCCCGGCGCTGCAGGCCGGCGCCTTCGGCTACATCCTCAAGGAGCAGGCGCGCGAGCTGATCACCGAGCAGTTGCAGCGCATCAGCCAGGGCGAGCCGCCCCTGTCGCCGTCGATCGCGCGGCGCGTGATGGCCTACTTCGCCAACAAGTCCAAGCCGCAGGTCAACACGCAGCTCATCAACGTCTCGCTCACCGACCGCGAGAGCGAGGTGCTGCTGCGCGTGGCCAAGGGCTACACGCTGCCCGAGATCGGCGTGCAGCTCGGCCTGAGCCGGCACACGATCGCCGACTACGTCAAGCAGATCTACCGCAAGCTCAACGTGAGCTCGCGCGCCGAGGCGGCGCTCGAGGCGCAGCGGCTCGGTCTGTTCGGGAGATAGGGCCCCCACGCTCCCTCCGGTCGCTGCCCCCCCAAGGGGGCGCTTGCGAAGGGCCGGCGGAGCCGGGCCCGTGCAAGACCTTGGCCGGGATCGCCGGATTCGTTCGACGCCGTGACTACAACGCTTCGGCGTGGGCCAGCGCGTACGCCTTGTACAGCTCGGCGGCGCGCGCCGTGGCGGGGCCGGGCTGGCCGCTGCCGATGAGACGGCCATCGACGCGCACCACCGGGGTCACGCCGCCGAGCGTGCCGGTGACGAAGGCCTCGTCGGCGGCGTAGACCTGGGCCAGCGTGAAGTCCATTTCCCGCGCCGAGCCGCCGGCGCCACGCCAGGCGGCCATCACGTTGGCCTGCGTGATGCCCTTGAAGCTGTAGGCCCCGGTGCTGGTCCACAGCTCGCCGCGGCGCACGATGAAGAAGTTGGTCGAGTTGCAGCTGGCGACGAACCCACGCGGGTCGAGCATCAAGGCCTCGTCGGCGCCGGCGTGGATGGCCTGAATCAGGGCCTGGATCAGGTTGAGACGGCTGTGCGAGTTCAGGCGCAGGTCGAAGACATCGGGCCCGCTGGTGCGGAAGGTCGACGTGAACAGGGTCAGGCCGCGCGCCTTGCTCTCCGGACGCGGTGACTTGTACTCGGCGACGATGACGACGGTGGCCGCGCCGATCACGAAGCGCGGGTCCTGGTTGGGCGTGCGCTTGGTGCCGCGCGTGACCATCAGCCGGATGTGAGCGCCGTCGTGCATGCCGTTGCGCGACAAGGTCTCGCGCAGCGCCTGGACGAGCTGCCCGCGCGTCAGTCCGATGTCCAGCGCGATCGCGCCCGCGCCTTCGTACAGCCGGTCCAGGTGCTGCTGCAGGCTGACGATGCGCCCGTCGACCAGGCGCAGCCCCTCCCACACGCCGTCGCCGAGCACGAAGCCGCTGTCGAACACCGACACCCGCGCCTCGTCGCGGGGGACGAACTGGCCGTTGACGTAGACGAGGACCTGGTCGTTGCGCGGATCCGGGACGTAGCCCTGGGCGCTGTCGCGGGTGGAGAGGGGTGCGTTCATCGCGGGCCGGATGGGTGGGGGTGGGAGGGGATGGGCTTCGGGGAGGGGGTTGAGGGCGGCGGCCAGCCGGCGGAGCGTCGGCTGGGGATTTCCATTTGCGACCGCCCCTGGCCGGGATTTCGGCCCGGCGGCCGACTCACTTTCTTTGCTGGTGCAAAGAAAGTAAGCAAAGAAAGCACCTGAACACCCATGTGGGAGTCGGTGTGCCGTCGCTGGCGCGCTCGGTCGCGACATCTGTCGGGCTGCTCTCGCAAAGCCTTGCTCGACAGCTGCCACCTATAGCAGAGGCGGTGGCTCGCGGGATTGGCGCACTCGGCCACTGCCGCGAAACGGCCCCGCTGGCCCGCAGTGCCTCGCCGACTCGGGTGACCGAGTGCGCCAGCGTGCGCATGCCACCTGCGGGATCGGTGGCGCTGTCGAGCAAGGCTTTGCGAGAGGCTGCGAACAGGACCAGATGTTGAACGCATGG
>WBZL01004227.1_pt1 | contig 12590 bp, 12 predicted proteins | sample 5204291 | NCBI WGS metagenome assembly WBZL01 (sample SAMN12344345, study PRJNA552823) | activated sludge metagenome | biome: Activated sludge suspended growth; feature: Nitrification reactor; material: Wastewater; isolation source: activated sludge from nitrification reactor of wastewater...
CCCATCTGCTGCAGCGCGCCGCCGAGCACGCCCGATGCGCTGGTGACCAGCGCACCGAGCTGTGCGCCGCTGGCGGCCATGCGCAGGTCGAGGTTGGCCCAGACGTAGTCGAGCGTCGCGCCGACCGTCAGCGCCGGGCTGACCTGGTAGGCCAGCGGGATGAGCACCCGGCCGACGCCGAGCTCGCTGCGCACCGGTGCGCCCGAGCCCATCGCCAGGAAGGTGTTGGCGTCGTACTCGGTGCCCATGCCACCCTGCGCGAACATGCCGATGCCGTAGGTCAGCGCACCACTGCGGCGGGCGTAGCCGAAGGCCGGCATCACGTACGAGGTGCCGCCCGAGTTGGCATCGGGCATCGGTGGGAACTTGCTGGCCACGTCGGGCCCCAGAACACCCAGCGCCGCATCGAAGCGGGCGCCGGCGGCCATCAAGCCCAGCGTGGCGGGGTTCTGGGCCATCGCCGCCGTGCCGTGGTCGAGCGCCTGCGAGGCGCCGCCCATGCCGGTGGAGATCGGCCCGTAGCCTTCCATGTTCATGCCGTTGGTGGCCATGACCGCGGGGGCGGCCAGCAGTGCACAGGCCAGCGCGATCGGTTGCAGGGTCATGCGTCGCGTCGTCATCTTCATCTCCTGTCAGGTGAAACGTTGGTCTGGATTCGTGTCCGGGGTGGCAGGTCGGGCTGCGTCCGCCTGGGGGGTGGTGGGGGGTGATCGGGTTGCCGGGCTGCAGGGCGGCCGGCCGGGCGGTCACCAGTGGGCCTGCAGGCGTCCTTTGCTGACCTTGCTCGGCCACAGCTTGAGCGGGCTGTCGCCGGTCTTGATGCAGTCGCCGGTCTTGACGTCGAACACCCACTGGTGCTTGGGGCAGGTCAGGGTCGTCCCCTGCAGCGCCAGGTGCGGGATGTTGGTGGTCTGGTGCGGGCAGCGGCTGTCGTACACGCGGTAGGTCTTGCCGCTGCGGTAGACGAACAGCCCGCGCCCGTCGCATTCGACGCGCGTGACCTCGCCGTCCTTGACGTCCCTGGCGGCCATCACGTCGTGCCACTCGCCGGGTGCCCCCATCGCGCCGGGCTGGAACTCCGGCAGGTCCATCGCCAGGATGATGTCGACGGCCCACACGATCTTGGCCAGGCCGAGCGCCGGGAAGGCCATCAGCAGCGCGTCCAGCACCTCGGCCGGCGTGCAACCTTCGCGCAGCGCGCGGCCCAGGTACTGGCGGAAACCCCGCTCGGTCTGCGCGTGCACCTTGGTGATCACCGAGATCAGGTTGCGCGTCTTCGGGTCCAGGCGCGTGCCGCAGGCCTTGAGGAAGGCGAAGTAGTGACCCACTGCATCGGGGCGGGCCTTGACGAGGTAGGCGAGGGCGTCGCTCATGACGGGACTCCGGAGGCGGCGGCGTGATGGACGTAGACCGGCACCGTGGCCAGGCCGATCAGCTTGTGCACGGTGTTGCCGAGCTTGAAGCGGTGGGCGCTGCTGTGGCGGGTGACGACCAGCAGGTCGGCCCCGCAGGCGGTGGCCGCGGCGACCAGCTCCTCGTGCGCGTTGCCGATGCGCACCTCGGCGCTGGCCTGCACGGCGCGGCTGCGCGCCCGTTCGGCCAACTCCTTGACCAGCGCCTGCGCAGCCGCCCGGGCCTGCGGCTCGTCGTGGCGCAGCACGGTCACGACGTGCAGCGGCAGCTCCGACGCGCGGGCCAGTCCGGCGGCCTGCTCGATCAGGTCGGTGGACGGCGTGACCGGGTCGACGCCGACGAGCACGCCGCGGGTCCACAGGACGGCCGCGCGGGGCACCACCAGCACGCTGCAGGGCGCGCCGCTGAGCACGTGATGCACCATCTCGCCGACCAGCAGCTTGGTCAGCAGGGCGCGCTTGCCGCGGCGGCGGATCACGATCAGCTCGGCCTCGGTCTCCTCGGCGGCGCCGATCACGGCGTCGGCGCGGTACAGGTTGTGGCGCGTCAGCATCTGCAGCTGCACGCCGGCGGCGCGGGCGGCCGCCTCGATCGCGCTGACCTTGGCGGCCGCGGCGTTGTCGGCCTCGGCGGCGAGCTCGGGGGCCAGGGCGTCGAACTCGGGATTGCTGACGATGGGGATCACCACCGCCAGCTGGCGCGGCCCGCGGCGTGCCAGCTCCAGCGCCAGCGCCTCGGAGCCGACGTCGAACTCGCCGTGCTCGGTGGCCAGCAGCAGGCGCTCGAAGGTGCCCGGCTCGCGCATCTCAGTGTCCTCCGCCGAACAGCCCCGAGGCGGCCAGCGCCAGCACCAGCACCTCGGCGATGCACAGGCGCACGAAGATCTTCTGGTCCAGGCGACGGAACACCGGGATCAGGGCCAGCAGCGCCGGCATCGCACCGCCGGCGAGGATGGCGATGCCGGCCAGGCCGGCCATGTCGCCATGGCTCAGGTCGAGCAGCCAGCCCCAGCCGGTGGGCGCGCCCGAGGCCTGCAGGTACTCGGCCAGCGGCCGCGACCACAGCTGCGCCATCTGCTCGGGCGCGACGCGCGCCGGCAGCCAGCCCAGCAGGTAGATCGCGACGCTGGTCACCATCACGGTCAGCCCGATGCGGGTGGTCCATTGCAGCCACGCGGCAAAGCGCAAGGCTTCGGGGGAGGCGACGACCGGCACGCCCGGGGAGGCACCCGCAGGCACGCTGGGCGATGGGCCGGGGGACGGATTCGGGGCTCTGCTCATGGCCTCAGTCCCAGATGCCGCTGCCCTTGAGCAGCGCGCGCACCGCGGCGAAGATCATCACGCCGATCACCAGGCGCCGGATCACGCGGGCGTCGAGGATCGTCAGCAGCCGCGCGCCGATGCGCGCCCCGAGCATCATGCCGGTCACCGCCGGCACGGCGATCATCGCCAGCACGGCGCCCCGGTTCAGGTACACCCAGGCCGCGGCCGAATCCACCAGCGCCAGCACCAGGCCCGAGGTGCCGGCGGACACCTTCAAGGGCGCGCCCATCAGCAGGTTGAGCGCGGGCACGTTGGCCCAGCCCGCACCGATGCCGAACATGCCGGCCAGCACGCCGATGGCCAGGAAGACCACCAGCCCCGGCAGCGTGCGGTGCACCTGCCACACCACGTGGCGCTGCGACGCCGTGTCGTAGAACACGCCGTGCATCGCCAGCGCCTGCGACAAGGCGTCGGGCCGGTCGACCTGCGGGAACTCCGAGCGCTTGGTGACGAACATCAGCACCACGATGCACAGCACCACCGAGCCGAGCAGGATCTGCACGATGTGCGCGGGCAGCGCCAGGCCGAGCATCGCCCCGCCGATCGAGCTGGCCGAGGCCAGCAGGGCCAGCGGCAGGGCCAGGCGTAGGCTGCCCAGTCCGCTGCGCAGCAGCAGCGGCCCGGATGCCAGCGCGCTGGCCAGCGCCACCAGCAGGCCCGCCCCGCGCACGAAGTCCAGGTGGAACGGAAAGAAGCTGCCGACGATCGGCACGAACAGGGTGCCGCCGCCGATGCCGGCCGGCACCGCCAGGATGCCCATCGCGAAGCAGGCGAAGAACAGCAGGACCAGCCAGCCCCACCAGGGCAACCAGGCGGCCTGGCTGGCCGCGGCGGCGTGCGCCGGCGCGGCGATCACGGTCATCGCGAGGGCCAGCGCCGCGACCGGCCCGCTCCGCGATCCACGCCCCGCCGACGCGCAGGGGCGGCGCGGGTGAAGGACCGGACCGTGGGCCGGGTGGTGGGCCGAGCGATGGGCCGAAAGGTGCGCCGTTGGCGGCTGTCGATATCTCATCCCCACGGCCGCCGCGGCAGCCCGTCTCCTGCGTTTGCCTGGCATTAGGCGCAAGGCCGACCGACATCGTCTATTACCGGGACGGGTGATGAAGCCGTAACCCAAATGGGGTCTTGCGCCGCCGCCCGGGCCGTCAACCTGAACGCCGCATCGATCACCGCGTCGACCCTCCGGTGTCATGCGGCCAGGTGATCGGCCACCAGCTCGAGCAGGCTGTCCGGCTGCACGGACCAGTGCGCCTGCCGGGCGCCCATGGCCAGCGTGATGCGGCACTGGCCGCAGCTGGTGACGAAGCGATCGGCACCGGTGGACTCGACCTGCGCCTTCTTGAGCGCGAAGACCTTCTCGCGCAGCGGCGCGGCACGTTGGTTGGACACCACGCCGCCGCCGCCGCCACAGCAGAAGCCGGTGACGCCGTGGTCGGGCAGCTCGACCAGGCGCAGGCCGAGCGCGGCGATGACGCGGCGTGCCGCCGCCTCCAGGCCGCCCCGCCGCACGATCTGGCAGGGGTCGTGGAAGGTCGCCGTGCCCGCCATCGGGCGCAGGCGCAGGCGGCCGGCGGTGATCTGCTCGTCGAGGAACTCGGTCATGTGCACGATGCGCACCGGCAGCGCCCGGCCGTACCAGCGCGCCGCCTCCCAGCGTGCGGCGCCGTAGGCGTGGCCACACTCGGGCAGCACCACGGTGTGGGCCCCGATCTTCACCGCGGTGTCGACGAGCGCGCGGGTCAGCCGCTCCTGCAGCTCGAGGTCGCCGTTGTTGAAGCCGATGTTCGAGGCATCGAAGCCGTCGCGGTGCATGGTCCAGCTGGCGCCGACGCGGTCGAGCACCTTCGCCGCCGCGGCCAGCGACTTGGTGTGGTCCACCAGTTCGGCCGGCGCCGCGGTGACCAGGATGTCGGCGTGGGGCAGGTCGCAGGGGATCGTGATCCCGTGCTCGGCGCCGGCCTCGGCCAGGATGTCGGGCAGATCCTCGGCCGGCGTGGCCGGGCTGCCCCACTGGCGGGCCGTGCGGTCCATCAGCGCCAGCCGATCGGGGATCAGCCCGGCCTTGAACATGCCGTGGCGGGCTTCCTTGACCAGCTCGGCGATGTCGATGCCCATCGGGCAGGCCGTGGTGCAGCGGCCGCACATCGTGCACGAGTCGTAGAGCAGCTCCTGCCACTGCTGCAGGTCGTCGATGGTCGGGCGGCGCGCCAGGCCCAGCCGGCGCAGCAGCGGCGCCAGCGGGCTGGTCTGGCGCAGGTAGGCACGGCGGAACGGCTCGAGCTTGTGGATCGGCGTGTACTTCGGGTCGCCGGTGGCGATGCGGAAGTGGCAGGCCTCGGCGCACATGCCGCAGCGCACGCAGGACTCCATGTGCAGCGCCGCGGCGACGCCGAACTCGGACACGAAGGCCTGCATCGCCGCATCGACGCGCGCGTCGTCGGACAGGTCGCCCTGGCGGTCGAAGGCGGGCTTGGCGAGGGTCGTGGTGCTCATCGCAGATCCCCTTCAGACTTCGACGCCGCGGTGGGCGAAGCGGATGCCGGTGGCGGCGCGCGACAGGAAGAACAGGAAGGCGTGCATCAGCTTGCCGAACGGGAACCACACCAGCAGCAGCTCGAGCGACAGCAGGTGCAGCGCCAGCGGGCCGCGGTACAGCGGCGCGTCGTGCGACAGCAGGGCCGCCGAGGGCTCGGCCAGCACCGCCATGCCGGTGATGAAGGGCAGGAAGGTCACGGTCCAGGAGATCAGGTCGTCGCCGACCGAGATCTGGCGCAGCACCGGGCTGCTCAGGCGCATCACCAGTGCCAGCAGCAGCGCGACCATCGTGGCGCTGGCGGCCAGGTACATCACCGGGTCGGGCAGCGCCGGCCAGGACAGCCCGGTCAGGCGGTGGACGAAGGCGATGTGCGGGGCGTAGCCGAGGAACACCACGGCCAGTCCGAGGTGGAAGACGTAGGCGTTGACGCTGATCACCGCGGCCATCTGGCCGAAGGTCCGCCGCGGCCAGAGGCCGCGCACGATGCTGCGCAGGGCGGCGACGGCCGCCGTCGGCGCGCCCTCGCGCGGCGGCGACAGGTCGGGCCGGCGCGGCAGCCGCAGGATGCCCACCAGGCGCCAGGTGCTGCCGAGCAGGAAGATGGCCACGGCGACGAAGAGCCCCGGGCCGCGTGCGAAGTCGAGCAGGTCCATGCTGTGCGTCCTTGTCCGGCCGGGGCGGGCCCCTGGCCGCGCCATCCGGGATCGTTACCCCCTGCCGTATCTATCCGGTACGCACTGTGCGCCTTCCCCGGGCCGCCCGTTTGAGAGCCGTCAAGTGGCCTGCCGATGTCCGGTCGCCCGGGCTGTCCCTGCGTCAGCGCGGGGTGGGCGACTTGGCGTACCGTATCGGGTACCCGGGTGAGGTCGGATGGCGCCGCCGTGCCGAAAGCGTTCCAATAGCCCGTCGCCCTGCCCGCCGCCCGAGGCCCCCGCGCCGAAGGGCCCTGTCCATGCCGCACCATCCGCCTCGCCCGCCCCACGCCGCCGACGCCCCCGCGCCGGATGCCGATCTGCTGGCGGCCATCACCGCCGGCCTGGCGCGCGAGCAGGACCTGTCGCGCCTGCTGCAGCGATTCCTGGAGCCGATCGTGCGGCTGGCCGGCGCGCACTCGGGTGCCGTGCGCGTGCTGTCGGAGGACGGCACCCAGCTGCGCCTGGTCAGCAGCCACGGCGTGGGCGCCGAGCTGCTGGCCGCCGAGCAGGCGGTCGACCGCCACTGCGGTCACTGCGGGGTGGCGGCCGACGGTGCGGCGGTGGTCTGGGCCACCGACCTGAGCGCCTGCAGCGGTCGCGCCGGCGACCACCGCTTCTTCGGCTCGACCTGCCGCCGCATGCTGGCGGTGCCGCTGCAGCACCGCGGGCGCATGCTCGGCGTCTACAACCTCTTCTATGCCGATGCCGCCCAGCCGGCGCCGGCCGTGCAGGACCTGCTGCGCTCGGTGGGCGAGCTGCTCGGCCTGGCGCTGAACAACGCGCGCCTCGAGCGCGAGCAGCTGCGCGCCACGCTGCTGCAGGAACGCCAGGCGATGGCCGCCGACGTGCACGACTCGATCGCCCAGTCGCTGGCCTTCATGAAGATGCGCCTGCCGCTGCTGCAGGACGCCATCGACACCTGCGACCAGGCCCGCGCCTCGCAGTACTGCGCCGACCTGCGCGCGGCGACCAGCCAGGCCCACGCCAGCCTGCGCGTCATCATCACCCAGCTGCGGGCGCCGATGGACCCGCAGGGCCTGCTGCACGCCCTGGCCGGCAGTGCCGACAGCTTCCGCCGTCAGACCGGCGCCGAGCTGGAGTTCGACAACCGCCTGCCCGGACTGCAGCTGCAGCCCGAGCAGGAGGCCCAGGTCTTCCACATCGTGCAGGAGGCGCTGGCCAACGTGGCGCGCCATGCCCGGGCCCAGCATGCGCGGCTGCAGATCGCGCCGGGCCATGGCGGGCAGGTGGAGATCCTGGTCGAGGACGACGGCCACGGCCTGGCGCCGCATGCCGGCGCCGGCGGCACGCACCACGGCCTGCAGATCATGCAGGAGCGCGCCCGCCGCATCGGTGCCCGGCTGGAGATCGGCCCGCGCGATGGCGGCGGCACGCGCGTGCGGCTGGCCCTGGCCGGCGCGGGCCAGGAGGCGTGATGGCCGCCCCCCGCATCGTGCTCGTCGACGACCATGCGCTGTGCCGCAACGGCCTGTCCGACCTGCTGACGCACCGGGGCGGCATGCAGGTGGTGGCGGCGCTGTCCGACCCCGAGCAGGTAGTCGCCACGCTGCGCGCCGAGAAGCCCGACCTGCTGGTGCTGGACCTGCGCATGCCGGCCATCGACGGCCTGACGCTGCTGCGCCGTCTGCGCGTCGAGGGCATCGAGACGCCGGCGCTGATCCTGACGATGAGCGACTCCGAGGCCGACCTGTCGGCCGCCCTGCGCGCCGGCGTGCGCGGCTACCTGCTCAAGGACATGGAGCCCGAGGAGGTCATCCATGCCATCGGCGCGGCGGCGCGCGGCGAGCTCACCGTGGCGCCGGCGATGACGCTCAAGCTGGCCCAGCTGCTGCAGTCGGGCCCCAAGGGCGACGACCGCCGCGGCCTGCTGGCCTCGCTGACCGAGCGCGAGCGCGAGATCCTCGACCACCTGGCGCGCGGCGAGAGCAACAAGACCATCGCCCGCGCGCTGGACATCAGCCACGACACCGTCAAGCTGCACGTGCGCCACATCCTGGCCAAGCTCAACCTCAGCTCGCGCGTCGAGGCCGCGGTGTTCGCGGTGGAGGCGCGCAGCGCCGGCGTGCGTTAGGGGGACGAGGGCCAGGCCTGGACGGCCGTGGCCGGCCGGGCCGACGACGAGGCGGCGCGCGGCGCCAGCTGCTCGTGCAGGCGCACGACCTCGCCGACGATCGTCAGCGTGGGCGCCCGCAGGCCGGCGTCGGCCACCGCGTCGGCCAGCGTGGCCAGCGTCGCGACGACGACGCGCTGCTCGGGCAGGGTGCCCTGCGACACCACCGCGGCCGGCCAGTCGCCCGGCAGGCCGTGGGCGACGAGCTGGCGGCAGATCTCGCCCAGCGCGGTCAGGCCCATGTAGATGACCACCGTCTGGCGCGGCCGGGCCAGCGCGATCCAGTCGAGGTCGCAGCTGTCGTCCTTCAGGTGGCCGGTGACGAACATGCAGCCTTGCGCGTGGTCGCGGTGCGTCAGCGGGATGCCGGCGTAGCTGGCCACGCCGCAGGCCGCGGTGATGCCGGGCACCACCTCGAAGGGCAGGCCGGCCTCGGCCAGCGACTGCAGCTCTTCGCCGCCGCGGCCGAAGACGAACGGGTCGCCGCCCTTGAGCCGGACCACGTCGCGCCCTTCGCGCGACAGCCGCACCAGCAAGGCGTTGATGTCGTCCTGCGGCAGGCTGTGGTGGCGCATGCGCTTGCCGACGCAGATGCGCTCGGCGGCAGGGTTGACGAGCTCCATCACGCCCGGGCCCACCAGGTGGTCGTAGACCACCACGTCGCAGGCGGCCAGCAGCCGCGCCGCGCGCAGCGTCAGCAGGTCGGGGTCGCCGGGGCCGGCACCCACCAGGTGCACCATGCCGGCCGGCCGTGCCGGCGCATCGGTCGGGGCGGACAGGGCGGACGGAGGCGGGCGGTCGACGACGGAGTTCACGGGCGGCTCCACAACGCGGGGGCGGCGGTTGGCTGGGCGACGCGCAAGGCGCCACGCTGGCGCTGGACGAAGCCCATGAAGCGCGTCGCCCAGGCCGATCCGGCCCCCTCGCGCAGGTGCGCGTAGGAGGCCAGCAGGTTGTGCACGACCACGCCGTCGTGGGTGCCGTCGGTGCCATGTCCGCGTTGCACGCGGTAAGCATAGGCCACCGACGGGTCCACGTCCTCGAGGCTGGAATGGTGGAACTCGTGGCCGCGCACCACGGCCGGGCCGGCGCTCCCGCCGGTGCCGTCGCCGATGCCTGCTCCGGTGTCGTGGCCGGCTGCCGGCCACGGCATCGCGGCCGTCTCCTGCAGCTGCACGTAGCCGCGACCCACGGGCCGCGCGTGCATCACCGTATCGCCCGGAATCGCGCCGACCATCTCGGCGCGCCGGTCGTTCCAGCGGATCGAGCGCGACAGGTACATCAGGCCGCCGCACTCGGCATAGGCCGGCAGACCGCCTTCGAGCGCCTGGCGCAGCGCGGCGCGCAGGGCCGTGTTGGCGGCCAGGCCCTCGAGGCTGGCTTCGGGGAAGCCACCCCCGATGAACAGCCCGTCGAGCGCGGGCAGGCGCTGGTCGTGCAGCGTGTCGATGAACACCAGCTCGGCGCCCGCCGCCTCCAGCGTGGCCAGGTCGTCGGGGTAGTAGAAGCCGAAGGCGCGGTCGCGGGCGATGCCGATGCGCAGGCTGCGCCGTGGCACCGGCGCGGCGGCGCCCGCCGGCGGTGCCGGGACCCCGGCGGCCAGGGGCAACGGCGTCGCGGCAGCGGCCAGCGCCCGCACGCGTGCCAGGTCCACCTGCGCCGCGACGATGCGGCCGATGGCCTGCACCTGGGCGTCGGCGTCGGCCAGCTCGGCGCACGGCATCAGGCCGAGGTGGCGTTCGGTGACCGCCAGGCGCGGGTCCTCGGCCACGGCGCCGATCACCGGCACGTCGGTGTAGTGCTCGATCACCGCGCGCAGCTTGGCTTCGTGCCGCGAGCCGCCGACGCGGTTGAGCACCACGCCGGCGATGCGGATCTGGCGGTCGAAGGCCTGGTAGCCCAGGATCAGCGGGGCCACGCCGCGGGTCATGCCGCGCGCGTCGAGCACCAGCAGCACCGGCAGGTCGAGGCGCCGCGCCAGCGCGGCGTTGCTGTTGCTGCCGTCCAGGGCCAGGCCGTCGTAGAGGCCCTTGTTGCCTTCCACCAACGCCAGTTCGGCGCCGCCGATCGCGCGCTGGAAGGCGCCGGCCAGCGAGGCCTCGTCCTGCAGGTGTGGGTCGAGATTGATGCAGGCGCGGCCGGCGGCGCGCGTCAGCCACATCGGGTCGATGTAGTCGGGGCCCTTCTTGAAGGGCTGCACCACCAGGCCCTGGGCGGACAGGGCCGCCGTCAGGCCGACCGACAGGGTGGTCTTGCCCGAGGACTTGTGCGCGGCCGAGACGAGCAGACGCTGCATGGTCGCCGGGGGGCGGCGCCGCTCAGGCCTTCGCGGCGGTGGCCGCGTCGTCGTGGGGCGTGAAGTCGAGCACCCGCACGCCGACGACGGTGAGCAGGAAGGCTGCGCCGACGCCGCCCAGGCCCAGCAGCAGTTCGGGCAGCGACGGCGTGTAGGCCGCCACCTGGCCGTCGGCGAACGGGCTCGTCACCGTGTGACCCGGGAAGATCTCGAGCGGGAAGGCCTGGCCGCCGATGATGAAGACGGCCAGCCAGGCGAAGCCGCCGACGATGACCAGCGCGGAGGCGGCCAGCGTCGCGCGGCGCCCGACCCAGGCCGGCCACAGCAGCAGCGCCAGCGGCAGCAGCGACCCGAGCACGCCATAGCCCAGCCACAGCAGCGTGGCGTAGGTGCCGCCGCCGCCGCGGCCGAGCAGCACGAAGGCTTCGAAGGCGTCCTGCTTCGACCAGTAGAGGTTGGTCAGGTGGAACACCGCCACCAGGTACAGCGCCGCGGCGACGAAGATGCCCAGCAGGCGCGCCAGGCGGCGCTCGACGGGGTCGGGCATCGCCCGGCCGTGGGCGCGCAGCAGCGCGGCCTGCACCAGCAGGAACACGGCCAGCCCCCAGGCCAGCGACAGCACGATGAACAGCGGCGCCAGCAGCGCCGACTGGTAGGCCTGGCGCGCGACCAGGAAGCCGAAGATCGAGCCGGTGCCCGAGGTCAGCACGAAGCGCCACACCAGCACCGCCAGCCCCGCGGGCTTGGACCAGTCGTTGAGCCGGCGCTCGAACATCGTCCACAGGTACACCACGACCAGGCCGGCCATGCCCGAGTACAGCACGACGTTCCACGCGAACATCGAGGTCAGGTTGTAGTGCGTGGCGGCGACGATCACGCGCTCGGGCCGGCCCAGGTCGAGCATCAGCACCATCAGGCCGCCGGCCAGCATGGCCAGGCTGAGCAGGCCCGACAGCGGCGCGCGCTTCTTGTAGTCGGCCTGTCCGAACACCGAGCCGACCGAGGCGACGTTGAGCACGCCCGACGCGGCGACGATCAGGAAGATCGCGAAGACGTGCGGCGTGCCCCAGACCACCTGGTTGTCCATGCCGGTGACGACGTGGCCGTGCAGCTCCATGTAGTGCGCCGCCGCCAGGCCGATCGCGGTGACGAGCACCCCGGCGGCGACGAGCAGCCAGTGGCTGCGGGGGGAGGGGGCCGATGCGTGGTTCATGCCGTTCATCCCGCTCACAGGCCGTGGTAGCGCACGCCGGGATCCAGGCGCAGGTCGGCGCGCAGCTGGCTGGTCTGGATCTCGCGCACGCGGCGCGAGATGGCACTGTCGGGGTCGTTGAGGTCGCCGACGACGATGGCGTCGTGGCCGGCCTTGGAGCAGGCCTCGGCGCAGGCCGTCACGGTCTCGCCGCGGTCCAGGCGGTGCACGCACAGCGTGCAGCTCTCGACGCAGCCCTTGCCGCGCGGCGCCTCGGGCTTCTGGTCGTCGAGCTCCTCGTGCACGAACGAGCGCGCCTTGTACGGGCAGGCCATCATGCAGTAGCGGCAGCCGATGCACAGGTGGCGGTCGACCAGCACGATGCCGTCGGCGCGCTTGAACGACGCGCCGGTGGGGCACACGTCGACGCAGGGCGGCGACGCGCAGTGCTGGCACATCACCGGCACCGAGCTCTGGCGGCCGGTCTTGATCTCCTTGATCTCGACCTTGCGGATCCACTGCGCGTCGGTGCGCCGGGTGCCGCCGGCGAGGCCGTTCTCGGTGTTGCAGGCCTTGACGCAGTCGTCGCAGCCGGGGGCGCACTTGGTGGTGTCGACCAGCATGCCCCAGCGCACCTTCGGGTTGGCGCCGGTGGCCGGCGCGCCGCCCACCGCCGGCGTGGCGGCCTGGGCGATCTCGATCAGCCGGATGCCGGGCGCCAGCATCACGCCGGCCAGGCCCGCCGCGGCGGCGCCGATGAAGCCGCGGCGGCTCATTTCGGTGCCCCCTTGGTGGCCAGCGCCGTGGCCTTGCCGGTGTGGCATTCGAAGCAGTCGATCTTCACCGCCGTGTACTCGTGGCAGCTGACGCAGAAGTTGGTCGGCGCCTTGTTCACGGCCTGCGTCCGTGCGCCGGCGTGGCAGTTGATGCAGCCGCGCAGGCTGTGCCTGGCGCCGCGGATGCCGCCATGCACCGTGTCGTCGCGCTGGTGCTTGAGCAGCTCCA
>WBZL01000540.1_pt2 | contig 12589 bp, 10 predicted proteins | sample 5204291 | NCBI WGS metagenome assembly WBZL01 (sample SAMN12344345, study PRJNA552823) | activated sludge metagenome | biome: Activated sludge suspended growth; feature: Nitrification reactor; material: Wastewater; isolation source: activated sludge from nitrification reactor of wastewater...
GTCCGGGCGTGTTTTCAGAATATTATTAACAGAGTTGTCCGAAATTCAAATTTGAATAGAAATTCTACCCGAACATTCACTGCAAAAATTTACCGGGAGCTAATTCCCGACCGTGCATTGTTGTGATAGTGAAACAGATTTTTAACACGCTTCAATTGACAGCTCATGAAATGCCCAAAGCCAATCCTTCTATTGCTCTTTTGTATTACTTCCAGCGGTTTTACACAGACCCAGGTCCGGTTTGTAAACGCCGATGACGCCGATTTTTACGAGTGGTTCCATTCCCGTTCACAAATCGCAGACCTGTATGCTCCCGGGACCAACCTGATCGTTTTTGCCGATGAGGCGCCCGTCTTTTCTTCCGCAACCGCGTCTTCCGAAACCGTTGCCCGGTTGACCCTCGGCGCGGTCGTCCGCAACGAATCCGACTACCGGGATCAATTGTTCATTCCGCAGGCCGAAGTCAACGGCTATCTGGACAACTGGTACGAGGTATCCGGCAGAGACGACGCCGGCAAAACCTTCCGCGGATACATCTGGGGCGGCTATCTGGCCAAAGGCTGGCGCAATGCCTCCCTGACCGGCGCCCAAAGGGATGACCTGATCCTCTTGGGGGTATCTCAGAAGAAAAGAACTTCCTTCACCGACATCAGTGCTGAGATCCGCGTACTCCAGGGGCGCCAACTGATCGCCAAAACGCTGATCCCCGGATTATGCGTATTTGAGGAATGCCAGTCTACACCCCTGTTGCGGGCCATCCCCGGACCGGTAGCCGGGCAGCTGATGATCGAGGCCAGCACCATGACGGTGGGTTGCCTCTCCGGAATGGAAAGGGCCTTCCTCTACTGGGACGGTTCCAAACTCCAGTGCGCCTATCACGCCGAATATACCGTCAACCGCCAATACGTCAACAAGTCCTTCCAGGTTCGGAACGGCGGAACGGCCATGGTTTGCCGGTACAACGGGATCGACCGGAACTTTGAGCCGGTCTGGGATTGCAAACCCGCGTCAAAACCCGCAACAACGGCTAAAGCGGCTGTTGCTGCTGCCAAACCCAAGGCCTGAAGAAGGGAAGTTGATTTTTGACGGGTACCGGCGGCTATTTGATGCCGGATCACTGCACCCGGTCATCGATTCCGTTTTCGACTGGCATGAGGCCGTCCGGGCCCATCTTTATATGGAAAACAACCGCAATCAGGGGAAAATTGTCCTCAAAATTCCGCAGTGAGCCCCAAAAACGGGATATTTACGCCGGACGATGACCTTGTCGCCCCTTAAACGCTGCATGAGTACCATGAAAAGATCGTTATTCTGCCTTCTTTTTTTATCTGCACGCCTGTTGTTGGCGCAATCGCCCTTGGAAAAACAGGCTTCCGGGGATGCATCCTACCTGTACGACCTTTATCTATACCTTCACCAACATCCCGAATTGTCCTTTTATGAAACCGAAACCGCTAAAAGGATGGCCGCTGAACTGAAGCAGGCAGGCTTTGCAGTGACCGAACATGTAGGCGGTAACGGGATCGTCGGTGTATTGTCCAACGGCAACGGCCCGGTCGTGCTCGTCCGGACGGATATCGACGCGCTGCCGGTGAAGGAAGAAACCGGAAAACCCTATGCCAGTACGGTACAAGCCACCGATGAGAGCGGCGCGACGGTAGACGTGATGCACGCCTGCGGCCACGACGTACACATGACCTCCTGGGTGGGCGCCGCCCGGGCGCTGGCCAAAATGAAGGATCAGTGGAAAGGCACTGTGGTGTTCATCGGTCAGCCCGCCGAAGAGCGGAACGGCGGCGCCAAAGCCATGCTCGATGACGGGCTGTACACCCGCTTCCCGAAGCCCGATTACGGCATAGCCTTACACGTCAGCCCGGTCATTGAAGCCGGAAAAGTGGGCGTCCGGCCCGAATACGCGTTTGCTTTTGTGGATTTCATGGATATTACGGTCCACGGGTTCGGCGGCCACGGCGCTTATCCGCATACCACCATCGACCCCGTATTGCTGGCAGCCCGCATTATCGTCGACCTTCAAACCATTGTGAGCCGGGAAATTTCGCCGTTGCAACCGGCCGTGGTGACCGTCGGCTCCATACACGGCGGTACCAAGGGCAACATCATTCCCAATGAGGTCAAACTGGAACTGACCATGCGGTCCTATTCGGATGACGTCCGCAATGCCATTATTGAGAAGATCAGGCGGATTTGCGCCGGCGTCGCCATGTCGGCGGGATTGCCGGAGGATCAATACCCGGAATGCAAATTGAAAAATGAATACTGTCCGTCCGTCTACAACGAACCCGCATTGACCGAAAGGCTGGCCGGCATTTTTCGCAAAACCCTGGGACAGGATAAGGTCGTCCTGGCTGACCCCGTCATGGCCGGCGAGGATTTCAGCTATTACGGCCGCACCGACGACAAGATCCCGACCTGCCAGTTCTGGCTCGGCGTCGTTGAAAAGGAAAAGATCGAAGCTGCCGCCCGGGGAGCGTTGACGCTGCCGTCCCTGCACTCATCGCTTTTCGCTCCCGATCCCAAACCCAGCATCCGAACCGGCGTGATCTCTCTGACCGCCGCTGTGATGGATTTGTTGAGGAAGTGAGGAGTCGGGGAATCGAGGAACTGAGGAATCGGGGAACTGAGGAACTGAGGAATCGGGGAACTGAGGATGGAGACCTTTATGGGGATGTTGATTGGGCCATTCGCCGATTTGAGGGCCGCCGTCTTCATCAAATCAACCTCCGGCGGCCGAAGCGCTAAAAGAGCGAAGGCGGCAAATCAACAACATCAAACAGTCAATTCCCCCAAGCGGGCCTCTTTGTCAGAGGATGCGAAGCTACTTCACCAGAATCACTTTCTTATCAAACGGGCTCAGCCCAACGCCTTTGACCTTGGCTTCGGCCTCCACCCGGAATTCGGAATGCGCGCCGCGGACCCACCTGGCCAGTTTGGCGACGCCGCCGAACACAAAATTCTGGTTGCCGAATTCATCCATATCGGATTCCACGACCTCAAACGGAAGTTGAAAATCAATTTCAACCGGTTCGTTGGCCGGTATGTCCAGCGTTTTCTGTATGGTCAGGCTGCCCAGTTCGTACTCGTCGATCAGTTTTTCCTTGCCCCGGCCTCTGGTATATCGTTCGATCAGTTTGACTTCGATGCCGGTTACGGTCTGCGGATTCAGCGATTGAAACCGGATTTTGCCGGGAATGACGCCTGCATACCGGTAAATTCCCTCCGGTAAAACCAACTCCAGCTTGACGCCCTCAATACCCAGCCATTTTTTTACTTTCCCAATCATAGTTGAATCAATACGGTTGTTGCACCTACCAAAAATAAGGATTTCCCGGATCATATGCCCGGAAATCTGACCAATCTCTCCCCTGATACGACCAACGATGCCCGGCGTATCCGTTCCTCAGTTCCTCCACCGGTCGCCGTAGTCCCACCACAAGCGGGACGAAGGAGACACTCCCTCAGTTCCTCAATTCCTCAATTCCTCGATTCCTCGATTCCTCCCTCACTCCCTCCCCCCTCACAGCTGCCCCAACTGCTCCAGCAGCCACTGCCGCTCCGCCAGCGGGTTGGCGGCGAGGATCTCCTGCCGCAGTTTTTCCTTTTGCTCGGCGCTGTAGGGGTTTACCCGGACGAGCTTGCGCGTATATTTCACGAGGTTGCTGTAGATGTTCTTGTGGTAGCCGATCACCTTTTTGCGCTGGATAAAGGTCCGGACGCTTTCCAGCAGGGAGTCCAGCGAATCCAGTTCCTCTTGCTCGTAAAGCATTTTGACCAGCATGGATTTGGCGTTGAGATTGAGGAGGATGTCATCGTATTCCACCTGGGCCAGCAGGCGCATGGCCGACTTGTAATCCTTTTTTTCGAACAGGAGCTTGGACCGGCAGAAGTGGCTCAGGTTTTCCCGTTGATCGGCCGGCAGCCATTTCTTGTAGCCGGCGATGAAGCGATCCGCCCAGTTGAACTCCTTGACCAGCAGCGCCGCCGCTACGGCGTTGAAATAGGTCTTTTGGGTGACCTGGTTGTTTTCCAGCAGAATTTTGCTTTCCAGGCCCTGTTTATACCACTCGAAGGTCTCGCGTTTGTAGGCTTCGTCGGCGGCATTGATCTTTTTGATGCAGTAATTGATCCCCATCAGGTAGATCTCCCGGAGTTCGGACGGCGGAAATACCCTGATCGAACTCTGTACCAGTGACCGAAGCTGTTCGAAATACCGGCGGTCGTCCTGTTGTTCGGTAATGGCCTTCAGGATATAATAATACACGCCGATGGCCGGCTCTTTGATCAGGTCTTTGTTTTCGATGAACTCCAGAATATCCTCCAGGAAGCTGATCTCATAGTTGGCCTTGTACAGGGCCTGGTGGAAGATCATCCGGCAGCTCAGCTTCAGCTTTTCGATGATGAAGGTTTTGTCGAGGGCATCGGCTACTGCCTGAAGGTTCAGCTTGGCGGCAGGTTGCCTGTCGGCCATGAAGTTATATTTTTCCTGCTCGATCAGGTATTCGTTGCGGAAAAAACTGTCGGTTCGCTGGCCGGTGGTTTCCCTGGATTCCTCCAGGCCGGAAAGCGTTCGTTGAAAAACCTTGTCCAGGTTGCGTTGCCGGAAAGAGATGGCCAGTGCGATCTTGTTCCGGATTTCGTCGGCCGTCAATTCCTCAAAAACCAGGAATTTTTCAACGGCTTTCTGCAAAAAGTGGATAGTTTGTCTTATTTTAGCATCATCATAGGGCGCCGACCGGCCGAATATTTTGGGAAAAACCCGTTCTTTGTATAAGAATTTGGCCTCGGCAAGATGGTTGCCCGACGTGAGGTATTCGAACAAAGCAACTACATCCTCGCGTTGATTATGAATCGGAGAATGCAGCCATTTTTTTAAAATTTTAAGCTCTTTAGCATCGAGTACCCGTAAAATAGCGATCAACTGACTTTTTTCCACCTGAAATTCGTAGTTTATTTTCAACAAATAGCGACCTATCATCCAGCTTTCAAAGCCTTTATTTTCAACTATTTACTTTCATAGTCTCATCAAATTTCAAAACAAAAATACACGTTTTATTTCAACAAACGTTATTTTTTGTCTTTGTATTTTGAATGAGATCGCAACACTTTTGTAATGTCAAACGAAGACAACGACCTAAATCAATCGCCAATGACGCAAGGTAAGGCCTCTCAAATAAAAACCCGTTCAGGTCTTTGCATGGCTTGGATGATCGTTTTTTGGGGCTGGGCGATAGGGTTGCAAGCGCAGGGTTGGGAGGTTTCCTTCGGTGGAAACAACGAAGACCTGGGGCAGAAAGTAATCCAGACGGTTGATGAAGGTTATGCAATTCTGGCGCTGTCAGAATCTTACGGTGACGATAACGACCTTGATATATATGTCATCCGGACTGATGTGGATGGCAAACTCATCTGGGCAAACGTGTTCGATGAGGGTATCAGGGAAGGAGGATTTGACTTATTGGAAATGCCCAACGGCGACCTGGTAATTGCAGGTTATATCGAGCCGGATATTTTCCAGCCGGAGCATGTTTATCTGCTGAAGATCGACAAGCGCGGCCGCAAGTTGTGGAGCAAGACCTACGAAACATCCGTCAAAGCAAGGGGCACAGGCCTCGTGCAAACCAATGACGGCGGTTTCCTGATCGTAGGACAAACACTCAACCCGCTCAACAACAAGGACGATATCCTGGCCATCAAAACGGACGGCAACGGCGAAGAATTGTGGCGAGAAACTTACGGTACAACCAAGGAAGACAGAGCAGCCGGCGTAATCGCTACAACAGACGGTTTCATCTTTGCCGCCAACATCAAGACCGAGACCGGTCAGAACGACATCGCCTTGTACAAGATCAATGCCGATGGCGGTCTGATCTGGACGAAAGTCTACGATTCCGGGCTCGATGAACAGGCGCTGGAACTGATTCCGACCAAGGACGGAAACATGGTGCTCACAGGTTACCATGATAATTTCCGGGAAGGCCTGGTCGCCAAAGCAAACCTTCAGGGCGATACCCTTTGGTGGAAGACCATTGATCCAACTCCCGGTGATGACTTCTTTGAAAGTATCATCGAATTGGACAACGGCGATCTGGTAGCGGTAGGTTTAACCTTGCCGAATCCACAAAACACCAATATCCTGCTGGCCAAGATGGATTTCAAAGGGAATCCGATCTGGGTGAGGAGCTTGGGGGCCGAAGACAAAACGGATATCGGAGTGGATCTTGCCCCGACCGTTGACGGAGGTTTTGTCATTACGGGCAATAATGCAAAAGGGTTGCTCATTCCCATCAATGACATTACCCTGCTGAAGGTCGACGAATTGGGGAATTACAACTCCAACAAGATTTCCGGCAAGGTTTATCGCTCCGATGACGGATGCAACCCGTACAACCCCAATACCGACCAGCTCCTTCCGAGATGGACCGTGAAGGCGGTTAGCGATGATCGCACTTACTACGGTGTGACCAACGAGCTGGGCGAATATGAAATGCTGGTGGATACCGGGCTTTATACGGTAACCCTTCAAAAGGAAAGTGACAACTGGGATCTTTGCAATCCCATTGCGATAACAGTTGACTTTAATGAGTTCTATGACACGACGGTTTATGATTTTCCGGTAAAAGTACTTTACGACTGCCCACTGCTGACAGTGGATGTCTCAACGCTCGGACTGGTTTATTGTAGCGATGCCACCTACACGGTGAAATACTACAACGACGGCCCGGGTGCGGCAACCGACGCCAAAGTAGTGTTGAAGCTGGACGAGGAACTCGGTTTTCTCAACGCCAGCCTGCCCTACACGGTCCAGGGAGACTCCGTAATCGTGAATATCGGCGATGTTGCTTCAACCAAGAGCGGGCAGTTCACTTTCACAGCTGCAGTTGCCTGCAACGATGTTATTGTAGCACAAGCCGCCTGGGTTAATGCGACTATTTACCCCAACGCTTCTTGTATCCCCCCCGATCCAAATTGGGACATGTCAAGCATCCAGGTCAGCGGCATTTGTGAAAACGACTCCTTGAAGTTCAAGGTCAAGAATATCGGAACCGCCCCAACCACCAAAGCGCTTAATTATGTGGTGGTCGAAGACGTGATCGTCTTCCGGGAAGGTACCATCGATATCGACCTCGAACCGCAGGAAGCCGTAGAGTTGGAAGCTTTCGAACCCAATAGCGATGGTTCAACCTACCGACTCATCGCAGAACAGTCGGAAGGCCATCCCGGCGCCAACTTCCCGACCATCGCGATCGAGGGTTGTACGCAGGTCGGCCAATCAAATTACGTTACCGGGAAAGTTACGCAGTTTCCTGAAAACGATTCTGACCCCTACGTCTCCATAGACGTACAAGAAATTAAAGTGCAAGACGGTGAGTCAACCTTTATGAGAGGTCATCCCAAAGGCTATAACGATCACGTGATCGTTCCGAACACTGACATTGAATACACCATCGTCTTTGCCAATACTGTAGAAAACGACACCATTGACAGAGTAGTGATCAGGGACACCTTACCGCTTTATCTTGACCCGGCGAGTGTCATTATCGGCGCCGCCAGTCATCCCTATGATTTTGAAATTAACCAAAACGGTGTCCTGAAGATCACCTTCGATCAAATCCAACTTCAAGCAGGCGGCAGCGCAGAGGAGGCTTCATCCCGCGGATTCGTGCAATTCAAGATTTCCCAAAAACCGAACAATCCGGTCGGGACGATTATTAACAACAGCGCTGCCGTCTATTTTGACTACTACCCTCCGGTGAAGACCAATACCATCAGCCATGAAGTTGGCTGCGAAGATTTCCTCGAAGGAGGATGCATTCTTCTGGTTGGTTTGAATGGAGGTCCGAATATCCCGCAAGGGGTTACAATAAAAGTGGCGCCGAATCCGTTTTTAGAATCGGCAACCGTTGAGATTGAAGGGATTATGATAGACGAGCTTGATTGGCTCGTGTATGACAGCATGGGCCGAAAAGTCCGGTCTGAGCGCCACAAAGGAAACAGGTTTCAATTTTATCGGCAAAACTTGCCGGCCGGTTTTTACACCTTTCAAGCGGCATCACATGGTCAGCTTGTCGCGGCCGGAAAAATGATTGTCCGATAATCATAATCCCATAAACAATCGGTTCCTTGCCCTGCTAATTTGCAGGGGCAGGGAACCCCCAAAGTGAAGGTTTTATTACGCTATATAAACCAAAGAATTAGGTCGTCTTATTTTTTTCATGAGATTATGATTTGTTATTAGCAAGGCCGCGTCCACCAGACGCGGCTTTTTTTTTGCTTTAAGCTTATCCGCAGACAATTCGTGCAGCAACTTGTTTTTAGATAAAAATGGGATTCATCTGATCCGTAAATATTCAATTGAGCAGATCAGGTTTTGGCGAACTTCGGAAAACTATGAAGTTGATTTTCTTGTAGAAGAAAGCTTTGGAAAAGGTTTTGCCCTGGAACTCAAATGGAATAATCAAAAACCGCATAAAAAAGGGTTTCAGAAATTCATGGAAACTTATCCTGAGTTCCCGATATCTCAATCCGGCATTGAAGATTTCTTCAAATACATTTAGCAGCGGAAGCTGAATAGATCATTCTGGGCCCAAAGACGGAAGGGCGTTCGGCCAGTTTTCTGACCGCCTCATAACCCGCCGGAATCATCAAATCCGATAAACGGTTAAAACTCACCGGATAGGGCACCCACGGATTACCAACCTCCGTATCGTATTCCACAAGGATCAACTGGTGGGCCGGTTTCAGGCAGGATTGCAGCTTTTGGATAAAACCAGGCTTGTCGGCCACGTAATGCAGGGAATTGGCCATCAAAATACCGTCCAGATCGCGGAACGGCCAGTCTTCCCGGATAAAATCCAGCCGGACGGGCTCGATGTTCACCTTATTCGGATTGGCCAATGGTTTCAAGGCCGGCATCGCCTTGTCGGCGGCGTAGATCGTACTGCCTTGGGGCAAGAACTGCGCCAGGGCGTAAGTGAAAAGCCCGCTGCCGCAACCCAGGTCGGCCCAGCGGGTGGCCTGCTCCGGCCATTCTTGTTGAGGAGAGAGGAGACCGACGGCTTCGTTCAGGTTCATGCGCTTTACTTCACTTCAATGGTTCTTTCGTAGAACGCCGGCGGGCTGATTTGGTTTTTTGAGGGCGCTGCATCGAACGCGCGGTCCAGGTTGTTCCCGGCGAGGTCCTCCAGGTCGGGGCTGAAGCGGAGGGAATACCGGCCGGGTTGCCAGGAGGATTCCGGGTAAAATAACCAGGACCGCTCTTCCGGGCCTATCTCAATGCGGCCTTCGGCCGGCCGGTTGCCCGGATCATAAACCGCGATTCCATCGAGCAGCATGGCATAATCCATGGCGTAGCCGAAATTGATCATCAACGGCGCCGTGGTATGGGCTTGCGGCGGGTCCAGGGACCAGTCTCCGGGTGCGGGTTTGTCGTTGTCCTTTGGCCCGGTCGTGAATTCCCGGGTTATATCCTCGCCCAACGGGCGCCCGTCGGCCGCTTGCCAATCCTTGCTGATGACCAGCCTGTACTTTCGATTCGGCAGTAAGGGCGGGCCTTTTTCCAGATTTGGGATGAGAAGGCTTTTGATTCGCCCGGGATCAAACCAGACGGTGAGGCGTCGCTGCCCGGGGTCCCAAAGCTCCTGCCCCAGATCCAGGAAAGGCGCTTCTGCGGGATTGCCGTTTTCGTCTTCCAACCGGATATGTTCCATCGCCTGGCCGTAGCGCATGGGGCGGCTGAAGGCGATATAAAATTTGAGCTGGTTGGCGGGCCATTGTCCGGAAGTGGGATAGATCTGTTCGATTTTCGGGGTTTCCGGTGTCGTTAGAACAGGAACGCTTACCTCAAATCCGGATTCGGGCAGCGGAGAAGAGAGCCGTATATGATAAACCTTGCCCTGGACCAATGGAAAGGAAGGGATGTAAAATACGGATTGCCCGGACACCTGGTATTTCCCCAGCATGGACAGGTCTCCATCGCTTTCCGGCGCCCGGTAATACACCCGGAATGCCGCTTTCCATTCGATGTCTTTTGCCGTTATGACCGTGTCAATACCTGTCAGCAGAATAGAACCGAAATGCGGGTCGTTCGGATCCTCGACGAGCCGGATCTGGATCTGATCGGATTGGCTGAGGGCGGGTAATGGGAGGAGGAACAAGAATGCGAGTGACCGGATACGTATTTTCATGGGTTTATTTTATGACCACTAAGGGCACTCAGGGCACTAAGGGGTTATAGCCTCTGTAACTTAGTGCCCTGAGTGTCCTTAGTGGGATCAATAGCCTTACAAATTCCGGGTGGGATACGACCTCAGGGCCAGCGACCCGTTCGGCATCCGCGACAGCAGCAGTACGTTGGCTTCGTTGAGGTTATCGATCTGCGTGACCCCCACTATCGACAGGACATCGTGGTGAACCCCGACCGTATATTCATCATCCTTCAACGGCTCGGTCAGCGGGGTTTTTTGTTTGAGGATATCCTCCGGTTTGACCCGGATGACGGCCTTGGACATATTGGACATCAGGATGCCGTCATGCCCTTCGCTGTTGCGGTATTTGATGATGTCGATGGGCATGTTGCCGAAGCCGAATTCGCCGAGCGTCGTGCTTTTCACATGTTGGCCGTTCTTCAGTTGGCTCACCGGAATGGTCACGAAAGGCGTGCAGGTATACGTCGCGATGATCACTTTTTCTCCATTCAGTTCATAGGGCAACAGGGTGCGGATGGGAGCTTCCGTTTCAGACTTGCCGTGCGCCACGTGCCAGACCTCGATGGTTGAATAGGAAGCGGCCTGTTTGCCGAAAGGAAAATCAATGATCCGGAGCACGGAGGCGAATTCTTCGTTTGACAGTCCGGCTACGTACAGCTGGCCGTTGTCATAAGCGATATCGGTGACGGCTTCGGTGCGGTTATCGCTTTTGCGCCAGTTTTCGGTGCCTTCCCTGACCACCCTGGGGACTTCGGTGGCGGAGTGGCTGATGCTGCCGAGGTCTACCTGGGTGATCTCGCCGGCCGGGTTGATGCGCAGGAGAACAGTAGCGTACCCGAGGTCATTGGGCATTTTCCAATAACCGAGCTGGTTGGCGTCGGCGCGCGAAACGGCCAGGTAAATGTTTTGTGAAAGCGGGTTGACGGCCATATCGTGGATGACTACGCCTTTGGGGTCGGCGCCCATCAGTGCGGCGAGCTTGCCTTCCACATCATTCATGTTGAACGCTTCTTTGGAGTCGTTCCTGGTACGGTCGCCCATATCGAGGGCGATGATCTTTCCGGCTTTTGAATCGCCCAGGAACAGGATGCCTTCCGGGCCGAAGGACATCACGGAAATAGATTGCACGCCGGCGTCGCCGTAAACGAAGTCTTTGGTCAGGTCTTCGTAGTTGCCGGCATAGGCGCGGGTGCAGAAAAAGGCGGCCAGCGCCAGCAGCAGATGGGTGTTCTTGAATCTCATGGTCTGTATTTTTGGATTGCTAAAATTATTAAAAACCAAGGAGTTGCACAAGCCGGTTGGTCACAAATTGGCGCTGTTCGTCACATTCCGGGCAATCCGTATCTTTAGGGGGCAAAACGATTCCGATGAAAACCGCTTTAAACATCCTCCTGTATCTGATCCTGACAGGGTGGGCCGACGGGCAACCTGCCGACTGGCTGCTCACCAAAGGCCGGTATCCCGCCAGGGTTGAAAAACCCGAAGACGGCCGGTCCGTTACCCTGACCAACGGGCTGATCGCCAGGCGATTCCTGTTGTCACCCAATGTCGCTACCACGGCTTTCGACAACCTGATGACCGGCGAATCCCTGATCCGGGGGGTTAAACCGGAAGCGGAAGTGGTGATCAACGGGGATACGATCCAGGTTGGCGGCCTGGCTGGTCAGCCGAATTATGCCTTTTTCCGGCCCGAATGGGAGCATGACCTGTCGGCTGTACCCGGATCGATGACCCTGCGGGACTACAACTATTCGGATAAAATTCCTGCCGTTGAATGGAAAAGCCCAAGACACCATGCGCCGGACGCAAGCTGGCCGCCGAGGGGCATTCATCTGCAATTCAGGTATGCGCACGAGGCCGGCCTTGAAGTGATTGTGCATTATGTCCTGTACGACGGCATTCCGGTCATGGCCAAATGGCTGACCGTTAAGAACCTGCAAGCGACTCCGATCAGGGTCGACCGGTTTGTCAGCGAGCAATTGGCGGCCATCGAATACGCTTCCTGGGTAGAAGGGAAGGGCGTGCCGTACCCCACGCCGCACCTGCACGTGGAAACGGATTACGCATTCAACGGCATGGCCTCAGGGCCCGCCAACCGATGGGCGGTGCATTGGGAGCCCGACCCGGATTATAGCTCACAGGTGCATTATGAGCGGAAAACGCCCTGTTTGCTGAAAGTGTACCCCGAAATCGGACCCGGCGCCGATCTCGGTCAAGGGGAGGAACTGACCACGTTTACCACCTATGTCATGGCCTATGACAGCTATGACCGCGAGCGGATGGGCCTGGCCCAGCGCAGGTTTTATCGCACGGTTGCGCCCTGGACGACCGAGAACCCGCTGATGATGCACGTGCGGTATGCGGAC
>WBZL01004228.1_pt1 | contig 12589 bp, 7 predicted proteins | sample 5204291 | NCBI WGS metagenome assembly WBZL01 (sample SAMN12344345, study PRJNA552823) | activated sludge metagenome | biome: Activated sludge suspended growth; feature: Nitrification reactor; material: Wastewater; isolation source: activated sludge from nitrification reactor of wastewater treatment...
TTCTGGCTCGGCGCGGTCGTCGGCTGGGCAGCAGGCTTCTTGGCGGTCATGTCGGTCCTTCGAGATGGATGTCGGGAATGGCCCCGGCGCGACGCTCAGCCTGCGGTTCGCGCACGAACCAACAAGAATCGGACACGCTGACGCGTGTCTCGAAGATCTGGAGACGACATCCGGGCGGGCAAGATCGCGTGACCCGTACGTTGCGTGCAGCCCTTGCGGGTGGGTTTGACCGGTTGCGACCCTGGACGAGGGTGGTCGGGCCCGGAGGTGCTGCCGTCACTCTTGCCGATGCGTGGAATCCGGCATTATCGCCCAACGCCTGGAGGACCGTCAAAAGGCCGTGCCGTCGCGAGGCCCCTGGGTCGGCTCAACGACCGGGTGACGCCACCTCGGCCTTCAGGTGCCTGAGTCGCTCGTGCAGGGCGTTGAGCCGCTCGAGGTGCTCGCGATCGGTTCGACCTTCGGCCACCATCCGCTCGGACTCGTCGCGCAGCCGGTCGATCCACAGCCGATTGACGACGCGCTGCAGGTCGGATCGTTCGTGTCGATCGTCCAGCGAGTCCGCATCGACGATCCTGCGGGCCGTGGCATGCAGCTCATGGCCTTGCAGCGCGGCATCGAGCGCCGACCAGGGCATGGGGCCGTGGTCGTTGAGCTGCTGCTCCAGCCAGGCTACCAGCGTGCCATGGGTGCCGGAGAGCTCGTGCAGCAGCTGGTGATCGTCGGCCGACAGGTGGTCCCACCAATCGGCGTGGCGCAGCAGCAGGCGCAGGGCGAGGTCGGCCGAGGCCGTCGGCGCGCGTCGCGAGCCCCAGGCCCGGGTGGTCGTCAGCGGCGGCGACCTCCGTGCGTCGGCCCGCGTGCCCGTCGGCGGCGGCTTCGGCTGGCGCCACAACTCGCCGAGGTCATCGGCGCTCAGGCGACCCAATTGGGCCAGATCGCCGAGCAGCTGGCGCCTGATCGCGCCGTCGGGCAGGGCTTCCCACAGCGGACGGGCTCGGGCCAGCGAGCGGGCACGGCCCTCGGCCGACTCCAGGTCCTCACCCTCCGAGGCCTGTGCCAGCAGCTGGCGCGACAGGGGCACCGACTGCTCGATCGCCGCCTCGAAGGCCTCGGCGCCCAACTCGCGCACGTAACTGTCCGGATCGTGCTCGGGTGGCAGGAACAGGAAGCGCACCCGCCGCAGGTCGGTCGCGTGCGGCAAGGCGGCCTCCAGCGCGCGGGCCGCGGCGCGGCGGCCGGCCGCGTCGCCATCGAAGCTGAAGACCACCGAGTCGGTTACCCGGAACAGCTTCTGCACGTGTTCGGCCGTGCACGCCGTGCCCAGCGTCGCCACCGCGTTCGCGAAGCCGCTTTGCGCCAGCGCCACGACATCCATGTAGCCCTCGACCACCAGGCAGTAGCCGCGCTCGCGGATCGCCTGCCGGGCCTCGAACAGGCCGTAGAGTTCGCGACCCTTGTTGAACACCGCGGTCTCGGGCGAGTTCATGTACTTGGGCTTGCTGTCGTCCAGCACCCGCCCGCCGAAGCCGATGACCTGGCCGTCCACCGCCCGGATGGGGAAGATCACCCGGTGCCTGAACCAGTCGTAGCGGCGCTTGGCCCCTGACCCGGCCTTGTCGGCATCGGGATTGCGCACCAGCCCGGCTTCATCGAGCACCGGGTCTTCGTAGTCGGCAAACACACCGGCCAGGGCATGCCAGCCCGGCGGGGCGTAGCCGAGACCGAACCGAGCCGCGATGCGGCCGGTCAATCCGCGCGACTTGAGGTAGTCGATCGCCGCCGGGGCATCACGCAGCTGCGCACGGTAGAACTCGGCGGCCCGCTCGAGCACCGCGGTCAGCGACAGGCGCCGATCCGCCAGGCGCTGCCGGCGCTGCCGCTCCTCGGGGCTGACCTGCTCCTGCGGCACCTGCATGCCGACGCCCTGAGCCAGCTCGGTGACCGCATCGACGAAGCTCATGCCGGTGTGCTCGGTCAGGAAGCGGATCGCGTCGCCGCTGGCGCTGCAGCCGAAGCAGTAATAGAACTGCTTGACCGGGCTGACGGAGAAGCTCGGCGACTTCTCGGCATGGAACGGGCACAGGCCCACCATGTTGGCTCCGGCCCGCTTGAGCTCGACATGCCGCCCGACGACGTCGACGATGTCGACGCGGGAAATCAGGTCCTGCAGGAAGGCGGCGGGGATCACCCGGTGCAGTCTATCGAAGCCGCACCGACCGCCCGGCCGGGCGGCGGGTCAGGTCGCGGTGCTGCCGGCGGCGCCAGGCAAAGCGGCCGCAGCCGCCGTGGACAGGGCGAACATGCCGCGGTAGGCCGCGGCCCAGGCAGCGACCTGCCCAGCCGGCATCGGTGCCGCGATGCCGGTGCCCTGGCCGATGTCGCACCCCAGGTCGAGCAGGGTGCGGGCCTGGGCCGGCGACTCGACGCCTTCGGCAACGACGGTGCAGCCGAAAGTTCGCGCCAGGCCGATGACGCCTTCGACGATGGCGCGGTCCTGCGCGTCGTCGAGCATGTGGTGGACGAACGACCGGTCGATCTTCAACACGTCGACGGGCAGCCGTTTCAGGTAGGTCAGCGTGGAGTACCCGGTGCCGAAGTCGTCGAGCGCAAAGCGCACGCCCAGCGTGCGGCACCGTGCCAGCAGGGCCGACGTGGCCTCGATGTCGGCATGTGCCGCGGTCTCGAGCACCTCGAGCTCGAAGTGCGACGCCAGGGGCTGGGCATGCCGGGCCAGCAGTTCCGACAGGCGCTGGGCGAAGTCGGGCTCCTGCAGGTGCCGCGCGGCCACGTTGACGCTGACCGAGATGTCCAGGCCGGCCCGCCGCCAGCTCGACAGGTGGTCCAGCGCCTGCGCGAACACCCAGTCGCCCACCCGCGCCGACAGGCCGGTGTTCTCGATCAGCGGCAGGAACTGCATCGGGGCGATCAGACCGTGCTGCGGGTGATCCCAGCGCAGCAAGGCTTCGAAACCCAGCACCTCGCCGCTGCGCATGTCGACCTTGGGCTGGTAGAAGAGGACGAATTCGCCGAGGTCCAGCGCCTCCTGCACGCGGCCGATGGCCATCACGCGTTCCTCGGTGCGCCGGCGGTGTTCGGGGTCGAAGAACAGGTACCCGTTGCGGCCGGACTGCTTGGCGCCGTACATCGCGTGGTCGGCATGGCGCAGCAGGGTGTCGGCGTCGCTGCGGTCGATGGGGTAGACCGTGGCGCCCATGCTGGCGGTGATCTGCACCGCCTCCTCGGCCGGGTCGACGAGGTAAGGCTGGGACACCACGCGCAGCACGCGCTCGACGGCCATGCGCGCTTCTTCGATCGTTCCGGCGCGCAGCAGCAGCACGAACTCGTCGCCGCCCAGGCGGGCCGCGGTGTCGGCCCAGGTCTCGCGCGTGCGCAGGGCGCTGCGCAGGCGGCCGGACAGCTCGATCAGCAGCCGGTCGCCGGCGGCATGGCCGTAACGGTCGTTGACCGGCTTGAACCGATCCAGGTCGAGGTAGCAGACGACGAGCAAGTAGCCGTCGCGGTCGGCGGCGCGCATGGCATCGGTGAGCAGCTGCGACAGGTGGGCCCGGTTGGGCAGGCGGGTCAGCTCGTCGTAGTGGGCCTGGCGTTCGAGGCGCTCGCGCTGGACGCGCTGCTCGGTGATGTCGGAGATCACCAGCACGTGGTAGCGCGTGTCGCCCTGCGGCCCGAGAACCGAGGACATGGTCACCTGCAGGGTGCACATCTCGCCGTTGCGCCGGCGCTCGAGCAGCTCACCGCGCCAGCTGCCGTTGTTGCGCAGACCGGCCCACATGCCCGCGCGCTGCTGGCGCGCCAGCGGGTCGGCCGGCGTGGGCCGCAGCAGCGAGGGCACCTGGCCGAGCATCTCCTCGCGCGGAACACCCAGGATCTCGGCGTAGGCCGGGTTGGCATCGAGCACGCGCAGTTCAGGGTCGGTGATCAGCAGGCCTTCGTGCAGGTGCTGGAACAGGCTGGCCGACAGACGCTGCCGCTCTTGTGCCTCGTGGCGCTCGTCGACGTCGGACAAGGTGGCCAGCAGACGGACCGGCCGGCCGGCCGACTCGCGCTCGATGACCAGCAAGGTCGCTTCCAACCAATGCCAGCCCTGGCCATCCGGCATGCGCAGTTCGAGGCGCACACGACCGACCTCGCCACTGGCCACCTGCGCGATCGCCGTCTGGAGCGCGGCGCGATCGTCCGAATGCGCCGTGGCGGCCCAACCATCGGGTGTCCAGTCGGCCTCGGCATGGCCCGAGAGCGTCCGCCAGGCGGCCGAGACGAACGCATCGCTGCCGTTCAGATGCCAGTCGGCCACCCCCAGCCGCGATCCATCCAGGGCCCACTCCCAGCGCTGCTCGCGCCAGGCGGCCTCGGCACCCAGGGCGTGCGCGAGCATGGCCGTGAACAGGCTGGCGATCATCCCCGCCGCATGCGCCGTCGGCTGCCCCGGCCAAGCGGCCGACCCTCCGACGAGGACCACCAGCAAGGTCGTCGAAGCCAGGACCAGCGAGGTGACGGCCAGGCCGCTGCGCGCCACCAGGGCGAGTGTCAGCACCGGCGCGGCGGGCGCCAACCACGTCATCCCCGGCCAGCCCGACCACCCCACCGGCGCCAGCAGGGCCGCAGCCAGGCCAAGGGCCAGCGCGGCGGTGCTGTACTTGCGCCGCACCCATTGGGCGACGTCGGTCTGTGGCCAGGCACAGACCGGCAGCGCAGCCAGCAGGAACAGCGACAGGGCCGCCAGCCAGGCCCAGACGGCACCGCCCGCCAGCGCGCCGCCGGCGGAGGCATCGACCCCCAGCATCGTGCCGAGACCCGGCGTGATGCCGGTCTGCAAGGCAGCCCAGGCCGCGGCGCATGCCGTCAGGCCCAGCATGTCGCGCCCGCGCTGCAAGCGGACGTCGAAGCGGCTCTGGCGGGCGATCCAGGACACCACCAGCAGCCCACCGACCCCCACGGCTGCCGCAGCCCAGGTCATCGTCCGAAGCGGGCCGGGTGCCACCGACAGCAAGCCAGCCAGGGCCAGGCCGGCGCTGGCCGGCCACCAACGCCAGGTGAAGAGGAAGGTGGCGCCGGCCGCCAGGGCCATCGCGCCGGCCGCGGTCATGCCGGGCGCCCGCTGCAGCGTCAGGAGTAGCGCGCTGGCTGCCGCCACCAAGGCGATGCGCAAGGCGCTTCCCAGCGCGGGGTACCGCTCGAACAAGGCCTGAGCCGGAAGCTTGCGGCGGGGGTTGGGCGTCACACGGAAGCTTTCAGTTCGATCCGCATGCTAGGCGCCGCGAGCCGACCTCCCGCTAGGAGAAGACCCGCGACACGGTGGCTGATCCGGGCATGTCCCCCCGAACGGGGTGGCGGCCTGCACCAGCTGGGGCGGCGCGCCCTTCAGACGGCGAAGTCCGTCAGCTTGCGCCCGGACTCCAAGGCGGCCTTCAACCACTTGGGCTGCAGGCCGCGACCCGACCAGGTGTTGCCCGTCTCCGGGTCGCGGTACTTGGCGGGGACCTTGCCGCCGATCTTGGGCCGCGGCGGCGCCGGCTTGGCACTGAGATCGGACATCGTCAGGCCGTATTGGGTCATCAGCGACTTGATTTGTGCAATCGCCGCCGATCGCTCTTCGCGCTGCGCATCGGCAATCTGCTTTTCGAGGGCGGCTTTCTGGGCCAGCAAATCACTGAGATTCGAGGACATCTAGAAACTCCGGGCGCGTGGCAACGCCCGGAATATATCAAGACTCGCCGCCCTCAAAACATAGGCGCGGGTACTGAAAACCCTAGCGATAACCCACGCGATCGAGCATCTGCTGGACCTTGACTTGATTCATGCCGATCACGCCGACGGGCACGGTTTCGGTTTTGAACTTACCCAGCGATTCGAGCGCCGGATTGGTGGTCTGCGTGCCGGGGACTGCGGGCCATTCATTGTTGCCATCGGCAAAATATCGTTGCGCCTCGGGGCTGGAGAGGTATTCGAGGAACCGGATCGCCTCGGCCCGGTTCTTGGCGTGGCGCGCCACCGCCCCGCCGGCGACGTTGATGTGGGTGCCATGATCGGCCTGGTTGGGCATCACCACAGCGATCTTCTCGATCACCTCGCGGTCGGCCGGCGCCGACGATCGCATCAGGCGCGCCAGGTAGTACGAGTTGGTGATGGCGATGGCGCATTCGCCGCTGGCAACGGCGCGGATCTGGTCGGTGTCGCCCCCCTTGGGCGGTCTCGCCATGTTATGGACCAGCCCTTGCAACCAGGCCTCGGTCTTGACCGGGCCCAGGTGCTCGACCATTGCACCGAACAGCGACAGGTTGTAGGGGTGCGAGCCCGACCGGGTGCACAGGCGACCCTTGTTCACCGGATCGGCGAGTTTCTCGTACCGATCGACATCGGATTTCTGAACCCGCAGTTTGTCGTAGACCACCACCCGGGCCCGGGTCGAAAACCCGAACCACTGGGAGCCTTCACCGGCATCGCGCCCGCGCAGGGTCACAGGGATTCGTTCTTCGAGTATCTTGCTGCGCACCGGCTGGAAGAGGCCATCGACTTCGGCGCGCCACAGGCGGGCGGCATCGACGAGCAATATGACGTCGGCAGGGCTGTTTCGGCCTTCGCTCTTCAGCCGGGCCAGCAGGCCGGCGTCGTCGGCGTCCACCCGCTGGATGCGAATACCGGTCGCCTTGGTGAAATTCTGGTACAGCGCCTCGTCGGTCTGGTAATGACGGGCCGAGTACAGATTCAAGGTGCGCTCTTGGGCGAGCGATGGGGCGCTCAACGCCAGGGCGCACGTGACGGTGGCGAAGGACTTGAGGATCGGATTCAAAGAAGGCTCCCGGGGCGTTGGGCAAGGGGAGCCGAGATTCTATCTGCGAACGAGAACAGTTCGCAATTGCGTCACATCAATGATCCCCGAACCCAACGGGATCGCGGTCGACCGAGCGCGCCGCGCAGGACGGCGCGACCTGTCAGGCTGCCGGCGGCACGTAGCCAGCCGGCTTGTCCGCCCCCTCGCCGAAGAAGAATTGCTCCATCTGCCGGGCCAGGTACTGGCGAGCGCGGGCATCGGCGAGGTTCAGCCGGTTCTCGTTGACCAGCATGGTCTGGTGACGCTTCCAGACTTCGAACGCCTCCTGGCTGACGTTGTCGTAGATGCGCTTGCCCAGTTCGCCGGGGTAGGGCGCAAAGCCCAGCCCTTCGGCTTCCTTCTTCAGGTACACGCATTGAACCATTCGAGCCATCGATCTCTCCGCATTCAGACGAGTTTCTTGACCAGCACCTGCGAGCGCCGGTCCCAGTTGTACTTGCGCTTGCGCGCCTCGGGCAGCCAGTCCGGGTCGACCTGCACGAAGCCCCGGCGGATGAACCAGTGCATGGTGCGCGTGGTCAGCACGAAGATGCTGTGCAGCCCGGCCGCACGGGCGCGCTGCTCGATGCGCTTGAGGATGCGCTCGCCGTCGCCCTGGCCCTGGACCTGCGGCGAGACCGTCAGCGCCGCCATCTCGGCGGTGCGCGCCTCGGGATACGGGTACAGGGCCGCGCAGCCGAAGATCACGCCGTCGTGTTCGATCACGGTGTAGTTGGCGATGTCACGCTCGATCTCGGGCCGCTCGCGGCGCACCAGCGTGCCGTCGCGCTCGAAAGGTTCGATCAGCTGCAGGATCCCGCCGACGTCGTCGGCATTGGCCTCACGCAGGCTCTCGAGCTTCTCGTCGACGACCATCGTGCCGATGCCGTCGTGCGTGAACACCTCCATCAGCAGCGCACCATCCGCCGCGAAAGGCAGGATGTGCGAGCGCTCGACACCGCCTTCGCAGGCCTTGACGCAGTGCTGCAGGTAGAACGCGGTGTCGGCTGGTTGCGTGGGTGGCGGCAGGGAGGCCAGCAGGCGGCGCGCATCGGCCAGGGCCAGTTCGGTGTCGATGGCGCTGTCCGGATCGTCGGGGCTCTCGTGGACGCCGGGAATCTCGGTCAGGAAGACCAGCTTGTCGGCCTGCAGGGCGATGGCCGTCGAGGTGGCCACGTCCTCCATCGACAGGTTGAACGCCTCGCCGGTGGGTGAGAAGCCGAACGGACTGAGCAGCACCAGCGCACCGATGTCGATGGCCCGGCGGATCGCGGCACCGTCGACGCGGCGCACCAGACCGCTGAGCATGAAGTCCACGCCGTCGATGATGCCCACCGGTCGCGCGGTGAGGAAATTGCCCGACACCACGCGCACGGTGGCGTTGGCCATCGGCGTGTTGGGGAGGCCTTGCGAGAAGGCGGCTTCGATCTCGAAGCGCAGTTGCCCGGCGGCTTCCTGGGCGCAGTCCAGCGCCAGCGCATCCGTGATGCGCATGCCGCGGCTGAAACGTGCCACCTGGCCCTTGGCGGCCAGCTGCTCGTTGACCTGCGGACGAAAGCCGTGCACCAGCACCAGCTTGATGCCCATCGCGTGCAGGATCGCCAGGTCCTGGACGAAGGTGTTGAGCTTGCCGGCCGCGATGGCTTCGCCGACGAGGCCGACGACGAAGGTCTTGCCGCGGTAGGCGTGGATGTACGGCGCCACCGAGCGGAACCAGGGCACGAAGGTATGCGGGAACACCAGGCTCATGTCGGCGGCGATTGTGCCGCAGCCCCCTGTTCCCGGGCCGCACCGTGGACGTTGACACGTCGGCCGTCGCGGACGCAGCATCGACGCCCCTCAACCGCCTGTCGAGACCCCGACATGGACACCTACAAGACCCACGGCGCCTTCAGCTGGTCCGAACTGATGACCACCGATCCGCAGGCCGCCGCCGACTTCTACGCCAGGCTGTTCGGCTGGAAGGTCGAGACCATGGACATGGGCACCGGTCCGTACCGGGTGGTCAAGGCCGGCGACACGTCGGTGGGCGGCATCATGGGCATGCCGCCCGGCGAGCAGACCCCGCCCAGCGCCTGGGGCTGCTACGTGACGGTCGACAACGTCGACGAGACCGTCCGGCAATGCACCGCACTCGGCGGCAAGGTCTGCGTCGGCCCCATGGACATCCCCACGGTGGGGCGTTTCGCCGTGCTGCAGGACCCCCAGGGGGCGGTGATCAACGTGATCACCTACGCTGCGGCCTGAGGCGCATCACGGGCGCGGAGATAATCCGCGCCCCGTGCCTTCCCCCGTTGCGCGGGCCCCGCGCCCGCTGCCCTCCATCGAGTACCCCGCCGCGCTGCCGGTCTCCGAGCGTCGCGAGGAGATCGCGCGGGCGATCCGCGAACACCCGGTCACCATCGTCTGCGGCGAGACCGGTTCCGGCAAGACGACGCAGCTGCCCAAGATCGTGCTCGAGCTGGGGCGCGGCCGTGGGGCAGGCGGGCGCGGCCTGATCGGCCACACGCAGCCCCGTCGCATCGCCGCCTCCAGCGTGGCCAAGCGCATCGCCGAGGAGCTGCGCACGCCGCTGGGCGAGGTGGTGGGCTACAAGGTGCGCTTCCAGGATCGGCTGCAGCCCGGCGCATCGGTCAAGCTGATGACCGACGGCATCCTGCTCGCCGAGACCCAGAGCGACCCGCTGCTGCGCGCCTACGACACGCTGATCGTCGACGAGGCCCACGAGCGCAGCCTGAACATCGATTTCCTGCTCGGGCACCTGAGGCAGATCCTGCCGCGGCGCCCGGACCTCAAGCTGATCGTGACCTCGGCCACCATCGACGCCGAGCGCTTCGCGCAGCACTTCGGTTCGGCACGCGGTCCGGCGCCGGTGATCATGGTCTCCGGCCGGCTGTACCCGGTCGAGCAGCGCTGGCGGCCGTTCGAGGAGAAGGCCGGCTTCGAGCTCGCCGATGCGATCGCCGATGCCGTCGACGAGCTGTGGCGCGAGGGCCCGGGCGACGTGCTCGTGTTCCTGCCGGGCGAGCGCGAGATCCGCGAGGTGGCCGACCATCTGCGGCAGCATTTCGCCGCCCAGCACCGTGGCACGCGCGGCGGCACCGGACCGCTGCCCGAGATCCTGCCGCTCTTCGCCCGGCTGTCGCAGGCCGAGCAGGACCGCGTGTTCGAGGCCGGTAACGGACGCCGCGTGGTGCTGGCCACCAACGTCGCCGAGACCTCGTTGACGGTGCCGGGCATCCGCTACGTCGTCGACAGCGGGCTGGCCCGTGTCAAGCGCTACAGCTACCGCAACAAGGTCGAGCAGCTGCAGGTCGAGCCGATCAGCCAGGCGGCTGCCCAACAGCGCGCCGGGCGTTGCGGCCGCGTCAGCAACGGCGTCTGCATTCGGCTGTTCGACGAAGCCAGCTTCGGCAATCGGCCCCGCTTCACCGACCCCGAGATCCTGCGCTCGTCGCTGGCTGGCGTGATCCTGCGCATGAAGTCGCTGCGGCTGGGCAGCGTCGAGGACTTTCCGTTCCTCGAGGCGCCGCCGCGCAAGGCCGTCGCCGACGGCTACGCGCTGCTCGGCGAGCTGGGGGCCGTCGACGAGGCCAACGAACTCACCGAGATCGGCGCCCAGCTGGCCCGCCTGCCGCTCGATCCGCGTGTCGGCCGCATGATCCTCGAGGCGGTGCAACGGCAGTCGCTGCGCGAGGTGCTGGTCATCGCGGCGGCGCTCAGCGGGCAGGACGTGCGCGACCGACCGATCGAGCAGGCTCAAGCGGCCGACCAGAAGCAGCGCCTGTTCGACGACGAGAAGTCCGAATTCATGAGCTACCTCAAGCTCTGGGACTGGATCGAAGCCGGCCGCGGCCACGCCGATGGCCAGCAGCACAAGCTCAGCAACCGACAGCAGGAGCAGCGCCTGCGCGAGCACTTCGTGAGCCCGCGCCGCGTGCGCGAGTGGCGCGACATCCATTCGCAGCTGCACACGGTGGTCGCCGAGCACGGCTGGCGGCTCAACACCGCGGCGGCAACGTACGAGCAGGTCCACCTGGCGATGATGGCCGGCCTGCTGGGCAACATCGGGTGCAAGAACGACACCGAGGACTGGTACCTGGGCGCGCGCGGCATCAAGTTCTGGCGCCACCCCGGCGCCCACCTCAGCAAGAAGCCCGGGCGCTGGCTGATCGCCGCCGAGCTGGTGGAAACGACACGGCTATTCGGCCGCGGCCTGGCTGCCATCGAGCCGCAGTGGATCCCCGGCGTCGCTGGCCATCTGCTGAAGAAGCAGCTGCTCGAACCGCACTGGGAGAAGAAGGCCGGCGAGGTGGTGGCCCTCGAGCGGGCCACGCTCTACGGCATCGTGGTCTACAACAACCGCCGGGTCAGCGTGGCGCAGCTCGATCCGCGCACCGCCCGCGAGATCTTCATCCGCGAGGCCCTGGTCGCCGGCGAGATCGACACCCGGCTGCCGTTCCTGGCCCACAACCAGAAGCTGATCCGCCAGGTCGAGGAACTCGAGCACAAGGCCCGCCGGCAGGACGTGCTCGTCGACGACGAGCTCATCCACGCCTTCTACGACCAGCATGTGCCGGCCGAGGTGTGCTCGACGGCCAGCCTGGAGCGCTGGTACCGCGCGGAGGCCAGGCGCCGGCCGGGCTTGCTGCAGCTGTCGCGCGACGAGCTGATGCGTCACGAGGCGGCCGGCATCACGACCGCGGCGTTCCCGCGCACCGTTCGCCTGGGCGGCATCGATTGCGCCGCGCAATACCTGCACGAGCCGGGCGATGCGCGAGATGGCCTGACCGTCACGGTGCCGATCTACGCGCTCAACCAGGTCAGCGAGGAGCGTTGCGAGTGGCTGGTGCCGGGCATGCTGAAGGACAAGGTGATCGCCCTGGCCAAGAGCCTGCACCAGCGTCCCCGCTCGCGCCTGTTGCCCTTGCCGGAGTTCGCCGCCGAGTTCATCGCCACCCACCCCTTCGGCGAAGGCAGCCTGCTCGAGGTGCTGCTGGCTGCCGTGCGGGACCGGACCCAGCTGCCGGTGCAGCGCAACGACTTCAAGCTCGAGCAGCTCAGTCCGCACCTGTTCATGGGCTTTCGCATCGTCGACGAGCATGGGCGGCAACTCGGTGCCGGCCGCGACCTGGCCGGGCTGAAGGCGCAGTTCGGCGGCCTGGCGCGCCATGCGTTCCAGGCACTGGCGGCGTTGAAGCTGCCGCAAGTCGCGCACGCGCCGGCGGTCCCGTCGGCGACGTCGGCGACGTCCTCGAGGTCCGAAACGGTCGGCGGCCGTGCACCCGGCGTGGCCGATGTCGCGCCCGCGCAGGCGCCGGCCGAGCGCCTGGTCGACTGGACCTTCGGCGAGCTGCCCGAGCTGATGGAACTGCGCCGCGGCGGGCAGACCCTGGTCGGCTTTCCGGCGCTGATCGACCGCGGCACGCATGTCGAGGTGGAGGTCTTCGACGAGCCACAGGCTGCCGCGCAGCGCCACCGGGCCGGTTTGCGCCGGCTCGTCGCGCTGCAGCTGCGCGAGCCGCTGAAGTACCTCGAGAAGAACATCCCGGAGCTGCAGAAGACGGCCGCGCTGTACCTGCCGCTGGGCACGCTCGAGGACCTGCGCCAGCAGATCGTCGAGGTGGCGCTCGATCGTGCCTTCCTCGGCGAGCCCCTGCCGACCGATGCGCCGGGCTTCAAGCGCCGCATCGAGGAGGGTCGGGCACGCTTGAACCTGATCGCCGCCGAGGTGGCGCGTCTGGCCGCGACCGT
>WBZL01004230.1_pt1 | contig 12587 bp, 10 predicted proteins | sample 5204291 | NCBI WGS metagenome assembly WBZL01 (sample SAMN12344345, study PRJNA552823) | activated sludge metagenome | biome: Activated sludge suspended growth; feature: Nitrification reactor; material: Wastewater; isolation source: activated sludge from nitrification reactor of wastewater...
AAAATCGATAGGTTGGGACGAAACGCCTTCCACAAATCCTCCCCCGCTCCCGGTGAGACTCCCACCTGCCTCTGTCGGCATGGCGTGAAGCAGACGTCTCGTGAGTGATTCCTTCCTTCTCGGGCTCCTATGCCAGATCGGTAGAGAAGGGTCGGGGCTAGGCAGCTTTCAGATCGTGGTCGCTGACCTTCTCTGTCTGAGCAGCGCAGAAGTCGCGCTCGGAATCGATCAGATGAGTGACCAGGACCTTCAACACCGTCCAGATAATCGGAATGGCGAACAATATGGCGAACAGAATGAATTCAGCAGCGAACATGCTTGAAGTGTAGCGCGTCCTGGGCGGGTGGCAAGCAGGAGCGAACGGCGAACCACTGCGAACAGTGCAGGCAACGGCGTGGCCATTGTCACCCCACGTCCCGGCTAAAATCTTCGCAAGGGCCGATGGTTTCTCCGTGCGAGCGTGAATGGACTGAACGTACGGAGGAGAGGTATTGGCGGTCAGGCTCCTGGAGGGCAGAGGGGAAGATGGTGGTGAAGGATGTCGGAGCCCGATCAGGTTGCCCACGATAGCTGAGAGTCATGAATTCCTCGTACTCATAATCCACGAGACATTTTCTCCTTGTTCTACGCTATTTTGGTCGGTATCCTTCACCGTAAGCATCGCGCCTAGTCACACCCGTGCCCGCTGGGCCTTCGCAGCTGAGAGGGCACGGGACGTATCACTTTCCACCCTGTGCCTCACATGGCCTTGTTCGCGCGGTACCGAATTGTTCTGATCCTCCTCTGCGGGTGCCTGGCGCTCTACGCGTTACTAGGTTTTGTCATCGCGCCCTATGCGGTGCAGACCTACGTGATTCCCGCCCTGTCGGAGCGATTGCGGCATCCCGTCCTGCTCGGGGATATTCGCATCAACCCCTTCACCTTCTCCGTCGCGTTGACAGGGTTCGAAATTCAGGAGCCGGATCGGACCCCGATGGTCGGCTTTCAGGAACTGTTCGTGGATTTCGAGGGGACGTCCCTTGTCCGTTCCGCCTATACGTTCGATGAAATTCGGCTGACGCTGCCGTTCGGGCTCGTGCATCTGCGTGCGGACGGCACCTTGAACCTGCTGGGCCTCGCGCCTCCGGCGTCCGAACAGCCGTCTCAGCCGGTCGAGCCGGAAGGAAATGCGCAGAGAGCGCCGCTGCCGCCGGTTGAGATTCGCCTACTGAGTATTCAACGGGGCGTGATCGAGTATCGGGACGATACCAAACAGCAGCCCATCACGATCGATGTCGTACCGATTGAAATTACGTTGCGCAATTTCGGGACGCGGCGTGGGGGCGAGAACGCCTATGCTTTCTCGGCGGAGTTCGGTCAGGGGGAAGTGCTGGCCTGGGAGGGGACCCTCCACCTCGATCCGTTGGAGTCGGATGGTCACGTCTCGCTGTCGCATGTCGATCTCACGACGTTCTGGCCCAGCCTCCGGGACCGGTTCCGGTTCGATATCGTGAGCGGGACGTTTCTGGTCGACGCACGGTACCACGTCGATCTCCATCAGGCTCCGGTTAATCTGCTGGTGAACGACGCCAAGATCGAATTGGCCGATTTCCGACTGTCTGAGGCAGGGAGCCGGGATCCGGTGGTCACGCTGCCTTCTGTGGGTGTGCACGGCATCCGCCTGGACTTGCCCAAACGGGAACTGGGCATTGGCCGGGTGTCCCTGACCGGTGCGGACGTGCGTGCTTGGTTGGCCGAGGACGGCGTGATCAATTTCAAGCCGCTGTTTGCTCCGGTGCCTGCGCCGGAACAGGCGTCAAGACCAACGGAGGCACCCGCTCCCGCCGCGACGGGGCCTCCATGGACCTTCGAGGTGCAGGCCGTCGAAGTCGAGAGGTCACAGGTGGAGTTTGAAGATCGGACCCTCGCCACGCCGGCGCAAGTGACCGTCGAGAATCTGCAGATGAGCGCCAAGGATCTGCATGTGCCGCTCAGCTGTTCGATTCCGGTCACGGCCGGCTTCACGCTGAATCAGCAAGGAACCTTCGAGGGACGGGGCAGCGTGCAACTCGATCCGCTGCAAGCGTCGCTCTCGCTCAAGTTGGCGCATATCGGTCTGCGGCCGTTCCAACCCTACCTGGATCGCACCATGCAGGTAGATATCATGGACGGTGAAGTGGAATTGGACGGCGAGGTGACCTATCGAAGCCGGTTCGAGTCTGAACCGATGTTGCGCTACGTGGGCCAAGTGGGGGTGAACAAGCTGCATGTGGCTGAGCGGGTGTCGGGGAAAGAATTTCTGGGATGGACCGCCTTGGGATTGCAGAAGGTGGCGCTGGACGTCTCACCGACCAAGGTCAAGATCGGCGAAATCGCACTTCGCGATCCAGCGGTTCGGCTGGTGACCGAGAAGGACGGCTCGCTGAACCTGTCGAACCTGATGCGCAAGACGGAACCGCAGGCAGTAGAGCCGACCCCGCCGCCGGCGGCTCGCGAATCGCCCGGTAAGAAGACGGCCCCCACGCCGGTGGACATCGATGTGGTGCGGTTGTCCAAATTGTCGGCGACCTTCATCGACGAATCGATCGACCCGGTCGTGGCGACAGGGATTACCGATCTCAGCGGCACCATCAAAGGCTTGTCTTCCAAGCAGGTGGCCAAGGCCCAGGTGGCGTTGGCCGGTGAAGTCGACGAAGTGGCGCCGATCAAGATTCAAGGCCAGATCAATCCGTTGAGTGAAGACGCGTACACCCATCTGACGTTTCTGTTCCAGGGGGTCGATCTCACGGCGGTCTCGCCCTATGCGGGGAAATATGTCGGCTACCCCATCACCAAGGGGAAACTGTCGCTCGACCTCATGTACCAGGTCTCGAAGAAGCAGCTGGTGGGGGAAAATAAGGTGCTGGTGGACCAGCTGACCTTCGGGGAAAAAACCGATAGCCCGGATGCGACGAGTCTGCCGGTGCGCCTGGCCGTAGGATTGCTCAAAGACCGGCGGGGCCGGATCGATATCGACTTGCCGGTACGCGGGGACTTAAACGAACCCGATTTCCGCTATGGCCGCGTGGTGCTCAATGCGCTGGTCAATCTGATTACGAAAGTGGCCACGTCGCCGTTTTCGGCGCTGGGCGGGCTCGTGGGCGGCGGCGGAGAAGACTTACAGTTCATCGAATTTACCGCCGGGAGCGAGGACCTGAGGGAAGCAGAGCAGCGGAAGATCGACTCAATCGCCAACGCGCTTCAGGAGCGACCGGCGTTGCGGGTGGATGTGATCGGGACTGCCGATCCCGTGAGCGATCGTGACGCGCTGGCGATGCAGAAAATCTCCGCCGATGTGCAGCGACGATTTACGCAGGGTGGAACAAAAAATCTCCAAGCGGTCCTCTCGCCCTCTCACGAGTTCGAACTGCTCAGCGATCTCTATGCGGAGAAGCTGGGCAAGCAGCCTATGAAGAAGGAAGAGCTGCCGGGAGGGAAATCCGTGGAGCGAGTGCTGACGGCCGACGAACTGCGGCAACAGCTGGTGCCGGCCATGGGGGTGGAGGAGTCGGAGTTGCGACTGTTGGCGCAAGGCCGTGCCAAAGCCATTCGTGAGCGCTTGATCGAACAGGGAGGGTTGCCGGAGGATCGGGTCTTCCTGGTGGAAGTGGAACTGGCCCAGTCGGAAGGCAAACCGATCAGAGCCCATCTCAATTTGACGGGCAGTTAGCGTATCGCCCCAGGTTAGGATGTCGTGCGATAGCGCATCCGGGTACCGTGAAGCAGAGAGAGCTCGATTTCGCTCGCGCTCAGCTCAGCAGGAAAATAGGCGCCGGAGATCTTGGCCGCATTGATGCTGGCGCCTTCGAGGTTCGCTTTCCGGAAATCGATGCCGCGGAGATCGGCTTGCCGGAAGTAACAGTCGGTCAAGTCCAGTCCATCGACGTCCAGACCTCGTAAATCCAGCCCGCGCAGATCACAACGGGTCAGGTCTACCTTTTCGCCGGAGGCCCGTTTGACGTTGAATTCCTTGATGCACCCCTCGCGGAGCAACCGGTACATGGCATCGTTTGAGATTCGCAGTCCGGACGCGGGTGGTGGTGAGTGATCCATGAGAACTCCTTTGGCTCCTGGGCTCCTTATCGGATGGGGGAGCGAAAACTTGAGGGGATGCATCGTTGTAAGCCGTCCGGAGGACTGTCCGGCTTGGCCGGGGGCAGCTTCTGCTTGCACCACACTTGTCAGACACGGTAACCTTAATCGATTTTTTTGCGGTCATTCGACAGTCAGATCAATACGTTCGAACCGTTAGGGAAGGAGGACATCATGGGACTACGACTGGGCGATGACGCCCCGAATTTTACAGCGGAAACGACGGAGGGGCCGATCAATTTCCACGAGTGGCTCGGGGGCGGGTGGGGGATTTTGTTCTCGCATCCCAAGGACTACACGCCGGTCTGTACGACCGAGTTGGGGTACATGGCCAGGATCAAAGGGGAGTTCGACAAGCGCGGCGTGAAGATCCTTGCCATCAGCGTGGATCCGTTGGATTCACATCGCGGCTGGATGAAGGATATCAACGAAACCCAAAACTGCACCGTGGCCTATCCGATCATTGCCGATCCGGAAAAGAAGGTTGCCGACCTGTATGACATGATTCACCCGAACTCGCTGGATAGTATGACAGTGCGATCGGTATTTGTGATCGGGCCCGATAAGAAGATCAAGTTGATGCTGACCTATCCGGCCTCTTGCGGGAGAAACTTCGATGAATTGTTGCGGGTGGTCGATTCCCTTCAGCTCACTGCCAAGTATAAGGTGGCGACCCCGGTGAACTGGAAGGACGGGCAGGATTGCATCATTACCCCTGCGGTGAACGATGCGGAAGCGAAGACGCTCTTCCCGAAGGGGTTCAAGACCATCAAGCCCTATTTACGCGTGACCCCGCAGCCCAACAAGTAGACGTTGCGGCCTGTTCGCTGCACCACCGGGAGGAGTCGGCTCGCACGCCGGCTCCTCCCCGGTGGGTCAATCCCCAGTCTCTTCCCTTCCACAGTCTGCCGACCCCTTCATGCACCAGGATCCCAGGAGGTGTGCGGCCATGTCTGTTCGGTGTGGCGCCAGCCGGTGGCGCCGGATAGGTCACACCAGAAGCAGGCCCGCTTGCTTGGTGGTGTGCCAGGCGGTGGTCCCCGCGAATCGCTCGAAGGCTCGGTCGCCGGAACCGGGGAACGACGCCCGGACATCGGCCAGACGCGGGTAGGTGCAATCCGTGGCAGACGACGAAGGCGTGGAAGCCCGGATGAGGGTGAGGAGCCACTCGGCCTGTGCCGGAGCGAGTGTCAGTGAGACATCTTCCGTTCTCGTAGGAAGCACGATTCTGGTTCGTGTCTTTCCTGGTGACAGGACGACGGGCCGGCCGCCGATCCAGACACAACGGCGCTCAGCCGTGAGCGAAACCGAGAATGGTTCAGCGAGGGCCTGCTTGAGCCAGGTGCGGGCGACGCGGGGCGGTGCGACGCGATGCGAGAACCATCGCTGTACCGGAAGGTCGAGACCTGCCTGCTCGATATAGTTCAAGACCGCGTGGCGAAGACCTTCCCCGAGCCAGGGCGGGCAGGTCGCGCGGGAGTCGGCATGGCGAAGATCGTTTTCGGCAAAGCCGGCAAACACCGGTCCGAGAATCGTGAGGCCTTCGGCTGCCGGGTTGATCCCGATGGGGCTGTGCGCGGTGGCCGTGAATTTGTGCCAAAAGGCGGATTGCAGCAGGTTGCCCGCGAACAGTTGGCGCACCCGTTCCAACGAATCCACGGTGTCGGCAATGGTCTCGCCGGGGCATCCGTACATCAGATAGGCATGCACGAGAATACCGGCCTGACGAAAGGCCGCCGCCACACGTGCGGTCTGGTCGACGGTAATGCCCTTTTTCATCTGTTCAAGCAGACGGTCCGAGGCTGCTTCAAGTCCGGCGGTCAGCGCGATGCAGCCGGATGCGGCCAGGAGCCGCGCCAGATCGGGCGAGAAGGCTTCCTCGAAGCGGATGTTGCCCCACCAGGAGATGGTCTGGCCCGTCTCCAGTAGGCGAAGTGCCAATGCCTTTAACGCTGCCGGCGGCGCGGCTTCGTCGACAAAGTGAAAACCCCGCTGCCCTGTCTCGCTGATCAAGGTGTCGATTTGCTTGAGCAACAGGTCGGTGGGCGTCGTCTCGTAGCGTGCAATGTAGTTTAACCCCACATCGCAGAAGGTGCATTGCTTCCAGTAGCAGCCGTGGGCAACGGTGAGTTTGTTCCAATGTCCTTCGGACCAAAGGCGGTGCATCGGGTTCAGACTGTCGAGGATGGAGAGGTAGTCGGTCAACGGCAGTCCTGCATACGTCGGGGTGCCGAGCTCCTGCATGGGAATATCCGGCTCTGTGTTGCCGTCCTGAAATGACACCCGGCCGCCCACCAGCGTGAATGTCCGGCACAGCCTGCTGAGGGGGCGTGCGCCGGCCAGGAACTCGAGGAGGCAGAGGAGCGGTCGCTCGCCGTCGTCGAGGGTCACGTAATCCACGTAATGGAACAATCGAGGGTCCTGCAATCGGCGCAGCTCCGTATTCACGTAGCCACCGCCCAGCACAATCTTGGTGGCGGGTTGCCGGGTTTTGATCGCTTGCGCGATACGCAAGGCGCCGAACACGTTGCCGGGGAAGGGGACTGTGAGGCCGACGAGATCAGCTGTGGTGCGAGCGAGGTGAGGACCGAGTGCCTCGATGAGCAAGTCGTCGGTCAGGCTCAACGGTTGCGACAGGGCTTCTTCAATTCGGTCGAAGGAAGACGTCGCCCCCATGATCTGCTCGGCGTAACGATTCAAAAATAGATGAGGCGCGACGGTTTCGTGAAGCAGGTCCGTCAGATCTTCGATGTATAAGGTCGCCCGGTGGCGGGCTGCGTCGGCCGGTGAGCAGGCGTGCAGGGCTCCTCCGGGTCGCTGATCGGCGGCAAAGCGAGGGCCCTCCGGCAGGAATCCCGGCCTGGCCAGGTGAGGAGCCAACATCGGATCTTTGCCTTGGAGAAAGGCCACGACCGGCTCGATGGTGCTCAGGTAGGCGTCCTCGAGGGCCAGAATCTGCTGGACTTCTCCGGGCCAGGCCGCATCCCTCTGCTTGATCCGGTGAAAGGCCTTTCCAAGTCCAGGGCGTGAAAAGAGGCGCAGGATCATGTCGAGGCCGAGATCAGCTTGTTGCGCCTGATATCCGCGAGAACGCAGGAAGCCCGTCAAGTAGGCCGTGGCCGGGTAGGGGGTATTAAGTTGCGTGAGGGGTGGAATGACGAGCAGAATTCGCGGCTGAGCCATGGCTGGGACATACCACACTGCATGTGGTGCCTGCCAGTCGCATCGATAGTGTCTCGGGAGATCTTTTCAGGCCGCGCGAATGGAGGACTGGATAAAGTAGCCGGTCCATCGTTTGAGCTGAAAGTACGCGACGACTTTGCTCGGCAGCTCGCCGCGAGTCATGCCGCGGAGGATCGTCAACTCTGGCTGTGACTGGAGATCCGCGGTGACTGGCTCTCCGGTCGGGCCATCCTCGTCGTAGAGGAGGACGAGCGGTTTCAACCGATGCTTGAAGTTGATGTTGAGCACCTGGGCGAACCGTCCGTCCGAGAGGGAGAGGACGGTTCCTGGCGGATAGACTCCCAGGGTTTGGATCATTGCCACCAACACATCCGCGGCAAACATCTGTTTCTGGTACTTGTACATGGTCGAAAGTGCTTCGGCCGGGGAGAGGGCATCTTCCGGGTGGATGCTGTTCACCAGCGAGTCGTAATGGTCGACCGCGCTCACGATTCTGGTGGGGAGAGAGATTTGGTCTCCCTTCAACTTTTCGGGGTAGCCAGACCCGTCCAGCCGTTCATGGTGACTGCGGATGACATCCAGCACTTCTTCCGGGATGTGAGGGAATTTTCGGAGCATCTCCACGCCCAGGTAGGGATGAAGCTGATACTTCACGTTTTCAGCTTCTGACCGGCGTGCGCGGGTTTGGAGGATATGTTTCGGGATGCGATGTTCACCGATATCCAAGAGGAGGCCGGCCATACCGATCATCTGTAGCGCCTCCTGGTCGATATCGAACTGCTGAGCGACCAGCATGGAGAGGGTGGCGACATTCATGGCACGGATGACGGACGCATTCTCCACATCTTCCGGGTCGAAGCCGCTGGCCACGGTACCGGCCGCTTCGGTGTTGGCGAGGAGGGTGTTGAGTCCGCCGATCATCGATTCCGCGGAACGGATTCCTTCCGCCGATCCGTTCGAGAGTTCCTTCATCATCTTCGAACTGGTCCCGAGCATTTCACGGTAGGCCTCGGACGCCATCTGCGCCGCCTGATGGTAATCCCCCTGCGTCGGCTTCTCTCGCACATCCGGCGGGGAAACCGGCTCGGCTGTTGTCTCCTCCTGGTGCTGTTGCGCGGGGTTCTCCGGTGCCGATTGGTGCTCCGCCGTTGCTTCGACCGGAGTTTCTTCTCCATCCGTGTCGGGATCCGATTCCCGTGGGTAGACCAGGACGGTACCCAACCCGAGGCCTTTAATCGTATTGATCTGACTTTGTGATGTCAGCTTGAAGGAGCGTCGTGGAAAGGGATGCCGGAACCAGGAGCAGTTCAGATCGACATACATGCCCACGCGAAGGTACTCGGGACTGAGCTTCATGCTGTCGGACGTATCGACCTTTGCTGGATCGTTGGACGTTTTTGTGAGCGGCATGACCTTCTCGCGCGCAAACCGATTGTCGGGACCTACGTAGGAAATTTAGGCTATGGCCTGTATCGGTGCAGGCCACATGAAACTTGACGACAATCGTCAGCCGTCCTGGTGACGCCCATTGCTCACAGTAGAAGCGAGGACTTGATCCGAGAGGCAGACGCCCTGCAGGAACGGTCAGATTGTGCGAGATGAGGTGGCATTGTGTGCTTTGAAAAACAACTAGTTGCGAGTAATACATGAGGTGTATCTAGATGTGGAGATTCATCTGTGATGTGCGTTCGATCACGTGAAGAAATGTTCGGCATGCGTCGCGAATTTGTGTGGGGTCACGGCGTATCTCGCTGCCGAGAATGAAGACGACATCGGATCCGTATAGCGCCATCATCTCCTCGATGCGTGAGGCGTTCATCCTGCCGGCCGCGGTGGGAAACGTGGGGGAGAGCGTACCCAACTCGGTTCGGCAGGCCTGTGCAATGCCGCGACAATCGGCTTGGGTGACAGGATAGTCCAGGCCGTATGCGGGGTAGATGGAGATGTCCGCACCGGCGAGGCGAGGGAGAAGTCCGAACAGAACTGCCGGGGCGATGCCGCTGTCCCGGCCGACATAGTGGCTCCCCAGAAAATCCGGGTGCAGGAGCAACGGCAGGGAGAGCGCCGTCAGGCCGGAGAGGGCCGCGACGGCATCGTACCCTGTCAGTCCTGGGCAGATGAGGATTGCGCCTGCTCCGGCCTGCTTGGCCAGAGTCGCTCGTTCGAAGAGCTTCGGCCATGGCCCGAAGACGTGCGGCGCGTAGAGGCAGGTGCGTCCGGTCTCTTTCGAGGCCGCGGCGATGGCTTCGGCACAACGTGAGACGCGCTCCTTGAACGGACAGAACGGATGATCGCCTAGGCTTTGATCATCCTTGATAAGGTCGACTCCGCCGAGAGCAAATTCATAGGCCAGCTCCGCGAGTGCATCCGGGTTAAGCCCGAGCGGTTTCAGCACCGCGCAGACCAGCGGACGCACTGGAACCTCAAGTTGTGCGCGAAGTCCTGCCGTGCCCAGCCGAGGGCCGGCCATTCGGCTGAGGGCCACATCGGGAAGGATCAGATTTGAGAGGCGCACTCCTCCTTGTAAGCTCGCCATACCGAAACTCATATGCAACAACGTACTCATGGTGCCATCGAGCAGCTCGATGGGAAATGTCAGCAAGGCGGCATGGACCCCGTCGCCGAGACCTTCGAACCGTTCTACTCGGCCCAACAATTCACTTCTGATTGGCCCGGCGGGAATGACATGGTCCGCTGCCTCGACGGTTTGGTCGATACACAGAAGATCGGCGTGTCGACGTGCGTCTGCGGCCGATCCCTGAAGATGATACTCCACAGAGAAGCGTTGTCCTGAAAATCGTAGCTGGTCAGCAGTCATGATGCCTTCCTCCCGTTGCACTTCAGACGGACGAAAGGGTACCGTATCCTCGCGTCGGAGGGTAGGGCTGACTCGTCATCGGACGGAAGACTCTGCCGATAGTCAAGGAGCGAGGGATGCAACAACGGGTGGCGGCACGATCAGCGGTTCCGGTCAGAGCGATTCGCTGGGGGCTCGTCGGCCTGCTGCTTGTCGGCGGATGGCATCAGGTTGTCCATGCCGCGTCGCGTCTGGTCGACCTGACGTACAGTTTTGACGAGACGACCCTTGTGTGGCCGCGGAATCCTCCGTTCCACCGAGACGGGAGTCAGCGGGGCGGAACGGCCGATGAGGCATGGTATGCGACGGGGCAGGTGGCCCTGTCCGAACATGCCGGAACGCACATGGATGCGCCGATCCATTTCGCTCAGGGCCAGGTTGGGATCGACGGGATTCCGGTTGAGCATCTCATGGGGCCTGCAGTGGTCATCGATGTGCGTGCCGCCGTGGCGAAGGAGAGGGACTATCGGTTGTCCCCGGCCGATCTGCATCGTTGGGAGGCGCAGTACGGCACCATCCCGAACGGTGCCGTCGTGATGATGCTGACCGGCTGGGGAGCGCAGTGGCAGCATCGGGAGCGGTATTTCGGCAGCGCGACGCCCGATTCGCCCGCAACGCTGCATTTCCCCGGATTTTCCGAAGCAGCGGCGCGGTTCCTGGTGGCTGAGCGGCACATCTCCGGCATCGGGATCGACACGCCGAGCATCGATTATGGTCCGTCGCAGGACTTTGTGGTGCACCGCATCGTCAATGGCGCCGGCCTGTACGGACTGGAAAACGTTGCGCGGCTCGATGAGCTTCCGGCCTTCGGCGCCACGTTGATCGCTCTGCCGATGAAAATCGCCGGCGGCAGCGGCGCTCCCGTACGCATCCTCGGCATTCTGCCTGAGTGACGGCAGCGCGGACCGTTGTACTCTTGTGCGCGACGCGAACGAAAGGTCGGGAAGGACAGGGCGTGACGCTGCGCGATGGATACGCGCGGCAAGGAACCGGTGCAACATGGCAGGCGGAGGTCCGGGCTAGCGAATGGATGTCTGTACACTGTATAGCGATTTTAATTGTCCCTTTTGTTACGCGTTGCATGAACGGTTGCACGAGCTTGACGTGATGGACCGGATCGAGTGGCGGGGCGTGCAGCATGCCCCGCATTTACCGGTGCCGATGGTCACGTGGGGCGGGCATTTGGGCGTCGAACTAAAGCAGGAAGTCGAGATGGTTCGCCGGCTCGCACCGGAGTTGCCGATCACCGTGCCGATGGGCAAACCCAATACCGGCCTTGCGATCGCCGCCGCCGCCCGGGCGCTGCACCTGGATCGCTCGCGAGGGAGTATGTTTGTCCGTGCGTTGTATCGACGATTCTGGTGCGACGGGCACGATCTGTCGGATCGAGAGGTCCTACGGAAAGAAGCCTTGCGGCAAGGATTTACCGCAGAGGAGCTTGTCGAGGCTGGTGCCACGCCGGTGGATCGACTGCTCAAGACGTGGGGCGATCAGTGGGAGGAAGCGGAGCATCAGGGCGTTCCGCTGCTTCAGCACCAGGATGGTCGGTTACTGGTAGGGCTGGTTTCGATCGAGACACTGAACACGTTTGTCGCCGGCACGTAAGTCCTCGTGTGTCGTGGTCCCCTTGAGTGCATCTTCGCGGTCGCAGAGTCTGCCTCGTCCCCCACTGACCCCGCTGCAGCAACTGCCGAATCAGTTTGCCCTCGATCGCCTCCGTGGTAAGAGTGAGTTGGTAGACAGGCGCTTCGGTCCTGCCTTGCCGTTCACCTGACAGGAGTGATCCATGAACACACCATCCTGGGTTCTGGCTGCGGGCATCCTTACGGTCCTGAGCCTTCATCCCGCGGCCTCGAAGGCGTCGGCTGCGGACGCTGCGCCCACTGCACCTACTGTGGCCAAGCCTCCGACGGTGGCTCCCGAGGCGAAACAGGATGGAGAGAAGACCGAGTGGTATGTGAGTATCTATCTGCAGGGGAGTCGTCCGCTGAATCGTCCGGTGCGGTTGCAGGAAGATCCCTTTGCCAATACCGACGTGCAAGGTGGATTAGGCGGCGGACTGAAGGTGGGATTCTTCCCGGCCTTCACGGGGCGGTTCGTCGGGTTGGAAGCCGAACTGTCCGGCCTCGACGGTAAGGTCAACGCGCCCACGGCGACGACCGGTGGGGTGACCAGGAGCGCGAATTTTCGTCTCCAATCCATCAATGCCATGGCGAATGTCCTGTTGCGATACCCAGGCGAGGTCATTCAACCGTACATCGGAGTCGGAGCCGGTTTATCGGGAGGGTTCGCGCGGGATCTGAACCTGCAACATACATCCATCGGCACGGTCCATGAGAATGCTGCGGACGGAGCGTTTGCCTATCAGTTCATCGGCGGGCTGCGCGCCAATGTCGGCGAACGTCTGTTCCTCTTTACCGAGTACAAATATTTTGTG
>WBZL01004231.1_pt1 | contig 12584 bp, 12 predicted proteins | sample 5204291 | NCBI WGS metagenome assembly WBZL01 (sample SAMN12344345, study PRJNA552823) | activated sludge metagenome | biome: Activated sludge suspended growth; feature: Nitrification reactor; material: Wastewater; isolation source: activated sludge from nitrification reactor of wastewater...
TTCTGTCGTGTGAGGAGTTGAAATTCACGTAGCCAAAGCGAGCAATTTTAGGCAATTAGGATGCAGCCTGCCCGAAGAAAACTGATCTACAACACTTTTCGCAGGCGGGCGGGCGACTTTTCTTTGCTAAGCTTTCTTTTGGTCGTTCAAAAGAAAGCGGAATAACTTCTTGCAACATATTTCGTCAAACTTTTCACCTGAAGAATTTCAAACGTTTTGGACAGATATGGCTGAGTTTGTTTTTCTGTTAATGACAATGCAGTTCTATATCAGAATTTATTTGATATTTTGTGAAAGGCGAAAATGATCCGGAGTTGATTTATAATAGACCTCTCATTCTGTTTCCGGAAACCTTTTCGCGAAAAATTCGTCTAAACTGAATGAACGATCTTTAGAAAATACCATAACAATGAATATCAGACTAACCGCATTTCTTATCTTTGCATTTGCATCAACATGTTTTTCTCAATCCGATTATGATCGTTATGATTGGAAATTCTTCAGCAATAACAAGCCTTCAGTCGAGTTTTCTTACGGGTTTTCTGAAATAAGACTGAACACATCTCCGGTGGCACTCTCTGATGCAGGCATGTTTGAACTGAGACTTGGATTTACTGAACAAAGGAAGACAAATTACAGGAAAGATGTTGTTGATTTCAACAACGGATATCTTTATCTGAGTACAGCTTCTGACGAATACATCAGCAAGAATCCAAGTGCGGCTTCGGTGAATAGTTCAATGTGGAGGTTTGGCTTCGGCAACAAATCAGGATACGGATTAAAACTTGGAACAGTATCTATCTTGCCTTACAATTCAATTTCATTTGAGTGGACCGAGTTCAAGTATAAAAACAATTCTGCAATACCTGATTCAAATTACAGAACCCTGAACGATTTCAACGGCACATTCAGATTCGGTACTTCAACGGAGGGCGGAGTGAACTTCCAACTCTTCAAGGGATTCTCGATATCGCCGATGTATCAGATTTCAGATGTCTTCCCACGACATCTATTTGGCAAACAATCCATGAGCACACTCATTGAATTGTCAGGACTTGTATTGCTGGACGCATTCACGAGACAGATAATAAAGAACTCTGCCGTTGCCGGTGTTTTCGTTGACTTCATTCTCAAAAATGCCTATGAATACGGATTCTATCAATTAAGAAAAGATCAGATGAACTGGCCTTTCACAAGTACTGCACCGCTGAGATACAGCACATTCAAGATCGGAATGAATTTTGTTTTTTGAGCGACATGTTGCCAGGATTGCATGATTTCTTTTTGATTCAGATCTCTCTGCACTGTATTGATGAATTACCAAAATTATTCAAGTTAAGCATTAACTAATCTGCTGTCGAGCACCCAACAGTGTGAAGAAGACTTCCGACTCAATTCCAAAATGTTTCAACAGATACAATAAAATATCAACAGAGGCGTATGAGGCAACAGTAAATTTTTCAACGCTTCTGTCAATCAAAAAGATTAATGATCTTCAACCGATTAGACAAACTTGCAGTACCAAATATTTTATCGCCAAAGAAGCGCCCCTTCCCACCAACCTCGTAGCATAAATCAGGCTTTGCGGAAGTTGCGTGGAAGTCGGAGGGTTGAAGGAGATCAGGCTCATTGACAAAGCCGAAGTAAGCAATATGAAAGAGCTAACTCAAATGATTATTGAAAGTAACAAGGTTCTGACAATATGATATGGATAGCATAAAGCTTGGTCTGAAAGAAAACAAGCATCAGTTTGCATTACATGTAATGATAAATGCTTTTGTCGGCCGAATGATCGGCACATAGCGGTCAATTTTTCCGCAGTTCGCTAGTCTTGAATTTGGTGTGGAGTCAAAGTCTGAAATTCTTTCATTTCAAAGAGCAGAAAGCATTGGCAAATTCAGACTCTGGAGAGATCTTGGCTATGCTGCCGGGGCAGTGATCTCAGGGATCACTGCTGATCTGTTCGGTGTTGAATATGCAATATTGCTGATTGGATTTCTTACAATAGCGTCTTCTGTTGTGATCAAATTCAGAATGCCTGACACTTCTCATAAAATCGCCGGCTCCGTTTGAATGACACATTCAAAATAATTTGCGCATTCAATATCTCATATTCGAATGGAATCTGTTAAACTTCCTTTCAGAATCACTTATGTCCAAAACACTTTTGAGATTACGAAATTATTGCGAAAACAGATCAAGAGTAAACCCTTTTGCGAAAGTCGTAAGAACAACCCGCCTCATCCTAATGCCGTTAAGAAATTGTGAGCTTTGGCGTAAACGTGAATTTCCTGTTTGACGAACACGACAGCGCTCTTCTGTCGTGTGAGGAGTTGAAATTCACGTAGCCAAAGCGAGCAATTTTAGGCAATTAGGATGCAGCGGGCGACTTTTCTTTGCCAAGCTTTCTTTTGGTCGTTCAAAAGAAAGCGGAATAACTTCTTGCTTCATATTCTGTTAAACATTTCATCTAAAGAATCTCAAACATTTAGGACAGTTATGGACTCAGAATCAAGCCGCCACAACTTTATTACTTTTTTTCAAAAGCTCTCTGCCTTAACTTGGCATTAACCTTACAAATAATTTTTCTTCCGTGAAAATAGATACCGAAAAAATAGACAAAGCTGTCTTGGCGCTTCTTCATCTTACAAGTTTTAAAGAGTATGATGCGGTAAGAGCCTGGAAGGGTCATGACTGGGACGCGCTTGACAGGCTTCATGAGAAAGGCCTGATAAGTGACCCAAAGAATAAGAATAAATCCGTGTATCTTTCAGATGAAGGTGTAAAGCTTTCGGAAAGTTTCTTTCGTGAACTTTTCGAAAGCAAAGAATGACTATCGTGAATAACATTTGATCAGCTCTCCTTCATTCAATGAAGCTCTGAAATTCTGGCTCAAACTGGGTTTCATCAGTTTCGGAGGTCCGGCAGGACAGATTGCTATCATGCATGAATTTCTTGTTGACAAGATGAATTGGATCAGCGAGAAGCGTTTCCTTCATGCACTCAACTATTGCATGCTGCTTCCGGGTCCGGAAGCTCAGCAACTTGCAACATACATGGGCTGGCTTCTGCACGGCATCCGCGGAGGTATAGCTGCCGGCTTGCTCTTCATTCTTCCTTCAACTCTCATCCTGCTGTTGCTAAGCATTTTATATGTTAAGTTCGGCAATAATCCATTGATCTATTCAATTTTCAGCGGACTCAAGCCGGCAGTTATAGCTATAATAATTCTCGCATTGGTAAAAATTGCGGGCAGGGCTCTCAAGCACTACTATCATTACATCATTGCTCTTGCGGCGTTTGCAGGATTATACTTTTTCAATATTCCTTTTCCTGTCATCATTCTTGCTTCACTCATTGCAGGAGTACTCAGTGCAACTTTTGGTTCGCCGTTGAGTGCATCAGTAAAATCTGATCCTGAAGGAGTAGTTCATAAGGAAAGCAATACTCATAAAACAACCGGTGTGTTTAAGATCTCAGCTGCAATTGCTGTTGCCTGGGTCCTACCCATCATCATGTTCAGAGCATTGTCAACTGACTTTCAATTCTGGAAGGACCTGATAATATTTTTTACTAAAGCATCACTTGTTACATTCGGAGGAGCATACGCAGTGTTGCCGTATGTTGCGCAGGTCAGTGTTGAACAGTTTGGATGGCTGTCAAAAGCTCAAATGATTGATGGGCTTGCACTCGGCGAAACAACACCGGGTCCTCTCATAATGGTGCTTGGCTTTGTTGGATTCATGGCAGCTTATACAAGTTCGGGAAGTTCCGTAATTGCCGGGGCAATCGGATTAGCTACAACGGTCTTCTATACATTTCTTCCTTCGTTCCTGTTCATTCTTGCCGGCGCGCCAATGATCGAGCGAACACGTGACAATGAGAAAATTGGAAGAGTGCTTGAGTATGTTACTGCTGCAATAGTCGGAGTAATTCTGAATCTTTGCATATATCTCGGAGTTGCAGTTCTCTTTCGCAACGGTATCGGCAGTGAACTCAATATTGCATCCGCAATTTGGATGATCGTTTCTTTGATTGCATTATGGAAATTTAAGGTAAGCATAGTGAAATGGATCTTTGCAAGTGCCGTCTTTGGAATTACTCTTTACATAACCGGAATTTGAAATCAATTATAAATCAATGTTTGATATGCTCAGAAAAATAAATTTCATCCTAACATTTCTTTTGTTGTCAAATCTGTGCTTTGGTTCATCATCATTTGGACCAAAAGATATGGAAGGTATCTGGAAAGTAGATCTAAGACCATCACCGGATGCCGAAGAATATTTCAAAGACTTTGAAGTACGGGTTAATGATCAGAATGTTATGAGCGGTAAGTTTTATGACACAGCATTTGAAAATGGAAAATTAAATGATGTGTGGGGACGCTTGTGGTTTGGTTTTACTACTTCCGATATGTCCGGCACATATTTCCATTCAGGATATCTCGAAAACAACAAACTCTACGGAACTACATATTCTGAAGGCAGGGGGTTTCTGATGCCCTGGACTGCAGAAAGAAAATCTAACTGAATGCCAAATGTCATGGAATGAGTACTACGAAAAAATGGTGATGGAACCAAGAGCCGCTTCAGTAAGGGCTCTTGAATACTTTGCAAAACATCCTTCAACCAACAAGAGCGCATACGATCTCGGATGCGGCAATGGCAGAGATTCAAACGCATTGCTCAGCGCCGGTTGGCATGTTACTGCAGTTGACAGCGAACCTGCTGCAGAAGAATATCTGAAGAAAAACATTGCAAAGGACTTATACGAAAATCTCGAATTTGTCTGCAAGCCATTTGAAGAGATTGTATGGAAGAATGTGTCTCTTATACATTCAAGTTATTCCCTTCCATTTTGCACCAAAGAATCATTCAGAGATGTTATGAGTTCAATTGCTGATTCAATCACTCCCGGTGGATTGTTCTCCGGAAATTTATTTGGAGACAGGGATGAATGGCAGGATATATCGCTGGTTACAAAAGAAGAGGCGCTTGAGATCTTTAATGGTTTCGAGATGATCTTCTTCGAGGAAAACGAAATGGATGGACCGACTGCAGTAGGACCTGATAAACATTGGCATGTTTTTGAGATAACTGCGCTGAAACTATGATGATTTTGATTATCTTTTGAAAAGAGATCGAGCAACTTTCAATTTTCAACTTTCAATTTTCAATTTTCAATTTTCAACTTTCAACTCTCAATTTTCAATTTTCAATTTTCAACTCCCGACTCACTTATACTCCGCCACAACATCATCCGTCAGCGGATGGGATTGACACGTCAGAATATACCCGTCTTCAATCTCCGCCTCGGATAATCCCTCACGTTCATCCATCTTCACTTTACCGGAATGAAGCTTTGCACGGCATGTTGTGCAGATGCCGCTTCTGCAAGAGAACGGCGGATCAAGATCAGCGCTTATCACAGCATCAAGTATCACAGTTCCGGCGGGGACATTGACCGCATGCTCTTCATTATCAAGAATGATCTTCACTTTTCTTCCTTCAATTACCGCTTCCTCTTCACCCTCCGGAACAAACTCCTCATGAACAACCGGAGCCACAAAATACTCAATGTGTATTTTCTCTGAACCAATTCCGGATTCTTTCAAAACGTTCTTTACAAGCTCCATCATAGCACCGGGTCCGCAAATGAAAAACTCTGCTTGTGAAAGATCTTCAGCTTCGTTTAAAATATTCTGAAGATCATATTTGTTGATCAAGCCCTTTAGTCCGTTCCAGTTTTCGGAAAAGTCAGACAATGTCATATAAAGTTCGAATCTGTCATTGTGCTCTGCAATGTATCCGAGTTCATTTCGAAACATTATGCTGTCTTCACTCTCATTACCGTAATAAAGAATTACTTTGCTTTTCGGCTCAACATGAAGCACTGACTTCAGAATCGAAAACAGAGGAGTGATCCCGCTCCCGCCGCCGATGAGAACATAGGTCTTTTCATTATCCGGTTTCAGCTCCGTAAAGAATTTTCCGTTCGGAGGATAAACTTCAATCACATCACCTTCTTTCAGATCGTTGCACAGATATTTTGAAACAATTCCGTTGTCAATGATTTTTGAAGCAATCGAAAAATCTTCATCAATGTAAGGACTGCTGCATAAGGAATATTCCCTTCTGTACTTCTCACCGTTGATCACTACCTGAAGTGAGATATACTGACCCTGCTTGTAACGGAATGTATCTTTTTCACTCTCCGGTACTTCGAAGCAAATTTCTGCAGAATCATTTGTAAGTTTCCTGACCTTCTTGACTTTGAGAGGATGAAGCTTTAGTGACATTTTTGTTGAATAAAGTTTGAAGGATTGAATCGATGACTTGTGTGTAATTAGAAATTAGAAATTAAAAATTAGAAATATGCTTACCTGAATAGGGCGATAAATGTTTTATGAAGAATCATATCAGGAAAAGAAATGTCAGATGCTTCACTACTTATTTCTAATTTCTAATTCTCAATTTCTAATTGCTTTTAAAGGAATCCCAGTTCCAGCATTGCAACTTCCGACATCATTCTCTGATTCCATGGCGGATCAAATGTAAGTTCTACTTTGCATTCATTGACCCATGGATGTTCTCTTACTTTCTGCTCGATTTCATTCGGAAGTATTCCTGCAACAGGACAAGACGGTGATGTAAGTGTCATTACAATCAACACATCGCCGTTAGTTGCAACTTTGATGTCGTAGATAAGTCCAAGTTCAAATACATCAACGGGAATCTCGGGATCATAACATGTCTTCAGTACTTTAATGACTTCTTCTTTGATCTCTTCAGGAGTATGTGCAGGTTTCTGCTCCGCTTCCTTTTCAGCAACATGATTCGACGAAACAACTTCACCTGCCTTTTCGGTCAGTTCTTCCGGCACAGGTTGTTCCGTTGTTACGGTGCTTTCTGTGATCTCTTCCGGTATGGATTCATCATCCTTACCGCTTTCCTTTCCCAGAAAGTCCTTGATCTTATTGAACAGATTGCCCTGCATATATCTTTGCGTAGTTTTTCATATAATTTATCATCGCGGTAAGTCCGTTTGATCTGTTGGGAGATAAGTGCTCATGCATTCCGATCTTATCAACGAAACCAAGATCTGAATTCAGTATTTCCTCAGGTCTTTGTCCGGAAAATACCCTTATCAAAAGAGCAATGATACCTTTTGTAATTACTGCATCACTGTCGGCCTTATAATAGAGTTTGCCGTCTCTTAGTTCTGCGGTCAGCCATACCTGCGACTGACATCCTTTGATCTTGAACTCTTCCGTTTTATGCTGCGTGTCTATGATCGGAAGATGTTTCCCGAGTTCAATTATGTATTCGTATTTTGACATCCAGTCATCAAACAAACTGAACTCTTCGACGATCTCCTCCTGTGTTTCTTTCAATGTCTTTTCCTGCATGATTCTCTTATACAAGCATGTTTCTTGCGCGCTTCACGCAATCAACAAGATAGTTTACTTCATCAATTGTATTGTAAACTCCGAATGAAGCTCTTACCGTACCCGTCAATCCATATACCTCTTCTAATAGTGGCTGTGTGCAATGGAATCCCGTTCTCACTGCAATTCCCATTTGATCCAGCAAAGTACCCAGGTCATAAGGGTGAGTACCGTCTATAACAAACGAAACTACGGCAGCTTTTTCTGCAGCATTGCCGATGATCTTTACACCTTCAATCTCACTGAGCATCTCGGATGCAAATGATACCAGACTGCCTTCATGTTCGTAAATATTCTGATATCCAACTTCCTCAACAAACTCCAAAGCAGGTTTCAATGCAACTGCATCAGCTATGCTGGGTGTCCCGGCTTCAAATCTGTACGGCAATTCATTGAACTTTGCTCCGCTGAATTTTACTTCAATTATCATTTCTCCCCCAAACTGGTACGGAGGCATCATCTCAAGAAGTTTTTCCTTTCCGTAAAGAACTCCAATTCCTGTTGGACCATAAACTTTGTGTCCGGAAAAAGTGAGAAAATCACAATCCAGATCTTGCACATCAATCTTCAGGTGAGGTACTGATTGCGCCGCATCAATCATCACCGGTACTCCGCGACTATGCGCGATTTCAATGATCTTTTTGACGGGATTGATTGTCCCAAGTGTATTTGATACATGAACCAATGACAACATCCTTGTCCTTTCATTGATCATATCTTCAAGTCCGTCAAGGATCAGCTCTCCTTTTTCATCTACAGGAATATATTTGATCTCAGCATTCTTTCTTTTGCATAACATCTGCCAAGGCACCATGTTTGAATGATGCTCCATTTGAGTTACAATCACATTGTCACCTTTATTGACAACACTCTCACCAAAGGTGGATGCAACAAGATTTACTCCGTCAGTTGTTCCCTTAACAAAAATAACTTCCGAAGTTTTCTCAGCGTTAAGGAACCTCCTTGCAGTCTCTCTTGAACTTTCAAATGCCGCTGTTGCTTCTTCTCCAAGCGTGTATATAGCCCTGTGAACATTGCTGTTCTGCTGTTCATAATATCTTTCGAGAGCTCTGATAACGGAGAACGGCTTTTGGGTAGTGGCAGCGCTGTCAAGGTAAACAAGCGGTTTGTCATGAACCTGCAGACTTAAGATCGGAAAGAGATTTCGTATCTCATTTACGTCAAAATTCATGGTCCGTATGTCATTACGGTCAGATTCGAAATTCTCTTGCTTATTCATACATTAATTGATTTCGGCAAGTTAGCAAGTCCTCATCAAAATTTCTATGAGCTTTTTATCTAACTTTTCCTTCAGATATTCATCCTTAACAGTGTCTATCACATCTCCGGCAAATGCCTGAAGCAATTTTGCCCGTGCATCGTTTTCCGGAATTCCCCTTGATCTGAGATAGAACATCTCCTCATCACTCAACTGGCCGGTTGTTGCGCCGTGACTGCATTTCACATCGTCTGCAAATATCTCCAACTGCGGCTTTGAATAATTCATCGCATCTTCTGACAACAATATGCACTTGTTCGATTGATAAGCATTCGTCTTCTGTGCGTCCGGCCTTACCATGATCCTTCCGTTAAATACTCCTGTCGCCTTGTCCGTTATAATGCCTTTGTAAAGTTCATTGCTGAAACAATTCGGCATTGCATGATCTGCAAGCGTATGATTGTCAACATGTTGTCTTCCGCTCAGGAGATAAAGTCCGAAGAAATGGCACTCCGTATTATTCCCGGCAAACTCCGCCTGAAGATTATTCCTGATAATCTTTCCGCCCCAGGAGATAGTTGTATTGGAATAATGACTGTCTGCCTCCTGTCTGATCTGTGTAGATCCGACATGAAGAGCGTTTGCTCCGTCATTCTGAATCTTGTAATGCTCAAGCATTGAACCTGTACCGCAATAAACTTCTGTTACCATATTTGTGAGTGAAGGATTTTCACCAACGGTGAAAAACTCTTCTGATATCATCGCCTTCGCATTGATTCCGGTTATGAAAATATTCCTCGGCTGTGAAAGATATGTTCCGGTTCTGGCATCTGCTATGTTAATGATTCTGATGATCTCCGGTATCTGAACATTGTCCGCCGCGTAAACAACAGCTCCGTCATTTGCAAATGCAGTATTCATTGCCGTGAATGCGCCCTTCTCATTTTTGGCAAGCCCTGAAAAATGTCCGTCGATCAGTTCCTTGTTCGACTTGTATGCATCTGCAAAATTTCCAACGAATATTCCTTCACCTTTTGAAACTATCCTAGACAAACTGTTTTCATATCTTCCGTTAACAAACACAAGTACGTTCGCATTGCTTTCGGCAAGCACTTCACTCACATCTATTCCGCTCAGGTCTTTCTCCGGCACCGTGAATGCCTGCACAAAATCATTCTTCAGTATGTTTGCAGGATTCGTGTATTTCCACTCTTCGAATTTCTTGGTAGGAAATCCATTCTCGTTTATGTAAGCAATTGCATCTCGTCTGACGTTATGTATCTCTTCATTCGATTGTCCATTCAGCGAAGCTTCAAAATTGCTGAAGTCTTCTATAAGTCTCATTTTCAGATCAGTATTTTCCTGTGATATTTTATCCATTTATTTTTCTTCGCTTATAAATTGATCTTATGCCTCAACCGGTTCTTTGATGTCGCTTATCCAGTCGTATCCGTTTTCTTCAAGATGAAGCGCAAGTTCCTTTCCTCCCGATTTGACTATTCTTCCGTCATACATAACATGTACAAAATCCGGTACGATGTAGTTGAGAAGTCTTTGATAGTGAGTGATAACCAGAAAAGCATTGTCCTTCGTCTTCAGCTTGTTCACTCCTTCGGCAACATCTTTGAGCGCATCAATATCAAGTCCTGAATCTGTTTCATCGAGAATTGACAATTTGGGATTCAGCATTGCAAGCTGGAAGATCTCGTTTCGTTTCTTCTCGCCGCCCGAAAATCCGACATTCACATATCTGCTTGTCATTGAGGGATCAAGTCCGACAAGTTTTGCTTTTTCCTTCATGGTCTTCAGAAATTCAACAGAACTCATCGGCTCCATTCCTTTTGATTTTCTTATCTCGTTGATCGCTGTCTTAAGAAAGTTCGTATTTGAAACACCCGGAATTTCAACAGGATACTGAAATGCAAGGAAGATTCCTTCCTGAGCTCTTTCTTCCGGTTCGAGTTCCAGAAGATCCTTGCCTTCAAACTCTACCGATCCTCCCGTCACATCATATCCTTCTCTTCCTGTCAGTACGGAAGCAAGAGTACTCTTACCGGAACCGTTAGGTCCCATGATGGCATGAACTTCGCCCGCATTTATCTGAAGATTTATTCCCTTCAGAATTTCTTTTTGTCCTTCTTCAGTTTCTATGGATGCTTTGAGATCTTTGATTGTTATCATTACTTGATTTGGATTTTTTCCTTGTATTGGATTTTGTGTTTGAAAATTATTTGAGTGTTAACCGACGCTTCCTTCAAGCGAGATGGCAAGAAGCTTCTGCGCTTCAACTGCAAATTCCATCGGAAGCTGATTTAGCACTTCCTTTGCGTATCCGTTCACGATCAAAGCAACCGCATCTTCTTCTGAGATACCTCGCTGATTGCAATAGAACATAATGTCTTCGCCGATCTTTGATGTCGTCGCTTCGTGTTCGACGTGCGCCGAGCTGTTGTTGATTTCAAAATACGGAAATGTATGCGCCCCGCATTTATCGCCCATCAGAAGTGAATCGCATTGAGAGAAATTTCTTGCATTCTCCGCGCGCTTGTTTACCTGCACTAGGCCGCGGTAACTGTTGTTGCTCTTGCCGGCTGAAATTCCTTTCGATACTATTCGGCTCTTTGTATTCTTTCCGAGATGGATCATCTTCGTTCCGGTGTCTGCCTGCTGCCTGTTGTTTGTAAGCGCAACCGAGTAAAACTCTCCAACCGAATTATCACCCTTGAGAATTACACTCGGGTATTTCCATGTGATCGAAGAACCGGTCTCTACCTGTGTCCAAGAAATTTTGGAATTGTTGCCTGAGCAAATTCCTCTTTTCGTTACAAAATTATAGATGCCGCCTTTGCCTTCATGATCTCCCGGATACCAGTTCTGAACTGTAGAATATTTTATCTCTGCGTCTTTTAATGCAATGAGTTCCACAACAGCCGCATGAAGCTGATTTTCATCGCGCATAGGTGCAGTACATCCTTCGAGATAGCTTACATAACTTCCTTCATCGGCTATGATGAGAGTTCTTTCAAACTGTCCCGTATTCTCAGCATTGATTCTGAAGTATGTAGAAAGCTCCATCGGGCATCTCACACCTTTGGGAATATAAACGAATGAACCATCGGTGAATACAGCTGAGTTAAGCGCCGCATAAAAATTATCCGTTTGCGGAACTACTGAGCCAAGGTATTTCTTCACAAGTTCTGTGTGATCTTTTACCGCTTCGCTCATTGAACAGAAGATTATGCCGAGTTCAGCGAGCTTCTCTTTATATGTAGTAGCAACAGATACACTGTCCAGAACGGCATCAACGGCAACACCTGCTAAGATGAGCTGCTCTTCTAAAGGAATGCCGAGGCGGTCGTATGTTTTTTTGATCGCAGGGTCGAGTTCATCCAGACTGCCTAGTTTCTTCTTTTGTTTTGGTGCGGCGTAATAGATAATATCGTTAAAGTCTATCTTGGGATACGTAACATTGGGCCATTTTGGCTCAATCATTTCGAGCCACTTGGCGTATGCCTTGAGTCTCCACTCCAGCATGAATTCCGGCTCACCTTTCTTGTGAGAGATCAGCTTTATAATATCCTCATTGAGACCTTTGGGAGCCGTTTCCATTTCAAGGTCAGTGGAGAAACCATACTTATATTCGCTCGAAGTGACTGATTCGAGAATTTCTGTTTCTTTTGCCATGGATCGCGCTTGAATTTTGTGATGAAGTTGCTGCTTAAAAATGTAGGACTAAATTAGTCTTATTTGCCCAAAGATGAAAGGGCAATTTTGGGATTAATTTTGAGGATAACGTTTCCTTTAGTGTGTAAATTTCAAATCAGGATCTGTAGGAGCAGCCCCATTGCATTGATTTAGATATTCAATTACCAAGAACATTAGATTGTCGATGCTTTGAAGACTTTCAAAACATCC
>WBZL01003388.1_pt1 | contig 12581 bp, 24 predicted proteins | sample 5204291 | NCBI WGS metagenome assembly WBZL01 (sample SAMN12344345, study PRJNA552823) | activated sludge metagenome | biome: Activated sludge suspended growth; feature: Nitrification reactor; material: Wastewater; isolation source: activated sludge from nitrification reactor of wastewater...
ATTGGTGCATCACGCTTGCCTACGGTAGTTGTTCAAGCTGTGACACGCTTCAGCGTATACGCGATTTTAGCGATACTAACCCGACCGAAGAGCAGATTGATGGATATATGACTTTAATGCTGCATTGCGTGCAAAGCATGAAAGAACTCTAACGACGGGAAATTTTAATGAATGACAGCTTATGGGAATCAAACTTAAAGATAAAGACACTCTTGTAGACGAGAGCGGCAATACCGCTCATATTTCTTATAGGGGCTCACGCGAAGAGGTTGAAGAGGCCGAAGAGCGGTTGCGTAGCTTATCAAACTGCACCGACTGCTCCGATTGTTTCCGCTGCGACGACTGCTCCGAGGAAGAGATCTTGGTAGTGCTCAGCGTATATCTAGGGCTTCTGATCGCGGGGGGACGATGAGCAAGCTGAGTGAGATGGGGCATGAGATGTGGGTCAGTCCGACATGGGGAACCGCTACCGTCCCGTGTCCATTGCATGATGAGTCAAAGCTCGATGGTTGTGGGTATTTCCCTGCCCGATTTTACACGGCAGAAGAGCGCCGCGAGCTGGTGAGGGCTGTATGGCAAGCGGCATTAGAGCAGGCTGAGATCGATTTTTTCTCCGACCCGCGTTTAACAAAAGGTTGCGATGAGTTCATTGAAGAGCACGAACTATGAAGCGATTTCTCAACTGGCTACTGCCCGAAGATCCCGATGATTCAGCGGGATATGGTCCTTTCCGTTTACCCGCAGAGTGCGAGTGGATGCAGCGAGCAGCGAAGCTCCACGATTATGAGTTCGAGCACGCCGAGGAGCGGGGGAAGCGAGTTAGTGAAGTCGACTTCGATTTGTTTTACCGCTGGGTACTTGAGGCGCGAAGTGCCGAAGGTCCGCTAGAGCGCTGCAAGCGAGCGTCACAAATATGTAGGTATTGGCCGATCGCGCGGCGATTCGGGCGGTTAATTTGGGATGGAGAATAGGCGTGATGGATAAGGAAAAAGCTAGAGAACTCTGGCGGAGAATCGGTCACGTTAGCGCGGAATTATGCGTCTGTCTTAGCGCTTATTCTCTGTTCGGTTGGAATGGGGCATTTTTTGCCTTCTCGGTGATGTGGGTGCTTAATAGTTACGTGGGGATTTTGGCGAGGTCGAAATGAGTACCCAAGGCATGAAGCACTTCTATCAGTTTGAAACGGCTGACGGCATTATTTCCGAATGGCAACAAATGTCGCGAGCAGCATTTCCGCCAAAGGTACATCGAGCTTGTCATGTTAATCATGGGTGTGATGTGGGCTTTAACTTTTCGCCTGTGCGAATGGTTGAGTATCCATCACGAGAATATGAGTTCGTGAATTGCTTCATAGAGCATGGTGAGACGTTAGAGGATTCGAAGTGCTACGTTAGATATAAAGAGCGGGTACACTGGCCTAAACAACGCGATGCTTCGTTTACGGAAGAGATGTCGCAATTCCTGCCGAGGAGTAAAGAGAAATGAGAGACGTGTCGGACGAGCGCCAGTGCGAGTGTGCCGATGGCGAATGTATCATCGTACAGTACCGCAATACTCCCGAAGCGTGGGATGGCTTCAGCGAATATCGTTGCTCTGCATGTGGGCGTCGCTGGGGCAGGTGGAGCGGTAAGGAATTGCGGGAAGATGAAAGCGAGTCGAGATACGTTGAGGTGAGGCCGAAATGAGCGAGTTGCGCAGGCTCCTACGTCACTTCATCTGGACCTTCAGAGAGCTGCATCATTGTTCGTGCGAAGGGTTCTTCGGGTGGAAGAGGCGGTTGATGAATTACTACTACGGCACCTGCGCCCATTGCGGTAAGTGGGCGAGCGGGCGGGATATAGTTGGTAAAGTGCGGGTGAGTAAATGACACGAGAAGAAATTGAAGCTGAGGCAATAAGATACGCGAAGCGCATGTGCGAGCATGAAATTGACAGTTTGCGTTATGCAACACTATCGGAAGGTCAAAAGATAGCGAACGACTTCATCGCAGGCGCAGAGTGGGCGCTACCGAAGTGGATTAAGTGTAGCGAGCGGCTACCGAAAAAAGGTGAGTGGGTATTGCGATATTCGCCGACCAGGGGACCTGAAACTGATTGCATTAAGTTTATATTGCCTGACGGCATACCGGCGTGGTGGGGTGACTATGTATATAATTGTGAAGATGCGACCCATTGGATGCCGCTCCCCTCGGAACCGCCAAGCGAAAAAGAAGGGGAGAGCGAAATTATTCGTGTGAAGGGTTCTTCGGGGGGAAGAGGTTCTTAGAGCCCCTACTGTAAGCGATTTAATTCTTTTGCTTATAATCACTGGAGCCTGGTGTGAAGCGGCAAACGCGCATTAAGAAGGTCTCTGATTGCTGTAGCGCCAGAGTTACCTTCCTCAACAACCCCTACAATAACGAACATCCAGATGCGTGTTATATCTGCTCTGAATGTAAGCAGGAGTGTGGGGTTGTCGATGAAGACGAAGACAATAGAGAAGAAGATGTAGACATGCACGCATGAACGCGCTATTCTGCGGTTATGCCGTGGCGGCGGCTATAGAAGGCTAAGGATTGTTGTTAAATGATCGTTGGCCCCGCCTCTTTTATGGGAGGATTATGGCTGGTGATAGATGTGTTTCTATAAGAGTAGAGGCTGAGTCTCATGCTCAGCTCTGTAGTTTTTCTAAGACAGTAGAGTGCTCGATCCAAAGAGTGATGGAGAATCTTTTAGAGCTTCTTATTAACGATAAGGATGTTCGGAAAAAGCTTTCTAATCTTCTAAGAGGAGTTGAGAGGGGGAAATGAGCTGGAGAACCCGCTTTGAGCAGTTACTCCTTGGCATCATGCCCTATGTCTTTAAGGGGGCAGATGGCAGTAAATCTGTTCTTGATGAGAAGGAATTCTACGATCAAGAAGATGATGGTACTACTGGTGCTCGTACTTATATAGAGGACGAGATTGAAGCTCTTCTTAAGAAAGCTTTCACTCTTGGTTTTACGCTACAAGCTGAGTACCGAGAGGTGGAGAATGGAAAGTTCAAGGAAGAGAAGCCTGACTTTATCTTCTCCCCTGATGCTGGAAATTATTGGTCGGAAAAGGCTTGGCTAAAAGCCAAGGAACTTTTGGATAGCTAATGGCAAACATACTTAAGGGGCTGAAGCGCTATCGAACCGTTCTTGTTGGCTCTCCTAGTGATTGGATTGATGATCCTATTCTGGGGCAGGGACTTGACGCGCAACGATTGAGAAACGGGCATTTAGCTTGCCCACACGATGGGTGCGTGTGGTGGTGGGTGAATGTGAATGTCGAGCGTTCTCGCTTAGAGTGTTTTTGCGCGGAGTGTGGATATGAGATTCCGATTATTCTTCCCTCTACCGTGAAGTTTGATGCAGACGATGTTGGGGGCAAGTTTGAGTGCGCTATTCATCCCAGGTCTCATGCTGCTATTATCGCAAACGATGGAGTTTTATGCGTTGGTTGCCGAAACTGTTCAACAGAGATTCGCCTCACTGTAAGAGAACAGCCGCTTCTTTACCTAGCTCATTAGATTTACAACCGAAGCTTTCTAATGCTCTCCTTATTAAGGAGCAGCGTGAGCTTGCAATAAAGCAAACAGCAGCGCTTGAAACTTTGGCCGCTTCCACTAAAGCTCTTGTGAGCTTTCTTGAGGGAGGAGGGTTAAACAAAATGCTTCAAGGGTACAGTAAGGGGCTTGCTGTAAATGGAGTCCTTCAAGGCTTGGTCCAGTCGATGGGTCGACAGGGATTAGATGCGAGGATGATTCACCAGAATATGGTGGACACCTTTCACGCGGTAGACAAAATGTATGATGGATTCGCAGAGCGTCTTGCTAGTAAGGCGCAAGCTGATAGGGATCCTTCGATTCATGACGCCGAAGCTGAATATTTGAAATATAAAGAGCAATCGACAAAGCGTGACGAGTAGGGCATCGTTTTGCCATGGCCATCGTTACGGGCGGATTTAAATCTACTGACATTGAATCAAGGGCAAAAGTAGAGCCTGATACCCATCAGTATGTTGGTCGGTATCGACAAGGGCTTGATGTCGTTTCTCAGTTTACTTACTTCTTAGTCGCTTCCGATTCCGTAGAGGCTTCTAGTACGGAAACGGTTATTGTTGCGACGGCTCATGGCGCTCGTAAGGGAGATGTAATCAGCTTTACGAGCGGTAACGTTATTTACGATTTCGTCTTCGTACAGAGTGTTGCTACTGATGCTATTACGCTTTCGCAAAAGCTTGTAGCAGCTCCTTCTCCTGGCGATACTTTTGATATTCTGCGTCCTGTCGTAGCGCGCTCTTCTTCTTCTGGGGCTATAAGCGTTGCTTTCACAGAATCCCCTACGGCAAGCACAAGCACGACTTCAAGCGTGTCCGGTTCTGCTTCGTCCGTGCAGTTACTCGCAAGTAACGGTTCTCGCAAATCGGCGTCGATTTACAATGATTCTTCGGCATCGCTTTATGTGAAGTTCGGCACGACCGCATCGACCACGGATTTCAAATACCTACTTGGGCCGAGGGACACTCTCGAATTTCCAACTCCGATCTACACGGGGAGGGTTGACGGGATATGGAGTAGCGCATCTGGAGCGGCGCGAATTGCTGAGGAAACATAATGCCAATTCATCGCGTTGAGTTCGCGCTCAAGAACGCTCTTTATGGTAACGGCTCGACAGGCTCGCTTACTGTGAGCGCTGATACGACCATGGCGCAAAATGGTTACTACACCGACATCACCGTCGAGTCTGGTTTCTACCTCAAAAGCGCTGGTTATCTCATCGCGTCCACGGGAGCGATCGTCATCGAATCTGGCGCATCGATTCACTTCGACGGCAATAACGGCACAGCGGGATCGGGGGCTACGGGCGGGGGAACCTCGGGAGCAGCGGTAGGCACCGCATTCGCATGGGGCGGTAGATCCACCGCTGGCGGTGCAGCGGGTAATGGCGCAACGGGCGCGGGATCGGGAGGAACGACACTTGCACTCACCGGCAACAATTCACGACTCGGTGGCGCTAACGGTACATCAGGCAATGGCGGTGCTGGCGGAACTGGGGGCGGGGGGTCGCGCGGAGGAACAACCAGCGCCCTAACCCTAGTAGTTCCAGGTTCGACCATGCTTTTCACTCCCGGCGGTATAACCGGAACTCTTGTCTACGGCGGGCACACTTGCGGCGGCGGTGGCGGCGGCGGTGGTGATGGAGTTAATGCCGGAGGTAGAGGCGGAGGGCCTGGAGCAGGTGGCGGCGTCCTCGTTATCTATGCACCGGAAATTATCAACGATGGAACTATCTCGGCTGACGGGGGCGATGGTGGGGCCGGAGCGAATGGAGTTGGCGGAAATTCGGGCGGTGGCGGCGGTGGCGGCGGCGGCGGTGGCGGCGTAGTCGTAATCTGCACGGAGTTTCTTTCTGGTAGCGGCTCAATAACGGCGGCGGGTGGTAGTGGAGGAGCGGGGGGAGCGCCCACAGGAATAGGTGTTCTCGGGAGCTCGGGATCCTCCGGTAGCGCCGGATATGTGCTCATCTACAACTTGAGGACTGGAAGATGGGAATAGCTGAAGCTATGAGTTTCCAGATAGCTCGTCATTATCACCACAACAGAACACACGGAAGGCTTTTGCTTTCTGGCATACCAGTCCTTCACACCCTAGAGCTTCCATGGCGGGAGAATTCGCAGCAGATTTCTTGCATACCGGAAGATACCTATCGCTGCGTTCGCACAGATAATCGAAAGACTTCTGGTGGCTTAGAGATCCCCTCCACCTTTGAGGTTACAAACGTTCCAGGGAGAGGTGGTATCCTTTTCCACGTTGGAAATTATACTAAAGACACCCAAGGCTGTATTTTATTGGGTTTGCAAGTTTTTGGTGATGGTATACGGTTTTCGAGAAAAGCATTTTCTCGGTTCCTTTCCCTTACGAATGACGTAGATGAATTTGAGCTTTCTATCTTTTCGATATGACGAACTCCGGCTCATCTTCCCCAGACTTTCTTCAATGGATGTTGACGACGCTTGCTGGATTAGTCACGGCAGGCGGCAGCTTTTGGCTTACTCAGATCAATGGACAAATAGGAGAGTTGCAAAAAGAAGCGCAAGCGAAAGCGCAGGCAATTGCATCCTTAGAAGCGTATGCTAAGACTAACGCTGATCGCCTTGATCGTATTGAAGTTAAAATTGATCGCGTGCTCGATCGGGTTAACGGAGCCCATCGCTGAGCGTTACTCGGGGCTTTCGGCTTTTGCTGCGACCTCAAATCGCTTCCCCTGTCGTAGCTACCTTCAATACCAAAATCAATTCAAACGACCAATTATGCCAGTTCTCGCTGGTACCTTTGGATATTCTTCTAAATGCATCCGCCGATTCATGCACGCAAATTCTCACAAGCCCCATATAGTACAACTGTTTTTAGCTAACGGTCCCTGTCGCTGGAATTCCCGTTGTGGGGGGTATGAAAGGACTTCTCGGTTTAATGCAAGATGGGCTAGTCGCTATGTAATGAGAAGGGGGAATGGGAATACGACGTTTATTCTTGCTCCCATATTAGAAGATAGGGTCTCGACAAAGCGATTTAACAGAGTCAACGATAAAGTATCGAGGCTAGTGCGAACGCGAACGGACAGAGAATTCTTTACTCTTAGAAATCCGGTCTATGGTCAATCGCGTGGCTCTGCTGATTTTCTTGAGCGCCATACTGTGCGGGTGCGCTATAGAAAGGCCGATTTTATATCGAACGATGGTGCCGAAATTTCCTTGCGTGACATATCTCGATATTACGATAGACACACCAAGGCTTTGGCCTTGGTGTTTTGGGATGGGACACTCCAGGGTGTCGGAGCCTCCTTTGTTGATCCGAGAGAGAGACGTTTTTATTTTTCGAACGACCTCAAACGGAAAAGCAATGTGTTAATTAAAAAGGATGAACATGAACTTTCTTGGTAAACTACTTGGTCTTGGTGGTCTTCTGAACGGATCTAAGACTCTTCTTGGCGCTCTTTCTCTCGGGTATGTGGCTTTGCAGCAGTTTGCTCCAGAGGCCGTTCCTTTTGTAGATGGTGTACTTCAGGTCTTTGGCGTTGCTCTTCTCCCTATCGGAGTAGGTCATAAAGTAGTAAAAGCACTTCAATAATGAAGACCATTGAAGAGCTGAACGAGATTCATCACGGTCTCGTTCAGCATTTTGAAAAGCATTTTGGCATTCCTTTTCCATGGGAAGAATTCCAGCATTGGATAAAGCAGATGCTTCATGAGCGCCATAAGACTTTCTTTGTTAACAGATTAGATCATCTCGATTCTTTATCCTTGTTCGAGATGGGAAGGCTTAATGAGAGAATCTTCAAGTATGGATCAAGAGAAGCGACCTCAGAATCCGATCGAGGAGTCTCTTCAGAAGTTCAGCCCAGAAAGCGCGGCAGACCGCCTCTCCAAAGAAGCGAGACCCCCAAACCAGAACCATTGGTACCCCAATCAGCGCCAAACGGAGGTATTGGCGTTAGACAGAAAGCTTAAGGTCGCAGAAGACGTTATCAAGCGCTACATGGAGGGGGCGAAAGTTACTGAGATAGTAAAAGAAACTCGGTATCCTCGCTGGCTCGTTAATGAGGTACTAGACGAATACTTTGTGAAGCAGAAGGCGGAGGAGGTCCGCAAGGAGGTTACTTTAAAGGCGATTGAGAAGAGCCTTCCTAAGCTGAAAAGCGGCGTTGCTATGTCGCTTGATATCTGGAATCAGAAGTGTCAGCAGATTCTTGCCGATCCTGACGGGGTAAAAAACTTAAGCGTTGCAGAAGCGAAGATGTTCGTTGATGCCGCTTCTAAGTGTAATGAAATGGCCCGATTGGAGGAGGGGAAGAGTACTCAAATTGAGGTCGTAAAGTATTCCATTCAGCAAACGAGAAGTATCCTTAAGGAACTTGCTACGATAGATCCGGTTTTTGAGTATGCTGAGGTGATCGAGGTTCAGGATGAGCCTAAGTAATACAAAAGCAGCTCAAATAGCTTATCATAAGGAAGTTCTTTCTAGGCTTTACGACCGCATTAATAACGTTCATAAGCGCCCTCTTCACGAGGGGACTATTGCCGTAGCAAAAGCGTTTTTTAACCAAGGCAAGCGAGTATTCCAGTCTCAGTGGGGGCGTTCTGGTGGAAAGACTGAATCTATTATCTACATTGCCTGGGTTTATGCCCTGCTGAATTCGGGTGTTCAAATCTACATAGTTACTCCACAGCGTAAGCAGGGTAAGGATATTTATTGGGCCTCCGGACGGATGCAAAGCTTTGGTCCTCCCGAGTACGTTGAGCAATTTAAAGAGTCAGAGCTTCGAGTTATCTTCAAGAACGGCTCTGTCATCACCATAGATGGGTGTGAGAACTACGAGGCGCTTCGCGGAATTAAACCAAATCTGGTTATTTACGATGAGTTTCAACATCATTCTCGCCAGTTTGATGTTGAGGTTATGCAACCTAATCTTATCGCTAAGCAAGCTTCCTTACTTGTTTTTGGAACCCCACCAAAACGCGATTGTTATTACGTTGAGTTTAGAGACAGAATTTTAGACGAGATAAAAGCTGGAGATACGACTCGTGGCTATTTGGAGCTTCCTTCGTGGGTTAATCCGTCGCTGGACAAGGCGGAGCTTGATAAGACAAGGGTACGACTCTTCAAGCAGGGAGACGAGAAGGTCTGGTATCGTGAGTACGAAGCTAAGCTTATATTCGGGGGAGAAGATGCGGTCTTCCCGCAATGGGATCCGAAGAAGCACGTAAGATTACATGCGGTGATAGCCAAGGCTCTCCAGAAAGACGCTCATAAGCTTCGATGGTTCACTATCTGCGATCCAGGAACGACCTCCGTTTTTGCCGTGCTTTTTGCAGCGTACAACCCAAATACCTGTCAGCTTTTCTTGCTAGATGAGATTTACGAATCCGATCGAAAGCTCACCGACTCAATGAGCATTTGGCAGCGAATACTTGCCAAGGAGAAAGAGCTTTATCCGACAGCTCCCCCTCGGATCTGGCGTCGTTATTACGATGAAGCAGCGGCTTGGTTTGCAAGAGAGATTCACGCAAACTTTAGAGACTCTCTTACCCCAACTAACAAGCAGAAGAATCAGAAAGAGGATCAGATCAGCCTGATCAAGGCTATGATGGCGCAAGACGAGTGTTTGGTAGTATCAGATCGTCTAACAAAGCTTCCTTGGGAGATTGTAAACTATGTCACGGACGAGAACGGCGACTTACCAGACGATCACGATCATCTTATTGACGCTTTCAGCTATCTTGTTGCTGCGACCAATTTTCGATTTGTAGAGAGAGACGTTCGCGAAGGCAGAATCGTCTTACCCGATCACCTTCAGGCGGTTTACTCTCGAAGTGAGCAATCTATCGATCCCGATGAATGGGCAGACATGGCCGTAAACGCATCTTTAGAGGCGATACCAGAAGAGTCTTTTTATGATACTTGATTTTACGATTTTTGCGATTGCGGTCGTTCAGATCATTATTGTTATCGCAATGAAAAAACAGGAGCAGGCTCTCATTCGTGATATTGAACGAATGAAGCAAGCGATCAGTCACAATACCGACTGTCTTGTCGATCTTGTTTCGCAGTCTCGCAGGGACTTGCAAAAGGTCTTTGGTAAACTAGAAAAGGCTTTACAACAATCAAGTATCTCAGAGAAGTTTGCTCAGCGGGCCTTCGGAATGGCGTCTCAGGCTAACGTCACCATGGCGAGTATAGCCAACTTGCTTCAGCGAAGGCCCGCACCACTATCCAACAAGGATCTTGCCAAGAATGAGGAGATTAAGCGTAAACTTCAGGATGTATTCGGAGAATCGGAATTCGAATTCATCAAGCCCCTTCTCAGCGATGACGAGCTTGAACTGTTAGACGATATCCTAGAAAAGCGACGCAAGGCAGCTCAATGACGTATAGGCTCTCTACCTCTCCTTTTGATGACATCGATGAGTTGTCTCAAAAGGTATTAAAGCCCCTTTGGACCATCAAAGATTTTACGAACGAAGAGATGGTCCATCGCTGGTGTATGGACGCCGTTGATGTCTGTGAAGATTACTATGCCGATTATTTCCAGATTCAGCGCGATAACTTACTCGTTTATAAAGGCGTGCAGTGGCTTGCTCAAGAGCGGAATCTCAATCGACAGTTAGATAGGCAGCAGATTCTTCAAAGGAGATCTCCTCGCGTCGTTATCAATCACATCTATGATTATGTGGAGCAATGGGTAAGTAGACTTACTCGTTATCGTCCTGCGGTTGCTGTTTATCCGGCATCTTCGAATTACGAAGATAAAAATGACGCAAAGATTGCGAAGGGAGTGTTGGACCATATTTGGTACAACAACAACATTGATAAGCAGCTTCAATTCTGGATTCGCAACGTCAAAGTTTTTGGCGAAGCTTACATGTGGGTCCTTTGGAATCCCCAAAAGGGAGATATCCATCCGGATTGGGCTTATGCTGCGAAGCAGGGGATGCGCGTTCCCGTGCTAGATTCTCAAGGTCAGCCCGTAGTTGATGAAACTACTGGAGATCCTTATCTCGTTCAGCGATGCGTTCGAATTGGCGACGTTGAGTATGTTCATGATGCGCCGTGGCATGTTTGTGATATGCCTTGTCGAAATAGAGAGGAAATCGACTGGTCTTATCGTTGGTACACTCAAGATGTAGAGTATCTAAAGGCTAAGTATCCTGATAAGGCCGATCGAATTAAAGCAGACGGCACTGCCAATGTTTTCAAGAATGAGCGACTTAAGATTTCTAAGATGAAAAACGAGGTGGTGGTGTATGAGTTCTACCATCGCCAGCATGAGTTCTTAGATCAAGGGCGCTACATTAAGGTTATCCGCTCTAATGGTGTGGTTCTCGAAAACACCATACTGCCTTATTCGCATGGGAAGATCCCATATGTTTATATGGCTGATATTGACGTGCCGGATCAGATTCGCGGCATGTCTTTCATTCAGCAGATCTTCCCCATTACTCATCAGATTAATGCGGTCGCTTCGTTGATTTACAAAGCGCTCGTTCTTTTTGCTCATCCTAAAATTGTAGCGCAAGAGAATTCCGTAGATATCTCTCAGCTTCTTAACGAGAGTACTGTTGTGTTTTATAGCGGTGGGGTTCCCCCGTCGTTAATGACGCAACATCCGGTAACTCCCGAGCTATTCAATTATCTTAATAAGCTAGAAGAGCTTGCAGATAAAATTTCAGGCATCTTCACGATGTCTCGTGGGACTGCACCGAGTGGCGTTCGTGCGGCCAAGGCGCTTCGCGTTCTTGAGGAGCAGGAAGATAAGCGCTCTTACATTACCGCAATAAAGTATAACGAGCAGGGCATTGTCGGGAACGCCAAAATGACTCTTGCGACGGCAGGGGATTACTACGACGACACTGATGGAAGACTCTTGCGTATCGTGGGTAGAGACAACGAGTACAGCATTCGTCCTTTCAAGAATTCGAATCTATCTAAGGCTTATGACATACGGATAGAGAACACGACGGCGCTGTCTCAATCGCCAGCGGCTCGTATTGAGGAGATCTCAGAAATAAATCAGATCCCTGTGCTCCCTGATAGCGTGTTCAGTAAGGGACAGATAGTAAACGCGCTAGATCTTACTGCGTCTGAAGAGTTTAAGAACGTAGCCTCTCGTGCCTTCCGTTGCGCGGAGTCAGAGAATCAGGACTTACTTGCTGGAGTTCCTGTCGCAGAACCGTATCCAGCGGAAGACCTTATCACGCATTGGCAGACTCACGCTCAGGTGTTTCAGTCGCGAGACTACAAGGCTTCGGTGCCCCCTCAACTGAAGCAGGCATTTGAAGCGCATTTTCTTGCTACGGAATACTTAATCTGGAACAAAGCGTATGGACTGGTTACGCCATTAGGTCAGGCGCTTTCTATGCCTAACGCAACATTCCAGATGAAGCTTCAAGCGCTTTGTCCGGATTTCCCATTGCTCTTTAAACAACCAATTCCGCCGATGGCATTAGGAGGGGGAATGCCTCCTGGGGGTATGGCAACTCCTAATACGCAAATGGCGATGGGAAACGAGTTACAACCAGAACCTTTACAGAGCGGAGCTGATACAGGACTTCCTCCGCCATCGGTGAATCCATCAGGAGTAAACCCTAACGTATGACCACAGAATCAAGCGAAAGCACAGGACCCTCAGTTGCAACAAATACTGCGTCGATAGCTCTTACTAGAGGGAAGAGCCATACTCCAGACGACTTACTTGCAGAGTATGAGGCGGAAGCTTCTACCGCAGAGTCCGAAATATCTAAGGAAGTAGAAAAGCAAGCTGCTGTTCAGGAAGCTCTTCCTAAGAAGATTTTAGCGAATCAGGTAGTAAAGAAACTGGAGGAGGCTTCCTCTCAGGAAACAAAAATTCCTACAGAAGAAGACGCTTCTCAAACCAAGGAGAATGAAGATGGCTTGCGGAAAGAAGAAGAAGGGCGGCAAGAAGAAGGGCCGGTAGAACCTAAGAAGCTTAAGGCCAAATTTGGGAATGACGATTTAGAAATCCCAGAAGAGGCCGTTTTAGTTTCAAAGATCTACGGTAAG
>WBZL01004232.1_pt1 | contig 12574 bp, 14 predicted proteins | sample 5204291 | NCBI WGS metagenome assembly WBZL01 (sample SAMN12344345, study PRJNA552823) | activated sludge metagenome | biome: Activated sludge suspended growth; feature: Nitrification reactor; material: Wastewater; isolation source: activated sludge from nitrification reactor of wastewater...
GTCGATGAAGCCGCAGGTGTTGACCACCACCATGTCGGCGTCCTGGTAGGTGGGCACGATGAGGTAACCCTCGGCGCGCAACTGGGTGAGGATGCGTTCGGAATCGAAGGTGTTCTTGGGGCAACCCAATGAAACGAAACCGATTTTTGGCAGAACGGGCATGACGGGAGCCTATTTCAGCGGGGTTTGTAGCCGCAAGCCTGCAGGGCGGCGTAGCGGAACAGGGCGTCCGGGTTGCCGTCCAGGGCGGCGAAGTCCACCTTCAGCGCCTCGATCTGCCCGGGCGTGACACGGCCGTGGGCCAGCAGTTTGGACGCGCCGCTGAGCACCAGGCTATGCCAGAAATCGACGGCGTCATGGCGGGCGGCGGGATCCCGGAGGCGGCCGTCGATCTGCGGCGTGACGTCGCGCAATTCGATGCGCTCGAATCCGGCCCGATCCAGCAGCGCCGCCAGCCTGACGCCCACGTCGGGATCGCCGCCCAATTCGACCTGCAGCGCGTTGAAGGCGACCCAGTAGGCTTCCAGAGCCGGCATCCTGGGCCGGGCGTAGAGGCCGCTGTTGAAGACTTCCGTGTCATACAGCACGCAGCCGGGCTTGAGCACGCGCAAGACCTCGCGCAGCAGGCCCGGGGGATCGTCCACGTGTTCCAGCACCCAGAACAGGCAGGCGCCGTCGAAGCTGGCGTCCGCGAAAGGCAGGCGGTAGGCGGACGCCTCCACCAGCTCCACCCGGCCCGCCGCGATGGGCCCGGCCAGGAATCGACGGGCCTGATCCAGCTGGAGCTGGGAAACGTCGATGCCGGTGAAATGGGTCTCCGGGAAGCGGTCCAGCAGGATCCGGATCTGGGCGCAGACACCGCAACCCACCTCCAGCACGCGGGCGCGGCCGGCGAAATCCACTCCGGGATGGACCCAGGGCGCCAGGAAGCGTCCCTGGCGGATCAGGCGGGCCTGCTCGTCGGGCTCGTAGGTGTGGATATAGCGTTCAGCCGTCACGCTCAATGTCCGTGCCCGTCCATCCACCCCTCGGCCAGGGTGCCGGCGATCCACACGGTGAACACGCCAAGGCCGATCAACACGGCCTGCTGGGCCGTGTGTCCGAGTTCCGCGCGCTTGTGCAGGCCGGGAATCAGGTCCGCCACCGCCACGTAGATCATGCCGGACGCGGCCAGGGCCAGCATGTAGGGCAGCAGATCATGCAGGGGTTGCAGCAGGAAAAAGCCCAGCAGGGCGCCCGCCAGCATGGCGGCGCTGGACAGCAGGTTGAGCAGCAGCGCCTGGGTCTTGCTGTAGCCGGAATGCAGCAGGATGAGGAAATCGCCCAGTTCCTGGGGCACCTCGTGGGCGGCGATGGCGAAGGCGGTGACCACGCCCAGCTTCACGTCCACCAGGAAGGCGGCGGCGATCATCACGCCGTCGACGAAGTTGTGCACGGTGTCGCCCACCGTGATCATCATGCCGGAGCGGCCATGATCGTGGCTGGGCGCATCCGCGTGGTGGGCCTCGCAGGTTTCGGTATGGCAATGGCGCCAGAGCACCAGTTTTTCCAGGATGAAGAAGCCGAAGATACCCGCCAGCACCGCGCCGCTGACGGCCTCGAAACTGCCGGCATGCTCCATGGCGTGGGGCAGGATCTCCAGGAAGGCCGCCCCCAGCAGGGCGCCGATGGCGTAGCTCACCATCACCGGCACCCACTCCACCTTCATGTTCAGGGCCACGCTGGCCAGTAGCACGGACAGCAGGCCACCGGCGGCGCTGGCGAGAAGGATGGCGGCAAGCAGGCTCATGGGGTATTCGGCTCGGGAAAACGGGGATTCTAGTCTTTTCGGCCCGATCACTCGAACCAGATCAGGCTGGCCATGCGGCCGGTGCGGCCGTCGCGCCGGTAGGAAAAGAAGCGGCGGGAATCCTTGAAGGTGCAGGCGCCGCCGCCGTGGACCCGTTCGACGCCGATGGCCGCCAGGCGAATGCGGGCGAGCATGTAAATGTCGGCCAGCCATTTGCGCGGGGTTTCGTCCAGGGTGCCGGGGAAGGCCGGGCGGAAGGCGATGCCGGCCATGGGGTGGCGGGCGACGAAGGCTTCGCGCACTTCCGGCCCCACCTCGAAGCTGTCCGGCCCGATGGCCGGCCCCAGCCATGCCAGGATGCGGCCGGGGTCCACGTTCATGGCCTTGACCGTTTCCTCCAGCACGCCCGAAGCCAGCCCGCGCCAGCCGGCATGGGCGGCGGCGACCACGCTGCCGGCATCGTCGCAGAACAGCACCGGCAGGCAGTCGGCGGTGAGCACGGCGCAGACCTGGCCGGGCTCGCGGGTCAGGCTGGCGTCGGCTTCCGGCATGATTTGACCGCCGGCAAATCGATCGCGGTGGATGGTTTTCTCCCCCTCCCAACCTCCCCCGCCCGCGGGGGAGGGGTTTTCTCCCTCCCCGCTGGCGGGGAGGGATGGGGTGGGGAGAGCCAATTCGAACACCCGCGTGCCATGCACCTGGTTCAACCAGAGCGGCTCGGCGGGCAGCGACTCGCGCAGGATGCGACGGTTCTCCGCCACGGCGGCCGGCTCGTCGTCCACATGGCCGGCCGGGTTGAAATTGTCATAGGGCGGCTTGCTGACGCCCCCGGCCCGGGTGGTCATCAGCGCCCGAACATTGGCGGGCGCCGGCCAGTCGGGAACCATCCAGTCAGGATGCATCGCTGCGCTCCAGTGCGTTCAATAGCTCGGCGATGTCCACGGGCGGCGGCGCTTCCCACTCCATGAACTCGCCGGTGGTGGGGTGGACCAGGCCCAGGCGAACCGCGTGCAAGGCCTGGCGATGGAACGGCAGCGTCGTGCCCGGGGTTCGGCCGCGATACACCGGATCGCCCAGGAGGGGGTGACCCAGATGGGTCAGGTGCACGCGGATCTGATGGGTGCGGCCGGTGGCCAGGCGACATTCCAGCCAGGCGGCGCGGGGGAACTGGCGCAGCACCTTCCAGTGGGTCAGGGCGGGTTTGGCCCCGGCGTGATCCTCGTCCAGCACCGCCATCTTGACCCGCTGGGTGGGATGGCGGCCGATGGGCGCGTCGATATCACCCTCCCTTTGCTTCATCACGCCCAGGACCACCGCCCAATAGATACGTTTGACGGTCCGGGCCTGGAGATCGCGCACCAGCCGGGTCTGGGCCTCCAGGGTCTTGGCCACCACCATGAGGCCGGAAGTGTCCTTGTCCAGGCGGTGCACGATGCCGGCGCGGGGAAGGGAGGCCGCGCCGGGGACATGATGCAGCAGGGCATTGAGCAGGGTCCCTTCCCAGTTGCCGGCGCCGGGATGGGTCACCAGGCCGGCGGGCTTGTCGACGACCAGGATGGCGTCATCCTCGTAAACGATATCCAGGCCGATATCCTCCGCGCGAAAAGCCGTCTCTTCCGGCGGGGCCTCCGGCGTCACCTCCACCGCTTCGCCGCCCCATACCTTCTGCTTGCGGCTGGCGGCGGCGCCGGCCAGCCGCACGTGGCCGGACTCGATCCAGCCCTGCAGACGGCTGCGGGAATACTCCGGCAGGAGTTCCGCCAGGCTCTGGTCCAGGCGTTTGCCGGCATGGCCGGGGGGAATGGTGAATAGTCTGGGGGTCGTCATCGCGGGGAGGTGGGGCGGGGGTCTCCTGGGTATAATCCGCCGGTCTTATTGGGGATCGAAATGCCGCGAATTCTAGCTTTGACCAGGTCGAAACTCCGTTTTTTCCTTTTGGTGCCGATGGCCCTGGCTCTGCTCGCCGGTTGTGGGCTGTTGCCGGAACAGATCGACGAAACCAAGGGCTGGTCGGCTTCCAAGCTGTATTACACGGCCAAGGAGGAATTGTCGGAGGGTAATTTCGAGAAAGCGATCAAGCTGTTCGAAAGCCTGGAGGCCCGCTATCCCTATGGCGCCTATGCCCAGCAAGCCCAGCTTGAGGTGGCCTACGCCTACTACAAGGACAACGAGCCCGCCTCCGCCGTCGCTGCCGCCGAGCGCTTCATCAAGCTGCATCCCAACCATCCCAACGTGGACTACGCCTACTACCTGCGCGGCCTGGCCAACTTCGTCGAGGACCACAGCTTCATCTCCCGCCTCGGCGACCAGGATTTGAGCGACCGGGATCCCAAGTCCGCGCGGGAAGCCTTCGAGGCCTTCCAGCAGCTCGCCACCCGTTTTCCCGACAGCAAGTACACGCCGGATGCCGTCGCGCGCATGAAGTATCTGGTCAATGCCCTGGCCTCCAGCGAAGTCCACGTGGCTGTCTACTACTACAAGCGGGGCGCCTACGTGGCCGCCGCCAACCGCGGCAAATACGTGCTGGAGCACTATCGCCAATCGCCCGCCCTGGAAGAAGCCCTGGCCATCATGGCGAAAAGCTACGACAAGCTCGGCCTGAACGACCTGCGGGACGACGCTCTGCGGGTTCTCAAGCTGAACTTTCCCAAGAGCGAATACCTGAGCAAGGACCCGAGGGCCCGCGAAAAGTCCTGGTGGAAGTTCTGGTAAGAACGGCAGGGGCAAGGAGCAAGGCAAAAGGGGCAAGGCAGCCGCACCTGAACCGCATCCTCCATCGCGTTTTTCCTTGAACCTTGCCCCCTGAACCTTGCCCCTGCCTGAATGGTCGCCCACGCGCTTACCCTTTCTCCCGATGACGCGGAATCCTGGCTCGCCAGCCTGGAGGACCGTTATCCGGAGGAGCAGCGGCAAGTCCTGAAGCAGGCCGCCGACTGGCTCGCCGGCCACTGCGGCGAGGAAGCGGTGGATACCGGCTGCCCCCTGGTCGCCCACAGCCTGGGCACCGCGGCGGTGCTGGCGGGCATGCGCTTCGACGCGGAAACCGTCGCCGCCGCCCTGCTCTGCGGCCTGCCGGAAAAGGCCCTCAAGCGGGAAACCCTGCTACCCCGCTTCGGCCCCCATCTCACCGCCCTGGTGGAGGGCGCTGCCAAGCTGTCGCGCATGGACCACCTGTTCACCCAGATCAACGCCGAGGGCGGCCAGAGCGAGGCCCTGCGCCAGATGCTGCTGGCCATGACCGACGACATCCGGGTGGTGTTCATCAAGCTGGCGGAACGCACCCAGGCCCTCAGGGAGTTGGCCAACCAGGACGAATCCCGCCGCCGCAAGGTGGCCACCGACGTGCGCGAACTCTACGCGCCCCTGGCCAACCGCCTGGGCGTGTGGCAGCTCAAGTGGGAACTGGAGGACCTGTCCTGCCGCTACCTGGAGCCCGACACCTACCGCCAGATCGCCCGGCAGCTGGACGAGCGCCGGCTGGACCGGGAGTGGTACATCGAGCGGGTCATCAAGGACCTGGGCGCCGCCCTGGAGGCCGATGGCCTGTCCGGATTCTCGGTGAGCGGTCGGCCCAAGCACATCGCCAGCATCCTGGCCAAGATGCGCAAGAAGCACCTGTCCTTCGACGAGGTCTACGACGTGCGCGCCCTGCGCGTGCTGGTGAAGGACGTCAAGGACTGCTTCCACGCCCTGGGCCTGGTGCACAGCCTGTGGCAACCCATCCCCGGCCAGTTCGACGACTACATCTCGCGCCCCAAGGGCAACGGCTACAAGAGCCTGCATACCGCCGTGGTGGGGCCGGAGAACAAGGCCCTGGAAGTCCAGATCCGCACCTTCGACATGCACCAGGAGGCGGAGCTGGGCGTGGCCGCCCACTGGCGCTACAAGGAGGGCGGCAAGGGCCCCGGCGGCGATGGCGTCCAGGACAAGATTTCCTGGCTGCGCCAGTTGCTGGCCTGGAAGCGGGAACTCGCCGACAGCCACGAGCTGGCCCAGCATTTCCGCAACGAACTGTTCCAGGACGAGGTCTTCGTGCTCACGCCCCAGGGCAAGGTGGTGGCCCTGGCTTCCGGCGCCACGCCCCTGGATTTCGCCTACGCGGTGCACACCGAACTGGGCCACCGCTGCCGGGGCGCCAAGGTGGACGGCAGCCTGGTTCCCCTGGACACCGCCCTGGCCACCGGCCAGCGGGTGGAGATCCTCACCGTCAAGCAGGGCGGCCCCAGCCGGGACTGGCTCAATCCCCACCTGGGCGTGCTCAAGACCCATCGGGCCCGGGCCAAGGTACGCCAATGGTTCAAGCAGCAGGACCACGACACCCATGTCCAGGAAGGCCGGGAACTGCTGGACCGGGAGCTGCATCGCCTGAACCTGAACAACGTCAACCTGGACAAGATCGCCGCTCGCCTGAAATTCCCCGGGCCGGATGAACTCTGCGCCGCCCTGGGACGGGGCGATGTGGGCACCGGCCAGCTCGACCGTGCCCTGCACGACGAGTTCGTGCCGGCCCCGGAAAAACCCCTGGTGGCCGCTTCCCGCCGCAAGGCCGACGCCGGCGGCGTGCTGGTGGAGGGCGAACCGGGCCTGCTCACCCAGATGGCCGGCTGCTGCAAGCCGGCGCCGCCCGACGCCATCGTCGGCTATACCACCCAGGGCCACGGCGTCACCATCCACCGCGCCGACTGCCCCATGGTGGCCCACATGACGGATGAGAAGAAGGCCCGGCTGCTGCGCGCCGCGTGGGGCGGCGAGGATGACCAGGTGTTCGCCGTGGATGTGGAACTCCTGGCCCAGGATCGGCCCGGCCTGCTGAAGGATGTCTCGGAAATTCTCTCCCAGGAGAAGATCAACGTCATCCGCGTCAGCACCCTCTCCCAGCATGAATCCGCGCGCATGGAATTCACCCTGGAGGTGCGCAACCTGGGCCAGCTCACCCGCTTCCTGGCCCGGGCGGAACATGTCCGGGGCATGCACGAGGCGCGAAGAAAATAGCCCCCTCCCCTGTTTTCATTCACCCTTACGGGAGTAAGCTTGGACACTCAATTCAAGTCAATTTTCCCGGAGGGTTCATGCAGCGTCTCATCCCGATTCTCGCCTTGTTCCTGATGACCCCTGTCGGCCTGGCGCAATCAGCCGGCCGCCCCGCCCAGGACATCCGTCTGATCATTCCGGTCAGCTCGGCGGAACGGAATCAGGTGCTGGCTGAAATGCGGGAATTCCTGCATGGTCTGCACAACATCCAGAACGCCCTGGCGAGCAAGGACATGAAGGGGCTGGCGGTCACCGCCAAGGACATGATGCCCTTGATGGAGCGGATGCCGCCCAGCCTCAAGGAACGTTTCCCCGAGGCGTTCTCGGAGATGGCCCTCGCCCAGAGCGAGGCTTTCCGTTCCCTGGCCCGCATCGGCGAAAGCAATGGCGAGGTCGGCGCCGCCCTGGAACAGACGGCGGAAATCCTCACCTACTGCTCGGGCTGCCACGACACCTACCGCTTCGAGGTACGGGCGCCCGCGCGGACGCGCAAGTAAGCCTCAACCGCCCAGCAGCAGGCGGGCCATTTCCAGGTCCCGGGGGTAGGTCACCTTGAGATTGCCCAGGTCGCTCTCCACCAGCCTGGGGGAATGGCCCGACAATTCCAGGGCCGAGGCCTCGTCGGTGACCTGGTTCCCGGCTTTCTCCAGGGCTTCCCGCAGCATGCCGTGACGGAACATCTGGGGGGTCTGCGCGCCCCAGAGACCCGCCCGGGGAACGGTTTCGGCGATGCGTCCGTCCCGTCCCTGCCGCTTCAGGGTGTCCGCCACCGGCGCCGCCAGAATGCCGCCCACCGGATCATCCCCTAGTTCACGCATCAGCTTGTCCAGCAGATCCTGGGTAAGGCAGGGCCGGGCGGCGTCGTGGACCAGCACCCAATCCGCCGCCGCCACGTCACCGGCGATGGCGGCCAGGCCGTTGAGCACGGTCTCGGCGCGGGTGGCGCCGCCCCGGCGCAGGACGGTCAGCTTGGCGAAGTCGGACCAGTCGTAACCCGCCCACCAGCCGTCATCCGGCGAAATCACCACGTAAACCCTGTCGATGCCGGCATGTTCCTCGAAGGCCCGAATGGCATGCCAGATCATGGGCCGACCCTCTATCTCCAGATACTGCTTGGGATGGCTCGCGCCCATGCGGGCGCCCACGCCGGCGGCGGGCAAGAGGGCGAAATACCGGGCGAAATACCGGGCGAAGTGTCGTGACATGGCTTGTAAGGGGCTGGAAGTGCCCTAGATTTTAATTGAGAGGCTTGAACGGGGAGTCTTCCATGATGCGCATCCGTCCCCCCGCCGTCGCGGGCATGTTCTATCCGGGTGATGCCGCTGAATTGCGGCGCGCCATTCTGGGGAGTTTCGGTCATGCGCGCGCCACCGGGGCGCTTCGGCCCAAGGCGCTGATCGTGCCCCATGCCGGTTATGTCTATTCCGGCCCGGTGGCGGCTTCCGCCTATGCCCTGCTGGAACCCCTGCGGGCCGTGATACGGCGCGTCATCCTGCTGGGGCCCGTGCATCGGGTCTGGGTGCCGGGGCTGGCCTTGCCCGGCGTCGACGCCTTCGCCACGCCCCTGGGCACCGTTCCCCTGGACCAGGCGGCCATCGCCGCCATCGCTGACCTGCCCCAGGTGGAAGTCTCCGCCGCCGCCCACGCCCAGGAACATTCCCTGGAAGTCCACCTGCCCTTCCTGCAGAGCGTGCTGGCGGATTTCACCCTGGTGCCGCTGGCGGTGGGCGAAGCCACGCCCGAGGAAGTCGCCCAGGTCCTGGACCGCCTGTGGGGCGGCGAGGAAACCCTGATCGTGGTGAGTTCCGATCTTTCCCACTTCCTGCCCTATGTCGAGGCGGAACGCTCTGATCACGCCACCGCCCAGGCCATCCTGAAGCTGAACAGCCACCTGGGCGGCGAGCAGGCCTGCGGCGCCTACCCGATCAACGGCCTGATGCTCGCCGCCAGGCGGCGCGGCATGGCGGTCCATCTGCTCGACCTGCGCAATTCCGGCGATACCGCCGGCGACCACAGCCGGGTGGTGGGCTATGGCGCCTTCGCCCTCACCGAGGGTGCCCGGGGGGCCACACATGCCGCTTGATCCAGTCGCGCGCCCCACCTCAGATCGCGGCAGGCTGCTGGTGGCCCTGGCGCGCGACGCCATCGCCCGGGAATTGGGAGAGCGACCGCCGACGCCCTGCCTCCCCCGCCCAGGCTGGCTTGATACCCCCGGCGCGGTCTTCGTCACTCTCACCCGGCACGGCAGGCTGCGCGGCTGCATCGGTTCCCTGGAAGCCCATCGCCCCTTGTGGCGGGACTTGGAAGCCAACGCCCGCGCGGCCGCCTTCGACGACCCGCGCTTTCCGCCCATGACGCCCGCCGAATGGCCCGATACCCGGGTGGAGGTTTCCGTCCTGTCCCCGGCCCGGCCCATGGATTTCTCCGGCGAGGAGGAGGCCCTGGCCCAACTGCGTCCCGGCATCGACGGCGTGATCCTGGAATATGGCTGGCATCGCGCCACCTTCCTGCCCCAGGTCTGGGAACAACTGCCCGATCCCCTGGAATTCATGGCCCACCTCAAAAACAAGGCCGGCCTCGCCCCGGATTTCTGGGCCGACGGCATCCGGCTGTCCCGCTACAGCGTGGATAAATTCAAGGAGGATGCATCATGAGCCTGAGCGAAAGCGCTCATCCCGCCCGCTGGTGGCACCCCCTGGACGACGGCCGCATCCAGTGCGACCTGTGTCCGCGGGACTGCAAGCTACATGAAGGCCAGCGCGGCGCCTGCTTCGTGCGCAAGATGGAAGCCGACAAGATGGTGCTCACCACCTATGGCCGCAGTTCCGGCTTCTGCGTCGATCCCATCGAGAAGAAACCCCTCAACCACTTCTATCCCGGCAGCTCGGTGCTGTCCTTCGGCACCGCCGGCTGCAACCTGGCCTGCAAGTTCTGCCAGAACTGGGACATCTCCAAGTCCAAGGACATGGATCGGCTGATGGAATCCGCCAGCCCGGAAAAAATCGCCCGGGTCGCCCAGGAATTGGGCTGCAAGAGCGTGGCCTTCACCTACAACGACCCGGTGATCTTCGCCGAGTACGCCCTGGATACCGTGGAAGCCTGCCATGCCCTCGGCATCCGGACCGTGGCGGTCACCGCCGGCTACATCCATCGGGAACCCATGATCGAGTTCTACGCCGGGATGGATGCGGCCAATATCGACCTCAAGGGTTTTACGAACGATTTTTATGTCAAATATTGCACCGGCCAGTTGCAGCCCATCCTGGACACCCTGATCTATCTCAAGCGTCATACGGATACCTGGTTCGAACTCACCACCCTGGTCATCCCCACCCTGAACGATTCGGAAGCGGAAATCAGCGCCCTGACGGAATGGGTGGGCAAGGAGCTGGGGCCGGACGTGCCCCTGCACTTCACCGCCTTCCATCCGGACTGGAAGATGAAGGACATTCCGGCCACGCCCCCCGCCACCCTGTCCCGGGCCAGGGACATCGCCCTGGGGGCCGGTCTTCACTACGTCTATACCGGCAACGTCCACGACGCCGAGGGCGGCACCACCTTCTGTCCCAACTGCCATGCCCCCCTGGTGGTCAGGGACTGGTACGAGATTCCGGCCTATCACCTCACGGCGGACGGCCATTGTCCGAAGTGCGGCACCGCCATCGCCGGCCGCTACGAAAGCTACGGACGTCCCTTCGGCGCCCGCCGCATCCCGGTAGCCATGGCCGAATGGCCATGACACCCCATGACACCCATCGCCGACATCAATCCAGGCTGGCGAACAGGACGGTTGGATCCTGGCGCTTATTCCGCGCAACCTTCCCGGCCTGGAGATTGCGGAAACGCTGCAGGCGCGGATCGAGCTTGAGACTGAGGCCGACCCGCTCCGCCCCACCCCGGGGCATCCGGGCCATATGCGCCTGATCCATATGACCTTGGTTGATGGGGCCCTGGCTGGCCAGGCCATTCGCGGCCAGGAACAGGAGAATCGCGAGTTGTTCCGTGTACATGTCTGCCTCCTTCGGTTTGCCGGCACCCGCCGGACACCGTGAAGGCTAGGTAGCCGGGCACCGCCCCGTTAGCAACCGGGTTGAAACCTGGAAGGCCAACCGGGCGGGCCAACCCGGTTGGTGTCGACCAGGTCACGGGCGCACTATGCTCACTTGCAGGTCGCCCTCATGCAGTGTGGCATTCCCGCCGTTAAGGGTTTCATCAGGTCGATGAAGGAGAAGGTCCATGTCTTTTCTACAGGAACAATGGCAATCCCACAGCCGCCAACTGAACCCGGCGCGGCGCTATAGCAGCCAACGCGAGTTCGAGGCGGACTGGGTCGGCCGCCTCCGCCGCCGCTACGGCCTGTCCCAGGAGGCCCTGGCGGTGCTGGCCAGCGTCTCGGTCACCACGGTGCAGAACTGGGAGAACCCGGGTAGCCGCAAGAACATCGCCCCCCACAACCAGGACCGCCTGCGGGACATCGAGCGGGAGATGTGGATCAAATCCCACGTCACCGTGCTGGAGCCCTGCCCGCCTTTCATCCGCGCCCTTCATGACCTGCTCTCCGGCAACCGGGACACCAGCGCCCAGGGACTGGCCGAGTATCTGGTCGCCAGCATGGACGCCAACGATCCGGAACGCCCGCGCCTGTTGCATTGGGCCGGCCTGACCCACAGCATCGCCGATCCCGCCTCGTCCAGGGCCCGCGAATACCAGCAGGCCGCCCTCGCCGCCCTGGGCCAGGGTCTCACCCCACTGGCCGCCGCCATCGAGAACGAAATCCTGGGCAGCCAGTTCGAGGATCTGCTCAACCAGCCCAATGCGCCGGATCGCCAGGACATGGGCCGCCACCTGCTGGCCGCCTGCCAGCGCCTGTACCAGCGCGACCGCCAGCCCGCCTACCTCTGGAATGCCCTGGAAGTGGCCTGTCGCACTCCCCTGGCCAGCGCCACGCAATATGACCTGCTGGGTGAACTGACGGGGGTGCTCGGAGAAACCTCGGTGCGCCGCAAGGTGCTGTCCGATGGCGCCTACGAGGCGGTTCGTCCGGCCTTCAGCGCGGTGGGTGACACCGCGTCGGTCAATTGAGCGGGTGGGAGACGACCATGACCACCACGTTCAAATCCCTCCTCGCCCTGCTGCTCCTGCTGGCAAGCGGAAGCGGATCGGCGCTCGCCCATCAACCGCCACCGCCTGAACCCGCAAGCATCCCCCAAGCCACGGAGAGCCTCGAGGCCGACAAAACGGAAACGCCGGACCGCCTGGCCTGGCAGCGGGTTGGCTCACCCTTGCGGGAAGCCTGAAAGAAAAAACCCGGCACCCCAAGGGGGCCGGGTAGCGAAGGGGCGGATCCCGCATGCCGGCCCGCGCCGGCTTGCGGTCATCCTCGGGAGCCGACGCCAGGCGAACTACTTGGCGGCCGTATCCCCCCTGAACGTGTTCTCCATCAGCGTGCCCACCTCGGCCTGGGGCGCATGGCACAGCGTACAGACATAGCGCTTGTTGGAAACGGTGTACTCATCCGCCGCCGACTTCACATAGTGGGTTTCCGACATGGGCGTGGGCTTGCCCTTCACCTTCTTGCCGATCTTGTCCGGCTCCTCGTGGCATTCCAGGCACTTGTTGCTCTTGGCGTTCACCGGCAGGAACTTGTCGATCCGGTGAGGCACCTGGGGCGGAGCGTCCTCCCAGTAGCGCGGCAGCACGCCGGACGCCTTCGGGTCGAGCATGCTGTACTCGAACACCGCCGGCGCCGGCACC
>WBZL01004233.1_pt1 | contig 12573 bp, 12 predicted proteins | sample 5204291 | NCBI WGS metagenome assembly WBZL01 (sample SAMN12344345, study PRJNA552823) | activated sludge metagenome | biome: Activated sludge suspended growth; feature: Nitrification reactor; material: Wastewater; isolation source: activated sludge from nitrification reactor of wastewater...
CGCAACGATTCCGCGCCGACACCGAGATCGCGAGCGACACGAGTGATCACCCCGTGGCTCTCGCCCGTCTCGCGGCGCACCTCGAACACCATCCGAACCGCCCGCTCACGCAGCTCGTCCGGATACTGCCGCGGCCTCCGCCGCGCACCTGTAGTTGCCATGCTCCATCATCCCCGTTTCCAAGGTCAGGAACACCCGCAGAACCCAGGCCGAATCAGTTTCACCCAGGCGGCGACCAATCCGGTTGCGTTCGCGAACTCGTGCTATTCACTCGTCCACGACGCCCGCTGGGCGGGGTTGTTCGACGGGATCGACATCGATTGGGAATTCCCGAACTCGTGCGTGGCCACGTGTGATGCGAGCGGCCCGAACGCTTTCAGGAACCTCATGGCCGCCGTTCGGAACCGGTTCGGGAATGAGCTGGTGCTCGCGGCGGTACCCGGCGGCCCCTCCTTCATCGCCGCCGGCGGATATGAGAACGTGTCGCAGTATGTCGACTGGTTCACCGTGATGGCGTTCGACTTCGTCGGATCGTGGACGCCCTTCGGCCCGACGGCGCCGCACTCTGCCCTGTCGGACTACGCGGGCACACCGATTCCTGGGTTGAACGCGCAGTCGACCGTCTCGACCTACCGCAATATGGGCATCCCGGCGGAGAAGCTCGTGCTCGGGGTGACCTTCTACGGCGTTGGTTGGACAGGTGTTACCCAAACAGCGCCCGGAGGGAGCGCCACCGGGCTCGCGGACGGCTCCCACGGCCCCGGGCTCGAGGCACACCGGGTGCTGGCGGTCACGTGCCCGCCGACGGGTACGGTCGGCGGGACCGCCTACGCGAAGTGCGGGTCGAACTGGTGGACCTACGACACCCCCACCACGTTGGCAGCGAAGGCCCAGTGGGCGAAGTCGCAGGGCCTGGGCGGGACCGCCTTCTGGGAACTGAGTATGGACACCGCCGATGGGCAACTCGTGAGAGCGTTGCACGCCAACAGGCAGGCGACGATCGAGAGCCGCCAAGGCGAGGTCTCCTCGGTGTCGGGTGGGGGCGTTCCCTCGACCTCGACCATCACTCGGCCTGTTGGCCGACGACCAGCATTCCGGCCGAGTCGCGCTATGAGGATCGTGCCGCTCGGCCTGTGTGAGCCACCCACACGGGCTGTCGTTGTCGAGGGCTCGCCCGCGTAGCCTGAAGGCGTGCCGGATGACCATCAAGACGGGGCATCGCCTTCGCCTTCCCGGCCCGGATTCGATGCGGTGTGCCTCGCGCGGCTCGTGGGGCCGGTGTTCTTCCTGCACCTCACCGTCAGTGGGTGGGTGTCGGACCGCTGGGCTGCTCAGCTTCTCGAACTCGGACTGTTGGCCGTCGTTGCCGCCGTTGGAGCGAAGGCCCGTGTTTGGCGGGCGTTGACGGACCCACTGATCCCAGTCGTGCGACGGTCGCTTCGCCGTGCGTTCATCGTCGCTGCCGTGTGGTGCGCCGCCACCGCAGTGGGACTGGTGCTATTCCTGTCGACCCCCGACCGCGTGGCCGGGCTGGCCATCGACGCAGTCACGGGTCGTTTGCCTCCGCCCGATCCAACGTCGGAGGTGGTGTCCGAAGTGATGTTCTGGGTGTGTCGCGTCGCGTCGCTGGCGTACCTCGGCGTCGAGTCCATTGGTGTGATCGGTGATCGACGCCGGCACCGAGCGGAGCCTGTCCAAGGCCTCAAAACGAAGTATCCGAGCACATGAGTACCGTGACGACATGAACTCCCACGGGCCCGGTCGGGCGTGAACAACGGATGCGTCACGCGGGCGTGGCACGACGGCGTGCTCGCCGCCGAGGGCTTCGCGCTCACCGAGGTGTCCACCCACATCGAGAGCGGCGCACTGGTGTGGGTGGACCTGTGCCAGCCGACCAAGGAGCTCCTCGACGAGCTCGCCGGCGAGCTCGGTCTCCACGAGCTCGCGATCGAGGACGCGCTGAGCGTGCACCAGCGCCCGAAGCTCGACGTCTACTCGACGCATTCGTTCATGTCCTGCCACGCCACACGCGTGGACCCCGACAGCGCCGCGCTCGTCGAGACCGAAATCGACGCGTTCATCAACTCTCATTGGTTGATCACGGTCCGCCACGACGACGCCTTCTCCATGGCGCCGATCGTCCAACGCTGGGACCGCTCCCCGGACCTCGTCGCCCACGGCGTGCACTATCTGCTCTACGGGCTGCTCGACACCGTGATCGACGGCTACTTCGATGTCGTTCAGCAATTCGACGACTACTACGACGATGTCAGCGCCGGGCTCTTCGCCGACGAGCCGCTCTCGGCCGAGCAGCAGCGGAACTGGTTCCAGATGCGGCGCGCGCTGGTGCGGTTCCATCGCCTCGTCGTGCCGATGCGCGAGACCGTGAGCAGCCTCATGCGCCGCGAGCACTCCACGGTCAACGACGAGCTCTACCCGTACTTCCAGGACATCTACGACCACGTGCTCCGCGTCAGCGAATCGACCGACTCGCTCCGAGACCTGGTCTCGACCATCGTCGAGACCAACATCAGCCTGCGCGACTACCGCCAGAACCAGGTGATGAAACGCGTCACGAGTTGGGCCGCGATCATCGCTGTCCCCACGTTGATCACGGGCTGGTACGGCCAGAACATCCCGTTCCCCGGCACGGGAGAATGGTGGGGGGTCGTCGTCTCGGCGGTCCTGGTCGTCGGTGGATCCGGCGCGCTGTACCTGGCGTTCAAACGTCGCGGATGGCTCTGACCCTCCGGTAGTGCGATACGCACGCCACTGTCGGTGGCGCTGATTCGCGGTCTGGACGACGGGGTCCGAGCGGTTTTCGGCCTGTGAGCGAGCCCGCTCTCGCGGTCGCGACATAGCGCACCTTCGCGATCCGGGACCGCGTCGCCTCAATCCGGTGTTCGCGCGGGCCGGTATCGCATGGCAACCGCGCCTGACCGAAAGTCGCGACGGTCGACGAGCTCGAGTTGGATGCGCTCGCGTAGACCGGCGAGCAGCGTCGGCCCGTGTCCGGCGAGCACCGGCTGCACGACGAACTCGTACTCGTCGATCAGCCCCAGATCTGCCAGCGCCAGGGGGAGTGTGACGCCACCAACCCACAGTGCCTCGCCTGGCTCATCTTTGAGCGCCTGCACCGATTGCCCCAGGTCGCCCCGCGCGAGCTCGGCGTTCCAGTCGACCTCGTTGAGCGTGGCCGACACGACGTACTTCTTCGCCCGGTCGATGGTCTCGGCGAAGGCGATCTCCCGATCGCCCATCCAATCGGGCCATGTGCCGGTGGCTGGCCGCCGCCACGCCGACTCCATCATCTCGTAGGTCACCCGACCGAACAGGAGTGCATCGGCTCGTTCCATCTCGGCGGTCCAGTAGCGCATCGACTCCTCGTCCGGGGGGAGTCCGGCCTCGTGATGGCAGCAACCGTCGAGCGTGACGTTGATCGAGTATCGAAGTGGTCTCACCGGGAGCTCTCCCTCGTTGCGGATTGCCGGACGCCGGCGACTCAGCTGCAAGGTAGCGAACGCGACGAGATCGGCGCGTCAGCGCACCGGAAGCGACTCGACGAGGTCGGTCAGGAGACCCAGCGACGCGGCGAGCGGTCCCGCTCGACCTCCGGCGTTCCGCGGGGCAGAATCGCGAGTGGCCTGGCGATCAACGCCGGACAAGGGGGATGAGGCGTGCGACGAGTGCACCTTGCAGCTACTCCTTCAGGAGGGGGCAGGACATTGCGACGGTTGAGAGCGGTGCTGTCCATGGCGGCGGTACTGGTGGCGTTGGCCGGTTGCGCTCCGCCACCCGGAGTCACGGTGGTCCTCGCCGACGTCCAGCGCGCTGAGGTGACCGTTGAGGGGTTGGTCATTTGGGTGGATGTAGAGGGGTACCTGTCGGACGGCTGCCAGCACTTCGGAACCGAGGTGAGGCAGCCCGCTTCCGGGCGTGTCGAGGTCGACGTGGTGCAATGGTCAGTCCCGGACACCGGTGAGTTTGCATGCACGATGGCGCTCGTCCCCTACTCGCAACGACGCCCCGTTGCCGTCGTGCTCCCCGGTGTCTATGAGGTCTCGGTGAGAGGCCTCGGCAGCGAGTCGGTCGCGACGGTGCGAATCCCCGCGGTCTGAAGCTTCGGGAGCGACTCGACGAGGTCGGCGAGGTGGTGTTCGGCCTCGTGCACGACGTGCTGCGCGACCCAGGCGAGGGTGCGCTCGGCAGGTTCCGGGTACCCATAGATACAGGTGAGACCCCAAAGCTCGTCGTCGATGCCGTCGAACAGAAAGACGAGCATCGCCGCGGCATCGAGGAGTTGGCGTGACACGTCGGCTGGTGCCTGCTCCCGGTAGCGGTCGTGGACGACCCGTTCGTCGCGTCCCATCGTGGCGATGGCCGGCGGGCTCGACGAACGGAGGATCAGAAGGACCCGCTCTCGCATCACCAGCAGAACGTCGCGCACGTGACACGCGTACTCGATTGCCGACCACACCTCCGGGTCGGGACGGCGACGAAGGTCATCGGGCGCCGTCGCCGTCAGTCGCTCGGCAAGGCCGGCTGTCGCGGCGCCGAGTCGCGCGGCGACCTCGTCCCGGGGCACCGATCCCCACTCGAACTCACAGCTGTCGCACCTCATGTTCGTCGACGGTAGCTGTGATCCGGCAGCCGATCGCAGTGGATTCGAGATGCGGATCGAGGTGAGGCGAGGACGTTCGGCCCTGGCATGTTCGACGTACTCGCGCCACGCTGAACTCGGCGTGAGGGCCATCCCCAACCGAGAGCGCGGAGGTTCGCGATGCGTGTTCGTACGGTGTCTCGTCGGCGGGCGGGCAGGTTCGCGGTGGTGGCGCTGGTGGCGGCGTTCGCAACGGCCGCCGTGTCGTGCGTCCCGCCGACGCCGGTCCATGTGGTCGATGTCAGCAACCCACCGCACGGAGTCATCGGCGGCCTGGTTACGTCCAACCACTGGCGTCAGATCCAGACGTTCACGGCGACGCGAACCGGACGGTTGGATCAGATTGATCTGTGGGTCCAATTCGCCGGCCCGGGGCCTCTACTCATCGATGTCCACCAGGTCAACGGCACCTACGACATCGGCACGCTCGTCGGGTTGGGCAGCCGTGTCGGCACCGACAGTGGCGAGGTCGCTGTGCCGCTGTCGCAGCCGGCAGCCGTTGTGGCGGGGCGGCGATATGCGGTTTCGCTGCGGCAGGCCGAGCCCGAATCGTCGGGGAGCTGGCAGTTGTCGTTCAGCGCGTCGGACCCGTTGCCCGGAGAGACGATGTACGTGCGTCACGACGACCATCCCGACGTGTTCCCGGACCCCGACTACAACCTGTCGTTGCGCACCTGGGTGCGGAGCTGCTGAAGCGGAGCGTGGCGCCACCCCGGAGCGCATCGGCGCGGTCAGGCCGGGGCGGGCTGGACGTCGATGAACAACTCGACACCACCGACGTTGTCGAGCGCATCGATCACCGGCACAACGGCGCGATGCATGCCGGTTTCGGAGCGACCCGCAACGCCGAAGTTGCTGGGCCGACACGTGGCGGTCACATCCACCTCGAGCGCCGATGCCGCATGGAACGTCGAGTCCGAACACCAGAACTTCGAGTTCGACGCCCCGAGCTTGGCGAACTCGAAGCTTCCGGTGCGGAGGATTCCGTCGGCAGCGGGAAGGCTCGCGTCGCCCAGCCGCATGGTGACGGAGAACGTGGTCTCCTGGTCGATCATCGTCGGCGTGGTGTGAGAGTCGGTGAGCCGCGGAGCGTCGCGGTCATCGCTTCCTCCGGCCACCTCGAACGCTGCGGTCACATCGGTTCCGTCCGGAGGTGACCAGCCAGGCGGAGGGTCGGCCGGGCCGTCGGAGAGATGGATCTGCAGGTGCCACGTCCCGTTCAGGGCCAGCGTCGGCACCGTGCACCGTGCAGCAAAGACAACGTGGCGCTGGTCCTCCTGCGGTGTTCCTTCCGCGGTGCACGACAGCGACGACCCCGACCGGCGAGCGCCGTTCGGTGTCGTCACCAGATTCGGTGTCGCACCGGTGACAGCGACGTCGTCGTGGGCGTCGATGACGACCGTGACCGTCTGCCCCGGAGCCGCCGGATTGGGGGACACCTGGATCGATTCCACGGTCGGTGGTTGGTACGTGGGCGACGGCCCGGGGCAGGCGGTCAGCCCGGCGGTCAGCCCGACGGCAAATCCCACGATGGCGAGACGTCTCACGGCGCACCTGCTCCCCTTGGCTTGGCGCGACGCTACCGCCGCTGAGGGCGCGATGGGTGATCGATTCTCGGCGACGTCGAACAACCGGCGACCGCGGTGGGGCCAGGGCGCAGCTGTTGGTCAGGCGGTCGCCGCGACGGGCTGGCGGAGAATCGTGCGGAGCCGCTCTGGCGCGGTCCGGCGTGGGTCGCTGAGGTAGATCTCGTGATGCTTGCCCATCACGGTCCACCGCCACGTCGCTTTGTCCCTCGACGACGTGAATGCCTCCATGTCGTCGGCCCACCACAGTGCTTCGAGCGGCATCACGACAGAGTCGCGTCCGAGCTCCCGTTTGCTCAGGAACTTCACCTTGTACGCGACGGGGTACAGCGTGGCGAGCGCGGCTGCGTACTCCTCCGAAGTGTTGGGGTCCCGCGGCCGTCGATCATGAAGAACCGCGCCGACGCGACGTCGACGATGTCGAATCGACCCTTGCGGGCCGAGTACGTCGCAATGGTCGTCTTGAGATCGATCTTCACCGGTCCACCTTGGCGTCTACGCGACGGCCGCGGCGAACGCGGCGTAGAGGTCGCCGGGCAGCGGCACCTCCAACTCCCACGTGATCGCCATGGGGCGTTCGCCGACGTGACTCACGTAGCGGGCCGCGCCGAGGAACCAGAACGCGCGGTCGTCGGCGCGCTCGCGGGTGAACAGCAGGATCGTGCGTCGGTCACGTTCATGGTTCCGGTAGCGCAGGCCGGTCGTGCTGTCGGCCCGGGTGATCGACTGACTCTCCCAGTGAATGAGCCTCCGGCTGATCGCGTAGTCGCGGTAGCGCGTGCTGGGCGAGAAGGCCCCGCTCGTCTTGTCGAGCGTGAAGGCGAACAGCTCGGCATTCGCCGCCTTGGCCTCGTACACACCGGTCTGCCACGTCGGGATCTTGGCATGCTCGCGGCCCAACCCCATGGCCGCGAGGATCTCGATACGGCTGTACCGCGCGTGGATCTGCAGCGGAGCGTCCGGGTGGGTCGAGAGCGGTTGGTGGAGGTGGTCGATGCGGCGATCGAGCACGCTGAACAGCTCGCCGAGTTCGGCGACGACCTGCGGGTGCGACCACAACAGGTCGGCGGCCTGCTGCACCGACGACCCCTTGCCGATCGCCTGGTCGGTCATCGACGCGACGAGCATGTGGACTCGACGCCGTGCCCGCTCGGGCAGCCGGTCCACAGCGGGAGCATCGGCGCGGCTCAGGAGCTCGCGGTAGGTGGCGATGCGCTCGGCGTCATCCACGTGGAGCTGGCGGCCGATGGCACGGCGCAGCGCCACCTCGTTCGGCCCGGGCGCGAGCACCGGCAATCCCGCGGCCTCCAACAGCTCCGACCAGCTGCGGTGATTCGCGTAGAGGTCGTCGAGGTCGAGACCCGACTCGTCGAGGAACTCGGCGAGGCCGAGCGATGGGCGTTCGCTGCGGAGCGAGCGAAGCTCGTCGACCCGCGCTCGCCAGTGCGTCGGAATCGCGTTCCGAAGGCTGCGGAGCACGATCTCCGCCGACTTCTCGTCGAGCTGCATGTTGCAGCCGGCCGGCAGGAACGGAAACTGCATCTGCACCGCCGCCTCGACGTCGCGCCGGGTTCCGCCGAGCAGGGCTCGATACCTCCGATCGAAGCGGAACTCCTTGCGATGCGTGCCGACGAAGTCGAGCACCGTGCAGTACGGCTTCCCCTTGGCGGTGCGGAGTCCGCGGCCGAGCTGCTGGAGGAACAGCACGGGGCTCTCGGTCGGTCGCAGCATCAAGACCGTGTCGACGTTCGGGACGTCGACGCCCTCGTTGAACAGATCGACCGAGAACACGGCCTTCACGACGCCTTTGGCGAGATCGCGCAGCGCTGCTTCGCGATCGGCTGGCGCGCTATCGCCCCACACAGCGACAGCGGGAATCCCGGCGTCGCTGAAGTGGCGTGCCATGAAGCGGGCGTGATCGACGCTCACGCAGAAGCCGAGGCAGCGCATCGCCCCGGCATCGGTGTGCCGAGCGAGTTGCTGCACGACGAGCCGAGCCCACGCGTCGGAACTGGTGTAGCGCTCCGAGAGCGCCTGCACGTCGTAGCCGCGGCCGCGCCGCCAGGGAATATCGCGGAGATCGAGGCCATCGTGAATCCCGAAGTAGAGGAACGGGGCGAGGTGCTGCTGATCGATCGCGTCCCACAGGCGCAGCTCCGCAGCGATGCGATCGTCGAACCAGTGAAGGATCGGCAGACCGTCGCTTCGCTCCGGCGTTGCGGTGAGCCCCAGGAGTTCGACGGGGCGCAGATGGCTCAGCACCTTGCGGTACGACGACGCGGCGGCGTGGTGGAACTCGTCGATGATCGCCACATCGAAATGGTCGGGCGGCAGGGCACTCAGATCGGCGGCGTTGAGGCTCTGGACCGACGCGAACACGTGCTCGAACCGCGTCGGGCGAGCGCCACCGACCCACTTCTCGCCGAACGACGGGTCGCGAAGCGCGTATCGAAACGTTGCGAGCGACTGGTCGAGGATCTCCTCGCGATGCGCGACGAACAGCAGTCGCGACCGGTCGAGCCGATCCGCCAGCCGGGCGTAGTCGAGGGCCGCCATGACCGTCTTGCCGGTGCCGGTCGCCGAGACGAGCAGATTGCGGTGGTGGTGTTGCTCGCGCGACACCTCCAATAGGTCCAGTAGCCGTTCCTGAAAGGGGAGTGGTCGCAGCTCGATCGGGCTGAGCATTACGCGCGGCCCCGCGTCGGTTCGGCCGGAACGCTCCTGTTCGTCGAGGAACTGCGCCGCGTCGTACGGGTGGTAGTCGCCGCTTCCCCAGTAGCTGTCGAATACGGCGTCGAACTTCGCGATCACGTGCGGGTTGCGCGCCGCCGATGCCCGCACGTTCCATTCGATGCCCGTGACCTGCGCGGAGTGCGTCAAGTTGGACGACCCGACGTACGCCGTGGAAAACCGTGAGTTGCGATGGAACACCCACGCCTTGGCGTGGAGCCGGGTCGTCGTCACGTCGTACGACACCCGAACCTCGGCGCCGAGGTCGACGAGCAGCTCGAGCGCGGCCCGTTCGGTCGACCCGGTGTAGGTCGTGGTCAGCACCCGAAGCTCACGTCCCGCTGCGCAGTGCCGACGGAGCGATTCGATCAGCGGAGCGATTCCGCTCCTGCGGATGAAGGCCATCACGACATCGATGCGATCAGACGACTCGATCTCGGATCGAAGCTGGTTCCACAAGTTCGGCTCGCCCCGCGCGTTGGTGAGCAGGGTCGTGTCGAGCAGCGGAATCAGAGGCTGCGTGATCGGGGCCGACGTGCCGTCCGGCCGGCGGCCCAGGATCGCTTCGAGCACCGTTCCCGGGTCGGTCGGCGCGGCGCCGGGAGCGACCGCGACCAACTCGCCGAGCCGGTCGATCAGCGCCCGCGCCACCTCGATGCCGACGCGGGCGCGATCCCCCTCGGGCACGTCCGCCAAGGAACGTTCGATCTCGCGGCCGAGATGCCAGGCGACTCGATCCGGCGTCTCCGCCGCTGCAAGGTCGCGCCGCTTCGGGTGCAGCGCCCCCGTGAGCGCGTCCAGACGCTCCTTCAAACGCTCGGTGACCACGACCTCGTACAGGCCAGGCGGCAACTCCTCCACGAGCGCGCAGGCTACGCATCGCGTGATCGTCGAGGCGAGCGAGCGACGGCGCGACGGTTCAGCCGGCAACGGGCAGGCTGACGGTGCTCGATCGATGCCCGAACGACTGACGATTTCCTCGGGCGGCTGAGGTGACGGGGGGAGCGGTTCGCTGCGACTACCGTGCCCCGGTGACCGATGCTGCACGGCTTGACGCGGTTGGAGACAAGGCCGACCGGATCGATGCGCAGCGATTCGTCGGCCGTGACGATGCCCTCGGCGAGATCGCGCTCGCGCTCGAGGGGCGCTCGGATCTGCGGGTGTTCCATCTTCATGGCCCCGGCGGTGTCGGAAAGAGCGCCATTGCCCGGGCGGCCGCTCGGGCGGCGCGGGCGAACGGACACATGACCGTCGCGCTCGATGGGCGCACGATTGCACCCGATCCCGACGGCGTCGCAGAGGCGGTGGCCGCTGCCGCTGCGCCGAGGGCGTTGCTTGTGATCGACGAGATCGATGAGTTCCGACCGCTTCGATTCGCGCTCCGGTCAGCCATCACAGAGGGCATGCACCACTCCTCGGTCGCCCTGCTCGTGGGTCGAGGTCGGCCCGACCGGGAGTGGTTCGACGGGGGGCTCGAACATGTCACGAAGGTGCTCACCGTCCGTCCGCTCGACTCCGACGACGCGGCCCGTCTCCTGGCGTGCCACGGAGTGAGGGACCCCGCGGTGATCGATCGAGTGGTCCGCTGGTGCGGAGGGTTCCCGCTCGCGCTGACCGTCGCCGCATCGCTGCAGCCGATCCCGGGGGAGGATGCCGCCACCGAGTCAGCGGTGCTCGGCGAGGATGGCGACCTCGGCGAAGCGATCCTCGCTCGCCTCGGCGGAAATGAACTGGTCGGCGTGGATCTCGACGTTCTCGATGTTGCGGCAGTCGCGCCTGCGGTGGACGATCGCTTGCTCGACGCGGCCCTCCCGGGCAGATCGACCCGTTCGGGTTTGCGCCAACTCCGAGACCTGTCGACGAGCGAAAAGGTCGGGAGCCGTGTGGCCTTGCATCGTCTGCTGCGCAGCGCGCTGCGAGCCAGACTCCGCGACACCGATCCGGACCGCTATCGAACCCTCGTCCTCCGGGTGGCTGAGCATCTCCGCGTTCGCGCGCTCACCGAGGACCCGCGCGTGTTGCTCGAGCTGGCGGACATGGTTGAAGATCCCGCCCTGCGGTTGGCGATGGAGGGGTCCTCGTCGTACTACGCCGACCGCGTCCGGGCCCCCGATATCGAGCTGCTCTCGGCGACCTTCGACCCCGAGCAGCCGTGGCTGCGTCGACTCATCCGTTGGTGCGAAGACGCTCCGGACGTGGTGATCGTGGTCAGACGCGCCACGGGTGAGGCCATGGGTCTGATGGTCGCCTGCCCATCGGAACGACTGCCCCGGTGGGCGCACGACTGCATCGAGATCGGCCCGATGATCGAGTGGGCTACCGCCGCAGGGCATCTCGCCGACAGCATCTTCGGCCACTCGATCCTCTTCTTCGACCCACTGATCGGCCGCAGCGAGTTCGCCGAGGTGGTGAAGGTGGGCAACTCGGCGGCGTTCACGCGTGGGCTCATTCGATACCACCGCATCGGGTACCTCACCGACGTGGAACGGCGGGACGATGACGGAACGGACTTCCTCGGCTACGTCGAGGTGCCGGAACTGCGTCGTGTCGATGGCGATCGTGAGCTGCTCACCTGGACGCGCGACTTCGGATCGGAGGGGGTGATCGGAACGATCGCCGACATCATTCGGATGGAACAGGGTGCGCTCGAGCCCGGCGCCGGCTCGGTCGGGGCCGACCTGGTGGCGGCCTTGCGCGGCTTCCACGACGACGACGCGCTGCGTCGGACTCAGCTTGGGTCGGACCCCGAAGCGGTGAGGCGAGTCGTCCGATCGGCGGTCGAACGTGCCTTCGGCGACAGCCCGTCGGAGAGGCTGCTGCGCGACGCGCTCGTGCGCACCTACCTCGACGCCGACGGCGGCCATGCCTGCGCCCGCCAGGAGCTGCACATGAGTCGGTCGAGCTTCTACCGCCACCTCCAGAGGGCGCGTCAGCGGCTCATCGACGCGTCCGCCTGAACGTCGCGGTTGGCACCGGGTTGGGACCGGGTTGGGACCGGGTCCGAGTCTCGATGCGGCGACGCGGGGCGAGACTCGATCGAGTCGTCACCTCGTCGCCCAGGAGAACCACGTGTCGCTTCGCCATCGCCTTGTACTCGCCGCTCTCGCCTCGTCGCTGCTCGTGGGAGCCGTCGGGTGCGCCGAGTCGTCCGACTCCGATACCTCGAACGCGAACTCGAGTTCGACCGTGGATGCCCCGGCGTCGTCCGATCCGGAGGCGGATGACGCCGGTAGCGAACCGTCGAACGACGGCGAGTCGCCTGCACCCGCCGCGGATCTGAGCGCCGTGAAGCTCGCCGACGGTACGGCCGACCCCGACGCGACCGCGACGTTCACCGCCGATGGCGCGTTCGATCGAGACTCGATCGAGGTGGGCGTCGGCGAGCTCGTCACGTTCAAGGCGGACGCCGACGCCGGCACGCACGCCGTCACCTTCAACGGCTCGGATACGTACACGATCTCCGGGGGTCTAATCGAGACCTTCGCCATCTCCGCTCCCGGCGAGTACGTGGCCTCCGAGCTGCTCACCGACGCGACCGTCACCATCACCGTGACCCCCTGAGTTCGGAGCGCCCGGCATGTGCGTGTCGGTAGCCTC
>WBZL01004235.1_pt1 | contig 12573 bp, 12 predicted proteins | sample 5204291 | NCBI WGS metagenome assembly WBZL01 (sample SAMN12344345, study PRJNA552823) | activated sludge metagenome | biome: Activated sludge suspended growth; feature: Nitrification reactor; material: Wastewater; isolation source: activated sludge from nitrification reactor of wastewater...
GCTGCGGGATCAGGCTACATGCTGCATGCTTCAGGATGGAGACTGCTTTTAAGAATGCGTTAGATAAAAGTTTAAAGGATGTTTCGAGTCAATTTATTCCGGAATTCCATCATCCCATCACATCAACATCCTACCATCATCCCATCGCATCAACATCCCAATATCATTCCATCACATCAACATCCCAATATCATCCCATCACATCAATATCCCAACATCATCCCATCACATCATCCTAACAATTAAACATTTCTAACAGCGCAAGCCGGCCTTGAGCCGACTTGCGCAAAACATTTTAACAATTAAACATTTCAAACAGCGCAAGTCGGCCTTGAGCCGACTTGCGCAAAACATTTTAACAATTAAACATTTCTAACAGCACAAGCCGGCCTTCAGCCGACTTGCGCAAAACATTCTAACAATTAAACATTTCTAACAGCACAAGCCGGCCTTCAGCCGACTTGCGCAAAACATTCTAACAATTAAACATTTCAAACAGCGCAAGCCGGCCGAAGGCCGGCTTGCGTATAACTTTTTTTTACAACCTACACCGGAGGTGCAGGTTGTAAAAAAAAGGACCCTTCCGTTTTACCGAAAGAGCCCTGAACCTAACCTGACAAACTTAACGCTATGTTTTTTTTACCTTACGGGGTAATGTGGTGTTGATGTTTTCGTTTGGATGAATGTCTTACGGGACATTGTTGGAGGAAGGATGTCTTACGGGACATCAGCTGTTGAACTTGTGCGATGTCTTACGGGACATCTGCACTTCAATTTTAATTATACTAAGGTTTTGCTGCTTCGAAGGGTTCTGCCGGATGTCCGTTCAGAGCGACTGGATTGTTGGAGCTGTTAAGCTGGATTTTGTAACTGTAGTTGTTGTCGCGTTTCCATACAATCACGATATCCGTAGTGATGGTTTTTTCAGTTCCATTTTCAACTTTGGTGATGGTCCAGCGACCGATCTGATACAGCATTTTGGAATTGCCACCCAATTCAAGGACTTCTGATTTCAGTGATTTGGCATCGGCCATTTTATACCAGTAGTCGGCGATGGCTTTGCGTCCCTGGATTTTCTTGCCTCCGGGAATCATCATCGTTGCATCGTCGGAGTAGAGTTCAACAATAGCGGCCATGTCTTTTTTCTCAATGGCTTTTTCAATGTCGTGGTTGAGACGTTCAACTTCAGTGCGGGTGTCGGAAGGGACTTCACTGGATTGGGCGAAGGCCGCATTTCCGGTGATCATCAGACCCATTGTGAGCAGAAAGGCTGCGAATGAGCGACGGAGCAAAGAATAGGTTGTTTTCATGATATTTTATATTTGAGGTTATCGTTTATTGAATGTGACGCGTGGGATTTTTGATTTGTTACAGGCTTTTTGATTTTTTTTCAAATCAGTTGCTCTTGTTGTTATTTGATGAAGCAAAGATGCATATAGATAGAAGTGTATGCAATGCTTTTCTTATGTAATGTCTGTTACAGATGATGAAACGTTGATTGGTGGTACTGTAGTGTGTGCTGCAAATAAACGGCAGAAAAAGGGATTTGTTGGTTAATGAAATGTTATTGGATTTTCACTCTGTAAAAGTGTTATTGAAATGTTAATGAAATTGATTTCTGATTGGTCGTTTGTTAGATGTAATTTGCAGAGAGTATATGCTTGTTCGTCGTTAATGATGAGTTAAATGCACGTTGTCAAATGTAGGTAATGGTTGATCTGTTTCAGTTCGTCGATAAAAAAAGAGCCGCGGAAAAATTTCCGCGGCTCTTAAACTATTAACTTAACTTATTTTTTTTCTTTGGCATCAATCACAACGCCTTCTTTGCCGATCTTGATCTTTACGTCTTTGTTGTCCCAATCAATAGTGTCGTTGTCGTTTTTGATGTCAACGTTTTTGCCATTTATCCTGACTTTAACATCTTCATCATCGTTGATATAATCTTTGCCAGAATCTGAATTGTCTTCAAGATTGCAACCGATGCATTCAAGTCCGCGGTTGGTCATGGTCCAGGTGTGTCCGATCATATCATTGTCCCAGGTATTGGTTACATTCTTTACATCATAAATCAGGTCTTCAACGTTTTCTCCGAGGAATACACTCTTTCCAACCGGCACTTTCAGAATCAGGCGGATTTTCTGTGCTCTGAATTTGGTGGGTTTGCTGAGGGAGTATTCGCGGCTAAAACGCAGTACGGAGTCGTCCTGAACGATTTCATAGCCGATGCCGGCGGCATTCATTTCAGCTTCTTTGCGGTTGGGACCTCGTCCGGTGGTGACTTTCACCAGTTCAAACTGATCACCATCTGCACGTTGTACATCGAGTTCTACATTGTCAATCCGTACTGTGTCATTGCCGGCATTGATTGACCAGCCGGTGGACATCACCGTCCAGTTTCCATAGCTGAAGCGATCATCTCTGCCTTCATACGGATTCAGTACTGCGATGTGAAATGTATCGGTGCTGGGTTGAACAATCGGGACTACTGTTCTGGTGGAATCGGAGACCCTAACCGCTCTGGAAATATCGAAACCGATCCAGAGTGCAAGGATAACGCCAAGTCCCCACAGTGATGCAGCTGAATAATTGAAGACTTTCGATTCGCCTTTGATTTTAAACAATGAACGTCCGATGCGGAAAAGGATCATGATCAGCGGAATGCCGATTACAAGTCCTAAGGCCAGAATGGCGATATTCAATTGAGTAGAGGAGAGGAATGATTCCGTGAGGAAAATCGGAAGCTCCGCATCACCAATTACTCCGGCCATCGCCAGCAAGGCTACGAAGAGTGAGAACAATACGGCAAACAGCACAATGGAGAGGATCACTCCGATAAAGCCAACGAAGAACTTGATTGCTGCTACGATGATAGCTCCGATGGCATCAAAAAAATTTGATACAGCTCCGCGGCCGCTCCTTCCGGCACTTGGCTTACCTGAGATGCGTGATTTAATATCCTCAACTTCATCTTCAATGGTGCGCTTGATATTATCAATGTTTACCGGCTGACCTTTCATCTCCAGCTTCTCAGCAGTGCTTTTTGCCTTCGGTATTATGATCAGTAAGATGAGATAGAACAGGAATCCGGAACCCCAGATAAAGAAAGCGCCTGCGAAGATTAAGCGGATCCAGATCGGATCAATGCCAACATAATGGGAGATACCACTGCATACACCACCAACTACTTTATCATCCGGATCGCGGTACAGCCGACGGTAGCCGCGTGCTTCTGCAGAAGTCCAGTTGGTACCGGCACCGGCAGAAGATGCACCGCCTGCATTTGCATGCGCATTGGCGTTTTCATCATCTGCTCCTGCTACCTGCTCGGGTTTGCCCATTACATTGATAATGTGTTCAACATCCGAAGGCAACAAAACCTGACGGCTGGTGCCAATGCGCTCTGTAAACATTTCTGCAATGCGCGATTCGATGTCCTGGATAATTTCATCGCGTCCGTCGGAGGTGGTAAAATAGCCGCGGATCGCTTCGAGGTATTTGCGTAACTGTTCGTACGCTTGTTCTTCTATATGGAAGACCATGCCTCCAATATTCACGGTTACGGTCTTGTTCATAATACTGAGTTGTTAGAGGTGGTTTGGTTAACAGCATCCACCAGTTCCTGCCAGGTGGCGCGAAGTTCGTTTGTGAATTGTTCGCCGATCGGCGTTAAGGTATAATATTTTCGGGGCGGACCGGAAGAACTTTCCTTCCAGGTGTAGGCCAGCAACCCCTGATTTTTAAGGCGGGTGAGGAGCGGGTAGAGGGTTCCTTCTACCACCATCAGTTTCGCATCTTTCATTTTCGCTATTATATCGGATGGATAAACTTCTCCCTGCGCAATGATACTGAGGATGCAAAACTCCAGTACTCCTTTCCGCATCTGGGCCTGGGTGTTTTCGAGATTACTCATTTCTTTTTCCGTTTTATGAAACCGTTGTGATCAGGAACGGCTGCGGTGTTTACTACTTGGTGATGCAAACATACAACGAATCAAAGGTACTATGCAATACAAAGTACCTTTGAAATTTATAATAAGATGATTGTCAGTCTAATAAATTTCAAGGAAGTTGACCAGTCGTAAATTAAGAGGTCTGAAACGTGCGAAATATGAGTGCTTAAAGCGCCGGATTGAATATAAATAGGGGTGGATGGACATACGGGAGACCGGTTAAAAGAGATCCAATTGGAAAAGTTCCATCCTTTCAATATGTCAATTAAAATGCCCGGCTATCCTATCAGGCTGTCCATTTCATTTCTGTGAAATTCGGAATCATTGCTTCAATGAGCTACCAAGATGCCGGACTTTTTGTGCCAGGACGAAGTTCGTCGGTAGTTTCTAATTGCGTTTTCAATGTATTGTAGGTTCGGAAACTGAGGTCATTAGCATCTTTAGTTCCAACAAAATTTGTTGATGCACTTGTACTTCCATTGCCTGTTAAATTTCAATCGGTTTGTGCGTTTGGCATACTGCAAATGAGCAGCATGCCAAAAATTAAATTTAGTTTTTTCATTTGGTTTTGATTTTAATGTTAGGATTAAAGAATAACTGAAATGGAAACAATACCAAATGAGGCAAAATAGTTGTCTCTCTTATTTACTAATACACCACAATTTTTTTTGATAGCCTTGCTTTTTCTTCAACTATGTTTAAGATATAAATACCAATTGCAAGACCGTCTGAATCAATTTGATTATTCCCAGGGTGGATAATTCCTGATTTAATTTTTCTTCCTTCTGTCAAAATCAAATCGAAAGTACAATTATTATTCAAGTTGGAAGTCACTGTCATTGAAGAGCCTCTGTTTACAATATTAGGAAACACTATGATTGATTCTTCTTTTTCAACAAATGATATTATGCCCTGTAAAGAATCTAGTGGAATTAAAGATACTTTATCAATATAATAATATGAATTGTTGTTTAATCCGTTACCACTATCCGCATCTATGATTGTTGTATTCATACTATCCTTAAAATTACCAATTGTTAAATACTTTTCTCCACCCTGAGCAGTAAAAGTTCCAGAAATTTTTATCCAGTTGATGCTATCAGTAATGATATTCCCTTGTGAATTTTCAACTTGTGGTTGATATGGCAAATATGAGCATCCTGAGTTTATTGGAATCTGGGAGCTGACATAAACACCAATGTCATCAGTTGCCAAAGAAAAATTATTTGCGCGGGATACAAAAAATTCTATGTAATAATCTTCGTTGAAAATTAGAGTATCAATCAATGAGCAACAAATGTAATCTCTTGAATTACTAATTCCGATTGGCCCTCCATTTGGGTCAGCCATATACAATCCCACATATGCAATACCATCAAAAGGCAACTGATACCCTGTTGGGTTTTGCAATGCAGAATGTCCACAACTAGGGTTTAATCCATAATAATAGTCCGGAGTACAATTGGTGGGAGTAAACCAAGGATAACCTGCATAAATATAATATGTAAAGCTATCACAGTTTAAGGTATCCTCGAAACTCGGATTTGGCACAAGGTTTAATTGCGCTTGTGAGGGGCGGGAACATATTGTAAGCAGTAGCAGGGTAAGAATCAAATTTTTCATGTCGCTTGTGATTAAAGTTTTAACAACTTATAAACTGAAATGGCTTTCTCTTTTCTAAAGGAGGCAAAATAGATGCCTTCTGATAAAATCTCCAGATTAATTCGCTCTTCCTGCGAATTAATTTTTTCACTCTTTATTAATTTTCCTCTACTGTCATATATTAATATTTCATCTATTCCCTTACTGGATTTATATTGAAAATAATCATGCACAGGATTAGGCCATATGTGGACTTCATTCTGCTCAACATCGTGAAGCCCTGTCCACGTCTCATTGTAAAGTGAATCGGTGGTTACGCACACATCATCAACAAAATAATAGGCAGCAGCGGAAAAAGGTGTAACAATTAAGGTATCTGTATTCAGAAAGTCATAAAAATTTCCAATACACACATATTGATAAGTTGAATCGGCAATGAATGAGCCACTAATTTTATACCAGTTGATTGAATCTGTTAACAATGAATCAAACTTCAAATGAGAAAAATTGTCCAATGGTGCTGGGATTGAATCCGAATATCCTGTTGTAAAAAATCTTAATCCTAAATTATTACTGGCAAAACCAGTATATAACTCTGCCAACACAACATAGAATGAAAAATAATATTTTGTACCTATTTGCAATGGAGTAAGTAGTTCAATACCCGCAAACTCACGATAATTATGTCCAACAGGAGAATTGTTTTTGTAAAAAGTTACTACCCCACAAAATGCAATGCCAGAATGTGCTGTTTGAAAACCGAAGGAGGTATTGGGTATTCCTATTCCATTGAAGGTATTGCATCCATTATAGTAATCCGGTGAATTTCCAAATGATGACCATCCCAATGCAGCATCCAATTGATTGCCACCAAAAGGGCAATAAACTGTATCCTCGAAACTCGGATTAGGGACCAAGTTAAGTTGCGCTTTTGAGGGGCGGGAACATATTGTAAGCAGTAGCAGGGTAAGAATCAAATTTTTCATGTCGCTTGAAGATTAGAGTTTTAATACCTTATAAACTGAAATGGTCTTCTCTTTTCTAAAGGAGGCAAAATAGATGCCTTCTGATAAAATCTCCAGGTTAATTTGCCCTTCCTGCGAATTAACTTTTTCACTCTTTAATAATTTTCCTCTGCTGTCATATATTGTTATTTCATCAATTAGCAGATTTGATTTAAACTGAACATAATCTTGTACAGGATTTGGCCAGACATTAACTTCACTTTGCTCAACACTACTCAGTCCGGTCCACGTCTCATTATAAAGAGAATCGGTGGTGACACATACATCATCAACGTAATAGTAAGCCATTACAGGACTTGGAAAGAAATATGAAGTGTCCGTATTCATATAATCATAGAAATTACCAAGACATACATGGCTGTAATTCGAATCTGCGATAAATGAACCACTGATTTTATGCCAGATAATTGAATCAATCAATATAGAATCAAACTTCAAATGAGAAAAATTATCCAAAGGAGCAGGATTTGAAAGTGAATAAGAATTTGTAAAAAACCTTAAACCAAGGTTATTGCTGGTAAAGCCCGACCCCCTTTCAGCTACAACTGCATAAAAGGAGAAGTAATATTTAGCACCAATTTGCAATTGGTTTATTAAAGAAGTTCCAGCATACTCTCTATAATTTCCGCCAGATGGTGAGTTTATCCTATGATAAGTATCTACTCCTATAAATGCAAATCCAGAATGAGCTAATTGAAACCCAAAAACTGTATTAGGAACATTAAGTCCATTAAAAGTGTTACAACTATTATAATAATCAGGAGAGTTTCTAAATGAACTCCATCCAGAGGCCGCTTCAATTTGTGTTAATCCAAAAGGACAATAAACTGTATCCTCAAAACTCGGATTGGGCACAAGGTTCAATTGCGCATGGGAGCGGGTGGTTGAAATAAAGAGAATTAAAAGAATCAGGTATTTCATTTTGCAAAGGATTAGAAAGGATAAGCAAATGTAAGGAGGATTTTGAATTCCAGTATTTAGTTTAAGTTCAACTTTTGATAGAAGTAGGAAAGTTAAGTTGGTTTGCTATTGAATTCCGATTTGACCTCTTTTCGATGGATTTATGGTTTTCTAGATCCATTTCAAACAGATAATCTGACATTTTAGCAACATGGGGTTTGAAAAATCCCAGTATCAGTTTAGCTTTGTCGTAGATACCCGCTTATGCCGCAGTCGGTCTTTCATTTTAAACGGTTTACAGTACATCAGGATCGATGTGCTATGAAAGTAGGTACAGACGGAGTGTTGCTGGGTGCCTGGGTACGGGTGGAAGATGCCAAACGGATTCTGGATATCGGCACTGGTACAGGACTCATTGCCCTGATGCTCGCACAGAAATCTCCCGCTCCGGTGGATGCAATTGATATCGACCGCCCTTCGTTTGAGCAGGCTACTCAGAATGCCCGTACTTCTCCCTGGGCCGATCGGGTGCGGGTGATTCATTCTTCACTTCAGGATTTTAAACCCGGCTACCGCTATGATCTGATCGTGAGTAACCCTCCTTATTTTATTGATTCGTTCAAAGCACCTGGAGAAGCAAGAAATATGGCTCGTTCCGCCAGTCATAGTTTGTCGTATGAAGAGTTATTGCATGGGGTTGGTCGACTGTTAAATAATACTGGTCGCTTTTGTGTGATTCTCCCGTTTAAGGAAGGGCAGCTTTTTCGTGAAAAAGCAGAACAAAACGGATTGTTCTGCAATCACCTCGTCAATATTAAAACCGGACGCGATAAACCGTATAAGAGAGTGTTGATGGAATTTTCGCGGAGGGAAGAGGAACTGGTCGAGGAGGAGTTGGTCATCCACTACGACGAACGCCGGTTTACCGAAGAGTATAAAACGCTCACCCGCGATTATTATCCCGCCTTCTGAAGTCTAACGGCTGCGGAGTTACGAAATTTTCTCAGTAAAGCGAATTCCCATGGTTTCCAGCTCTTGCAGTATGGGAACATACATTTCTTCCAGCACGGGCAAGTGGACTCCTTTCGATTGGAACGATCCTTCGAGCACATGAACGGCCGCAATACCCAATGGTAAGCCAACCGTCTTTGCCATGGCGGTGTGAACGGTGTCATCGCCTTTGACTACGAGGGAGGAAGTGAGCTTTTCAATTTTACCGGCGGCGGTGGTGTATTCGAACAGATGCTGCATCACAATCATGTCCTTGTCGCCTTCTTTGAGCACCCATTTCTGTTCGAGGAGATGTTGCAGAATCCGCGCCGGACTCGCATCTTTCACCCCGATCACTTTTTCTTCAAGTATGCCGGTGCTGCTGATGCGCTCCATCGACGGACCTTCGGGATCAATGCCGCAATAACGTGCAATACGTTCTTCGAGCGTGGATCCCATCACAGAGGGTGGCACAAAGGCTTCCACAAAGGCACGATAGGTCATTTGCTCGCTGTTCTCAATGAGAAAAGTGTCGTCGGTAATGCCCAGCGTTACAAATACCTGCCAGGCGCTGCAATAACCTTCGTAGCGCAGCGTGCCTCTTAACAAGGTGGGGATATTGTCAATTCCATAGTGATGCCGGTAACTCAGACTATCACGGTTGGCATAGCCGTCAAATTTTCCCAGCCCGTCTACTTCAATGCGTACCGATTCACTAAAGAGACGCGGATAGGGAATGTAATGGTATTTGCCGTTTCGGATATAGCGCGCGGTACCTTGTCCGGCCACGATGACATTCCGCGGATTCCAGGTAAACTTGTAGCCCCAGGGATTGTCATTCGATTCAGGCGCAACGAGTCCGCCGGTATAGGATTGAAACGAAGTGAGTGTAGCGCCTTCTGATTGCAACCGGTGAATAATCTCCATTGCCGACATATGGTCGATGCCGGGGTCAAGTCCGCACTCATTCAGGAACAAGAGTCCTTTCGCGCGTGCTTCATCATCCAGTGCTTTTATTTCCGGGGAGATATAACTTGCCGTCACCAGATTTTTACCATACTGAAGGCAATCAACAGCCGCGTGAAAATGCAGGGCAGGAGGGAGCAGGGAGATGACCAGATCCGCATTCATGATCGCTTCACGACGCTGATCGGCATCCAGAATATCAAATGAAAATGCCGATCCGCGCGGATGGCCCTTGATTTTTTCTTCGGCGAGGTGTACCTCTTTTTCACCGATCCGGAGTCTAAAGTCCTTACTTTCAGCTTTTTGCAATAGATACTGAATCAATGATCCGGAAGAGCGGCCGGCGCCTAATAACAGGATGGTCTTCATAACTTCTGAGTTTGCGAAGGTAATAAAGTTAGGAGGTCACTTTTGCTTGATTTACCTTTGGCACAACACTTGAGTACCCGAAATTCGTCAAAATAAAATCTACTTAACGTATGAAAAAACTATTTCTGCTTGCGATGGGCTTTCTGTTTGCCTTACAGATCCATGCGCAAACATCCAATGCGATTCTCTTTACCGAGAACGGTGAACGTTTCACAGCTATCCTGAATGGCGTACGTCAGAATGAGAAACCCGAAACAAATGTAAAAATCACGGGACTCAATGCGGAGTTCTACAAGCTGAAAGTGATTTTTGAGAGTACGGCCTTGGGGGAGAAAAACTTCAATCTCGCTCTTCAGCTTGGAATGGAAAATACGTTTGTGATCAAGAAGAACAATAAAGGTGAGTTTGTGCTGCGTTTTATGAGTGCTGTACCGCTGGCTGAGGCTCCGCGCACAACTCCCCAGCAAACAGTGGTGGTTTATAATGCTAACCCTATTGCTGAACCGGCTCCAGCGCCGGTACCTACCGAAACCAGTCAGACAGTTACCACTACAACAACTACCACAGGAACTGCAACCGGCGATCCGAATGCTGTGAATGTAAACATGGGCGTAAATATGAATGGTATGGGTGGTGGCATCAATATCAGTGTTTCTGGAATGGATGGAACCATGACACAGGAGAGTTCAACTACCGTAACTCATACTACCACAACCACCACAACCACTTCTTCAAGCGGTATGACAACGCCACCGCCTCCTCCTCCGGCACCGGCTCCGGCTCCTATTGTCTATGTGCCCGGTTACAATGGTCCGATTGGTTGCCCGGTTCCGATGAGCCCTGAAGATTTCGGTGATTTGAAACAAAGTCTGGCTTCCAAAACATTTGAAGAGACGAAATTCAATATGGCCAAGCAGGTCCTCAAGGATCGTTGCATGACGGTATCACAGGTAAAGCAAATGATGTTGCTGTTTACCTTCGAGCAAACCCGCCTCGATTTCGCCAAGTTCGCTTACGATCGCACTTACGATGTTGGCAACTATTTTAAAGTAAACGACGCTTTTACTTTTGAAAGTTCTATCGAAGAACTCAACGAGTACATCAACGCACGTCACTAAAAATATTCAATCACATAAAAAAAGAGTCATCTAAAGATGGCTCTTTTTTTTATTCTCATTAATCGCCTCAAGCCGCAAGTTGCCTGTAGCACCGAGGCTTCGCTCGGGACGCAAGCGCCTTGCAGCCTTGTAGCCCCTGCAGCCTGTGGCCCCTGTAGCCTGCGGCCCCTGCAGCCTGCGGCTTGCAGCTTCCACTTTCTGAACCAAGTTCAGAAAGTGGTTTAACTTTGCCCTATGAACAAACTCATTAAAACCGGCGCTATTCTGGCAGCTATTGGTGTTGCATTGGGTGCTTTTGGCGCACATAAACTGAAGGAGTTGGTAGATGCTAATGCATTGGCCACCTGGGAAACCGCAGTTCGCTATCAGATGTATCATGCCTTCGGTATATTGTTAGCGGGTGTGATCTATTCACAAAATCATGTAAAAACGGTGAAGACATCCGCCTGGCTGATGCTGGCCGGAATCTGCTGCTTTAGCGGTTCTTTGTTTCTTCTTTCTCTCCGTAATGTTTTGCCCTTCAGCGTGTTGTGGCTCGGACCTGTCACGCCGATCGGTGGTGTACTATTCATCCTGGGATGGCTACGGTTGCTGATTCCCGGCAAAGCTGATAATTGATTTTTTTCAACCATTGCAATAAACTGAATAAGTCCTACTTTAGAGCTGTATGCTGAAATCATTAACACTCCTTCTGCTTGCCGGTAGTTTATCAATTGCTGCCTGTAAAACGGGAAAAAAACAGAATACTGAATCATCTGCTTCTGCCGGAACAGCTACTGCTCCGCCCGCATCTCCACCCCCAGTTGCAGTATCTGCACCGCCTATGACACAAACTGAAACCAAAGTACTGACCCGTGAAGAAGCTAAATCAGCGCCGGAAACATTTCGGCTGATGGTGACCTTCATTTCAATTGGTGCCGGTACAGATCCTGATGGGAAAGTGCTGTTAGACAACTATATTGCCCAATTTAGAATGCGAACCGGTAAATCTCCTGCCTATATCATGATTGCCTGGGGAAGGGAAGGAGAGGTAGATTGTTGTTTCAACATGAATGAGTTAACAGCCTCTGAACAAGTAGATTTCATTAAAGATCTTCGTAATTCAATGAAGAGCAGAGAGTTGATTCAAATTACAGAAAATGCAAGAAACCGCTTTCGTCAGTGATACGTATCAGCAATTTCTATTGACTAAGCACCATTATTTAACGTAAATTTGCGCCATTCTTAAAAGACTATGAACGAATACGGAATAAAGAATCCCAATACCTCTATCGCAGATATGGGATTAAAAAACGTCGCTACTGCACACTGGAACCTGACACCGGCTGAGTTGGTTGAAGAAACCATCCTGCAAGGTATGGGAGAGCTTACCGATACGGGTGCTCTCGCTATCGACACTGGTGAGTTTACCGGTCGTTCTCCGAAAGATAAGTTTACTGTTCTGGATGCGGAGACCGAAAAGACAGTTTGGTGGGGGGATATCAATATAAAATTTGATCCGGCTAAGTTCGATCAGATGTTTACACGTCTCAAGGCGTATCTCACAGGCCGTGAAGTATACGTGCGTGATGCCTATGCCTGCGCTGATCAGCGGTACCGCCTCAACGTTAGAGTGGTGACCGAATACCCCTGGCAGAATCTCTTTGTGAATAAC